>Ga0302314_10006357_pt1 | contig 21426 bp, 20 predicted proteins | sample III_Palsa_N2_3_FD_200533 | JGI IMG/M metagenome (GOLD analysis project Ga0302314, IMG submission 200533) | Peat permafrost microbial communities from Stordalen Mire near Abisko, Sweden - III_Palsa_N2_3 | ecosystem: Environmental > Terrestrial > Soil > Palsa > Peat permafrost | place: Sweden...
TCCCGGATTATATCGAGGCGCGCTTCGGCATCCCGCCGAAATGGACCTACGAGCTGCTGCGCTGGTTCCACGCGCCGGCGGCCTCGGTCATGGTCGCGACCGATTCGATCCGCCAGGAGCTGGCCGACCACGGCTTCACCCAATTGTCGCGCTGGACCCGGGGCGTCGACCTCACCCAGTTCCGGCCGCTGACCTCGAAGCCCGCGACCGACTGGCCGCGGCCGATCTTCACCTATGTCGGCCGGGTCGCGGTCGAGAAGAACCTGCCCGCCTTCCTCGACCTGGATCTGCCTGGCACCAAGCTGGTGGTCGGCGACGGACCGGAACGCGAGGCCCTGCAGCGGCGCTATCCCGACGTCCGCTTCGTCGGCCGGCAGGAAGGCGAGGATTTGGCGAATTTCTACGCCATGAGCGACGTGTTCGTGTTCCCGAGCAAGACCGACACGTTCGGCCTGGTCATGCTGGAAGCGCTGGCGTCGGGCGTGCCGATCGCGGCCCTGCCGGTGCCCGGCCCGATCGACCTGATCGAGGATTCCGGCGTCGGCGTGCTGGATTGGGACCTGCGCAAGGCAGCGCTCGCCTGCCTCGATATCGACCCGGAGGCCTGCCGCGCCCGGGCGCTGGAATTCTCCTGGGCGACGTCGGCGCAGCAGTTCCTGTCGAACCTGCATCGTTTCGAGTAGATTCAAGGAAGCACCCACCGCGTCGGCTGCAAAGCCGCCCGCGACGGGTGCTGATTGCCAGCGGGCCGGTCGGGGCGCTACAAGCGCGCTGCCCCCTCGATGAAAAGGCGCATCCTTGACCGACTCGGCCGCCGACAAGGCCTCGACCCCAGCGACAGAGCAGCCTGCCCGGCCGGACCGGGGCCGGGGCGTCGGCAGCACGCGCCTGATGCGCCGGCTGATGCGCGATTTCGCCAGCCGCCATTGGGGCAAGCTCGCGACCTCGGTGCTGTGCGGCGCCGTCGCCGCGCTGGCGACCTCGGCCAACGCCATGCTGGTCAAATACGTGCTCGACGACGCGTTCAAGGAGAATGCGGCCTATGAGACGCTGTATCTGATCGCTGGCGCCGCCATGGTGCTGGCCGTGGTCAAGGGCATCAGCAGCTATTTCCAGACCGTGCTGATGACGACCGTGGGCCAGCGCGTCATCGCCGATATCCAGAACCGGCTGTTCGGCCGCCTGGTCCATGCCGACCTCGCCTTTTTCCAGGCGACGCCCAGCGGCCAGCTGATCTCCCGCTTCACCACCGACGCCAACCAGCTGCGCTTCGCCTCGACCCAGGTCTTCACCGTGCTGGGCCAGCAGGCGCTGACCCTGGTCGGCTTGCTCGCCACCATGTTCTATCAGGACTGGCTGCTGGCGATCATCGCCTTCATCGTGTTCCCGGTCGCGATCGTGCCCGTGCGCCGCATGAGCCGGCGCATGCGCAAGGTCTCGCTGAATTTCCAGGACGAGATGGGGCACTACAACGCGCTGCTGAACCAGGTATTCCAGGGTGCGCGCCATGTGAAGGCCTATGGCATGGAGGCGCACGAGACCGCCCGGGCCGAGGCGCTGACCGAAAAGATCTATCGCCTGGTCGAGCGCGCCTCGCGCGTCCGCGCCGCCGCCTCGCCGCTGATGGAAAGCCTGGGCGGCGTCGGCATCGCGCTGGTCATCCTCTATGGCGGCTGGCAGGTCACCCATGGCGCCCGCACCGCCGGCGACTTTCTCAGCTTCGTCACCGCGCTGATGCTGGCCTATCAGCCGTTCAAGCAGCTGAGCGGCCTCAACGTCACCATCCAGGAAGGCATGGCCGCGGCCGAGCGGATCTTCGAACTGATCGACGTCCAGCCGGCGATCCAGGACCGGCCGGACGCGGTGCCGTTGAAGGTCACCGAAGGGGCGGTGAAGCTGGAAAAGGTCAGCTTCGCCTATGGCACCGGCGAGACCGTGCTGAACGAGATCGACCTCGATATACCTGCCGGCCGCAAAGTGGCGCTGGTCGGCCCGTCCGGCGCCGGCAAATCGACCGTGCTGAACCTGATCCCGCGCTTCTACGACGTCGGCGGCGGCCGCCTGACCATCGACGGCCAGGACGTGCGCGGCGCCACGCTCGCCTCGCTGCGCGGTGCGATCGGGCTGGTCAGCCAGGAGGTCAGCCTGTTCGACGACACCGTGCGCGCCAACATTGCCTATGGCCGGCCGGACGCGCCGGAGAGCGACATCGTCGCCGCGGCCAAGCAGGCGGCCGCCCATGATTTCATCCTGGAGCTGCCCCAGGGCTACGACACGATCGTCGGCGAGATGGGCACCCGCCTGTCGGGCGGCCAGCGTCAGCGCCTGTCGATCGCGCGCGCCATGCTGAAGAACGCGCCGATCCTGCTGCTGGACGAGGCGACATCGGCGCTCGACACCGAATCCGAACGCCAGATCCAGGACGCCTTGAAGACCTTGATGGCCGGGCGCACCTCGATCGTCATCGCCCATCGCCTGTCGACCATCATCGATGCCGACCTGATCTATGCGATCGAGGGCGGCCGCGTGGTCGAGGTCGGCCGGCACCAGGAGCTGCTGCAGCGCCGCGGCGTCTATGCGCGGCTGTGGGCGCTGCAGTTCGCCGACCAGGCCGACGGCGTGGTGAACCTGGCGGAGGTTCGCGGCTGACGCCATGGGCTGGAGCAAGCGGATTCTTCGGGCGGATCGCACCCGGCAGCTGCTCTGCCGGCTGGTCGCCGCCTATATCCGCGTGGTGCATGCGACCAGCCGCTTCACGACCGAATCCGGCGAGGTTCCGGCGCCCTATTGGCGCGACGGCAAGCCGTTCATCCTGGCGTTCTGGCACGGGCGGCTGTTGATGGCGCCGATGGCCTGGCCACGCGACGCGACCATGAACATGCTGATCTCCGGTCATAACGATGGCCGTATCATCGCGGATGCCATACGTCATTTCGGTTTAGGAACGATTGTCGGATCGAAATCGAAGGGTGGATCTGGTGCACTTCGCGCCATCGTCCGGGCCTTGAACGAGGGCCAGAATGTGGGATTCACCCCCGACGGCCCGCGCGGGCCCTGCATGCGGGCGAGCGCCGGCGTGATCGCGGCCGCGCGCCTGGGCCGGGTGCCGATCATCCCCTTGAGCTACGCCACCACGCGCCGGCGCCTGTTGGGCAGCTGGGACCGGTTCCACCTGGCCCTGCCGTTCAGCCGCGGGCTGTTCTTGTGGGGCGAGCCGATCCTGGTGCCGTCCGACGCGGACGCGACCGAGCAGGAGCGGCTGCGCGTGCTGCTGGAAGCGCGGATGAACGAGTTGACCGCCGAGGCCGACCGACGCTGCGGCCATGCGCCGATCGACCCGGCGCCGGCCGCCCTGGCGCCCTTGCCGTGAGCTGGATCGGGGCCTATCGCCTGGCCACCCGCGCGGCCCTGCCCGCGATAAAATGGTTCCTGTCCCGCCGGACCCGGCGCGGCAAGGAGGACCCGGCGCGCAGCAACGAGCGCTTCGGCCGGCCCACGCGGCCGCGCCCGACCGGTCCGCTGATTTGGGCCCATGCCGCCAGCGTCGGCGAGTCGCTGTCGCTGCTGCCGCTGATCGACCGGCTGCTGGAGCGGCTGCCGACGGCGGAAATGCTGGTCACGTCCGGCACGGTGACCTCGGCAACCCTGCTGGCCCAGCGCCTGCCGGCCCGCGCCTTCCACCAATATGTGCCGATCGATCATCCGGCCGCGGTCGCGGGATTTCTCGGCCATTGGCGCCCGGACCTGGCGGTCTGGATCGAATCGGAGCTTTGGCCCAATCTGGTCGCCGACACCCATCGACGCGGTGTGCCGATGGTGCTGCTGAACGCCAAGATGTCGGAACGCTCCATGCGCGGCTGGCAGCGCTTTCCCGGCATGATCCGCCAGCTGCTCGGCTGTTTCGACCTGGTGCTGGCCCAGGACGAGGCCCAGGCCGGCCGGCTCGCCCGCCTGGGCGCCCGCGCGGCTGTGACCGTCGGCGATCTCAAATCCTCCGCCGCCCCGCTGCCGGCCGACCCGGTCGAGCTGGCGATGCTGACGAGCGCGATCGGCGACCGGCCGGTCTGGCTCGCGGCCCAGACCCACGAAGGCGAAGAGACGATCGTGGCGGACGCCCATGTCCGGCTTGCCACCAAATATCCCACCCTGTTGACCCTGCTGGCGCCGCGCCATCCGAACCGGGCACCGGCGATCGCGGCCCTGCTGGCGGCGCGCGGCCTGAGCGTTGCCCGTCGTTCGGCCGGGGAGCCGATCCAGCCCACGACATCGGTCTATCTGGCCGACACCATGGGCGAGATGGGGCTGTTCTATCGGCTGGGCCAAATCGTGCTGGTCGCGGGCTCCCTGCTGCCCCCTGGCACGCTCGGCGGCCATAACCCGATCGAGCCGGCCCTGCTGGGTGCGGCGATCCTGCATGGGCCCGACATGGTGAATTGCGCCGCCAATGCCGCGGCGCTCCATGCCGCCGACGCGGCGCTGGAGGTGAGCGATGCCGCCAACCTGGCGGCGGCGGTCGGAGCCCTGCTGGAGCAGCCCGCACGCCGCACAGCCATGGGCAACGCCGCCCGGGCCGCCGCCCAGTCACAGAGCGGCGTGGTCGAGCGCGTCATGACGCGGCTGGAGCCGTTGATCGCCCCCGGGGTCGCCCATGCACGCGCCTGAATTCTGGCGCCGGCGCGGCTGGCAGGCCCTGGCGCTGGAGCCGGCCGCCCAGGCCTATGCGGCGGGCGGCGCGCTGCGCCATGCCCTCGCGCGACCGATGAAGGCCGCCGTGCCGGTGATCTGCATCGGCAATCTGGTCGCCGGCGGCGCCGGCAAGACGCCGGTGACGCTCGAGCTGGCCCGGATGCTCGCGGCCAACGGCCATCGCCCGCATATTCTGACCCGCGGCTATGGCGGCTATTTGGCCGGGCCGGTGCGGGTCGACCCGGTCGTCCAGGATTTCCATGCGGTCGGCGACGAGGCGCTGCTGCTGGCCGAGGCGGCACCGACCTGGGTCGCCCGCGATCGCCCGATCGGCGCCCGCATGGCCGCCGCGGCCGGTGCCGAGCTGATCCTGATGGACGACGGCTTGCAGAATCCGTCGCTCGCCAAGGATCTGGCGTTGATGGTCGTCGATGCCGGCTATGGCTTCGGCAATGGCCGGGTTATGCCGGCCGGGCCCTTGCGCGAGCCGCGCCGGCGCGGCTTGGCGCGCGCCCAGGCGGCGATTTTGATCGGCGACGATACCAGCAGGATCATGGCCACGCTGGCGCGCCAGCTGCCGGTCGCGCGGGCGCGGCTGGTGCCGAGCGGCGACGGCGATGCCTGGCGCGATCGCCGGGTCGTGGCCTTCGCCGGCATCGGCCGGCCACAGAAATTCTTCGACAGCCTGACGGCACTGGGCGTCGACCTGATCGCCGGCATCGGCTTTCCCGATCACCATCCCTATAGACCCGAGGAGATGGCCGATCTGATCGCCCAGGCCGAGCAGGCCGACGCCGTGGCGGTGACGACGACCAAGGACTGGGTCCGCCTGCCCGCCGAGCTGCGCGCCCGGGTCGAGACCTTGGCCGTCCGCCTGGCCTGGGAGCGTCCGGAAGACGAAGCGCTGATCCGCCGGCTGATCCAACCGTTGCTGGTGCCGCGATGAGCGGCGAGACCATCCGCCTGGGCCAGCACATCGAGGCCGCCTTCGCGGGCTTGGCCATGCGCCTGTTCGGCGCGCTGTCGCGGCCCCGGGCGTCGGCGCTCGGCGGCTGGATCGCGCGCACGCTCGGCCCCCGCCTGGGCATCACTCGGCGCGCGCGCCGCAACCTGGTCCGCGCCCTGCCCGAACTGGACCGGGCGGCGCAGGACCGGACCCTGGTGGAAATGTGGGACAATCTCGGCCGGGTCGTTGGCGAGTTTCCGCATCTGAAGACCATGGACGCCTTCACGCCCGGTGCGGCAATCCAGGCGACGGGGCTCGAGCATGTCGACGCCGCCATCGCGCGCGGCAAGCCGCTGATCTTCTATTCCGGCCATTTCGGCAATTGGGAGGTGGCAGCACTCGCCGCGGCGCTCTATGGGCTCAAGCTGGCCGCGGTCTATCGGGCGGCCAACAATCCGCTGGTCGACCGCATGATGACCCAGCTGCGCCGCGACCTGGGTGCCGACCCGATCCCCAAGGGCGCCCAGGGTGCCCGCAAGATCCTGGGCGCGATCAAGGCCGGCCAGTCCTTGTGCATGCTGGTCGACCAGAAGATGAACGACGGCATCGCCGTGCCGTTCTTCGGCCGCGACGCCATGACCGCGCCGGCGATCGCCGAGCTGGCGCTGCGCTACGATTGCGCCGTGCTGCCGGCGCGGGTCGAGCGGCTGCCGGGATCGCGCTTCCAGGTCACGGTGTTTCCGCCACACGACCTGCCGGCAAGCGGCGACAAGGCGGCCGACGTCCTGGCGCTGATGACGCAGATCAACCACACGCTGGAAGGCTGGATCCGGGCACGGCCCGGCCATTGGTTCTGGCTGCACCGGCGCTGGCCGGACTGACGAGGCGACCATGATCCCGATCCATGAGACCACCCGCGACGACGGCTTCACCGTCAGCACCGACCCGGCCCGGCTCGATATGGCGCTGATCCACCGGGTGCTCTCGACCGAAAGCTATTGGGCCGAGGGCCGGCCGCGGGAGACGACGGTCACCGCCTTCGCCCATTCGCTGCCGTTCGGCATCTACGCCCCAGACGGCGCGCTGGTCGGTTGGGCGCGCGTCATCACCGACCACGCGACCTTCGCCTATCTCAGCGACGTGTTCGTGCTGACCAGCCATCGCGGTCGCGGCCTGTCGAAATTCCTGATGAGTGCCATCCTGGAGCATCCGGGCCTGGGCGATCTGCGCCGCTGGACTCTGTTCACCAGCGACGCCCACGGGCTCTACCAGCAATTCGGCTTCGGCCCACTCACCGAGCCGCACCGGGCGATGGAGCGACGGCGGTCGCGTCAGGTTTAAACGGCTTCCTTATCCCAATCATCTCAATAAAATGGCGTTAGTTCTAAATGTACGTGCGCCGCTCGTTCGACTCAATCTGACGAAAGTGCTAAGTTTCTAAAATGCTAATTCTCCCCCTGGCTGTTGCACCCGACCAGAGCTTTTGGGACCAACCTGTCGTACTCGCTGCGTGCGTGACAGGAACCGTCGCTATTTTGGTATTGATAGTAAACGCCGGCCTCAATACATGGATGCATCAGGGGAAATTACATGCTGATCGTGAACTATCCCGAGAAAAATTCAGTTTCGATAAAGAGTCAGCCGAAAGAAAATTTAGGCTTGATAGAGCTCTAGATGATTGGCGCCGGAAGAGCGCCTTTGCCGAACAGGAATTGGCGTCTTTCTATGACACGGCGAGTCGCATAAGCGCTATACGCTCACCCGCCTCTTTTGGTTCGGAGAGTGAGGACCGTATCGGGAGAGAGAACGAGTCCGACATATTGCGGCAGCAACGGGATAAATACTATCCGATTGTTAGGAGATTTCGGGAGAATGCCGAATTCTTCAACGCATTCTATTCCAAGCGCCATCGAGCGTTAGCTCTTTTTAGTCAAGGTGCAGAAGCTCCATATGTCGATATTTGGCGGACCTTAAGCAAGATTAGCGTGGCTGCGGGCATGTTGATGCGGGAGGATACCTACGCCCCGAACCAAGCCGCCTACGATCACCGGCGTCAAATGGAGCAGATAATTTGGGAGGGAATGACCGAGAACGACGCAATTGCGCAAGCAGTTTTGGATGCCATAGCAGCGGCCGAAAAAATCTTTCGACCGGCAATAGAATTGCCAGCGATCGACCTCTCATGAGAATCACTAGAAGAGGCTCTGCTGGCGCGTCTCGGGCTTCGACTTCTTCTTCGGCGCGGGCGCCGGCGGCTCGCCGAGGCCCGCCGCCCCACCCTCGGCGCGGGCTGCGACGGTGGCGTCGTGGAATCGCAGGGTCAGCGCCATGCCAGGCTCAATCGCCGCGGCGCCCAGCGGCTGGCCGGCGCGGTCCTCGACCACGGCATAGCCGCGCTCCAGCACCTTGAACGGCGACAGCGATTCCAGCACCTGGGTCAGGCGCGTAAGGCGTTCGGCGCGGCCGTCGGTATCGCGCCGGGCTGCGGCGTCGAGCCGGACAGCCAGCGCCGCCAGATCCTGAGCGCGCCGATCGATCGCCGTCAGCATCGGCACGGCCTTCAGCCGGTCGCCGACCAGGATCACCCGCTCCGCCGCGCGTTCCAGCGTCCGGTCGAGCGCCGGGCGGAGACGCAGCGCGGTGCCGGCCAGATGCCGCTCATGCTCGGCGATCTGCTGGCGCGGGTGCTTCAGCTGCGCGGACGCGGTCGCGATCCGTGCCGCCCGATCGCGCAACAGCGCGCCGATCGACAGTTTCAGCCGCTCGGCCCGGTCGTCGAGCCTTTGTTCCGCCGCCTCGATCAGCCGGACCGGATCGGGCAAGCCGCGCGCCAAGCCATCGAGACGCAACCGCCGTTCCTCGACCAACCGGATCGACGCCGCATCGAGTCGGCCACCGAAACTGCGCACTTCGGTCAACAGGTCGAGCCGCACCGGCACGGCCATTTCGGCCGCCGCGGTCGGCGTCGGCGCGCGCTTGTCGCTGGCGAAATCGATCAGCGTCGTGTCGGTCTCATGGCCGACCGCGGAGATCAGCGGGATTTGGCTCGCCGCCGCGGCGCGCACGACGATCTCCTCGTTGAACGCCATCAAGTCTTCAAGGCTGCCGCCGCCGCGCGCGACGATGATCAGGTCCGGCCGCGGGATCGGCCCGCCGGGCGCGATCCGATTGAAGCCGTCGATGGCGCGCGCGACCTGCTCGGCGGCGGTGTCGCCCTGGACCGCGACCGGCCAGATCAGTACATGGCGCGGAAAGCGCTCGTTCAGCCGATGCAGGATGTCGCGGATGACGGCACCGGTCGGCGAGGTGACGACGCCGATGACATTGGGCAGATAGGGCAGCGCCCGCTTGCGCTCGGCCGCGAACAGGCCTTCGGCCGCGAGCTTGCGCTTGCGCTCTTCCAGCAGCTTCAAGAGCGCGCCTTCGCCGGCGAGCTCCATCTGCTCGATCACCATCTGGTATTTGGAGCGGCCGGGGAAGGTGGTGAGCCGGCCGGTCGCGATCACCTCGATGCCGTCGGCCGGATCGACCTTGAGGCGCCCGGTCGAGCCGCGCCAGCACACGGCGTCGATCACCGCGTCCATGTCTTTCAGCGCCAGATAGATATGGCCCGAGCCATGGCGCTTGCAGCCGCTGATCTCGCCGCGCACGCGGACATAGCCATAGGCCTGCTCGATCGTGCGCTTCAGCGCGCCGGAGATCTCGCCGACCGAATAGACCGGGACATTGGAGGGGCTTGCGCCCGGCGCAGGGGCGCCGGTGTGCGCGGGGGGGATATCCGAAACCATGGGCTATGATATGAAAGCCGGCCGACGGGCGACAGTGCTTTCAGAATGAGACGAGGGTGGCGATGCGAATTCTGGTCGTGGGTTCCGGCGCGCGCGAACATGCCCTGTGCTGGGCGATGAAGGCCTCGCCGCTGTGCGACGCGCTGATCTGCGCGCCTGGCAATGCCGGCATCCAGGATCTCGCCGATTGCCGCCCGGTCGGCGTCACCGACCTCGACGGCCTGCTGGCATTGGCCCAGGCCGAGAAGATCGATTTCGTCGTGGTCGGCCCCGAGGCGCCGCTGGTCGCTGGCCTGGTCGATCACCTGGAAGCCCACGGCTTCAAATGTTTCGGCCCCTCGAAGGCTGCGGCGGAACTGGAAGGTTCGAAGGGCTTCACCAAGGATCTGTGCGCCAAATACGGCGTGCCGACCGGCGCCTATCTGCGCACGACCGATCCGGATGCGGCCAAGGCCGAGATCCGCCGGCGCGGCGCGCCGATCGTGGTCAAAGCCGACGGCCTCGCCGCCGGCAAGGGCGTGGTCGTGGCGATGAAGCTGGACGACGCGCTGGAAGCGGTCGACGCCATGATGCTCGACCGCCGCTTCGGCGATGCCGGCATCGAGATCGTGATCGAGGAATTTCTCGACGGCGAGGAAGTGAGCTTCTTCGCGCTGGTCGACGGCAAGACCGCGATCCCGCTCGCCTCCGCCCAGGACCATAAGGCGGTCGGCGACGGCGATACCGGGCCGAACACCGGCGGCATGGGCGCCTATTCGCCGGCGCCGGCGCTGACGCCCGCGCTGGAGCAAGAGGTGATGGACCGCATCATCCGCCCGTCGCTCGCCGGCATGGCGGCCGACGGCAAGCCGTTCAAGGGCGTGCTGTTCGCAGGCCTGATGCTGACCAAGACCGGGCCGCAGCTGATCGAGTACAATGTCCGCTTCGGCGATCCGGAATGCGAAGTGCTGCTGCGGCGCCTGAAGTCCGACGTACTGCCGGCGCTGCTCGCGTCGCGCGACGGCACGCTCGACCAGATTACGCTCGAGTGGCGGCCCGAGGCGGCGCTAGGCGTGGTCATGGCGGCGGAAGGCTATCCGGAGACGCCACGCAAGGGCACCGTGATCGCCGGTCTGGGCGCCGCCGCGACCGCGGCGCCGACCGTCGAAATCTTCCACGCCGGCACGGCTGCCAAGGACGATAAGATCGTCGCCGACGGCGGCCGCGTTCTGGTCGTAACAGCGCTCGGAGCCTCGGTTGCCGAGGCTCAGGCCCGGGCCTATCTTGCCGTCGATAAGATCGTCTGGCCGGAAGGCTTCTGCCGCCGCGACATCGGCTGGCGCGCCGTCGCCCGCGAACGCACCTGATCCCCCATGGTCCCGATCCGCGCCGCCCGTCCGGACGAAGCGGCCGCCTTGTCCGCACTGTGTCTCAGCGCCAAGGCCCACTGGGGCTATGACCAGGCATTCCTGGCGCAGTGCCGGGACGCGCTGACCGTCGATCCGGCCGCGATCCGCGCCGGCGACGTCTTCGTCGCGACCGATGCCGGCGATCGTCCGGTCGGCCTGCACCAGGTCGGCGGCGACGAGCTGGTGCTGCTCTATGTCGATCCGGCCTGGATGGGCCGGGGCATCGGCAGCAAGCTGTTGCGCCATGCGGCAGCGCTGGCGCGACGGCGCGGTCTCGACCGTCTGTCGATCCTGGCCGATCCCCACGCAGCACCCTTCTATCGTGCCCGGGGCGCGTTCTATCTGCAGGACGCGCCCTCCGATGCGATCCCCGGACGCATGCTGCCGCTCTATGTTCTACCGATCGGGACGGAAGGAAGCGCGCCGTGATCGTGCAGGGACTGCTGCTCCTGTCAATGCTGGCCCTGACCCCTGGGACCGAAGCGGCCGCGCCGGCCGTCCCCGAGGGCTATGCGATCCACAAGAGCCTGCCGGTCGATCAGGCGACCAACGGCATCGACGGTGCGCTGCAGGTCCTGGAGGATAGCCGGATCACGCCGGCGCTGCGCGCCGACATGTGGCAGGAAACCACCGATCTGGACCTGGTGCTGGCCGAGGGCGATCCGCTGCGCAAGACCCTGGCCAAGACGCCGCTGAAAGGCGCGCATCTGCGCCTGGTCGATGCCGCCGGCAAGGTCATCGCCGACCAGACGTTCGACGTGCCGCTCGCCGATATCGACCGCCAGCAGCTGCACGAGGGGCCGGCGACGTTTCTGGTCAGCGCCGATCATAGCCTGGGCATCGGCTCCTATGCCGGGCTGGAGACCAGCTTGATGGACGTCGACCATGGGCAATTGGTCGCGGAAGAGCTGCCGGGCCGCAAGGCGCTGGGCAGTTCGCTGAAGAACGCCTGGCGCATCCTGGACGACCCGACGCCCGGCCCCGACGGCAAGCCCGTGGCGGCCAAAATCATCCAGGTCGTCGCCTGTCATCCGAACTGGGCCAACCCGGCCTGGGCCGACAAGCAGGAGTTCGTGGTCGAGCTTACGACCTATCGCTGGACCGCCGGCTGGCAGGCCAAGACCAACAGCCCGATCGGCTTCTGGGAGAGCGACCAGGACTGGCCGGAGGGTTTTCCTTAAGGCTTGGCCCGGTAGGCCGCGAGGATGGCGGCGCCGTCGGGCCCGACCTGGGCCTGCCAGGCCGCGATCGCGCCGTCGGCGGATGTCGCCAGCAGCGCCTTCAGCGCCGGTCCGGGCTGTTCGGAAATCTCGACATGGTTGGCGCGCATGGTCGCGTAGTTCGCCTCAAGCCGTGCGCGGATCAATTGCCATTGGGCCGCCTCGGTCGCGGCGGCCGAGGCATCGACCGCCTGCTTCAGCTCTGGCGGCAACGCCCGATAGGCGTCTTCATTGACGCTGGCGAGGCTGAGCGGGACGGCATAGTTGATCGCGGTGAAGCTGGGAAGATAGAGCCAGAGCTTGCGCCCCGCGCCGCCGTCGCCCGATGACAGCACGCCGGTGAGCGAACCGTCCTTGAGCCGCGGCATGGCATCGGGGAACGAGAGATAGACGGATTTGGCGCCGCTCGCCGCCATGACCTGACGGCTGGTCTCGTCATAGGCGCGGATGCTGAGGCTCGAAAGATCGGCCGGCGTCAGCACCGGATGCTTGGCCCAGAGGCCGGTCGGCGGCCAGGGCGTCGCATAGAGCAGGCGCTGATGATGGGCGGCAAACGCCGCCTGATAGGCCGGCTTCGCCACTTGATAGAGCCGCCAGGCATCGTCGAACGAGGTCGCGACGAACGGCAGCGACGACAGCAGGAAGATCGGCGCCATCTCGCCGAGCGGTCCGGCGAAACTGTCGGCGAGCTGTAGCTTGCCGGCTTCGGCCGCGCGCAGGAGATCGACACCCTTGAAGCCCATCGAGGCTTCGTAGTTGGGCATCGCCATGATTTCGTCGTGGCTGCGCTGGTTCAATTCCGCGGCGAAGCGGTCGAGCCCGGCGCCGGGCATCGAATCGCGCGGATATTCCGTCTCCATCTCCCAGTGCCGCATCTCGGCGCGGGCGGCCGGGCTGGCGAGCGCCAAGCCCAGGGCGATCATCAAAAGCGCTCGGCTCATCCCGTTCTTTCCCCCGATGGTGCCCGCTGGTTCATCATTCGGACATCGATGCGGTCTGACAAGCGATTAGGCGGCAGCCCTCGCCACCGCTTCGCGCGGGCTCAAGGCATGGATCGTGAAGGCGAGCAGTGCCAGCGCCAGGCCCAGGCCGGAGACGGCGAGCCAGCCGCCGAAGCTCCAGGCGAGCGCGCCCAGGGCCGAGCCGGCCGAGCCGCCGGCGAAATAGATCACCATATAGATCGTGTTGATGCGGCTGCGCGATTCCGGACGCAGCGCGAAGATGCGCGACTGGTTCGAGATCATGGCGCCCTGGACGCCCAGGTCGAGCAGCACCACGCCGGCGACCAGGCCCCAGAGCGACTGGCCGGCGAGCGCGAACACGAGGTAGGACGCGAAGGTCACGACGATGGCGATGCCGACGGTCCGGCGCGGCCCACCCCGGTCGGCCAAGCGCCCGGCCAGGGGTGCGACCAGCGCGCCGGCGATGCCGACCAGCCCGAACAGGCCCGCGGCCTCCGGCCCCAGATGATAGGCGGGGCTGGCCAGATAGAGCGTCAGCGTCGCCCAGAAGGCGCTGAAGGCGGCGAACAGCAGCCCGCCGACCGCCGAGGCCTCGCGCAGCACGCGCTCGCCCCGGAACAGGTGCCACAGCGACCGCATCAGCGCCGGATAAGACTGGCCCGAGGTCGGCGCGGTGCGCGGCAGCAGGAAGAACAGCACGGCCCACAGCACGATCATCAGGCCGGCGGCGATGCCGAACATCTCGCGCCAGCCCAGATGCTCGGCGACGATGCCCGACAGCACGCGGGCGCCCAGGATGCCGATCAGCAGCCCGCTCATGACCGTGCCCACGACCTGGCCGCGTTTGGCGGGCGCCGCCAGATGCGCCGCCATCGGCACGATCTGCTGGACGAAGGTGGTGAGGATGCCCATGGCCAGGCTGGCGGCGGCCAGTGTCACCAGATTGGTCGACACCGCGGCCAGGCCCAGCGCCAGGATCAAGCCCGCGAGCTTGCCCAGGATGAGAATCTTGCGGTCGAACCGGTCGCCCAGCGGCGACAGCAGCAGCAGGCCCAGGGCATAGCCGACCTGGGTCACGGTCGGCACGACGCCGGCAGCGGCCGGGTTGCCCAGATCGCGGGCGATATCGGCCAGCATGGGCTGATTGTAATAGATATTCGCCACGCCGAAGCCGCAGGCGCCGGCCATGACGAGCACGGCACGCTGGGTCAGCGGAACTTGGACGGTCGCGGGTTCGGACATGAGGACGAGCTGCCTACCGGAACGGGACAGCGAGCATATTTGCACGGGCAAGCATCCCGTCCAGGGCCGCGTCGACGCAGGGCGCCCTGCCGAATGCGCAGGTCTAGCGCGAAAAAGTCCTTCTCCGCCCTTCAGGGAGGAGAAGGATTTAGGATGAGGTGGGTCGTGCCGCCGGGATGTCGTTTCCAACTCGCTTTCGCTGGAGAGACCCACCTCACCTCAGCCCTCTCCCCCTAAAGGGCGGAGAGGGAGCAGAAAGTCGTTGGCGACTCTAGCGGCGCGCCTGGAAGAATTCCCGGAGCAAAGTCGCCGCCTCGGTCTCGCCGATGCCGCCATAGACCTCGGGCCGATGATGGCAGGTCGGCTGGTCGAACAGGCGGACGCCATGATCGACGGCGCCGCCCTTGGGATCGCCGGCGCCGTAATAGACCCGGCGCAGCCGCGCAAACGCAATGGCGGCGGCGCACATCGGGCACGGCTCCAGGGTCACGTAGAGATCGCAGTCGGGCAGGCGCGGGCTGCCGAGCGCCGCCGTGCCGGCCCGAATCGCTAGGATCTCGGCATGGGCGGTCGGGTCCGACAATTCCTCGATCCGATTGCGGGTCTCGGCCAGGATGCGGCCGGTCGCGGCCTCGACCAGGACGGCGCCGACCGGCACCTCGCCGGCGGCAGCCGCCGCCCGCGCCTGGTCCAGCGCGCGATCCATCAGGCTCGGTCCTTCGCTTAGACGCCCCATACCCATGCATTCCCTGGCGTTGCGCGCGTTTCCACGGACGCTTATGGTCGGGTTTCGACCAAAAGGATCGCCCATGCCTCGCCCCGTAATCATCGGCCTTACTCTCGATTCGGAGAAGCCCGGTGGCTACTCCAAATTTCCCTGGTACGCGATCCGCGAGAATTACTGCGGCTCGATCGTGCGCGCCGGCGGCCTGCCGATCCTGCTGCCGCACGAGCCCGAGCGCGCGGCCGAGTATCTGGATCTCATCGACGGGCTGATCGTGACCGGCGGCGCCTTCGATGTCGATCCCGCCCTGTTCGGCGCCGAAAGCCGGCACGACAGCGTCACCACCAAGGATCGCCGCACCGCGTTCGAGCTGGCGATCACCCGCGCGGCCCTGGCCGCCGACAAGCCGGTGCTGGGCATCTGCGGCGGGCAGCAGCTGCTGAACGTGGCGCTGGGCGGCACGCTGATCCAGCATATTCCAGACGAGATTTCCGGGCCGCTCGCCCATGAGCAGCCCAATCCGCGCAACGAGCCCGGCCATGACGTGGCGGTGGCAGCCGGCACGATCCTGCACGACATCGTCGGCACCGCCCGCTTCGCGGTCAATTCCGCCCATCACCAGGCGGTCAAGAGCGTCGGCCCGGACGTGGTGATCGATGCGGTCGCCCCCGACGGCGTGATCGAGGGCATCGAGCTGCCGGGCAAGCGCTTCTGCATCGGCGTGCAATGGCACCCCGAATTCGAGATCAGCCCGGCCGACGAGGCGCTGCTGCGCGCCTTCGTCGCCGCCGCGGCCCAAGGACGATAGAGATGAGCGACGACCAGGCTTCGGCCCCCGAGAAGGGCGACCGCATCGCCAAGGTGCTGGCGCGCGCCGGCCTGTGTTCCCGGCGCGATGCCGAGCGCTGGATCGAGGACGGGCGTGTCTGGGTCGACGGCAAGCAGCTGCTGACCCCCGCCTTCGTGGTCACGCCCGGCTCGATCATCCTGGTCGACGGCAAGCCGCTGAAGGAACCCGAGCCGTCGAAGCTGTGGCGCTATCACAAGCCGGCCGGCCTGGTGACCTCGCACCGTGACGAGAAGGGCCGCGAGACCCTGTTCGACACGCTGCCGCCGGAGATGGGCCGGGTCATTTCCGTGGGCCGCCTGGATCTGAATTCCGAAGGCCTGCTGCTGCTGACCAACGACGGCGAGCTGGCGCGCAAGCTGGAGCTGCCGTCGACCGGCTGGGTCCGGCGCTACAAGGTGCGCGTCCATGGCACGGTCGAGCCGGAACGGTTCCTGGCGCTGACGGACGGCGTCGTCATCGACGGCGTGCGCTACGGCAAGATCGAGGTCGATTTCGAGCGACAGAAGGGCTCCAACGCCTGGGTCACGGTGGCACTGACCGAAGGCAAGAACCGCGAGATCCGCAAGGTGTTCGAGCATCTGGGCTATGTCGTGACCCGGCTCTTGCGCCTGTCCTACGGCCCGTTCCAGCTGGGCCTGCTGCCGCGCGGCGCCATCGAGGAGGTGCCGCGCCGCGTCCTGCGCGACCAGCTGGGCCTTGGCGCCGCCAAGGACAAGGGCGCGACCGCCGCCGCGCGCCGGACCCTGGCATTGAAGGACGAGCCGGCCGCGCCCAAAGGCAAGGTCCGGATTCCCAAGCCCCATCGCGCCGTCGAGCCCGCGCCGAAGCGCGGCCGTCCGCCGGCGCCCTCGTCCGAACGGTCAGCCGAACGATCGATCGAAGCCCGCGCGGCACCCGGCAGGACCGCCACCAAGGTTTTGGTCACGACCAAAGCGGCCAGCGCGCGCGCCGAGCGGGCGCCGTCGCGCAGCGGCGATGCCCCTAAGAAGCCGGGGGGCCCCCGCAATGCGGATCGTCGGCGGTAATCACCGCGGCCGGCCGATCGCGGTCCCCGAGGGCGACAAGGTCCGGCCGACCAGCGACCGGGCGCGTGAATCCTTGTTCAACATCCTGGAGCATGGCCGCTGGGCCGCCGCCGGCTCGCCGATCGCCGGCGCCCGCGTGCTCGACGCCTTCGCCGGCACCGGTGCCTTGGGCCTGGAAGCGCTGTCGCGCGGCGCCGGGCACGTGACCTTCCTGGAACTGGCGCCGGTGGCGCTCGAGACCATCAAGATCAATGTCGCCGCCTTGAAGGAGGGTGCCAAGGTCACCATCCAGCGCGGCGACGCCGTCGCCCCGGCCCGGGCGTCCCAACCCTGCTCGCTGGTGTTCCTGGACCCGCCCTACGGCAAGAACATCGCCCCGCCGACCTTGAAGAACCTGGTCGCCGCCGGCTGGATCGCGGCAAACGCCATCGTCGTGCTCGAGGTCGGCGCCAAGGAAGAGTTCGCCGCCCCCGACGGCTTCACCATCGAAGACGAACGGCGCTACGGCGCCGCCCGCCTGATCCTGATGCGCCATGCCTAATGCGCCGGGATGGTGACGACCGTCCCGGCCGCACTCGGTGCCCGCGATAGCGCCAGCAGCAGCTGCAGCACCGTATAGGCGAGCTTGCTGTCGAAATCGTCGCTGGCGATCCAGAACCAGGTCTGCCGGTACTCGACCGCCGTGAAAGCGTCGGCAGGCTTCGTGGCGCCGGAATGAATCACCACGACCGGGCGATGCTCGACGCCGATATTGCCGACGGTGGTCTGGGTCAACCCGCCGCTCACGTCCGCGGCCGGCACATCGGTCTGGATCGCCAGCTGTTCCAGCGCGCCCAGGATCGAGCGGGTGAAGATCGCGACCTGTCCCTTGGCGGCATAGCGGCCGTAGACCACCTCGATCTGGGTCGCAGCCGTCGGCACGCCGATCAGCCGCCGGACCTCCGTCTCGACGGCGGTCTGGTCTGATGCGGTCGCGGGCGCCAGGGTCAGATAGACCCGGCCCGGATCGGCATGCTGCTGGTCGCCCTTGGCCGGCGGCGATTCGCGCTGCAGCGTGATATTGAGCAGGCCCGCGATCTGCAGCTGGCGCAGATCATAAAGCAGCAGGAAGAATTCGGCCGACCCCGAGGCATTGACGTTGGTCAGCGCCGACGCGTTGTTGAGCCCGTTGATCGATTGCACGCCCAGCCGGAACAGCACGTCGATCGGCAGGCCGCCGATCGCGAGCGACAGCAGGTCGGCCGGCGGCAGCGGGTGGATGAAGCTCTGGGCGAATTGCGCGCCGGTCAACGGCTGGAACGTAAAGGTCGGGCTCTGCTGCAGTTGCGCCGTGGCGCCGCTGTTGAGGAAAGTGCCGGCGCTGGCGGCCGGGAACAGCTCGAACCCGCCGGTGGCGTTCTGCTGCAGCTGATAGGCCGAGATGACCTGCGAGGCCTCGAGGAAGGTCGGCGAATCGCCATAGCGCAGGCGGACGACGTTCAGCAGCGTCTGCCGCTTGTCCGCATCGCCCAGCGCCTGGGAATATCCCACCTGATCGTCGTTGAGGCGGCTGGGTTCGAGACTGAGACAGCCGCCCAGCATGCCGCAGCCCAATATCAGGGCCGCAAGGGCGACGGAACCGCGCGTCCGTCGCGTTTCGGCAGTCCGCAATCTGCTTCTCCCTCGGGATTTCGCTCCGAGGCAAACGCAGGACCGATAAAAATGTCGCCGCGACCGATCAGCGCCGGCCGAACAGCCGTTCGATATCGCCCAGTTTCAATTCCACATAGGTCGGGCGGCCGTGGTTGCATTGGCCGGAATGGGGCGTCGCCTCCATCTGGCGCAACAGGGCGTTCATTTCGGCCGGATTGAGCCGGCGGCCGGCGCGGACGCTGCCGTGGCAGGCAAGCGTGCCGCACACCGCTTCGAGCCGCTCCTTCAGCGACAAGGCCGCGCCGAATTCGGCCAGCTCCTCGGCCAGATCGCGCACCAACCCTTTGACGTCGCAATCGCCGAGCAGCGCCGGCACTTCGCGCACGACCACGGCGCCGGTGCCGAACGGCTCCAGCACCAGGCCCAGCTCGGCCAGTTCCTCGGCGCGGGTGCCGAGCCGGTCGGCCGAGGCTTCGTCGAGTTCGACCACTTCCGGCAGCAGCAGCGCCTGGCGCTTCACGCCGTTTTCGGCCAGCGCTTCCTTCATGCGCTCATAGACCAGCCGCTCGTGGGCGGCATGCTGGTCGACGATGACGATGCCCTGGGCGGTCTGGGCGACGATGTAGGTGTCGTGCAATTGCGCCCGCGCGGCGCCCAGGGGGAATTGCTCCTGCGCCGGCGGGAAGCTCTCGGCCCCCGGCGGCGCCGAGGTCGGCAACCCGCCTTCGAACAGGGTCGGCGTGGGCGCATAGGCGGCGGCGACCGCCTCGGCCAGGCCCGCCGGCATCGGTGACGGGCGGTAATTGCCATAGGAGCCGTTCCAGCCGCCGCCGCCATAGCTGGGCATAGCGGCCGGCCGGAGCGCATCGATCGTCGCATTAGCGACCGTGGTCGACGCGCGATGGCCGGCGGCATGGAGCGTATGCTTCAGCGCGCCGACGATCAGGCCGCGCACCAGCGCCGGATCGCGGAACCGCACCTCGGCCTTGGCCGGGTGGACATTGACGTCGACCTCGCTCGACGGCACATCGACGAACAGCGCCACCATCGGATGGCGGTCGCCGGCGAGGAAATCCATATAGGCGCCGCGTACTGCCCCGGTCAGCAGCTTGTCGCGCACCGGCCGGCCGTTGACGAACAGATATTGCTCGCGCGAGGTCGCGCGGTTGAGCGTCGGCAATCCGGCGAAACCGGTCAGGCGGATGCCCTCGCGCGACGCCTCCACGGCCAACGCATTATCGGCAAAATCTCGACCCAACACCGCCGACAGGCGCGACAGCCGCTCCTCGACCGGATCGGCGAGTGGTGCCGCACTCAGCCGCAGCATGGCGCGATCGTCGTCGGCCAGCACGGTGAAGGCGATTTCCGGATGCGCCATGGCCAGGCGCTTGACCATATCGACGGCCTGATCGCGCTCGGTCCTGGGCGTCTTCATGAATTTAAGCCGGGCCGGCGTCGCATAGAACAGGTCGCGCACCTCGACCCGCGTGCCCTGGCCGAAGGCGGCCGGTGCCGGGCGGCCCTTGTCGCCGCCATCGACGGTCAGGCTCCAGGCCTCGGCGGCACCGCGCGCTCGGCTGGTGAGCGTCAGGCGAGCGACCGCACCGATCGACGGCAGCGCCTCGCCACGGAAACCCAAGGTCGCGATCGCCATCAGATCATCGTCGGGCAGCTTCGACGTGCAATGGCGGTCGACCGCCAGCATCAACCCGTCCGGATCCATGCCGATACCGTCGTCGCTGACCACGATCAGGCTCTGGCCGCCCTCGCGCAGGCTGATCTCGATATGGCGCGCGCCTGCATCGATCGCGTTTTCGACCAGTTCCTTGACGGCGGAGGCCGGGCGTTCGACCACCTCGCCGGCGGCGATGCGGTTGACGAGCACGGTCGGAAGCTGGCGGATCGGGTTCGACATGGCGCTCGGCTGTTGGGCTTGCTAGAACGAAGGGGCTCTGACGAAGGAACACTATATATCGTGGCTACGGTGCCAACCACCCTCATCATCTTCGATTGCGACGGCGTTCTCGTCGATAGCGAAGTGTTGGCCTGCCAGGTCGAAGTAGCGGTTTTACGCGGGCTCGGCCATCCGATTCCCTACGCCGAATTCTGCCGGCGCGCCATCGGCCGCAGCCGCAAGGACAATCAGGCGATGCTGGAAGCCCATTGGGGCCGGCCGTTGCCCGCCGATTATACCGACCAGGTGCAATCCCGGCTGTTCGAGAGTTTTCGGACCGAGTTGCAGCCGGTCGCGGGCATGCCCGACCTGGTGCGGCGGGTCGTGGTCGATCGCTGTGTCGCCTCGTCCAGCCCGCCCGATCGGCTAGGGCTGGCCTTGTCGCTCGGTGGCTATGCGCCGCTGTTCGGTGACGGCGTGTTCAGTGCGGCCGAAGTGGCGCGCGGCAAGCCGGCACCCGATCTGTTCCTGCACGCGGCCGCCCGTCGCGGCGCGCCGGCCGTCCAGTGCCTGGTCGTCGAAGACAGCGTTCCGGGCATCGAAGCGGCGAAGGCGGCCGGCATGATCGCGGTCGGCTTCTGCGGCGGCGGCCATTGCCCGCCCGACCAGGCCGATATTTTGAGCGCCGCCGGCGCCGACGCGATCGCCGCCGATGCCGCCGATCTCGCCCGCCTGCTGAAGCGCCGCTCGCTGCTGGCTTAGAGCGATATGAAATTAGGTCGGATCGGAGCTGCCGGATAAGTCCTTCTCCGCCCTTCCGGGGGGAGAAGGATTTAGGATGAGGTGGGTCGTGCCCGGGAATAGGCAGCCGAGAGGCCCCACCTCACCCCGCCCCTCTCCGCCCCAATGGGGCAGAGAGGGAGACAAAGGACGGTGGCGGGGCAGCGTCAGCGAACCTAAATTCATCTTTCTCTAGTCCGCCGGATCGACCACCTGGTCCGGCGTCACCCCTTCCGGGTCGCCGACCACGACGAATCCCAGCTTGGCCGGGTCGATCACCGCCTTGGCG
>Ga0302314_10006358_pt1 | contig 21421 bp, 16 predicted proteins | sample III_Palsa_N2_3_FD_200533 | JGI IMG/M metagenome (GOLD analysis project Ga0302314, IMG submission 200533) | Peat permafrost microbial communities from Stordalen Mire near Abisko, Sweden - III_Palsa_N2_3 | ecosystem: Environmental > Terrestrial > Soil > Palsa > Peat permafrost | place: Sweden...
CCACTCCCCCCCAATGGGGCGGAGAGGGAGCTTCTTATTTCTCCCTCTCCGCCCTTCAGGGGGGAGAGGGCCGGGGTGAGGTGGGTGGCGCCGCCCGAAAAGGCCCTTCCGCCGTTATCTTCGCGCCTATGGGCTGAACGCCCGCCCCACTCGACAATCTCAAAATCTCGGCGCTCTGATCCGCCCCGACTCCATAGTCCGTTTGGACGTGTCCGCCGCGGCCGAGCTGGGTCATAGTCACCAAAACGGGAGGTGACGCGAATGACCGGCCATGAGCGTGATCGCATCGTCAGAATCGGCGGCGCCTCGGCGTTTTTTCTGGACAGCGCCACGGCGGTGCCGCAGCTGCTGCGGGATGGCAATCTCGACTATCTGATCTTCGACTATCTGGCCGAAGGCTCGATGGCGATGTTTGCCGCCCTAGCCGCGGCCGATCCGACCAAGGGCTATGGCTGGGATTTCCTGACAACCCATGCGGTGCCGCATTTGCGGGACATCATGGCGCAGGGCATCAGGATCGTCGCCAATGCCGGCGGCCTCAACCCGCGCGGTCTGGCCGCGGCCGTGCGCGAGGCCGCAGCACAGCTCGGCCTGCGGCCGCGCATTGCCTTCGTCGAGGGCGACGACCTGCGGAAGCGGGCGGATATGCTGCGGCAACGCGGCTGCGTCGACATGGTTTCGGGGGCGCCCCTGCCGGAACGGGTCGGCAGTCTCAACGCCTATCTGGGGGCACTCCCGATTGCCCGCGCGCTGGACCGGGGCGCCGATATCGTGCTCACCGGCCGTGTCGTCGACAGCGCCCTCGTGCTCGGCCCGCTCATCCATGAGTTCGGCTGGGCGCCCGACGATTACGATCGGCTCGCTGCCGGCACGCTCGCCGGGCATCTCCTGGAATGCGGGCCCCAGGTCACCGGCGGCACTTTCACCGACTGGCGTGCCGTGCCGGATTGGGCGGAGATCGGGTATCCGATCGGCGAATGCCACGCGGATGGCAGCCTGGTCGTGACCAAGCCCGCCGGCACCGGCGGGCTCGTCTCGATCGGCACCGTGGCCGAACAGCTGCTCTACGAAGTGGCCGATCCACAATGCTATTTCGTACCCGACGTGACCTGCGACTTCAGCGCGGTGACGCTCGAACAGGTCGGGCCGGATCGGGTCCGGGTCGCCGGCGCGCGCGGCCTGCCGCCGACCGCCAGCTATAAGATCTGCGGTACCTGGCAGGATGGCTGGCGGGCCACGGCCTATCAGCCGATCATCGGGCTGGAGGCTGCCGCCAAGGCCGAGCGCCAGGCGGCGGCGCTGCTGAAGCGCACCGGTACCATGCTGCGAGAACGCAATTTCGGCGACTGGCGGCGCCGCCATGTGGAGCTGCTCGGCACCGAGGCCAGCCAGGGCGAGCGCCGAACGGCAGCCGACAGCCGGGAAGTCATCTGCAAGATCGTGGTCGATCATGACGACCGCGCCGGTGCGGAACTGTTCGCGCGCGAACAGGCCTCGGCCATCTCGGCGATGTCGGTCGGCACCGCCATCGGTTTCGGCACGGCGGTGACACCGCTCATCCGCCTGTTTTCCAGCCTGATCGACAAGGCGGAGCTGAGCATCACCCTGACCGTCGAGGACGACAGCGAAACCATTGCCGTGCCCTTGTCCGGTGGGTTCACACCGGAAGCAATCGAACGGCCGTCGCCGCCGCGCGAACCAACCGATACCAGCGCCACTGTCGTACCGCTGATCGACTTGGCCTGGGCGCGCAGCGGCGACAAGGGCAACCTCTTCAATGTCGCCGTCATCGCCCGGACACCGGCATTCCTGCCCTATATCCGGGCAGCACTGACCCCGCCGGCGGTTGCCGCCTGGTACCGGCATTTCGGCCCCTCCCGGGTCGATCGCTACGATGTCCCGGGGTGCCATGCGCTCAATTTCGTCGTCCATGACGCGCTCGATGGCGGCATCAACAGCTCGCCGCGCCTGGACGCCGCAGCCAAGGGCATGGCGCAGCTGCTGCTGAGCTTCCCGGTGCCGATCTCTGCCGCTATTGCTGCCAGCCTCGAGAGAAATGCCGCTCAGCCGGGACCGGATTTCGCCGACAAGCCCTGATCCGGCCGCCAAAACTGGAGATCCCGATGGCCGAAATTCCCTATCTGATGCGCGGCATCCGCCCGATCGCGACCGAAAGCAGCATGCTGGTCAGCTCATCGCGCTATCTCAACGACCCGCGGCTGCGCGATTGGATCGCCACCCATATGCTGCGGCGCAGCGGTCGCGACCGGCCTTCACCATCGGATTCGCTGATCCTGTCGCAGCTTTTGCAGGAGATCCAGGATCTCGACCGGATCGAGGCGCTGTTCACGGCCGAACGACAGCGCAACCCTGCCCTGGACCGCTGGTTCAGCGCTGGCTTCATCTCGACCTTCAGCAAGGAGGATCTGCGGCAGTATCCGCCGGGCAGCATCGGTCACCGCTTCCTCACCTATCTGACCGAGCGCAATTTCGAGATCGACCTGGTGGCACGCTGGGAACCGAAGACCCAATACGACTACTTCCGCCTGCGCTCGGCCCAGACCCATGATCTGGAGCACATCATCGGCGGCGCCGGTTTCGACTATGTCGGCGAGCTGGTGCCCTATTACATGCGCCTCACCAATCTGTTCAAACACCTTGATGCCGAGCTGGCCGGGGAGACCAGCGTCCAGCATATCCTGGGCTCGACCCGCATCATGACCCGCGCCATCCTGCATTATCCGCAGACATGGCCGACCGTGCTCGAAACCATCGAGCGCGGCGCCAAGGTCGGGCGGCTTTCCGCGCCGATCTTCATGATGCGCTACGAAGACGTGCTGCACCTCACCCCGGAGGACGGTCGCAAAATGCTGGGCGTGCATGGCGCCGAAGAGGTCGACACCAGTGCGGCCTCGGCGATCTGGGAGGAAATCGACCGGCCGATGCCGGCCTCGATCTGACCCGTTCCACCCGCCGCCGCTTGCCGCTAGAATGCCAGGATGATCAAGCCCAGCGACATCCTGGCACCGGAAGACCTGGCGCAGCTCAAGCGCAAATCCGACTGGCGCGGCGCCTGGCTGGTCATCCATGCCTGGGGCGTTATCTTCGCCGCCATGGCGGGGTTTGCCTGGTGGCCCAATCCGGCGACCTTCCTGGCGGCGACCATCATCATCGCCGGGCGGCAGCTCGGCCTCGCCATCCTGATGCATGATGCGGCGCATAAGCTGCTCTTCGCCGATTTCCGCGCCAATGACCGCATCGCCGCCTGGTTCTGCGCCTATCCGGTGATCGCCGATCTGGCGCGCTATCGGCCCTATCACCTGACCCATCATCGCTACGTGCAGAGCGCCCAGGATCCGGATCTGGTGCTTTCGGCGCCATTTCCGACCACGCGCGCCAGCCTGCGCCGCAAGATTCTGCGCGACCTCACCGGCCAGACCGCGCTGAAGCAGCGGCTGGCGCAGCTCCGGGGTGCGCTTGGCCGGCCGGACCGGCCGCTATCGATCCGTCTTGCGGATTTCTGGCGGGCGCTGCACGGCCCGATCCTCGCCAATGCAGCGCTCGCGGCACTGCTCGCCGCACTCGGTTCTTGGTGGCTCTATCCGGCGCTGTGGCTGGTGCCGCTCTTCACCGTCTATCAGCTGGTGACCCGGATCCGGAACATCGCCGAGCACGCCATGGTACCGGACAATGAAGATGATTTCCGCAACGCCCGCACGACACTGGCCGGCTGGCTCGAACGGGCGGTACTGGCGCCCTATTGGGTCAATTACCATGTCGAGCACCATGTCCTGATGTTCGTGCCCTGCTACCGCCTGCCGACGGCCCGGGCGGCGCTGCTGGCAGAGGGCTATGGCGACCGGATCGAGACCCAGGACGGCTACGCAGCCGTGCTGCGGCTGGCGACCTCGAAAGCCGCGGCCTAACACTCCTCGACGATCCGCAGCCAGGGCCAGCGCACGCGATAGGATTGGGCCTTCTCACGGAACCGTCCGGGCTGCAGATTGACCGGATTCGGCCGCAACAGGCCGTCCCAGAGCTCGTCCAGCCCATAGGGCGCGTAGATTTCGCCCGTGCCGGCGGCAATGCCGACGCAGGTGCAGGTGACGAGGTAGCGGTCGATGCCGTCGCGCGTGCTCTGCAGCTGCGGATAGGCGGAGCCGAAACGCTGCGGATACCAGAGATGGACACGCGCCTGGTTTTTCAGCTCGATCTCGGCCCCGAGATTGGCGAAGAGCCGTGCCGCACGGCGGATAACCGCGTCTTCGGCCGCGTAGGAGAGGTCCGAATCGTCGAAATAGAAGACGTCGTAATCCTTGACCATCGCCGCCGGGGCGAAACCGCTCAGCCGATTCCAGACCGCCTGATAGACGCAGCCGGCGACCAGATAGGCCTGGCCGAGACCGAGCTCGGGCAGGCGCCGCAGGATTTCGGCATTGACCGGGTTGGCCAGCGCCCAATCGAGCAGATCCTGCCGCCGCGTGATCGTCGCATGTGCTGCCATCGCTTCCCCCGCATCCGGCTCTCGTTTATGGTCCCGGCCTCATTCTTCTTTTCTATAGCGGTGTCAGCAATGATTCGGAAATGTCTGCAGCTTTTGGCGCTGGTCGCGGCGCTGTTCCTCGCCGGCAACACGGCCCGTGCGGCCGATCTGGAAAACACCCTCTATCTCGATCTGCCGGCCGGCCGCGTCGTGATCCAGATGCGCCCCGATCTGGCGCCCAATCATGTCAAGCGGATCAAGGAGCTGGTCCGTCGCGGTTTCTATGACGGGTTGACCTTCCATCGGGTCATCGACGGCTTCATGGCCCAGGGTGGCGACCCGTCCGGCACCGGTGCCGGCGGCACGGGTGAGAAACTCAAGGCGGAGTTCTCGGCCGAGCATCATGTCCGCGGCATGGTCTCGATGGCGCGCTCGGGATCGCCGGATTCGGCCGATTGCCAGTTCTTCATCATGCTCGGCGACAATCCGGGTCTGGACGGCAAATACACCATCTGGGGCCAGGTCACCTCGGGCATGGAATATGTCGACGCCATCAAGAAGGGCGATTCCGCCAAAAACGGTACGGTTTCGGACCCGACCCACATCGTCCGGATGCAGGTCGCGGCCGATGTCGACAAGAAGAAATAACATCGTCTAGAGCAATTTGCGTTCGCAAGGGCTCACGCGAACTGCTCTAGACCTTTGGTTTGGCGAGCATCTTCACGCGATCGGACGAACCCGTCTGATCGCGATCTGCTCTAGAGCAACAAGGAGGATCCGGCATGACCGCCGATCTCGAGAATACCCTCTATCTGGATGTGCCGGCCGGCCGCGTGGTGATCGAGCTGCTGCCCGATCTGGCACCCAACCACGTCGCCCGCATCAAGGAGCTGGCGCGCGAGGGCTTTTATGACGGGATCGCCTTTCACCGGGTGATCGCCGGTTTCATGGTCCAGACCGGCTGCCCGAAGGGCGACGGCACCAGCGGCTCGGGCAAGCGGCTGAAGGCCGAATTCTCCGGCGAGCGCCATGTCCGCGGCATCTGCTCGATGGCGCGAACCAGCGATCCGAACTCGGCCGACAGCCAGTTCTTCATCATGCTCGACACCTCGTCGCATCTCGACCGGCAATATTCGGTCTGGGGCCGAACCGTCTCGGGCATGGAGCATATCGACGCGATCAAGAAAGGCTCGGGCAGCGGCGGAGCCGTCCGGGACCCGGACCGCATCGTCAAGCTGCAGGTCGCCGCCGATGCCGAGGGCGCGGCGTCCTGAACGCCGACGAGATCGTTTCCGAGAACCAGACGCCCGGCCGCAAGCCGGGCGTCTTCGCGGCACTCGCCGTCTATCGGCAGCCACGGGTTCTGGCCGTGCTGCTGATGGGGTTTTCCAGCGGGTTGCCCTTCCTCCTCACCGGCGGCACGCTCAAGCTATGGCTGACCGAAGCCCATCTATCCTTCACGGATATCGGGTTGTTCAGCCTGGTGCAGCTTTCCTACACCTTCAAATTTCTCTGGGCGCCGCTGCTCGATCGCGTGGTGATCCCGATCCTCGGCGCCCGCCTCGGCCGTCGCCGGTCATGGTTGCTGGCGATTCAGCTCGGCCTGATCGTCGCGATCCTCGGCCTCGGCTCGACCGACCCGGTCGCCGATCTGCATGCGACGGCGCTCTGGGCGGTCGTTGTCGCCTTTCTCTCGGCGAGCCAGGACATTGTCATCGATGCCTATCGCATCGAGCTGCTGGACGCCGCGGAGCAGGGTGCGGGCGCCGCGGCGACCCAGATCGGCTATCGCTTTGGCCTGATCGCCGCCGGCGCCGGCGCGCTCTATCTGGCCGCCGGCCTGGGGTGGCACGCGAGTTTCGCGGCGATGGCCGTGCTGGTGCCACTGGGTGGCCTCGCCGTGCTGTTCAGCCCGGAGCCGAAGCTGGTCGAGCGCCCGAGCGGCAATTGGTTCGAATCGGCCGTCATCGCCCCCTTCGAAGATTTCGTGACGCGGCATAAGGATTGGCTGCTGCTGCTGCTGTTCGTGCCACTCTATCGCTTCGGCGACGCCGTCGCCGGCGAGATGGTGAACCCGTTCTATAGCTTCCTGGGCTTCACCAAGGGCGAAATCGCCAGCGTCAGCAAGCTGTTCGGGGTCGCCGCCTCGCTCACCGGGATTTCGATCGGCGGGCTCCTGGTCTATCGCCTGGGCGTGATGCGGGCGCTGCTGATCGGCGGCGTGCTGCAGATCGTCTCCATTCTGACCTATATCGTGCAGCTCTGGGCCGGTCATGATTTGCCGGTGCTGTTCGCCACCATCGGCATCGAGCAACTGACCGGCGGGATGTGCGGCGGCGCCTTCGTGGCGTTCCTCTCGGGGCTATGCAGCCGCGCCCATACCGCAACGCAATATGCGCTCTTGTCAGCGCTGTTCACCTTCGCCTATCGCTTCGTCGGTTCGACCGGCGGGTATATCATCGATCTGTTCGGTTGGACGCCGTATTTCCTGCTGTCGGCCGGTTTGGTGCTGCCCTCGCTCGTGTTGCTGCTCTGGCTGATGCATCGGTCGAGCAGCGAGGCTGCGGCAGCGACCTAGGCCGACCAGCTGCCCCGTCGAGGATAGTCATGGATATCAGCAAGATTCCGATCGGCGAGAACCCGCCACACGACGTCAACGTCATCATCGAGATCCCGCAAGGCGGTGCCCCCGTCAAATACGAGATGGATAAGGAATCCGGGGCACTCTATGTCGACCGCTTCCTGCACACCTCGATGATCTATCCGGCCAATTACGGCTTCATCCCGCATACGCTGAGCGAAGACGGCGATCCGACCGACTGCATGGTGGTGATCCCGACCCCGGTCGTGCCCGGCGTCGTCATGCGCTCGCGCCCGGTCGGCGCCTTGCTCATGGAAGACGAGAGCGGCATCGACGAAAAGATCCTGGCCGTGCCGGTCGACAAGCTGCACCCGTTCTACACCTCGGTCAGCTCGTTCCGCGACCTGCCGCAGATCCTGATCGACCAGATCGAGCATTTCTTCGCCCACTACAAGGATCTGGAAAAGGGCAAATGGGTGCGGGTCAAGCGCTGGGCCGAGCCGGCCGAGGCGCAGGAGCTGATCCGCGCTGCGATCGACCGGGCGGTACGCGCGCCGAAGAAGACGAAATAGCGCTCCCTCAGTCGCGCGCCTCATCCAGCGCATAGCCCGCCGAGCGGACGGTCCGGATGATGTCCAGATCGTTCGGGCCGTTGAGCGCCTTGCGCAGCCGCCGGATATGGACATCGACGGTGCGCGGCTCGACATAGACGTCGTGGCCCCAGACGGCGTCGAGCAGCCTTTCGCGCGAGAAGACGCGCCCCGGATGCTCGAGCAGGAAGCGCAGCAGCCGGAATTCGGTTGGGCCGAGATGGATCGGCCTGCCGCCGCGGACGACGCGGTGGGCGGCGAGATCCATGGCGACATCGGCGAAGGTCAGGCTCTCATCCGAGGCGTCGGGCTTGGCCCGGCGGATCACGGCGCGCACCCGCGCGACCAGCTCGCTCGGGCTGAACGGCTTGGTGATGTAGTCGTCGGCGCCGCTGTTGAGGCCGCGGATCTTGTCGCCCTCTTCGCCGCGCGCCGTCAGCATGATGATCGGCAGGGCCCGCGAGGCCGGCGAGCGGCGGATCTGGCGGCAGACCTCGATGCCCGAGACCAGCGGCAGCATCCAGTCGAGCAGCACGACATCGGGCTTGCGTTCGGCGATCTGGACCAGCGCCTCTTCGCCGTCGCTCGCCTCGCAGACGCCGAAGCCCTCTTTTTCCAGATTATACTTCAGCAGGGTGACGAGCGGCGCCTCGTCCTCGACGATCATGACCAGCGGCTTCATGGCTATTGCGGCTCGCTTTCATTGCTGATGATGCCGTTGGGACCCGCCAGCACGACCGACGAACTCGATCGATCGCGCTTGGGCCGGGTCTCTTTGAGCGGCGTTCCGTTGATGAGGAAATAGATGGTCTCGGCAATATTGGTGGCATGATCGCCGATACGCTCGATGTTCTTGGCCATGAACAGCAGATGCGTGCCGGCGGTGATGCTGCGCGGATCTTCCATCATGTAGGTCAGAAGCTCGCGGAACAGGCTGGTATAGAGCTCGTCCAGCTCCTCGTCGCCGAGCCAGACCCGCATGGCCTTCTCGGCGTCGCGATGGACATAGGCGTCGAGCACATCCTTGATCAGCAGCTGGGCGAGCCTGGCCATGCGCGGCAGGGCAAACGCCGGCTTGACCACAGGCGCCTGGTTAAGCGCGATCGACCGCTTGGCGACATTGGCCGAATAATCGCAGATCCGTTCGAGATCGGCGCCGATCTTCAGGGCCGAGATGATTTCGCGCAGGTCGCGCGCCATCGGCTGGCGCAGCGCCAGCAGGCGCACGACCAGCGCCTCCACTTCCTTTTCCAGCTGGTCGACGCGGACATCGCCCTCGACCACTTCGGCCGCGAGTTCGCTATCGCGCTTGACCACGGCCTGGATCGCCGAAGCCAGCTGCGCCTCGGCCAACCCGCCCATGGCGATGAGCGTATTCTGGAGCCTGGTCAGCTCTTCGTCGTAGCTCTTGATGATATGGTCCGAAGGCATTGTTCTGTCTCAGCCTCAAACTCAGCCGAACCGGCCGGTGATGTAATCCTCGGTCCGCTTGTTGGCCGGATTGGTGAACACGGTTTCGGTGTCGCTGAACTCGATCAGCTCGCCCAGATACATGAAGGCGGTGTAGTCCGAGCTGCGCGCCGCCTGCTGCATGCTGTGGGTCACCATGATGATGCAGTAGTCGGATTTGAGTTCGGCGATGAGCTCCTCGACCTTCTGGGTCGAGATCGGGTCGAGGGCCGAGCAGGGCTCGTCGAGCAGCAGGATCTCCGGCTTGACGGCGATGGCGCGGGCAATGCACAGCCGCTGCTGCTGGCCGCCCGATAATCCCAGCCCGCTCTGCTTCAGCTTGTCCTTGACCTCGGTCCAGAGGGCCGCCCGGCGCAAGGCCGATTCGACGCGATCCATCAGCTCGCTATGCGGCAGCTTTTCGTAGAGCCTGATGCCGAAGGCGATATTGTCGAAGATCGACATCGGAAACGGCGTCGGCTTCTGGAACACCATGCCGATCTTGGCGCGCAGCAGATTGAGATCGATCTTGGGATCGAGGATGTCGCGGCCGTCGACGATGATCTCGCCGGTCGCGCGCTGCTCCGGATAGAGATCGTACATCCGGTTGAGACAGCGCAGCATCGTGGACTTGCCGCAGCCCGATGGGCCGATGAAGGCCGTGACGCGCTTGTCATGCAGCTTCATGTTGATGTTCTTCAGCGCTTCGTACTTTTTATAGTAGAAACGCAGATTCCTGATCTCGATCTTGTCGGAAAGCGCTTCGGGGACGCCATCGATGGCCGGGTCGTGACTGGTCTCCGGCATGCGTATCTCCAGGGGCCGCATCGGCACGGACTGTTGGGTCATTGCTTCATACTGCCTAGATTGGTGAGCGAGCGGGCCGTGATATTCAGAGCGAGAATCGCGGCCGTAATCAGCAAGGCACCGCCCCAGGCGAGGCGATTCCAGATTTCCGAGGGGTCGTTCACGAACTGGTTGATGACCAGGGGCAGGCTCGCCATCGGCGCATTCATGTTCAGGCTCCAGCCATTATTGCCGAGTGCGGTGAACAGGAGCGGGGCCGTCTCGCCGCTGATCCGGGCCACGGCCAGCATGACGCCGGTCAGCATGCCCTGCATCGCGGCGCGGTAGCACACCAGTGTCACGATCTTCCATTTCGGCGCCCCGAGCGCCGCCGCCGCTTCGCGCAGGCTGTTTGGCACCAGCGCCAGCATGTCGACGGTGGTGCGCACGACGATCGGGATCACGAGGATCGACAGTGCAACGCTGCCGGCCCAGCCGGAGCTGTGATGCATCGGTATGACCATGACCTCGAAGATGAAGAGGCCGATGATGATCGAGGGTGCGGAAAGCAGGATGTCGTTGATGAATTGCACGAGCTGGGAAAAGCGGCTGCCCGGGCTGTATTCCGCCAGATAGGTCCCGGCGAAGATGCCGACCGGCGTCCCGAGCAAGGTGCCGCCCAGGGTTATCAGGATGGAGCCGACGATGGCGTTGGCCAGGCCGCCTTCCCGGTCCGGGGGCGGCGTGATCATCGTGAACAGCGACGGCCCGAGCGCCGCCGAGCCGGCCCAGATCAGCTTGAACAGGATGGCGGCGAGGACGAGCAGGCCGAACCCGGTCGCCGCAGTCGCCAAACCAAGGACCAGCCGGTTGCGGGTACGGCGAAACCGGTAGCGCGACAGGTCGAGGCTTCTGGCCGTGGTCATTGTGTCACGCCCCCGCTCGTTGGTGCAGGCGGATCAGCATGAACTTCGCCGCGGCGAGCACGACGAAGGTGAGGAGAAACAGCACGAGGCCCAGCGCGATCATCGAGGAGAGATAGAGCTCGTCGCTCGTATTGTTGAATTCATTGGCGAGCGTCGAGGCGATGCTCTTGCCCGGCGCCAGCAGCGAGGCCGAGATGCGCGCCGAATTGCCGATGACGTAGGTGACCGCCATGGTCTCGCCCATGGCACGGCCGAGCCCGAGCATGATCCCGCCGATCACCCCGACCCTGGTATAGGGCAGCACCACGTTCCAGACCACTTCCCAGGTCGTGCAGCCGAGGCCATAGGCCGATTCCTTCAGCATCGGCGGCACCGTCTCGAAGACGTCGCGCATGATCGACGAGATGAACGGCAACACCATGACCGCCAGGATCAAACCTGCGGTCAGCACGCCGACACCGAGCGGCGGGCCGGAGAACAGGCTGCCGATCAGCGGCGCATGGCCGAGATATTTGATGAGGAAGGGCTGGGCGTGTTCCTGCAGCAGCGGCACCAGGGTGAACAGCCCCCACATGCCGTAGATGATGCTGGGAATGCCGGCCAAGAGCTCGATCGCCGTCGACAGCGACCGCTTCGCCCAGAGCGGGCAGAGTTCGGTGATGAAGATGGCGACGCCGAAGCTCAGCGGGACGCCGACCACCATGGCGATGACGGAGGTGACAACCGTACCATAAAGCGGCGCTAGGGCACCGAACTTGCCGGTCGCAGGGTTCCAGGCATCGCTGACCAGGAAGCCGAAGCCGAAGGTCCGGAACGCCGCCCAGGATCCTTCCGCCAAATAGAGAATGATGCCGCCCAGGATTGCTAGCACGACGACGCTGAAGAACATCGTGCCGTATTTGAAAATCGGATCGAGATATTGCTGGCGACTGCGCAGCGTTTCGGTCCGGGCGGTTGAGAGTTCTACCAAAGTGGCATTCCTGCATCATCGCTTCACAGGGCTTCGGGGACGAGGCGCCGACGCGCATCGCCCCCGCATCGAGAGCTTGCAGCCCGGCCCTACCAGAGCGGCTTGCCGTCGGCCTTGATTTCCTTCGTCCAGCTGTCTTCGATCAGCTTCACCACATTTTCCGGCATCGGCACGTAGTCGAGCGAGGCCGCGGCCTCCTGGCCAGTCTTGAAGGCGGCATCGAAGAATTTCAGCACATCCTTGCCGGTATCCGCCTTGTCCTGGTTCTTGTAGACGAGCGCCCAGGTCGACGCGGTCATCGGCCAGGAATCCTTGCCCGGCTGATTGGCCAGGATCAGCACGAAACCGGGCGCATGCGCCCAATCGGCATTCGCGGCCGCGGCCTGGAAGGTCTTGGCCGAGGGTTCGACGAAGACGCCATCCTTGTTGGCCATCTGCGTGTAGGCCAGCTTGTTCTGCTTGGCATAGGCGTATTCGACATAGCCGATGGCGCCTTCGGTCCGGCCGGTGAAGGCGGCGACGCCCTCATTGCCCTTTCCGCCGATACCGACCGGGAATTGCACCGAGGTATTGACGCCGACCTTGTCCTTCCACTCGGGCGAAATCGCACCCAGGTAATAGGCGAAATTATAGGTCGTGCCCGACCCGTCCGAGCGATAGACCGGCGCAATCGCCAGATCCGGCAGTTTGACGTCCTGATTGAGCTCGGCAATCTGCTTGTCGTTCCAGTTCGTGACCTTGCCGAGATAGATGTCGGCAAGCAGCGAACCGGTGAGCTTGAGCTGGCCGGCGGCGACGCCGGGGATGTTCACGACCGGCACGATGCCGCCCATGATGAACGGGAATTGCGTCAGCCCGGATTCATCCAGCTCGCTGGTCTCGAGCGGCTTGTCCGTGGCGCCGAAATCGACCGTCTTGGCCTTGATCTGCTTGATGCCGCCGCCCGAGCCGATCGACTGGTAATTGACCCCGACATTGGCCTTCGCCTTGTATGTGTCGGCCCATTTCGAGACGATCGGATAGGCGAAGCTCGAACCGGCTCCGGTTATGTCGTTCGCGTAGGCGGTACCGGCGAAGGCCAGCGTACCGGCAACCAACGCCCCAATCAGCTTGTGGCCGATAGCTATCACGGGAGATCTCCTGCGGCTGTTTCGCGGGCGGGCCGGGAGTCGCCGCCACACGCTTGCCAGGGAGATACGCTGATATTGTTACAGTTATATGACAGCGGCCCGGCTATTCGGTGAACCCTGATCTCAGCTGCCGCTGGCGCGATAGACCGGTGTCGTGCCGATCTCGCTATCCGCGCCACGCGGCGAGGCCGCGCGCAGGTGAATGGTGAAGACCGAGCCGTGTCCGATCTCGCTGTCGATTTCCAGCACGCCGCGATGGCGATTGACGATGTGCTTGACGATGGCGAGGCCGAGACCGGTGCCGCCCATTTCGCGCGACCGCGCCGTATCGATGCGATAGAAGCGCTCGGTCAGCCGCGGCAGATGCAGGCGCGGAATGCCCTCGCCGCAATCGCGGACAGCAATCGCGACACCCGGGCGGAACTTGTTCGAGCGCACCGCCGAAATCGTGATCGCGGTATCCCGCCTGGCGTATTTGATCGCATTGTCGATCAGGTTCTGGAACAGCTGGGCCAACTCCTCCTCGTCGCCCAGCACCTCGGGCAGGCTGTCATCGAGCTGCAGCTCGAGCCGCATGCCGCGCGCCGCCGCCTTCAGTTCGAGCGTCAGCGCCACGGTGCGCAGGATCGAGGCGGGATCGGCCAGATCGGTCGGCGGCAGGTGCTCGTTGAGCTCGATGCGCGACAACGACAGGAGATCGTCGACCAGCCGCGCCATGCGCCCGGCTTGCTGCTGCATGATCGACAGGAACCGGTGCTGCGCCTCGGCATCATCGGCCGCCGGCCCCTGCAAGGTCTCGATGAAGCCGATCAGGGTCGAGAGCGGCGTGCGCAACTCATGGCTGGCATTGGCGACGAAATCGGCCCGCATCTGCTCGGCGCGTTTCAGCGCCGTCAGGTCGTTCAGGATCAGCAGGGCGGCGTAGCCGTCTTCGGCATGATCCGGCAATGGCACGATGCCGGCGCGCAGATGCCGGTCGACCTGGAGCGACAGGTCGAACTCGATCTGCTGACCGATGCCGGTCTTTAGGACCGCATCGGTCGCCTTCAGCACGGCCGGATTGCGCAAGGCGGCGGCCAGGTCGCGGCGCAGCAGATTCTGGCCCAGCAGCTCGCGCGCCGCCGCATTGACGCGCATGACCTCGCGCCGCTCATTGATCAGGATGATCGGATCCGGCAAGGCCGCCAGCACATTGTTCGAACTCGCCAGCGCGGTCTCGACCCCGGCGACGCGCTGCCGCCACAACCGGTTGAGCCGCAAGATCGCGAGCCAGAGCCCGTCGATCGCCGGATTGGCGCTGGGCAGCGCCGGCTCGGCGCGGTCGAGATTGCCGAGGATTGCCTCCAGCCCGCGACCGAAGCTGTCGATATCGCGGCGCAGCAGGCGCAGGACGACGAACTGCACCAAAACGATGAGCCCGGCGCCCAGCAGGCCGGGCACGATTCCGATCGCGCCGGCCAACATGAGGCCGGCGAAAACGACGCACACGAACAACCCCATGATCGTCATGGGCAGCGGCAACCATCCCCTCGGCATGCGCTCGGCCAATCCCTCCGCCCGAGCGCTGGCGCCCGCAGCTTGCTCCTGGAGCGCCGTCGCCAGCACCTCCGGAGGGCGGGGTGCTGGGATGGTCGGCTCGTTCAGACCGGTGGAATTATCCGCCATGGAGGTTACGGTTTGATGCGCGGCGGCCCGGATTTCGCCGGCCGCCGCGATCACGCGATGGCATCATGGGCGGCCAAAGCTGCAAGATTGACGATATCCGAGACGGTAGCACCCATTTCAACGATCTGGGCCGGCTTGTCGAGGCCGAGCAGCATCGGCCCGATCACCATGCCGCCGCCCAGCTGCTGCAACAGCTTGGACGAGACATTGGCGGTGTGCAGCGACGGCATGATCAGCACATTGGCCGGCCCGCTCAGCCGGCAGAACGGGTAGGTTCGCTTCATGAGCTGGTAATCCAGCGCCACATCGGCGGACATTTCCCCGTCATATTCGAAATCGACGTCGCGCCGGTCGAGGATCTCGACGGCGTCGCGGATGCGCCGGGCGCGCTCGCGCATCGGGTTGCCGAAATTCGAGAAGGACAGGATCGCAACCCGCGGCACGGCACCCATCTGCCGCGCCTTTTCCGCCGTTTGCACGGCGATGTCGGCAATCTCCTCGGAATCGGGCAACTCGTGCACCGTGGTATCGGCGATGAAAATAGTGTGGCCTCGCGCCACCATCATCATGAGGCCGAAGACGCGCTTGCCCGGCTTGGCATCGAGCGCGCGGGTGATCTCCTCGAAAGTGGCGGCATAGCTGCGCGTCGTGCCGGTGACCATGGCGTCGGCATCGCCCAGCGCCACCATGCAGGCGGCAAAGACATTGCGGTCCTGATTGACCCAGCGCTGGCAGTCGCGCAGGAGGGCGCCCTTGCGGTGCATCCGCTTGAACAGGAAATCAGTATAGGTCTTGTTGGCGTGGCTGAGCCGGGCGTTGTGAATTTCCAGCGCATCCGGCGCCGACAGGCCCATGGATTTCAGCGTGGCATGGATGCGCTCCTCGCGGCCGATCAGGACCGGCGTGCCATAGCCCGAATTCTTGAATTCGAGTGCTGCCCGCATCACCGTCTCCTCCTCGCCCTCGGCGAAGACGACGCGTTTGGGGTGGCTGCGCACCTCCTCGAGAATGCCCTGCAGGCTGCCCGCAATCGGATTGAGCCGGGTCGCAAGCCGGCGGCCATAGGCGCCGAGATCGAGCGGCCGCTGCGCCACGCCTGATTCCATCGCCGCCTTGGCGACGGCAACAGGGACATGGCTGATGAGGCGCGGATCGAAGGGCGACGGGATCAGATATTCCGGACCATAGGTCATGCGCCGGCCGGAATAGGCGGCAGCAACCTCGTCCGGCACATCCTCGCGCGCCAGCGCCGCCAGCGCCTCGGCCGCGGCGATCTTCATCGGCTCATTGATGGTCGAGGCGCGGGTATCGAGCGCACCCCGGAAAATATAGGGAAAGCCCAGGACATTATTGACCTGGTTGGGATAGTCCGACCGCCCGGTGGCGACCAGCGCATCCGGGCGCACCGCCTTCACATCCTCGGGCGTGATCTCGGGGTCGGGATTGGCCATGGCGAAGATGATCGGGCGATCCGCCATCTTCTTGATCATCTCCTGGGTGACGGCACCCTTGACCGACAGGCCGAAGAAGGCATCGGCCCCGTCCAGCGCCTCGGCCAGGCTGCGCCGGTCGGTGACCGCGGCATGGGCCGATTTCCACTGGTTCATGCCCTCGGTGCGGCCCTGGTAGATGACACCCTTGGTGTCGCACATGATGACGTTGCCATGCGGCACACCCATCGCCTTCAAGAGCTCGACGCAGGCGACCGAGGCGGCGCCGGCCCCGTTCACCACCAGCTTGACCGATTTGAAATCGCGACCGGTGAGGTTGCAGGCATTGATCAGGCCGGCCGTGGCAATGATTGCGGTCCCGTGCTGGTCGTCATGGAAGACCGGGATATCGAGCAGCTCGCGCAGGCGCTGTTCGATGATGAAGCATTCCGGCGCCTTGATATCTTCGAGATTGATGCCGCCGAAGCTGACGCCCAGGAAGCGCACGCAATTGATGAACTCATCGACATCGCGGGTATCGACTTCCAGATCGATCGAGTCGATATCGGCAAAGCGCTTGAACAGGACCGCCTTGCCCTCCATCACCGGCTTGGAGGCCAAGGCGCCCAGATCGCCCAGCCCCAGCACCGCCGTGCCGTTGGAGATGACCGCGACCAGATTGCCCTTGGCGGTATAGTCATAAGCGGTCTTGGGATCGCGGGCGATGTGCAGGCACGGCCAGGCCACACCCGGCGAATAGGCGAGCGACAGATCACGCTGCGTCGTCAAGGGCTTGGTCGGCGCGATCTCGATCTTGCCGGGCTTGCCCTGGGCATGGAACTCCAGTGCTTCGGCCTCGGTGATCCGGCCCGTACCCTCAGTCATCGGTGACGTCTCCCCCTCTTGGCCCCCATGGTGCGGGACTCTTTGCCTTTGAAGCGATGCGACATGAAGCTTCACCCGGAATGCGCCCGGCGGTAAAGCACCGGACGCGCCAATGCGCCCGGGATTTTTGGCATAGCGGTTCAGCCGGCGGAATTCGCCTTTCGGCGAGGAGGTGGTTATACCATCCGCCCGAAGTCCTTACTTCGGGCGGATGGTATCGCGAGCGACCGCGTGCGCGCGCCGGATGGCGCGCAGCCTCAGGGCCGCGGATGCGGCCCGCGCGGCGTCTGAGCGACCACCTGAATTAATCCGTCTCGACGGCGACGCTGGTCGAGCCGTGCAGCCCACCCGCCGCATCCTTGAAACGGACGAAGATCCGGGCCGTGGCCGGGTCGAGCGCGATTGCGGCATTGGCCTGGATGAAAACCGAGAAGGTCGGCGCCGCTCCCGCGGCGACGCCCAGCGTCACGGATGTTGCCGGTGCCGCAAGGCATTGTCCATTGGCCGGATTGGACTGGCAGATCGTTGCCGTGAGCGGCAGGCTGGCCTGACCGGTATCGACCGAGGCGACGATCAGCGACGAGGCGCCGACATTGCTGCTGGCGATGGCGAAGGCGCCCATGCCGCCGGCCGGGATCCGGGCGATGCCGTCGCCGCTCGGCGTGGCGGCGAGCGCGATGATGTCGGCGACCGGCGCACTCGACAGTGTCAGATCGAGCGTATCGACACCGGTCTCGACCGCGGCGGGTGCAGCACCGATGCAGTCGAAATCGATCGGCAGTCCCATCTCGGTGACCGGCGAAGTGCCCTGGAAGGTCAGGAGGAAGCTCTGCACGCCGTCATTGCCGGCAATCGCAGCCGGGCTGCCAGGCGTGCCGGTCAGCGCATTGGTCGCCGGGTTGGTCGTCTGGTAGGCGATGCTCAAGCCCGAGGGTGCCGTCGCCGTCAAGGCGGGCCGACAACCCGCTATCGACGACGTGCCGGCATTGATCATGCTGGCGAAGACGGTGGCCGGTGCTCCGACCTCGACCGCCCGCGAGCCCGGCAGGATCGAGGCGAAGAGCGTCGGCGTGCCGATGGTAAAAACTTGCACCCGGTCGTTCTGCCGGTCGCCGATGAAGAGGCGGCCATGCGCCGGATCGGCGGCGATGCCGGCCGGGCCGGCGAATTGCGCGTTGCCGGTGCCGCTCGATCCCGTCGTGCCGAGCGTCAGCACGTAATCATAGGTCAGCGCGTCGAAGACCTGGATCCGGCTGTCGGCGCCGCTATCGGCGACCAGGACGAGGTCGCTGACCGGATCGAAAGCGATGCTCGCGGGCATGCCAAGATAGTCGTTATCCCCCGCGCCGAGCGCCGCGCCACCGATCGTGCTCAGATAGCTGAGGGTGCCGGCATCGAACAGCTGGACCCGGCTGTTGCCGCTATCGGCCACCAGGATCTGGTTGGTGCTGGGGTCGAGCACGGCGTCTCGCGGCTGGTTCAGTTGCGTGTTGCCGCTGCCGGCGATGCCGGTGCCGATTGTCGCGATCGCGGCGAGGCTGTCGGCATCGATGACCTGGACCCGGTTGTTGCCGGTATCGGCGACGTAAAGCTCGCGCGTCGTCGCGTTGAGGCGGATGCTGGCGGGCAGGCTGAACTGGGCGTCGTCGCTGCCGGCACCGCCGAGCGTCGACACATAGGCGAAGCTCTTGGCATCGAAAATCTGGATCCGGTCATTGCCGGTATCGGCGACCAGGATATGGCCGGTCGTGGGGTCGAGATCGACGCCCAAAGGCGCGTTCAGATGCGCATTGTCGCTGCCGCTCACACCAGATGTGCCGATCGTCACGATCACGGCCAGCGTGTTGCTGTCGAGCACCTGAATCCGGTGATTGCCGGTATCGGCGATCAGCAGATGGCCGTTGGCCGTATCGACGGCGCCGGCGACCGGGGCGCTGAAATGGCTGTTATCGGCTTTGGGCGTCCCGGTGACGCCGAGCGTGCTCTGATAGGCATAAACTTGGCCGCCCGTGCCGCTCGTATAGGTGAAGCGATCGGCAGCGCTGGCAGCACTGGTGCCCTGCGCCGTGGCGACCAGCACATCGACCGTCCCGGCAGCACCGGGCGGTGCCACCGCGACGACCTCGCCCGCGCCATTGGCTGTGACATGGGTTGCCGGCGTATTGCCGAACAGCACTGCCGTTGCACCGGCGAGATTGCTACCGGTGATGGTCACTTCCGTGCCGCCTTCCATGCCGCCGCTGGACGGGCTGATGCCGCCGACGACCGGAAGGGCGGTGTAGCTATAATGGTCGGCGCTGCCGGTCGGGCTCGTGCCGTCCGGCGTGGTCACGACGATATCGACCGTGCCGGCGGTCCCCGCTGGGGCCGTCGCCGTGATCTGCCCGGCATTGTCGACCGTGAAATGCGCCGCCGCGGCACCGAACTTGACCGAGGTGGCGCCGGCGAGGCCCGTGCCGGCGATGGTCACGGCATTGCCGCCGGCGATCGGGCCGCCCGCCGGGGTGACAGCGGTCACAGTCGGGCCGGCCTGATAGGTATAGGCGTCGGCAGCGCTGGTGGCACTCATGCCCAGCGGCGTCGTCACCGTGATATCGACCGTACCGGCCGCCTCGGCCGGTGCTACCGCCGTGACTTGGGTCGCATTTACTGCCGTCAAGCTGCTCGCCGCGACGGCGCCGAAGCTCACACTGGTGGCCCCGGTCAGATTGGCGCCCGTGATGGTGATGAGCGTGCCGCCCGTTGCCGGGCCGCTGCTCGGACCGACCGACGCGACGGTGGGCGCGGTGCCGTAGGTGTAGCGATCGCCGGCATTGGCCGCACTGGTGGCGACCGGCGTCGTCACAATGATGTCGACCGTGCCGGCCGCTTCGGCCGGCGCCGCGGCGGTGATCTGGGTGGCGCTGTTGACGGTGAAGCTGCCGGCGGCCGTGCCGCCGAAGCTGACCGCTGTCGCGCCGGTCAGATTGGCACCGGTGATCGTCACCAGATTGCCGCCGGCCAGCGGCCCGGTCGCCGGGCTGACGGCGCTGACCGCCGGACCGTTGCCATAGGTGTACTGATCGGCTGCGGCCGTGGCGCTGGTGCCGTCGGGCGTCGTAACCGTGATATCGATCGTGCCCGCCGTGCCAGCGGGCGCGCTGGCGGTGATCTGGGTGCCGCTGTTGACGACGAAGGAGGAGGCTGCTGTCGCGCCGAACTTGACCGCGGTAGCGCCGGTCAGATTGGTGCCGCTGATCGTTACCGTCGTGCCGCCGCCGACCGGGCCGGTGACGGGGCTGAGCGCGCTCACGACCGGCACTGCCAGATAGGTGTAGTGGTCGGAACTGCCGGTCGTACTGGTGCCGCCGATTGTGGTCACCGTGACATCGACCATGCCGGCCGAGCCGGCCGGGGCGATGGCGGTGATCTGGGTGGCGCTGTTGACCGTGAAGACCGTCGCCGCGCTTGCCCCGAAGCTCACCCCGCTGGCGCCGGTCAGGCTGGTGCCGGTGATGACGACCGAGGTGCCGCCGGTCGTCGAGCCGGTGGCCGGGCTGAGGGCACTCACGGCGGGTGCTGCGACATAGGTGAAGGCATCGGCGGCACTGGTCGGGCTGGTGCCGTTCGGCGTCGTCACCGTGACATCGACCGCGCCGGCCGTGCCGGAAGGTGCCGTCGCGGTGATTTGGGTCCCACTGACCACGGTAAAGCCGGTCGCGGCGTTCGCCCCGAAATTGACGGCGGTCGTGCCGGTCAGATTGGCGCCGGTGATGGTGACCGAGGTGCCGCCCGTGGCCGGGCCCCGCGCCGGGCTGAGTGCAGTGACGGCCGGGCCGGCCGTATAGCTATAGTGATCGGCGGCGCTGTCGGTACTGGTACCGGCCGGGGTGGTGACGGTGATATCCGCCACCGCGCCGGCACTCCCGGCCGGGGCGGTGGCAGTGATCTGGGTGGCACCGTTCACCGTAAACCCGAGCGCCGCCGTCCCGCCGAAGCTGACGGCAGTGGCGCCCGTCAGATTGCTGCCGGTGATCGTCACCGGGGTCCCGCCCGAAACCGGACCTGCCGTCGGGCTGATGGCACTGACCGCGGGCAGGGCGACATAGGTGAAGGCATCGGCGGCGCTGGTTGCGCTCGTCCCGCCGATCGTCGCCGCCTTGACATCGACGGTGCCCGCGGCACCGGCGGGAGCCGTCGCGGTCAGCTGCGTGTCGCTGACGACCGTGACACCGGTGGCTGCGGTGCCGCCGAAGGCGACGGAAGTCGTGCCGGTCAGGTGCGTGCCGCTGATCGTAACACTGGTGCCGCCGCCAGTCGGGCCGACAGCGGGAGCGATTCCGCTGACCACCGGCTGCGCCACATAGGTGTAGTGGTCGCCGGTATTGGTGGCACTGGTGCCACCCGCCGTGGTGACCCTGACATCAACCGTGCCGACCGTGCCGGGCGGGACGGTGGCGCTGATCTGCGTCTGGCTCAGGACGGAGAAGCCCGCGGCCGGGGTGGCGCCGAAGGAGACCGCGCTGGCATTGGCCAGCTTCGTCCCA
>Ga0302314_10006359_pt1 | contig 21416 bp, 18 predicted proteins | sample III_Palsa_N2_3_FD_200533 | JGI IMG/M metagenome (GOLD analysis project Ga0302314, IMG submission 200533) | Peat permafrost microbial communities from Stordalen Mire near Abisko, Sweden - III_Palsa_N2_3 | ecosystem: Environmental > Terrestrial > Soil > Palsa > Peat permafrost | place: Sweden...
TGATTCCGGCGAAGGATCGCCAACCCGTTGCCGCTGACACGGCGGGAACGGGCCGCATCCATCTTTCCTGCACCATGCGGCTCGGCAGTCGCCTCGCTCCGCTCAGCGGCGGAGGGGTCTGCCGAGCGGCATCTTTTCCACGATTTGCAGATTGTATGCACGGGGATCGCCCAAGACTTCGCATAACCACGCATGCGCGATCCCAATCGTACGAATACCTTCAGCTCATCACGCCATCGGCCTAGGACCTGGACCTGGACCTGGGCGTGGGCGTTCGGGCTGGTGCTCATCGGTCATCCCCTGCTGGGAAGCGACGAACCGGCCATCACCTTCCTGACTCCGGATCAGGCCAGGGTCGCGATCGTCGACGAATCGGTGGAGCCCTACTACTCCCTGCTGCAGACGCAGGAGATGGCCTGCAAGACGGGCGAGGCGATGCCGGCGGGGAGCCTGGCCAGTCAGCGCGTCCTCTGCCGCCAACGCTATGCCAACGCCGTGGGCAGGTACAGCGATGACGAACAAAAGGCGATCCGCGGCATCCTTGCCACGGTCGTCCCACAGTTGCAGGCCCATTATCCGCTGTTCGCAGCCGAGCCCTGGACCTTCATCAAGCTCGACGCACGGTTTGAGGGCGGCATGCCCTTCACCCGTGGACGCTGCATCGTCATGTCGGACTTCATCACCATGGGCTTGCTGGCGACGGCCAGTCTGCCGGTCGGCCAGAACCAGGCCGAGGTGCTGGTGCATGAGCAGACCCATGTGCTGCAGCGCCTGCATCCGGCCGTCTTCGCCCGTCTGTATACCGACGTCCTCGGATTCACGCACCTGCCGCAGGAGCCGGCGCGCTCGGCGGAGCTCATCGCCCATCAGCTACTCAATCCGGACGGTATCGCCTGCGTCTGGGCCTATCCGGTCGAGATCGATGGCAGCCATGTGCTCATCGAGCCGCAGCTGATCCTGGGCAGCGATGCGACGGTACCGAGGATGCCCGATGACTTCGCAGTCATCGCCCTGCCGCTGGATGCCCAGGGGGGCACCTACCACGAACGCATCGCAGGTGATGGCAAGGCGGTCATGATGGACCTCGAAAGCATCCGCTCCTATGTCCAGGCCTTCGCACCCTGTGACGAGAACTTCCATCCCAATGAGATCAGCGCCGTCCTGTTCGCGCAGCTGGTGGTCAATGATGCCGCGGGAATGCCCGAAACACGGGACTCGCCGGCCATGCATGGCGTGCGGGCCTGGGCGGCGACCGGTCTGTCACGGGCCACCGACCAGCCGATCGCGGCTCCAGGCAACTGAGCGTCACGGCTTCATCCGATGGAGTAGTGCCGCAGGCCTCAATGGGCAGCGGCACCTGAGGCCTGGAGCGGCGGCCCGGGTGAGGTGAGCGCCTCGACCTCGCGGAGAGTCGGCAGCGGTGGGAGCGCCGCCTCGAACTCCTGGTCGGTCAGGCTGCGCAGGAAGACGATGAGATCGAGGATCTCCTGCGGGCTGAGATGCGGCTTACCGCCCGGCTTGCCGCCGAAGGGGACGCCGGTGTTGACGTACGGCAGGTCGCCCGGTCGCGTATCGTTGAAGGGATGGCCCGGCGGGTACCAGTGGGCGGGATTGGTGTCGCGGGTCGCGTAGAAGGCGACCACGTCTTCGAGATGGGCGAAGACGCCATTGTGCATGAAGGCCTCCTTGACCGCCACATTGCGCAGGATCGGGGTCATGAAGGCGCCATTGAAGGAGGCATCGTCATTGGGCAGGGTGCGCTTCGGGCCGCCCAGGCCGAGATCGACGAAGGCCGGATCGGCGTTGTCGGGGATGCGCTGGTTGCGCGGGACACCGAGGGTCTCATAGCCGAAGTCGGTGAACAGCGGCACGACCTTCGGGAATGAGATGCGGGCCTGGTGGCAGGTGGAGCAGTTGCCCTTGTCGCTGGCGAAGAACAGCGTCATGCCGCGCGACTCGGCGGCGGAGAGCCGGTAGGCGCCGCGCCGGTAGCGGTCGAAATGCGAGGAGAAGGGATGGAAGGTAGCGGTGCTTTCGTAGGCCTGCAGGGCCGCCCCGACCGCCAGGAAGGCGTAGCGCTCGCCATGGTCGAAGACATCCGCTCCGAAGGCGGCGCGGAAGTCCGCCGCATGGTGGGCCCTGATCTTGGCCACCACCATCGCCCGGCCCTGATTGTTCATCTCCAGTGGTGAGAGTAGCGGTCCTTCCGCCTGCTCATCGAGGAAGCTGGCGCGACCATCGAGGAACATGCCACCCTTGGGTTCGAGCGGATCGTCCTCCTTGTCGAAAGTGAAGGGCGGGACGTAGCTGGCATAGGTCAGGGTCGGCGTGTTGCGCAGCCCGTACGATCCGGGCATAGCGCCCAGGGGCACGCCGATGGCCGAACCGTGCGTGCCGGAGAAGGCGTGGGCCGGATCATGGCAGCTGGAGCAGCTGGTGCCGGCCGGCTCGGAGAGCAGGGGGTCAAAAAACAGCAGCTTGCCGAGGCGCTCCCGCGCCTGGCGCCTGGCGCCCTGGTCAGGAACCGCGGCGTGGCTGATGCTGATGCTGACGCTGGGGGTGCTGCGAATACCGATCTGGGTCACGGTCAGGAGCAGGGCTGCACTGAGGGACAGGAGGACGGAGAGACGGATCATGGACATCCCATCGATGCACTGCGACCGGACGCAGCGCGGTGAGCACGCAGTGTGCCTCCATAGCACTGTACTTGACCAAGGCTCCATGAAGGATCCGAGAATGCGGCACCCTTTCTGCCAACCTCATTCGTGAAGGCCCGCGCATGTTTGGCGACGCCAGGAAAGGCGATCTTGCCTGGCGACTCCGGTAGTGCCCGCGGCGGCTCCCAGGGCTCCAATGCAACACCCAGAGGCTGAGCCGCGCTCATTTGAGCTGGGGGACGCCTAATGCGCTGGACCCTGCCTATGATCGGGATCCTAAGCCTTCTAGGCAGCATTGCAGCAGGGCAGGCCGCGGATCCAGCGGCTGCGGACAGGCTGACGCAGCAAGTCGTGGTACGCTACGCGCAGCTGCGCGCAGCGGAGTATCAGCGCATCGTCGTAGCCGCAGTGCAGCTGCAGCAGGATATCGAGCGCTTTCTCGCCGCACCGAGCGCGGCCGGAATGGCCGAAGTCAGGCAGAGCTGGGTGCATGCGCGCCGCGCCTACTCGCCCAGCGAGTGCCACCGCTTCTACGGCGGACCGATCGACGAGCCGGTCGCGGATCTCGAGAACCGCATCAATCCGTGGCCGATCGATGAAAGCTACATCGACTACGTGGCCGGTGATCCCGGCAGCGGCATCATCAACCATCCCGAGCAGGTCCCGGCCATCACCGTGCCGGTCCTCTGCGCTTTGAACGTGCATGGCGGTGAGAAGAACATCAGTACCGGCTTCCATGCCATCGAGTTCCTGCTCTGGGGCCAGGGACGTGAGGCGCGTGGGCCGGGGATCAGGACCTTCGCTGACTATGTCACGGGACCGCCAGCGGTCGCACGCCGCCGCGCGTACCTGCGCGCCACGGTCCAGCTGCTGGTGGCGGATCTCCGCCAGGTCGCTGCGCAGTGGGACGCCGCGCGTCCCGGGACCTTCCAGGAACATTTCATCCACGGGGATCCGCGCATCGCCCTGCAGGACATCTTCACCGGCATGAGTTCCCTGTGCGGCGATGAGATGGCCTGCGAACGCCTGGCCGTTGCCTATGAGACCCGGAGCATGGAAGACGGTCAGAGCTGCTTCAGCTGCACCAGCCTCGATGATCTGATCGATGACCAGGCCGGCATCCAGGCCACCTACCTTGGCCAGGGGAGCGATGGAGGCGGGGCCTCGCCCAGCACCCTGGTCGCGGCCCGGGATGTCGCCCTCGACGCGCAGCTGCGCACCCAGCTGGCTGATACCCTGGCAGCGCTGCGCGCCATTCCCGAACCCTTCGCGGCCGCCATCCAGGGTCCCGACGGCAGTGTCGGCCGGGTCCGGATCCTGGCGGCGATGACCGCGCTGGAGCAGCAGCGCCGCCTCCTGGTCACGGTCGCGACGCGCGTGGGTGTGGTGGTCGGCCCAGGGGTCGATCGGGATGCCGGCAGCCATCCCTCCCCGGCTGGAGCCGCCACCGGCCAACCCGACGATTGACGATTGACGCCTGGCGACTGGCGACTGGCGACTGACCGGCTGGACATCATACCTCACGCCAAACTCCTGGCGTCGGTACCGGCAGATGCCGATCATTCGCCGTCCCACGCATCGGGACGTCGCCTAGGAGCACCCACATGCCGCTTGCCGCCCACCGCACCGCCTCGAACACCCGCCTCGACCTGGGCGGTCGCTGGAGTCGCCTGCTGGACGGGACGCAGATCGATTTCGTGACCGTGCCCGGCTCCTATGCGCCGGTCGGCAGCTGCACCCTGGAACGGATCTTCGATTGCGCCTGGAGTGCACGCCAGCGCGTGCGCCTGGTCCTCGAGGGGGTCCTGGCCAGCGCGATCATCACCCTCAATGGCCAGGTCCTGGGCCGGGCCGGCTCCTGGGCGATCTACGAATTCGCCGTGCCGCCTGGACTACTGCGGACGACAGGCAACCGTCTGCAGATCGAGGTCACCGACCTGCTCGAGGCCTTCGGTCCAGTGCCGGGCCGGCGCTGGGATGGCGGGCTGATCCGGCCCGTCTACCTGGAATGGCTGCCCGAGACGGCACTGCGCGGCATCCTGTTCCGCTCCGGATTGAGCGCGGATCTCACCACCGCGCACAGTTCCGTGCAGGTCGAGTGCGACGGCCCGGGCAGTCCGCCGGTCGGGATCACCGTCCATGAGCGCGCCACCGGAACGCTCGTCGCCCAGGGCACCGCCACCGTCGGCACACCGTTCACCTTCACCCTGCAGCGTCCCGCGCTGTGGAGTCCGGAGCATCCCGCCCTCTACACCATCGCCGCGCTGCTGCCGAGCCAGCCGGGACAGACCCTGGTCGAAGAGGTCGGTTACCGGCGCATCCACGCCGCCGGCGCGGATGTCTTCCTCAATGGCGAGCGCCTGCTGCTGAAGGGCGTCTGCCGTCACGAGTTCACGCATGCGCATGGCTACTGCCCGCCGGAGGCGGTGGTGCGGCGCGAGCTGGCGCGCATCAAGCATGCCGGCTTCAACTACATCCGCCTGGTGCACTCGCCGCAGGATGGGATGGTGTGCCGCATCGCCGCGCAGCTCGGACTGCTGGTCAGCGAGGAGCCGGGCACCTGCTGGCACGACCTGGCCAATGACCAGATCGCCGCCCCGGCGGTCGAATGCCTGCGCCGCACCATCCTGCGCGACCGCAACGTGCCGTCGATCCTGGCCTGGTTCATCTACAACGAGTGCAATCCCAACATCGCTTATGCGGTGCGCATCGCGGCCATGTGCCGCGAGCTCGACCCGGACTGCTGCCTGTCGATGGCCGACTGCTCCGGGCAGGACCAGATGCTCATCGACATGGCCAAGGCGGCCGACCTGACCTTCTTCGGCATCAACGTCTATGCCTCGCGCAAATCCTTCATCGAACGCATGCGCGTGCTCACCGGCCGGCCGCTGGTGATCACCGAATGGAGCGGCTTCCTGGGTCAGGGCAACGCCCGGCAGCTGACCGATTTCTGCGATCTGTTCGTGCGCCACAGCCGGCTGGAGGAGCCGCAGCGCCTGATCGGCGGCAGCATCTGGGTATGGGCCGACTACGAGGAGCACTCGCGTCCCAGCCCGGCCTCGATCCAGGGCTGGACGGTGGAGGGCCTGGTGCACGCCGACGGCCGGCCCAAGCCCGATCTGCAGATCCTCTCGCAGATGTGCTTCGATATGGACCACCCGTCGCTGCGCGAGCGCCCCCCGGTCGAGATCCTGGCGCAGGCGCCCAGACGCCCCGAGCCCTGGCTGCCCGTGGACCTGGGCCCTGGCCTTGCGGGCCAGGAGGCACTGGCGGCGCGCGCCGACCAGGCGCGGCGCATCCGCGACATGGACAACTGGCAGACCGTCCCGGGCGATCACGAGGGCTACGCCTTCACGCCACCCTGGCCGCAGCTCGGCGCCCAGCTCATCGACGGCATCGAGTTCCAGTGCAGCGATGCCACGACCCCCGGCTACGGCCTGCTGCTGGGCCGGGAACGGCCTACGGTGACCATTCCGATCGGTCGCCGGGTGCGTGGGGTCGCGGTGCTCGGCCAGGTCTTCCTCGGCGGCGGCTATCCCGGCCCCGCGCCGGCGATCTGGGCGACCGCCGAACCGGCGCGTGCCCGCGGGGCGCCGGCCGCGCGCTACCAGTTCGCCTTCGCCAGCGGCCCGATCGAGCAGGCGCTGCGTCACGGCGTCGAAGTGCTGCGCCACAACGACATCTGCCGGTGGTGGACGCCCACACCGCGCGGGGCGGCGGTGCGCCCTGCGCTGCGCTCGGTCATCGACAGCCGCTATGAGGTGGTGCGCCTGGATCTCTGGCAGCGCGCCTTTGCCAGCGATCTGCTGACCGGCATCACCTGGACGCTCGACGATCCCGAGGCCCTGCTGCTGATCTGCGGGATCAGCGTCCTGGAGGGCTGACCGGGATCCGGTCGTGACCGGCCGCGGACGGGGAGCCCTGGCCGGGGAGGCGGTTGTCGCGTATACTGCCGGTGAGGCGTGATGGACCACCAGTCGGCATTCTACCTGTGGATGGTCCTGACCAGCGCCTTCGGCTTCGGCTATTTCGTCTATGGCAAGAAGCAGCAGCACTGGCTCGCCCTGATCTGCGGCGTGGCATTGATGGTCTTCCCGTACTTCATCGAGAATCTGGGCTGGTCGCTGCTTTTGGGCGTGGTGCTCATCGTCCTGCCGCTGGTGGTCAGGCTCTGAGGGAGGATGCGCTTTACGGGCTCGCAGCTCAGCCCGCCACGGCAGCATGCCCCCATGACGACTGATGCTCTCGCCCCAGGAACGCAATTGGATCCGGAACGGCGTCGTCTGGATGAGGACACGGCGCGCATCCGCAATTGGAAGCGCTGGGGGCCCTACCTCTCGGAGCGCAACTGGGGCACGGTGCGCGAGGACTACAGCGCGACCGGGGACTGCTGGAACTACCTGCCCCACGACCATGCGCGCTCGCGCGCCTACCGCTGGGGCGAGGACGGCCTGCTCGGCTTCACCGACCGCGAATGCCGCTTCTGCTGCGCGCTGGCGCTGTGGAACGGCAAGGATCCGATCCTGAAAGAGCGCGCCTTCGGGCTGACCAACAGCGAAGGCAACCACGGCGAGGACGTGAAGGAGATCTACCACTTCCTCGAGGCCACCCCGACCGCGTCCTACGCCGCGGCGCTCTACAAGTACCCGCTGGCCGCCTACCCCTACCAGCAGCTGATCGATGAGAACCGCCGCCGCGGACGCGCCGAGGACGAGTTTGAGCTGATCGACACCGGGGTCTTCGAGCAGGGCCATGCCGATGTGAAGGTCGAGTACGCCAAGGCCGACGCTGACGACATCTTGTGCCGCATCAGCATCACCAACCATTCCGACCAGCCGGCAACCCTGCACGTCCTGCCGACCTTCTGGTTCCGCAACACCTGGCGCTGGGGCGAGCATCCTGACGGCTACAAGCGCAAGCCCGTGATGGCCCAGATCGGCGACAACCTGCTGCGCATGGAGCACGAGACCCTCGGCACCTACCAGCTCGCAAGCGACGGCAGCCCGCAGTGGCTGTTCACCGAGAACGAGACCAATGCCGAGAAGCTCTTCGGCACGCCCTCGTGCACGCCCTACGTCAAGGACGCCTTCCACCGCCGCGTGGTCAACCAGGAGCTGGGGGCGGTCAATCCGCTCACCGAGGGCACCAAGGTGGCGGCCTGGTACCAGCTGACCCTGGCAGCGCGCGAGACCCAGACCATCTGCCTGCGCTGGCGGCCGTCGACCGTCACCGGCGAGTTCTTCGGTGATGCCTTCGAGCAGACCATGGAGCGCTGCATCGCGGAGTCGAAGCTCTTCTATTCCACCATCCTGCGCGGCTCGGCCGACGAGCGCGCGGTCGCGCTGCAGGCCTATGCGGGACTGATCTGGTGTAAGCAGTTCTACCACCTGGTCATGAAGCACTGGTCGGCCGGCGATCCGGGCCAGCCCACGCCGCCACCCGGGCACAAGCAGTCGCGCAACGCCGACTGGCCGCACCTGTTCGCACGCGACGTCATCTCCATGCCCGACAGCTGGGAATACCCCTGGTTCGCCTCCTGGGACCTGGCCTTCCACTGCATCCCGCTCTCGCGCATCGACCCGACCTTCGCCAAGCGCCAGATCGAACTGCTGCTGCGCGAGTGGTATATGCATCCCAATGGCCAGATCCCGGCCTACGAGTTCGCCTTCGGCGACGTCAATCCCCCGGTCCAGGCCTGGGCCGCATGGCGCGTCTACCGCATGGGGGTCAAGTCCGGCACGCCGGATGTGGGCTTCCTGGAACGGGTCTTCCAGAAGCTGTTGATGAACTTCACCTGGTGGGTCAACCGCAAGGACCCCACCGGCCGCAACCTCTTCACCGGCGGCTTCCTCGGGCTGGACAACATCGGCGTCTTCGACCGCTCGCAGCCGCTGCCGGGCGGCTGCCACCTGGCCCAGGCCGACGGCACGGCGTGGATGGCATTCTACGCCGCGCGCATGCTGACCATCGCCCTGGAGCTGGCGCGCAGCAATCCCAGCTATGAGGACATCGCCTCGAAGTTCTTCGAGCACTACATCGCCATCGCCGACGCCATCAACCGCATGGGCGAGGACGGTCTGTGGGACGATCAGGACGGCTTCTACTACGATCAGATGCAATGGCCGGACGGACGCAGCGAGAACATGCGCGTGCGCTCCGCGGTCGGGGTGATCGCGCTGTTCGCCACGGTGGTGCTCAAGAAGGAGCATCTCGAGCGCTTCCCGGGCTTCGCCAAGCGCCTGGCGTGGTTCGAGCGGCACCGCACCGACCTCGAGGGGCGCATGAGCTGGCTGGACGAGGGCGCCGCCGGCAATTCCAGCCGGCTGCTGGCGATCCCGTCCAAGGAGCAGCTGGCGCGGGTCCTGGCCCGGGTCTTCGACGAGAATGAGTTCCTCTCCCCGCATGGCTTCCGCTCGCTGTCGCGCATCCATAAGGAGCATCCCTATGTGCTGGGCATCGGCGGGATCGACCATGTGGTGACCTATGAGCCGGGGGTCTCGCGTAGCGGGGTCTTCGGCGGCAACTCCAACTGGCGCGGGCCGGTGTGGTTTCCGATCAACCACCTGCTGGTCGAGTCGCTGCGCGAGTACCACGAGTTCTATGGCGATGAGTTCCGCGTCTCGGTGCCGTCGGTGCGTCCGCATCCGCTGACCCTGCTGGAATGTTCCGACGAGCTGGCGCGCCGCCTCGCATCCTTGTTTCTCAAGGACAAGGACGGCAACCGCCCCTGCCATGGCGGGGATGAGCGCTACCAGAAGGATCCGGCCTGGAATGACCTGGTGCTCTTCCATGAGTACTTCCATGGCGATACCGGCGAGGGCCTCGGCGCCTCGCACCAGACCGGCTGGACCGCCCTGGTCAGCGAATACCTGGGTGGCGTGCTGTAAGCAGGCGGGAGCGAGCTGCGGCTGCCTAGGCAGCTGCCACAGTCCTGCGTCCCACGCGGCCTCTCCCGTTGCCCTCGGGCGAACGCTGGTATTTTTCCACCATGGAGGCCCTGCACCGCATCTCCCTGGCCAGCCCGCCGGTGATCACCGCGATCGGCGCCGCCATCCACGATTCCCAGGAGCCGCGCGAGTACTGCGCGGCAGGACGCTGGCGCCTGCACTTCTACGCCTCGCCCGTGACCATGCATACTGCCGCGGGAGCCTTCCCCATCGCCAGCGGCTCGGCCGGACTCTGGGCGCCGGACGCGCAGCTGGACTGCCGCTTCACCGGGCGCTCGATGCACGCCTGCGTGCATTTCCAGCTGCCCACCGCCGCGGGCGACGTCCTGGTGCCGACCCTGCAGGACCTGGGTGCGCGCTATCCGGTCCTGGAACAGGCCTTCCTCGAGTCGGTACGCTGGTTCGAGACTACCCCGCACCGCGCCGAGGCCCGCCTCTGGGACCTGCTCTGGCAGCTGGCCAAGCCCGACGAAGCCCTGCAGCGCGCACGCCATCCGGCCTTGGAGCGGGCGCGCGCCTTCATCAACTCGCACCTGGTCAACGAGCTGGCGATCGAGGACATCGCGGTGGCCGCGCACTGCTCGCCCAACCATCTGCTGCGGCTGTTTCGCAAGGAGCTGGGCGTGACCACGGTGGCCTACATCCGCAACTGCCGGGTGCAGCGCGCGGCCTATCTGCTGCGCGAGTCCGACATCCCGATCAAGGAGATCGCCGCCGAGGTCGGCATCCCGGACCTGCACTTCTTCAACAAGGTGCTGCGCGTCGCACTCGGCGCCTCGCCGCGCGGGATCCGCAGCCGGGCGCGGGGCTAGGATGAGGAGGCCAGCGGTCACCGCGCGCGCTCGCGCGCTGCTGTGGATGGGCGTATGCCTGTTCGCGGCCCTCGGCTTCGCCCTCGGCCTCGGCAGCCAAGCCCTGGGCGCGGATGCCGTATCCCCGGCGGACCCGCTCATCGGCCATTGGCAGGTGACCTCGATTGTGACCCACGACGGGACCACCATTGCGCCGGTCGAGATGTACGTGGTCTTCACCGCCAGCGGGCTGATGACCGTGTCGCTGAGCAACCTCGGCAGCACCACCTCGCAGTACCAGGTGCTGCGCCATGAGCGCCATGACACCATCTTGAAAGTCACCACCAATGGCGTGTCGACCCAGGCCGCGATCGAATTCGACCGCACGAACCTGAGCATGCTCTCCCGCGGCACGACCATGTTCATGAGCCCGGTCGCACCGGCGGTCGCGGCCAAGCCGCCACCACCCCCGCCGCCACTGACGCCCTACCAGCAGCACGGCCAGGAGGCCCTGCATGCCGGACCGCTCAGCGGCGTGATGGAAGGCCGCCCCTGGACGCTGGTCGCGGCCACCCCCAACCTCCTGCAGGACGAGGGCGGCTGGCGTCTGAACCTGCTCGGCGAGAAGGCCGGCGATGAGATCAGCATGACCGTGCCGCAGCTGCTGGTGCTGGTGCCGCATGTCCTCGGCCGCAAGGACTTCACCGACGCCTTCAACACCACCTTCTTCATGCCGCCAAGCTCGAACATCGCCTGCGGCAATGGCTACATCGTGGTCACCGCGATCACCGCCCAGGCGGTGTCCGTCGCGCTCAACGTCTGGCTCGATGCCACCAACCACGTCAACGGCAGCTTCAGCTTCGATCCGCGCTCGGTGCCCAACCCGTGAGCGATGCTGGCCCTGCGGGGCAGGTCGGGCCGGTGCTGCATAGGAGGGGATCGGGGTGGCGGTGGATAGTCATATGCGGCGCCGGGGCGCTCGTCGCCGTGGGCCTGGCGCTGCGGTTTGACCTGGCGCGGCCCGCCACGCGGCGTCAGGTCGAGCTGGACCGGGAGGAGGTCCAGGTCCGCGTCGCCGCGCTCTGCCCGATTACCGGCCGCTACCTGGACCTGGTCGCCTACGCCTTCTCGCAGCCGCGCATCAGCTTCGACCCGATCATGGAGCGCATCGTCGTCGCGCTGCAGCTGGACCTCTCCATCGCCGGCCATGCGCTGCAGGGCCACGCCACCAGCAGCGGCACCATCCATTTCGATGCGGTGCGGGGCCGCATGCTCCTTGATCGCGTGCAGATCACCGAGCTGGCGATCGGTGGGCTGGCGGGAGACCTCGCGGCGCACCTGCAGCTGCCGCTGCGCCAGGCGCTGATCACCCGGCTCGATGCGCTGGAGCTGTACCAGGATCCGGTGGACCGCGCACACGATTCTCAGGATGTGCCCTGGACGATCCGGCACATAGCCGTGCGCGCCGGGCGGATGATCGTGGTCCTCGGCCGGTAGCCCCCAAGATCGGACAGCGGTGGCCGGGCCAGGCCCTGTTGCGTATGGCGTCGCTGCGCAAACCGTGACACTGCCGGTCCAGGATCCGTGATGCCCGTTGCTGATGCCGTCGCCGAGCGCTTGTTCCAGCGCTTTCCCCTCACCAGTCCCGATTGGCAGCAGGTCATCCGCACCGCCCTGGCCACCGACCATCGGCTCACCGCCACCGTCGAGGAGCTGCTGACCTTCCTCGCCGGACGTGGCGAGCAGATCCTGCCCAAGGCCGGCCAGGTCTTCGCCGCCCTGGAGCTGACCCGCCTGAGCGAGGTCGCGGTGGTGATCCTCGGCCAGGATCCGTATCCGACCCCGGGCGATGCCCATGGCCTGGCCTTCTCGGTGCAGCGTGACACCGACCTGCCACGCTCGCTGCGCAACCTCTGCGAGGAGGTCGCGCGCGATACCGGCCGGCCGCACCCGGCCGGGGATCTCAGCGCCTGGGCGCGGCAGGGGGTGCTGCTGATCAACGCGGTGCTGACCCTCGACCATGTCAGTGATCCGCACCTCGAGCAGTCGCATCACGGCAAGGGCTGGGAGGCGCTCACCCAGGCCATCCTGCACGCCGTGGTGTCGCGCGCCCAGCCCTGCGTCATCCTGTGCTGGGGCAAGAAGGCGGCCGCGACGCTGACCGCCTTGGACATCCATACCGCCCAGATCCAGCGGCTGTTCGCCACCCATCCGAGCCCGCTGTCGTTCCGCCGCTCGGTGCCGGGCTTCCCCGCCTTCCAGGGCTGTGGGCATTTCTCCGCCGCCAACGCCTTCCTGCGCGCGCACGGACGGCCGGTGATCGACTGGTCGGCGTCAGCACCGTAGGCGGCTTACGCGCGCCTGACCGCCCCGGGCGGGGCAGGCAGGCGGCACGGCGGTGAAGCTACGGGACGATGGCCTTCAAGGGCTGGCTCACCCCGGTCGGCGGCTCGAGGCTGATCGTCTCGGTGGTCGGCTCGTAGGAGAACAGCGAGGCGTAGGTGCCCCACAGCACCAGCAGGTCGAACTGCTTCTGATGGTCCTCCTGCGGCATGTGCATGATGATCAGCTCATCGACGATCTCGCGGTCGACGCTCTTGCTCTCCTGGCGCGCCAGGATGTCGCGTACGTGCCGGAACAGCCCGAACTCGAGCGCCCGGTCGCGGAAGATGGTATGGCGCATCGCGCCGTCGGCGCTGACGAAGCGCTTGCCCTCGCTGGTCAGCACCACCTGGCGCTTCGGGGTGTCGACGAAATCCAGCAGCTCGGCGGCGCGCACGATGCCGATCATCGTGCCGAACTCCTTGCCGGTGTCGGCGGCGATGCGGAAGATGTCCTCCTCGCTGCGCCGGTTGAGCAGGTACTCGAGCAGCCCGATGATGTCCGACGGGCGCGCCTGCGGGATCGGCTCGAAGTTGATCACCTGCTTGCCGTTGCTCGCGGCCACGGTGCTGGTCGATGAGTCGGGCAGCTCATGGCCGGTGATGATGTCATGGATCTGGTCGACCAGGCGCAGGAACTCCGGCGAGCGGTAGTCGCGCGGCCGCGGCAGGGGATTCTCGACGATGGCGCGGATCCGGCCCGGGTTGGCGCCGAGGATCACGATGCGGTCGGCCATGTAGGTCACCTCCTTGATGTCATGGCTGACCATGACGATCGAGAGGGGGTTGCCATGCGCCGCCGACCACAGGTCGACGACTTCGCTGCGCAGGCTCTCCGCGGTCAGGGCATCGACCTGGCTGAAGGGCTCGTCCATGAAGAGCAGCGCCCGGTCCACGGCAATGCCGCGGGCGATGCCGATGCGCTGCTTCATGCCGCCGGAGAGCTCGCGCGGGTAGGAGTCGGCGAAGCCGCCGAGCCCGACCAGCTTGATGACCTGGTCGGCGCGGGCCTTGGAGGCCTCGCGGGTCAGGCCCTGGGGGGCGATCGCCGCCTCGATGTTCTGGCGCGCGGTCATCCACGGGTAGAGCGCGAAGCTCTGGAAGACCATCGCCACTTCCGGGTTCAGGCCCTGCAGCGGCTTGCCGCGCAGCTCGACCTGGCCATGCCGCGGGATGATCAGACCGGCCAGGACGCGCAGGATGGTCGACTTGCCGCAGCCTGAGGGTCCGAGGAGGGCCAGGATCTCGTGTTCGCGGACCTCGAGGTTGATGTCATCAAGCACGCGCAGGCACTGTCCGCTCGGCTGGGCGAACTCGTGGGAGACGCCTCGGATATTGCAGATGTTGTTGGCTGGCGTACCCATGTGATCTCGATTCCAGGGCAAAGCGGCCGGTGACGGACATCCCGGCCTGCGAGCAGTCGACGCAGAGGGCGCAGCGCACCTCTGCCGTGTCACCATTAGCACCCCTGCAGGGCCGAGCTAGCGAATATCAGCAGCCATGCGCACACGCGTAAGCGCGGTACGCGCGCGCTTGGCGCGGGCCTCAGCAGCCCGCTCCAGCGCGGCGGATGTGGGTGCCGGTCATGGCCGCGCATCGCGCTGCGCATCCGGCAAGGCGTGGTCCATCGGCATTGGCGCCGTCGTCGGGGCTAGACCCGCGCGTTCGTCGGACATGCCCACGAGCAGTGCGCGCTCCGCAGCACTGGCCGGGCGGAACGCGCCCAGAGCCAGGTCCGCCGGCAGCTCCAGCGCGCCGATGCGGTCGCGGTGCAGAGTGACGACCTCGCCGCCCAGGGCGCGGATCATGCGCTTGACCTGGTGGGTGCGTCCTTCGCAGAGCGTGAGGGTGGCGTACCCGCCGTGCGCGTCGGTATGGGCCAGCGCCAGCTCCGCCGGCAGGCAGGGCTGCAGCTCATCGATCAGGACCAGGCCCTGGGCCACCTGCGCGACCGCGTCTGCGGCCAGCACGCCGGCATAGGTGATGAGGTAGCGCTTGGAGCAGCGCCGGCGCGGTGAGGTCAGGCGCTGGATCAGCGCGCCGTCGATGGTCAGCACCAGCAGCCCGGTGGTGTCGCGATCGAGGCGGCCGGCGCCCTGCAGATCGGGATGGGCAAGCGACGCTGGCACCAGGTCGTAGAGCAGCGGCGCATGGCTGCGCTGGTGGCTGCAGGCGACTCCGGTCGGCTTGTGGCAGAGCACCACGCTATCGTCGGGGCCGTCGGGCAGGACCGCGCCATCGATGGTCACCACCAGGTCGGCGGTGTACGGATGGTGGTAGCGGTTGGTGCGCAGGCCGTCGACCTGTACCCGCCGCTGGTGGATCGCCAGGCGGGCCTCGGCCCAGCTCCACTTGCGGCGCCGGGCGATGAAGCGGTCGAGCGGTTCCATGCTCATGGCCCGGGGGGATGCGGTGCCGACATAATAACTAGATTCCTAGCTTAGGGCCCAGAACCCGCTCTGGCGGTGCATGGAGCGGCTTCCAGGCATCTGGACGTACGGAGAATGCGGTTCGTCAGAATTGATTCAATCAGCAACCTGCCGCTGGACGCTGATGCAAATGTGTCTGTAAAAAGCGGTCACTGATACTGCTGTCAATGTGTTTTGACAATGCGATTTAGCATCACCATCAATTGTGTTGTAAGCTTAACATAGTGAGGTCTTGACACATGGATATTGCAAAAGCCATCCTGGCGAAGCAGCGCAGCATGAAGATCGCCACCAAGGCGCAGCTCGCCGCCCGGATCGGCATCTCCTTGTCCACTTTGTACAATCTCCTCGGGACCAGCCACGGCGTCGACTCGCGCACCCTGGCCAAGTATGGACGCTTCCTCGACTGGCCCCTGAACAAGGTGCTCTCCTCCGCTCCGCGCCAGAAGCACAAGAAGTCGCGCAAAACCAAGGTGCGCAAGTCCGCCTGAGCGGTCAGGACGAGGCTCAGGAATGCGCACCGGGCGCGGGCGGCGTCGGACCGGTTGCCGGTGGCTGCGGGACGGCAGGCGCGCCTGGTGAGGCAGGCGCGCGTCCTGAGGCCGACGGCACGGTCGGATGCCCGCCCTGCGGCGTGAGGATGGTCACGGTCGGATGGTGCGTCGGGATCGAGACCTTGGCCTTCACCGCCTGATGCGGCCGGGTGACGATGCGCGCCGGCATCACCATCATCGACTTGCCGCTCCAATGCAGGCGTTTCTGCAGCGCGATCGCGGTATTGTTGTGCAGCAGGCGGTGGTACCAGTGCTCATGTTCGAAGATCAGCTTGCCGGCGAAGAACACCGAGCGCGGATAGTCATGCGCGACATCCATGCACAGCTTCTCGGCCTCGGCCACGGCGTCGATGCCGATCGATGAGCGGCTGTCGGCGGGCAGCCCCATGGCGGTGGCCAGGCGCACATACTTCGAGAGCGTCTCGTTCGAGCGCTCCTTGAGGTCCTCGACCGCATCGGAGCCCTTGTAGGCGCCGGAGTCCATGACCCCGACCGAGATGAACATCACCTGGCGGTAGTGGTGCGGGAAGACGCGCATCACATTGAGGAAGGTATGGATGCCCAGTCCGCCATACTGCCCGACCAGGATCACGGCGGTGGCCTTGTCGCGCTCCAGGGGCACCGGCTTCTGGGTCGGTGGCGCAAGCGGCAGCAGTCCGAGCTCGACATAGAGCTGGGCAGCGCGCGAGTTGGTGGTGCGATAGTGCCAGCGGATGAAGAGGCAGAGCGCGATGAGCAGGCCCGTGACCATCAAGGTCACCCAGCCGCCCTCCGAGAACTTCGAGGCCACCGTCACCATCAGGATGGTCGCGCACAGTGCGAGGGTGCTTGAGAAGAGCACCAGGCGCCGGCTGCGGCGCCGCGACTTGGGCTGGAACCACCAGAACCGCGTCATGCCGAGCATGGTCAGCGAGAAGGTCAAAAAGACGTTGATCGAGTACATGATGACCAGGGCGTCGACGCTGCCCCGGGTGTAGAGCAGCGCCCCCAGTCCGAAGATCGCCATGATCAGGATGCCGTTGGCGGTGGTCAGACGCTCGGAGATCGAGGCGAAGGCGTGCGGCAGCCACGAGTCGACGGCCATGTTCGCCAGCACCCGCGGACCGCCCAGGAAGCCGGCCTGGGCCGCGACGATGAGCAGGACCGCCTCCGAAAGCAGGGTCAGGACGATGAAGAGATGGGTGCACGGCAGCCGGCTGCCGATCTGCTCGGCGAGCAGAGCGTTCATGGTCTTGCCGCCGGTCGGGTCGGGGACGGTGTTCCACAGCAGGTAGCAGATCAGCAGTCCGCCGGCGCAGAGGGCCAACGAGACCGAGAGGTAGATCATGGTGCGCTTGGCGTTCGGGATGCGCGGTTCGCGCATCAGTGGCAGCGCATTGGACACCGCCTCGATGCCGGTGTAGGTGCCGCCGCCCAGGCTGTAGGCATGCCCGAACAGGCGCAGCATGCCGAACCAGCCGAGGATGCCCAGTCCGCTGGCGAAGCCGTGGGCCGCCTCGCGCGAGGTCGCGCCGATGGCCGGGGCGTGGAAGAGGATGCCGCCGCCGATCAGGATGATGTGCGTGATGATAAAGAGCAGGAACATCGGCGCGAGGATGACGATCGACTCGCGCACGCCGCGCAGATTGAGCAGGGTCAGGGCGATGGTGATCAGGATCTCGAAGCCGAGCTTGCTGTGCTGCATGACGCCGCCCGGCAGGAAGCTGAAGGTCGCATCACCGGCCGCGGCGATCGAGGTGGTGATGGTCAGCACGTAGTCGACCATCAGCGCACATCCCGAGATCAGGCCGAGCTTCTCGCCCAGGAGCTTGCTGGCCACGCCATAGCCGCCGCCGTTTGGGAAGTTCTCGATCAGTGCGCTGTAGGCGGAGGAGATCAGCGCCACGGTGATGGCGGTGGCGATGGCCAGGCCGATCGCCAGGTAGGTGTTTTGGCCGATGGCCTTGAAGGCGGCCTCAGGACCGTAGGACGAGGAGGAGAGCGCGTCCGCGCCGAGCCCGATCCAGGCCAGGACCGGGATCAGCGACATCGAATGCAGCAGCGTGCGGTCCTTGATGTCGCGTGGCGCCCCTATGACCTGCCGGTGGATCTTCTGGTACCAGGACGTCTTCGTCTCAGGAGGGGGATCGTTCGAAGCTGGGGAGGCCATGGGCCCCTTATCGGTTGCGAGGACATCCAGGCCAGGCCGGGAGCCTCTTCGTTCTGCCTACGATGATAGTTGCTGAGATGGCATGCGCGTGACGGGTGGAGGTGGCAGCATGGGCGCGCGGGAGCGTGCCTCAGGTGCGTTCCGGTTGAGCGGGTCCCCTGATCCGCTGGCTGTCGGCGCAGGGCGGACGGTATGCCCCCAGGGGACCCGGTAAAGCAGCCAGCGGCTGCGGCATTGCCATGCCATCGGGATAGAAACTAAAGCCTAGCTATATTGGGATCCAGGGCGACCAGTCCCTGGGCAGGACTGCCGTACACCGCGGAGGTCCGGGCGGTTCAGGTGCCGATCTGCAGGGCGAAGAAGCCGCTGCGCACCCATTCGCTGAACCAGGTCATGACTGAGGCTTCGAGACCAGGCTGGTCGGGATAGGCCGTGCCCATGGCGTCCAGGGCGGGCGCCAGGGCGGTGCCCGCGAACAGCGCTTCGAGCAGTCCCGCCATCGGCGGGGTCAGGTCCATGCGCCAGATCTTGAAGCCCATGCGGTAGACCGCGGTAGCCGACGCCTTGGCGCGCGGCACGGCGGGCTCCTGCTCATCGCGGTGGGCCTGCAGGTAGGCGTTGACCGGATAGGCGAAGCGGTGGATGCGCACCGTCTGGCTGGGCGCGAAGGTCATGGCCGCCCACTGCTCCATCGGGATGGCGCGCAGCTGCTCGAGGGAGAAGGTGGGCGCCGCCTCGGCGTGGAAGACCTCGGTCATCGACCACTCGAGGGTCGCCAGCTCGGTGATGAAGGCATGGCCCGGCAGGCGCCTGGCGCCCTCGCGGCAGTGGTCGAGCAGCGCGCGGCCATAGAAGTTGAGATTGGGCCCACGTGACGGACGGTGCTCGATGACCTCTGCACAGAGCGCGTCGAAGGCCTCCGAACCCAGCACGTGCTTGACGGTCGGGTAGTCGTCTGCCAGGCAGTCGATGAGCCGCGCCTTGTAGGCGTAGTGGTAGACTTCCAGGCGCTCGACGACCGGGAGGTTGTCGGCGGCCTTGAACAGCCCGAGCTGCTGCGGACTGAGAGTCAGCAGTTCGCCGTCATGCGCCGCCTCGCCACAGCACCCGCTCAGGCGCTTGGGACTGGTGATGATGACATGGAAGGCGCGCTGCAGGTGGCCGAGCCCGGGATCCGCGGCCGGGGCCATGGCGGCTGCGGCAGGGCGGGCCGTCCTGTGGCGTGCGGCCGCCGACGACCGGGGCTTGGCGGCCGCGGCGGTATGGCGGCGCGTCTGAGCCGTCGGCTCGGCCGAGGGGGTCGCGCTGGCGCGCTCGAAGTGCAGGATCTCGGCCGGTCCGCCAGCGGTCGGGGCCGGGGCACTGGCTGCAGGCGTCTTCTTCCGGCTCATGCAGCGCTCTTGGCGGCGGCGATGAAGCGGCGCGCGCGCAGCGCATCCTTGTGGACCACGCCGAACCCCGGGATGTCGGCGTCCCACTCCAGCAGCACCGCCGCGCCCAGCGAGCGCTGGTGCGCCTGGCGCAGGATCTCCCACACCGGGCTGGGCACCGGTCCGATATGGGTATCGATGCAGTGCGTGCCGTTGTCGGTGTGGCCGGCGACATGGAACTGCACGACGCGGTCCCAGGGCACGCCGTCAAGGTAGTCGATGGGATCGAAGCCGTGGTTGCGCGAGCTGACGTAGATGTTGTTGACGTCAAGCAGGAGGCCGCAGCCGCTGCGTTCGCACAGCGCGCTGAGGAAATCCCATTCGGTCATGGTCGAGGCGGCGAATTCCACGTAAGTGGACGGGTTCTCGAGCATCAGCGGCATCTCGAGGATGTCCTGGACCTGCTTGACGCGCTGCGCGGTGTGCTCCAGAGCCTCCTCGGTCAGCGGCATGGGCAGCAGGTCATGGGAGTTGCGGCCCATGACGCCGGTCCAGCACAGGTGGTCGGAGACCCACTGCGCCTTGCAGCGCCGGCTGAGGGTCTTGAGGTCATTGACATAGGTCAGATTGAGGGGATCGGTCGAGCCGATGGAGAGCGAGACGCCATGCATGGCGATCGGATAGCGTTCCGCGATCTGGTCGAGGATGGACATCGGCCGGCCGCTGGTCTGCATGTAGTTGTCGCTGATGATCTCGAACCAGTCGATGCCCGGCTGCTGCTCGAGGACATGCTGGTAGTGCACCGAGCGCAGGCCGATGCCGATGCCCAGGTTGGGCAGGCCGAAGCGGTTGCCGGGCTTGGCTGCAGCGCGAGGTCGCGTCATGGACAGGCATCCTAAAACCAGACGAGGTAAAAGCGACTCCCCAGACGACCCTACGGAGGGTCGCCTGGGGAGGTCGTCAAACACGAATCAATCGCAGGCTCTCGTCGCGGACGACGAGGTCCGGCTTACTTCGACGCCGGGGGAACGGCGCAGCCGCCCGCGCCCTTGCAGGAATTCTTGCCCTTGCAGTCGTTCTTGCCGGCCTGGGCGCAGCCGCCCTGACCCTTGCAATCGTTCTTGGTCTTGCAGTCGTGCTTGACGGCCGCGCAGCCGCCCTTGCCCTTGCAATCATTCTTGGCCTTGCAGCCATTGGCATCCGAGCTGCAGCCGCCCTGGCCCTTGCAGGCGTTCAGGCCCTTGCAGGCGTTCTTGGCTGCGGGTGCGGAGGCGGTGGTGCCGGTGGTGTCCTCGGAATAGAGGTTGCCAGCTCCGGCCATGATGCCCGCGACAGCGGCGACGAGGAGGGCTTGGGAAAGTTTCATCGGTTAATCCTTACCGGAGTGATCCGGAGTTGTGCGTAGAGTGAACGCGTGGAGGGGGGACTGTGGTCGTTGGGATGCGGAAAGTCTACTACTCATACGACGATCTTGTTTGGGTGGATGTCAGGTGTCTCGATGCACATTCGGCAGGCCTCGTAATCACGCGAAACGAGGCGATTCTTCATATACCATTAATATAGTAACATTGGTCCCAATGTATATTCGGCAACCCACGGAATCTCTTGGTGCCGCCCAACCACGCTGGAGAGTGTCGCTCATGATGAAACTTATGAACACGGTCGCGCATGTCCTGGAACGCATCGGCGCCATGCTCGATTGGCTGCCACCCTTGGTCTCGCGCTTCGCAGTCGGCGTCGGGTTTGTCATAACCGGCTGGGGCAAGATCCACCATTTCGACAAGGTTATCAATTTCTTCACGAATCTGAAGATCCCTCATCCGGAGTTCGCCGCACATCTCACTGGCTTCAGCGAGCTCATCTTCGGCCTGCTCGTGGTCATCGGCCTCGCCACGCGCCTCTCGGTCATTCCGCTGATTATTGTCATGATCACCGCCATGGCGACGGCGACCTTTCCCGGTTTCGCGGCTGACTCGAGTTCGGACCTGTCCACCTACCTGCTCTCCGAGGAGCTGCTGATCGCGATCATCCTCCTCTGGCTGTTCATCCGCGGGGCCGGTGCCGTCTCCGTCGATGGCTTGATCAAGCATTTCACCAGAGGCTCGGAGAAGACCGAGCATTGAGCACCTCCCCGGCCA
>Ga0302314_10006361_pt1 | contig 21410 bp, 23 predicted proteins | sample III_Palsa_N2_3_FD_200533 | JGI IMG/M metagenome (GOLD analysis project Ga0302314, IMG submission 200533) | Peat permafrost microbial communities from Stordalen Mire near Abisko, Sweden - III_Palsa_N2_3 | ecosystem: Environmental > Terrestrial > Soil > Palsa > Peat permafrost | place: Sweden...
CATTCCGTCACGGTCCATCGTGATCTGGACGACGTCGGCTTGATAGGCGCAGAACGTCGGGACGGCGCCTGGGTAGGTCGGCGCCTCGGTGATCACGATGTCGCCGGGATCGAGCAGCGTCTTGCAGACCAGGTCGATCACTTGCTGCCCACCGGTGGTGACGAGGATCTCGGCGTGCTCGGCGTGCATGTCCTCGGCCGCCATCACCTGGGCGATGCAGCGCTTGACCGCGATAAGGCCCTCGGTCGGGCCGTACTGCAGCGCGCGGGCACAAGAGTTCGCCGCGACCGTACCCATCAGCGACGCATAGCTGTCGGGCGGGAACGTGCTGGTGTCGGGCAGGCCGCCGGCCAGCGAGATCACGTCGGCCCGCTCGGTCAGCGCCATCAGGTCGCGCATTGCTGAGGACTTCATGACCTTCGTGCGCTCGGCGAACAGGCCGGCGTAGCGCTCAAGGTCCCGCGCCGCCGAGCGCGGACGCCGGCCAGGCGGGTTCATCTCAGGCGCCGACGAGTCAGGACCGTCGGCGTCCTCTCGGATATCGTCACCGGGGTCACGGTACAGGACAGTGCATCTCGCCTTCTACATATTCCAGGGCATTGGGATCGCCTGCGCGATCGGCATCCGGCCGGGTCCACCCGCGCTTGCCGTCAGCCTGCTGGCGCTCGCTGGGGTTGAGATTCACTTCGACCACAGCAACTACGCGTTTCTGCAACAAGCTCCGGTGATCGCTGTCCTGGTGGTGCTGGTGGTCCTGTCGCTCGGCGGTGAGCTTTGGGACAGGTTTGGCAAGTCGTTGACCAAGGTCAGTCTCGATGGGATTCCGCTGTTGGGCTTGGGTGGGCTGATTGGTGCTGTGTTCTTTGCCGGGGCGCTGTGCGGGCGCGGCTACCTCGCCTGGCCGGGGCTGGTCGGCGGAGCGCTCTGCGCGTTCGTCGGGTACATGGCCGCGCGCTCGTTCTTGACCAGGCTGCGCGACCGTCTTGACGACGACGCCGCGGCTGTGGGGGTTCCGCTGGTGGCGAACGGGTCGGCGCTGCTGATCGCCGTGCTGTCGGTGGTCGCGCCGCCGCTCGGGGTGGTCGTGCTGCTTGGCCTGCTGTTCTTGATCTACCGCGGCCGGGGCCGCGACAAGCAGAAGTACGCAGGCCTGCGGATCCTCCGGTGAGCGGGCGTTGATGCCGCGGTGAGCCCGGGCGATGCGTCCACGCGCAAGAAGCTGGTGCTCGTCGTGATCGACGCGATGAAGCCGGCGATGCTTGAGCGGGCGATTGCCGATGGCCGCGCGCCCGCGCTGCAGCGGATCCGCGACAACGGCGTCTACATCGACGAGTGCGTGGCGCCGTTCCCATCGGTGACGCCGGTTTGTGCGGCGACGATCACCACCGGCCTGGGCCCGGCTGATCACCACATTCCCGGGATGAACTGGTACCACCGGGAAGAGCAGCGCTACGTCGAGTACGGCACGAGCTTCTCGGCCTCGCGTCAAGCGGGCGTGATCCGGTCGCTGACCGACACCGTCTACCGGATGAACTCTGAGCATCTGAACGCCGATGTGAAGACGGTGTTCGAATCGCTGGACGACCTGCCCGATGTGCGAACCGCCGGGACGACCTATCTGATCTACCGCGGACGCCACCCACACGAGGTGGCGCAGGAGTCGACGCTGGCACGGATCGTTACCTCGACGCTGTTCAAGCGCACCGTCGATGGTCCGCGGGAGCTGTTCTACGCCGACATCTATGCGAGCCGAAAGACCGGTTGCCGTTCACAACTCGGCCTACCGGGGATCCGCGATCAGCACACCGGCTGCGTCGGCACCTACCTGCTTGAGCACGACCTGTTCGACTTCATGCTGTTCTCGCTGCCGGACAACGACGCCTGGTCGCACAAACACGGCCCGGCCGCACAGGTCGTCTCGATCGCCGCTGCCGATCGCCAGCTCGAGCGGTTGATGCACGCGGGCGGTGGGCCGGAGAAGTTCCTTGAGGACCACGCGGTGATCGTCTGCTCCGATCACTCGCAGGCGATGGTCGAGGAACGGATCGCGTGGGTTGATGCATTTGCCGAGTTTGACGTCGCGTCGGCCGGAGCGACCGGCTCCGGCGAGGGCGCTGAACTCGCCGTCTGCCCGTCTTCACGGGCGATGGCGGTCTACCTGCTCGACGCCGAACGTCGCGCGCGGTTGCTGCCGCAAGCGGTGAAAGTCGTTGAGGGACTTGACGGTGTCGATCTGACGATGTTTAGGACTACTGGCGGTGAGGCCGTGATCCGCTCGCCCCGCGGTGAGCTGCGATTTGCACCTGGCGGCTGGCTGACCGACCTCCGTGGTGAGCACTGGAGCGTCGAAGGTTCGCTTGAGGCGCTAGAGGCGCGGATTGAGGACGGTCGGTTCCTCGCACCGGACTATCCCGATGCACTGACGCGGGTGTGGTCGGCACTGACTTGCGAGAGCTCAGGCGACGTTCTGGCGTCGGCGGCGCCGGGTTACGAATTCGTCGATTGGGGTGGTGCTGACCACGTCGGCGGCGGCAGCCACGGCTCGCTACACGCCAGTGACTCGAATGCGGCGCTGTTATATTGCGGCACCGGTCCACACGCCGGTGAGGGTCGAGAGCAGTGGTCTCTCCGCGATGTAGCACCGCTCGTTCGTGAGCATTTTGGGGCTACCGACTAGAAGCTTTTCGGGGCTACCAACTAAGGGGTAGATTCTGTGTCAGTGACGGATGAATTCGCTGCAGTTGTCGCACCCGCCGCACCCGCGGTAGCTCACTCGCGGTTTGAGGGCGATCCCAACGGAACGCTGGCGGAGCGGTTCCTCGAGTTCGTCACGCACCCGAACAACCACAAGCAGGCTTTCCGCTTCCTCTGCGTTGGCGGTTCCGGATACACCGTCAACCTGATCACGTTCGCGATCTGCGTCCATCTGCTGAAGATCAACGACACGGCGTCGTTCGTGGTTGGCTTCCTGGCGGGAACGACAAACAACTTCTGGTGGAACCGCAGCTGGACGTTTGACGCGGCGCATCACCACATCGGCAAGCAGGGCGTCCGCTTCCTGATGGTGTCAACCAGCGTTGCGCTGTTCGCCTACGGCATCTACCAGCTAGTCGTCTCGACCACCGGGATGGAGAAGGTTCTTGCGGAAGGGATCGCGTACATCATCGCGACCCCGTTCTCCTTCATCGCCCAGAAACTGTGGAGCTTCAAGAGCTGAGGCTTCGGCCCTCCGGGCGTGCGCATCTGCGCACGCGCCTGCGGAGGCTGCTGTTGGTGCTGGCGCTCGCCGCGAGCGCGGCCGCGAGCGTGGCGGCGATAGTGCCAAGTGCTGCGATGGCGTGGCATCCGCCAGGCACGACCAACCCGATCACCTCACCGCCCGGCACACCGGTGCTGGTCAGTTCGATGACGGCGGCGCCGAGCGGCTGGCACCTGACTGGCAACCAGGTGCTGGCGCTCGCCCGCAGCAACCCGGTGGTGATCGACAATCTCGTAGGGCACCCACATTGGGTCTCCTACGTCTACACGCGCGACTACCCGGTCTGGCAGGTCAGCTGGTTCACCCCGGCCGGCGGCAAGCTGCCACAGCGGGAGATGATCGAAGTCTACATCGACGATCAAACCGCGACGGTCACACAGGCCTGGACCGGCTACCAGGTCGCATGGACGATGGCTCGCGGCTACACCGGCGCGTTCGGCCGCAAGATCAACCGCTGGTACCTGTGGGTCGCGCTCTGCATCGCCTTCCTGCTGCCGTTCGTCCCCTGGCGCCGACGCCCGACTCTGTGGCATCTCGACCTGTTGATGCTGCTCGGCTTCTCGATCTCGCTGGACGCCTTCAACCAGTCCGATCTCGGGATCTCGGTGCCGCTGATCTACCCGTTCTTGCTCTACCTGTTAGTGCGGCTGGTGCTGCTGGCCCATGGCCGCGGACGGCCGCGCGAGCCGCTGCGACTGTTGATTCCGCCTGCCTATCTGGTGATCGGCCTGGTCTTCCTGGTCGGCTTCCGGGTTGGCCTGAACGTCACCAACTCGAACGTGATCGACGTCGGCTACGCGGGTGTGATCGGTGGCGACAAGATCCTCCACGGCGAGAAGCTGTACGGCGACTTCCCGACCTCGAACTCGGCCGGTGACACCTACGGTCCGGTCAACTACTACGCCTATGTGCCAGCCGTGGCGATCTTCGGCTGGAGTGGCACCTGGGACAACCTGCCGGCTGCGCACGCTGCGGCGATCCTGTTCGACCTGCTGACGATGCTCTGCCTGTTCCTGCTCGGGCGGCGGGTGCGCGGGCCGTCGCTGGGGATCGTGCTCGCCTACATGTGGGCGGCGTTCCCGTTCACCACCTACACGCTGAGTTCCAACTCAAACGATTCGCTGGTCGCGCTGCTGACGGTGTTGGCGCTGCTGGTGGTGACCAGCGCGCCCGCTCGAGGGGTGTTTGCCGCGTTCGCCGGACTGACGAAGTTTGCGCCGCTGGCGCTCGGCCCGCTGTTCCTACGCGGCGTCGGTGACGCGCCGTCGAAAAAGAAGATCGCTATCTACGTCGGCGCCTTTGCCCTGGCGCTCTTCGTGGCAATGGCTCAGGTCCTGTTCCAAGGCAACTTCCACGCGTTCTGGCAGGACACCGTCGACTACCAGTTCAACCGTCCAGCCCCGTTCTCGATCTGGGGTTTGTGGGGCGGCGCACAGATCAACCCGCCGAGTTCGCTGCGCCCCGAGCAGCGGGTGGTTGAGCTGGCGACGATCGTGTTCGCGATCTCGGCGGCGTACTTCCCGCGCGGGCGGCGTGATGTCGTTCAGGTGGCCGCGCTTGGCGCCGCGATCATCATCGCCGTCCAGTGCTGCCTGGCCTACTGGTTCTACCTGTACATCGTCTGGTTCTTCCCGCTCGCGATCTTCGCGCTGGCGGCCGCGCATCCGGCTGATCCCGACGATCCCAGCGCGCAGCTCACCGGACGCGGGCTGTGGTCCGCCGATCTCAGTCTGACGAGCCCGCTTAGCCAGCCGCTTCCAGCACCGGCGTAATTGCGGTCGCCCGCAACGGCTCGGCACCAGTCTCGATCAGCACGCCCATGATCCACGGATCGTCCTCGGAAGTCTCAAAGCGAACCGGCATGTGCGTCTGCATCGAGGCGATCGCCTGTTCCTTCTTGACGCCGATCACGCCGCCGCGCGGGCCCGTCATCCCGACGTCGGTGATGTAGGCCGTACCGCCCGGCAGCACCCGGGCGTCATTGGTCGGCACGTGCGTGTGGGTGCCGACCACCGCCGTTACGCGGCCGTCAAGATGCCAACCCATCCCGATCTTTTCGCTCGTCGCCTCGCCGTGGACATCTACAAGGATGTGGTCGCATTTATCCCGCAGCGCATAGAGCGCCGCATCAGTCTCGGCGAACGTCGGCATGCACGGGCTCATGTAGAGGTTGCCCATCACCGAGACGACCCCGAGGCGAACCCCCTCTCGCGTCACCACTGTGCTGCCGTGCCCCGGCTGGCCCTTGAGGAAGTTGGTCGGTCGGATGATCCGGTCCTCTTCGTCGAGGTAGGGGTAGACCTCGCGCTGGTGGTAGGTGTGGTTGCCGAGTGTGATCACGTCGACGCCGGCAGCGAACATCTCGCGCGCAATTTTCGACGTGATCCCCAGCCCACCGGCTGCGTTCTCGCCATTGACGACGATGAACGTCGGCTTCAATCGCTCGATAAACAGGGGCAGCTTGTGAAGTAGCGTTCGGCGCCCCGGGGCACCGACCACGTCACCGATGAACAGGATGCGAATGTCTTGCATAGGCGCATACTTCCACGCTTGATGCGATTTCGCCGTAAGACCTTCCGATTTCGCCTGCCGACCGCGCGCTTTCGGCTGCCAACCGTTCGCCATCAGCACGTAGCGATCGACCCCAAGGACGCGGTCCCGATTCCGCAGACGGTCGTCCCGCGCTGGATGCAGGCGGTGCTGTTGCCGCTGGCGATCATCGGCTTCGTGGCGCTGGCGCTGGCGGCCGGATCAGTGCTCCCGATCGTGCTGGTCGCTTCGACCGTCGCGATGATTCTCAACCCGCTGATGAAGCAGCTCGAGCGCAAGCTGCCGCGCGGGCTGGCGATCCCTGCCGCCTACCTGATCGTGCTTGCGTGCTTCGCCGCGGTCGTCGTAGTCCTGGCGAACCCGATCAGCAGCCAGCTGGACCACTTCGAAGCCCGAATCCCGCATCTGATCAAGAGCGCCAACCACGACCTGTTACAGATCCAGCACTTTTTGCGCCAGCACGGCATCCACGTGCAGTTCGCGAGCCAGGGGCACACCGCCCTGCAGAACCTCCAGCATCGGCTGCTGAAGAGCTCGGGGACGATCGTCTCGTTCTCACGTGATCTGCTCGGCAAGTTGCTGACACTGTCGGTCGAGGCCGTTCTGGTGTTCGTCCTGTCGGTCTACCTGCTTGTCTACGGACGCGAGATCGCGACGCTGGCGCGGCAGATCATGCCCCGCAGCAACGGCACCCCCGAGGACGACTTCCCGACACTCGTTCAGCACGCGGTCGCCGGCTACGTCCGCGGTCAGCTGCTGTTCACGGCGATCATGGGCCTCAGCGCCTCGCTCGGCTTGTGGCTGATCGGCGTCACCGGCGTGTTCCCGGCCGGCGAGAAATACGCGCTGTTCTTTGGCGCGTTCTACGGATTGATGGAGTTCATCCCCTATTTCGGTCCGATCGCCGGCGCGGTCCCGCCGGTCCTCGTCGCCCTGTTCACGAACCCGATCTCGGCGGTCTGGGTGGCGCTGATGTTCCTCGGCCTGCAGCAGCTTGAAGGCCACATCGTGGCGCCCCAGATGTTCCGCATCTCGCTGCGAATCAACCCGATCGTCGTGATCTTGGCGCTGCTGATCGGCGAGCAGCTGTACGGGATCGTCGGCGCGCTGATAGCGCTGCCGCTGGCTACCGTGATCCGCCAGATCGTGCTCTATCTCCGCGCGCACCTCGTGCTCGAGCCGTCGACTTGAGCGTCCTTTCCGCCTCCGGCCTGAGCCGCTCGTTCGGCGGGCGCGTCGCCGTCCGCGACGTCAGCTTCTCGCTCGACGCAGGTGAGCGCGTGGCGGTTGTCGGACCCAACGGCGCCGGCAAGACGACTTTGCTGTCGATGCTCGCTGGTGCCCTGGAGCCAAGTGGTGGCTCCGTTGCTCGTCTGACTGGACGAGCAACGGGCTGGGTGCCTCAGCAACCCGCCCTCTACCGGCGGCTGACCGTGCTTGAGAACCTGCAGCTGTTCGCCAGGCTTGAGCGGTTGCCGGACGTCGATGGCGCGGTCGCGCGGATGCTTGAGGTGACCGGGCTAGCGCCGCGCGCCGGCGAGTTGGTGGCGCGCTTGTCCGGCGGCAACGTGCAGCGGGTCAACATCGCGATCGGGTTATTGGCTGATCCCAGCGTGCTGCTTTTGGATGAGCCGTCCTCATCGCTTGACCCGCGCCAGCGCGAGCGGCTGTGGGATTTCGTCGGCGGATTGGTGGCGGGCGGCACTTCGGTTCTCTACTCGACCCACCATGTGTTGGAGGCCGAGCGCTACGCCGACCGGGTGCTGGTGATGGCTGACGGCGACCTGCTGTTCGACGGCGCACCGTCTGCCCTGAACGAGGGTCCCGGTTCGGACTTTGAGGGCGCCTTCGTCTCGTTCCTGCGCGAGCGGGGGCATTAGGGGTGCGCTGGCTGTTATTGAAGGATCTGCGGCTGCTGCGCCGCTCGCCGCTGCTGACAGGGCTGCTGATCGTCTATCCGGTGGCGATCGCCCTGATGATTGGGCTCGCCGTCTCGAGTCCGCCCGGTAAGCCGAAGGTTGCGATCTACAGCGGGGTGGTCAAGGGCCAGGGCAAGCTGTCGTTCGGCTCGTCGAAGATCAGCGTCGGCAAGTACGCCAACGAGCTGTACGCGTCGGTTGACCCGCTGTTCGCCCGTTCGCCCGCGGCCGCGGTTGCCGACGTGCGTGAGGGGAAGGCGCAGGCGGCGCTGATCGTTCCCCATGCCCTCACCTCGCAGCTTGACGACCTGATCCGCAACGGGGTCGGCAATCCAACGGTCGAGGTTGTCTTGAATGACCACGATCCGCTTGAGCGCGCGCTCGTCAACGGCCTGATACAGACACGGATCGATGCTGTGGAGGGCGCCGTCTCGCGACAGATCCTGAAGGTGGCGGTGTCGGACTTGCAGCTGGTGCTGACCGGCGGCTCGATCAACCTGCTCGGCGGCAACTATTCGCTGCTCGGACTGCGGGCGTCCCGGGCGATTGCCGATCGCGCTGCGGCGGCGATTCCACGGGATGCGGCGCTGGTCGCTCAGCTTCATCGGCTTGCTCGCTTCGCGACCCTGGCAACGGAGGGACTGGCGTTCGCCGGTCCGGCGCTCGGCGGGCTACAGACGCCGTTGACCGTCCACCGGATTGAGCTTGATGGACGGACAACGCCGACCGCGACCTACGCGCTGGCGATCACGGTGGCGGTCTCACTGATGTTCGTCGCACTGCTGCTCGGCTCGGCGATGATCGCGCTTGAGCGGGCGGAGAACACCTACCGCCGACTGGTTCGGGGGATGGTCTCACCGGCATCGTTGTTGACCGAGAAGACGCTGGTGGCCGGCGGCTGCGGCGCCGCGATGGCGCTTGTGCTAGCCGCTGTCGTGTCAGCGTTCGTCCCGCTTGAGTGGGGCCGTTTTGAGCTGTGGGTGCTGACGATCGCCCTGGCTGGCTTTGCCTTCGGTGCGTTGGGGGTGGCGCTCGGCTCGCTGGCACGGGACCTGAGCGCGGCATCGCTGCTGGCGATCGGCGTCGCCTTGCCGGTCACGTTTGTCGCGCTGATTCCGCACAACGTCGTCTCCTCGTCGGTCGGCACGCTGCTTGATGTGGTCGATTTCGCTTTTCCGTTCCGTGCGGCACTTGATGCGGTGTCGGATGCGCTGTCTGGGACCGGCGGTGACCTGCTTGGGGAGTGCGTTCACCTGCTGCTGTTGGCGGTCGCCTTCGGCGCGCTCGGCCGGCTGGCGCTGCGCCGCTTCGACTCTGCCTAGCCTCGTCTGCTTGGTCGCCCGGCCACTTCGTGTGTAGAAATGGTCCTGTCAGGCCCATCTTGGTACACGTCCCCACCTTGGCGGGTGGTGTGTGTATCAAAGGTCTCCTGTACGGCAACTTTTTACACACGCCCGACCGTCTAGAACGCCTGGACCGCGAGGACGACCGTCAGCGCAAGGCCGAGCACGACGATCGCGGCGCGCAGCACGCGCGTCGGCAGCTTGCGTGCGATCGAAGGACCGAGGCGGGCACCAATCAGCACGCCAAGCGCGAGTGGCCAAGCGGCCGCCCAGTGCACTCGGCCGGTGGCGGCGAACAGGATCGCCGCCGGGATTACCGAGGCATAGGTGAGTACGTTCTTCAGCGCGTTGGCATAGACCAGGCGCCGATCGACGAGGATCAGGATCACGGTCAGCGCCATCACGCCGGAGCCGGCGCCGAAGTAGCCGCTGTAGAGCGAAATGACGAGCAGCCATGCTCCGAGCAGCAACCGCTGGTGGCCCGGCGATTTCTCGCCGGCGCGTTTGATTCGCGGCTCGAGCACCAGCGCGATCACCCCGGCCAACACCAGCGCCGGCACGATCGCTTTGAACGTCGTCGAGGGGGTTGCCAGCAGCAGTGCGCCACCGGCAGCGCCACCAAGCGCCGCGACGATCGCCCAGCGATGCAGCCAGCTGGCCGTACCGGCGAGCTCTGGGCGCGAGCCGAGCAACGCACCCGGCAGTGCGGTGACGATCGCAACCGTGTTGGTCAGCGTTGCCGCCAGTGGCGAAAGGCCGACGATCAGCAACGCCGGGTAGGAGACCAGCGTGGTGATCCCACCAGTCGTCCCAGAGACGCCGGCGAGGACGCCGGCGAACAACAGGAAGAGTGTGTCTAGGGCGCTCAGCGCTTGGTCGTAAGACGGGTGAAGCGGTACGCGCAGAGCGCGGTGGCGATCGTCAGCACGACCCACGGGTGCCAGTTGATGACGCCCGCGATGTTGAGGACGAACGTGATCACCGCGGCGACCCCGGTGATTGAGCCGAGCACGAGACCACGGAACGCTCGGCTCTCACGCTGGCTGCGCGTCAACCGGGTTCCTGGCTTTTGAATGCTGGACATAGGTCAACCCTACTCCGTTCCCTGGGTGGGTCCGAGAGCACCTGCCAAGATCCTTCACGTGAGCGAGAACCTTCTACTGATCTATGAGTACGTGGCGGACATGGGCGAGCGCCGCGGCCCTTATCGCGCCGATCACCTTGAGCACATCAAGAGCGCGCAGGCAGCCGGACGGATCGGCTTGGCTGGCGCGACCGGCGATCCGCCGGACGGTGGCGCGCTGCAGTTCACCGGCGTGGCGCCCGAGGACGTCGAAGCGTGGGTCGCTGCCGACCCTTACATGAAGGCTGGGCTGGTTCTTTCACACCGGGTTCTGCCCTGGACTCTGGTCTAACCGCGCGTATCCTCAGATACAGATGCCGTTTCCACAGACCCGGATGCGCCGTCTGCGCGCATCGCCCGCACTGCGGGGTCTGGTCCGTGAGACACAACTCTCACCGGCGGATCTCGTGTACCCGATGTTCATCGCCGCTGGACTTGATCGCCGCGAGCCGATCACGGCGATGCCTGGGATCGAGCGGCTGTCGATCGCGCATGCGGTAGCTGAGACCGGCGAGGTGGCCGCGCTGGGGATTCCGGCAGTGCTGCTGTTCGGGATCCCTGCCAGCAAGGACGCCGAGGGTTCGGGCGCTTGGGATGACGAGGGCATCGTGCAACTCGCCACGCGCGCGATCAAGGAGTCTCACCCGGACACGCTGGTGATCACCGACCTTTGTCTGTGCGAGTACACCGACCACGGCCACTGCGGGGTGCTGCGCCCCGACGGTGTGGTCGACAACGACGCGACGCTCGAGTTGCTCGCCCGTGCCGCGGTCGCCCAAGCCCGTGCGGGTGCTGACGTGATCGCGCCCAGCGACATGATGGACGGCCGCGTCGGCGTGATCCGCCAGGCGCTTGACGAGGAAGGGTTCACCGACACGCCGATCCTCGCCTACTCGGCGAAGTTCGCGTCCGCCTTCTACGGACCGTTCCGTGAGGCGGCCGGCTCGACGCCGGCGTTCGGCGATCGCCGCGGCTACCAGATGGACCCCGCCAACGGCTCCGAAGCCGTTCGTGAGGCGCGACTTGATGTCGCCGAGGGCGCGGACATGGTGATGGTCAAGCCGGCGCTGCCCTACCTCGACGTGATCCGCGAGATCAAGCGCGATACGGCGATGCCGATCGCCGCCTACAACGTCAGCGGCGAGTACTCGATGATCAAGGCCGCGGCCGCGGCCGGGTACCTTGATGAACGCGCCGCAGTTCTTGAAGCGCTCACTTCGATCAAGCGCGCAGGCGCCGACATCGTGATCACCTACCACGCAAAGGACGCCGCCAAATGGCTTCAGTAGAGGAAGCACCGAGCGGGAGCGGCTTCGGGCCGAAGTTGCGCTCACGCAAGGACGGCGCCGCGATCGCGCTGGATGACACCGATCGTCGCCTGTTGAACTTGATGCAGGGTTCGTTCCCGATCGCCAAGCACCCCTACCAGCACGTCGCGGCGAAGGCGGAGCTGAGCGAGGACGAGGTGATGGCGCGGGTCCAGCGGCTGCTGGACGAGCGGATCATCCGCCAGGTCACGCCGATTTACGACACCCGCGCGTTCGGCTACAGCTCGATGCTGGTGGCGGCGAAGGTAGACCCGGAGAACCCGTGGCGTTCGGCCAACGTGATCAACGAGCACCCAGGCGTCTCGCACAACTACCTGCGCAACCACGAGTTCAACATCTGGTTCACGATCGCCACCGAGCCCGATTCACCGCTGGGGCTTGAAGGCACGCTTGAGACGCTGGCGAAGCTCGCGGGTGCCGAGTCGGTCCGTCAGCTGCCGACGCTGAAGCTGTTCAAGATCCGCATGGACCTGGAGATGGAGGCGGGGACCGAGACGCTCGCCAGCCCGATGGTCGAGGCAGTGGCGCCGGCCGAGACCGAGCGTCAGCCCTACGACGAGTTCGACAAGGCCGTCGTGCGTGCGACACAGGGCGACCTGCCGGTGATCAGTGAGCCGTTTGCCCCGGCCGCCGCTGAACTGGGAATTCCGCAGGAGCAGCTACTGACCCACCTTGAAGGGATGGTCGAGCGCCGCGTGCTGCGGCGAGTGGCAGCGATCCTGTTCCACCGGCGGGCAGGCTTCAGCGCCAACGGGATGGGCGTGTGGAAGGTGCCGGACGAGCAGATCCTCGAGATGGGTGTACGGATGTCAGCGTTCCGCGGTATCTCGCACTGCTACCAGCGTCCGACCTACGCCGACTGGCCCTACTCCGTGTTCACGATGGCGCACGGCCGCTCGAAAGAGGAGTGCGACGCGATCCTTGACTCGATCGAGCAGGAGACCGGGATCACCGATCGCTCGACGCTCTACTCCTCGACGGAGTTCAAGAAGATCCGACTGCTGTATTTCACCGACGACTACCGCAACTGGGAACGCCAGAACGCGGGCGTCTGAGCCGTTGAGCGCAGTCGATACGACCCGCTCAGCGGAGCTTTACGCGCGAGCACTGAACTACCTGCCCGGCGGCGTCAACTCGCCGGTCCGGGCGATGCAAGCGATCGGGCGCGATCCGATCTTTATTCAGTCGGGCGCTGGTTGCCGGTTGACCGACGTCGACGGCAACCAGTACATCGACTGGGTCTGCTCATGGGGGCCGCTGGTGCTGGGTCACGCGGACCCGCAGGTCCTCGCCGCTGTGACCGACGCCGCCGCGCGCGGTACGACCTACGGCGCACCAACCGCGGGCGAGGTCGAGCTTGCGCAGGAGATCTGCGAGCGGATGCCGTCGGTTGAGATGGTGCGGATGACCTCCTCGGGCACCGAAGCGACGATGAGCGCGCTGCGCCTCGCGCGCGCCGCAACCGGGCGTGAGAAGGTGCTGAAGTTCTCAGGCGCATATCACGGTCACGTCGATGGCCTGCTCGCGCAGGCCGGATCGGGACTTGCGACCCAGGGGATCCCTTCAAGCCCCGGCGTTCCCGCATCGGCCGCTGCCGCGACGGTGATCGTCCCCTGGAACGAGCCCACGGTGCTGCCGGCGCTCGATGACTTTGCCGCGGTGCTGGTCGAGCCGGTGCCGGCGAACATGGGCGTGGTGCCGGCGGCCGAAGGCTTCCTCGCACTACTGCGTGAGACGAGTGAGGGGGCCGGTGCGCTGCTGATCTTCGACGAGGTGATCACCGGCTTCCGCGTCTCAGCGGGCGGCGCCCAACGCCTCTACGGCGTCGATCCCGACCTCACGATCATGGGCAAGATCTGTGGCGGCGGCTTACCGGCCGCCGCCTACGGTGGCCGCCGCGGTTTGATGTCGCGGATCGCCCCCGCCGGCGACGTCTACCAGGCCGGCACGCTGTCAGGAAACCCGCTGGCGGTGGCTGCCGCACTCGCCACGCTGCGCCAGCTTGATGACGCCGCTTACGCCCGGCTCCAAGACGTCACTCAGCGACTGGCCGTCGGCCTGTACGAAGCAGCGGCGAGTACAGGCCGCCAAGTACAAGTTCAGTCTGTGCCCGGGTTGCTGACTCCGTTTTTCAGCGACTCGCCGGTCCGCAATTACGCCGACGCCGCCGCCTGCGACCTCGCGGCCTACGGCGCCTGGTGCCGTGCGCTGCTTGAGCGCGGGGTATACCCCCCGGCGTCGCAGTTCGAGGCCTGGTTCCCGTCACTTGCCCATAGCGACGCAGACGTCGAGGCGACGATCGCGGCCGCGGCTGCGGCGTTTGAGGCGATCAGTTGAAGCTCGGTCCGCGCACGGCCGGTCACGAGCAGGTGTACGCGCAGCTACTTGAGGACATCCACACCGGCGTGCAGCTGCACTACGCATCAACCGGGGCGGATGCCGACCTGGACCTGCTGCTCGGCGACCAGCGCTACGCCCACGGACTGCTGCGCTTGGCGCAGCTCGGTGACCTTCAGGCAACGGTTGAGCTCGGCGATCTGATCTCGCTGATCGCGCAAGCCCACGTTGCTGGTGATGCAGCGCTTGCGGAGGCGATTTGGGAGGCTGGCGTGGCTGCTGTGGGCTGGGGCACCAACGAGCAGTTGGAGTCGGCGAAAAACCTTGCACGTGCAGGGGATTCGCGTGCTGCCGAGGCGTTGCTTGCGGCGGCTGCGACGGTCACCGGCGGACCGACGTGAGCTCGCCGGGACTCCTTGAGGGCTTTGACGATAGGCTTATCGCCCGCAAGCGGCCTAATGCCAGCTAACTGAGCTCAGAACATGCCAGCAGACCGACACAAGAAGTCATCCAAGTACACAATCGACCGGGGAATGCCAGGAGCGTTCGAGGGCGAGACGGTTACCCGTCGCGCGTTCATGAACGTCACTGCGCAGACCGCCGGTGGACTTGCCGCGGCAGCGTTCACGCTGCCGGCGCTCGCTTTTGCGCTCGGTCCGATCTTCAAGCGCGTTCCGTTTGAGTGGCAGATCATCGGCACGCCGGCTGACTTCACCGAGACCCAGTACGACGCGAAGGTGCTGACGATCGTCGATGGGATCGGTGAGGCAGGCAAGGCCCTGGCCTATGTCCGCAAGCGGAATCCGGCGATCGACAACATCGGCACGCAGGACAAGTTCAACCAGTACATCGCGCTGTCTTCGCGTTGCGCGCACCTCGGCTGTTCAGTTCGTTACGTCGAGGCCGCTGAGCGCTTCGTCTGTCCCTGCCACGGCGGCGTCTACAACTTCCGCGGCCAGGTCGCCGGCGGCCCCCCGGTGCGCCCGCTGGACCGCTTCTACACGTTTGAGCACGACGGTTACGTTTACATCGGCCCGCGCTACTCGGTCAACTCCGAGCTTCAGCGATTCTCCCCGCGTGACCCGGCTGAGCCGCTTGACGGCATCGGTCAGTACCTGTACCCGTCACGGTTTGACACCTCGGTACGACCGCCGACCAACAACTTGCCGCTGCCCCCAACGATCCCCGGTAGCTGATCGATGGCGCCGACCACGGATAAGCCGACGACACCTCCGATGCATCCGGTCGACGCTGCCGTCGAGGGTGGCCTGACCGTCGTCGACTGGATCGACGAGCGCACTCAACTTTCGCCGGGCCTGCGCTGGATGCTGTTCCGCAAGGTCCCGAAGGGGATCAACTGGGCCTACACGCTCGGTTCAGCGACGCTGTTCGTGTTCCTCAACCAGGCCGTGACCGGGGTGTTCCTGGCGATGTACTACCGCCCGGATGTCAACGGCGGGGCCTACGAGTCGATTCGCAACATCAACGACAACGTGTTCCTTGGCCAGTTCGTGCATGGCATGCACAAGTGGGGCGCGTCAGTGATGGTTGTCTTGATCTTCTTGCACATGGGCCGCGTGTTCTTCTTCGGCGCGTACAAGTACCCGCGCGAGCTGACTTGGATCATCGGCGTCGTGCTGTTGATCCTGACGATGGCGATGGGCTTCACCGGTTATCTGCTGCCGTTCGACCAGCGCTCTTACTGGGCGTCGATCGTCGGTATCAACATCAACGGCACGGGGCCGTTCATCGGCCCCTACCTCTCGGATTTCTTACGTGGTGGACCTGAATTCGGCGCCACAACCCTGTCCCGGTTCTACGCGATCCACATGATGTTGATCCCGGGAATCATGGCCGCCCTGATCGGCTTCCACCTGTACCTCGTCACCAAGCTCGGCATCTCCGCGCCGCCGTGGATTCGGGCGACGCAGCCGGCGGCGCTGACCGAGACCGTGGAAGTCTGAGTAGCAGGCGATGAATCAGCAACAGAAGGAGGAGTACCTCCGCGAGTACTCGACGCTGAAGAACGCCGGCAAGCCGTTCTTCCCTTACGCGGTCGCCAAGGACTCGATCATGGCGTTCCTGGTGATGCTCGTGATCATGTTCCTGTCGCTGGAGTTCGGCGCCGAACTCGGGCCGAAGGTCAACCTCACGTCAGGGACTTACGTCCCGCGCCCGGACTGGTATTTCTTCTTCCTGTTCGAAGTCCTGCGCGTGATGAAGAACGTGCCGAAGCTGACTCCGTTGGCTACGCTCGGCGTGCCGACGATCTGCATGATCCTGCTGTTCCTACTGCCGCTGTATGACCGCGGCCCGGAGCGCTTGATCACCCGGCGCCCGGTGGCCTTCGCATCGGGCATCGCGACGATTATTGCGATGGCATTCCTGACCTGGGAGGGCGCCAGCACTGGCTCGCCGAACCAGGTGACGCTGCCGCCGCCAGCGGGCCTGACGGCTGCTCAACGTGCGACGTTTACCGCCGGGGAGTACGTCGTTGGTGAGTCCGGCTGTCTGGCCTGCCACACGATTGGTGACAACGGCAACAACGGCCCCGGACCGCCGCTGTCGACGATCGGTTCCCGCCGGGCCGCGGCGGCGATCGCCGCGACGCTACGCAACCCGACAGCGCCGATGCCGTCGTTCAAGTCGATGGCGACCCAGAGCCCGACAAAGTTCAAGGATCTGGTCACCTTCCTGTCTGCAGTAGTGCCTGACGAGGAGGCTCGCGGCCCCGGTTACCTGCCGGAGCCGCAAGTGGAGGCGATGTTTGACCGCATCGCCGGTGTCTATGACCGCCTGAACTCGGTGATGACGGCCGGGCTGCACCACCGCTGGCGCCGGCGCGCCGCTGATCTCGCGGCGGTGTCGACGGGCGACCGGGTCCTGGACGTCGCCACCGGTACTGGCGATCTGGCGCTTGAGCTGCTCGGCCGGGTCGGGCCGTCCGGTCAGGTGGTCGGCGCGGACTTCTCGCAAGGGATGCTTGAGCTGGCGCGAGTCAAGGACGCCTCCGGCGCGATCCGCTGGGAGCAGGCGAACGCGCTGGCGCTGCCATATGCGGACGGCGAGTTTGCGGCTGTAGCCGTCGGGTTTGGTGTGCGGAACTTTTCCGACCTTGACCGCGGCCTGGCAGAGATGGCCCGCGTTGTCCGTCCCGGCGGCAAGGTCGTGATCCTCGAGATCACAACACCGCAGCGCCCGCCGCTGTCTTCCTTCTTCAAGCTGTGGTTCGACAAGGTCGTGCCGTTGCTCGGTCGCGTCGGCGGCGACTCGGAGGCCTACTCCTACCTGCCGGACTCGGTCCGCCGGTTCCCCGGGCCGGCGCAGCTGGCAGGCCGGATGGCGGGCGTGGGGCTCAAAGACGTGCGGTATGTGCTGACGGCAGGCGGGATCATCGCGCTGCACGTCGGTACCGTAGGTCCGTGAATTCGCAGGCTGAGGCCTCTGTTCAGGCGGTTGCGAACGCAGGGGGCGGCGAGACCCCGGCGGTGATGGCGGCCGTCGAGGCGCGGATGGTTGAGCTCGCCGGCCAGCACGGCGATCAGCTTGGGCGCCACGCCGCTTCGACGATCGCGGCAGGTGGTAAGCGGTTGCGGCCACTGCTCGTCTGTGTCAGCGCCGGCGTGCCGGTTGTTTGGAGCGAGCAGCTGGTACGGGCGGCCGCTGCGGTCGAGCTGATTCATGCGGCGACCCTCGTCCATGACGACGTGCTCGACGATGCCGCGCTGCGACGTGGGCAACCGACTGTTTACGCGGCCGGCGGTCGCTTGATGGCTACCGCCACCGGCGACCTGCTGCTCTCACGCGCTTTCCATGAGCTGGCCGCTGGTGGCGTACTGGCCCCGGTGCAGGTGCTTTCTCGCGCCGCGGCGGAGCTTGCCGAAGGGGAACTGATGCAGCGCAGCGATGGCTGGGACATGAACGTGTCGCTTGAGCGTTATCTCGAGCGTTGCCGGCTGAAGACGGGCGTGTTGTTCCGCGCGTCGTGTGAACTCGGCGCGCTTAGCGGAGGCGGCGCGGTTGAGCCGCTCGCTCGCTTTGGCGAAGCGATCGGGATCGCCTTTCAGCTGCTTGACGACGTGCTCGATGTCAGCGGCCCGCCGGAGCGCACCGGTAAGCCGCGTGGCACCGACCTGCTCGATGGGACCGTGACGTTGCCGTTGATTGAAGCGATGCATAGCGACCGTGCACTGGCAGGGCTTGATCTGCGCACGGTACGGACGACCGAGCAGGCTGCTGCAGTCTGCGATGCGATTGCAATGACGGGGGCGCTCGACGCGGTCCGCGCCCGCGCGCTTGATTGGGTTGCCGGCGCCAAGGCCGCGTTGCCGGCATCGCTGGGCGAGGCGCAACGCCTCACGCTAGAGCTGGTCGCTGACGGTGTCGTCGAGCGCTACAGCTGAAGCATCACGGCTAGAAGTCTTCGGGCAGTAGCAGGTCGTGGCTGAGCGCCTTACCGAAGCGCTCGACCTCGTACGCGCGGTTGGAAGCTGCCAGGACGCGCAAGTCGTCGATCAACGCCGTTACGCCAGAGTCGACCTTCTCCTCGAACATCGCTACCTCGGCAGCGCCGAACACGTCCCGCTCAAGTCGCCCGCAGTTGGGGCACAGCAGAGTCAGTCGCCAACGTTGCCCGTCGACCGGCTCCCACTCGCTCGGCTGGACAAGATCGGAGCCACACGACGGACAGAGATGCAGCTGCCTGACACCCTCGGCCGTGTGCGTGCGCATGTGATCGTGCCTGCCGCCCATGGCTCCCTATCGGCAGCTGTCGAGAAAGCTTTAGGTCAGATAGCTAACAGCTTGTATGACTGCTCGCCCATACGCCCAAGTCAGTACGCTTGAGCCATGTTCCACAATCCGTTTGCCGACGGGATCGTCATCCTGATCATCGTGCTCCTGTTCGTCGGCCCTAAGCGTCTACCGATGCTTAGCCGTTCGATCGGCGAGAGCATCAATGAGTTCAAGACGGGGATCGGCAGCTCGACCGACAAGCAGGAGTTGAAGGACGGCTCAGGCTCGGGCGACGCACCGTCATCTGAGACGTCTCCGGACGCCAACTCGTAGCAGCCCGTTCCGACGATGGCGAGACTGCGGCCGATCGGCCACGAGGATCGGCTCAGCGTCGTTGACCACCTAGATGAGCTACGCACGCGGCTGTTCGTCAGCGTCGGCGTCGTGTTCGTCGCGTTCTGTGGCTGCTTCGCGTTCAACCATCCGCTGATCCGGCTGCTCAACCGGTCGCTGCCGTCGCAGCCGGATACCGGCCTCGGCGATCAAAGTCGGCAGGACACCTACCTTCACCACTTCCTGAAGACCTCAGCCACGGCGATGCACGAGTTGGCGCAGGGTCTCGCCGCCACCAAGGGCGTCGGGCGTCAGGCGGTGATCGGGGCTGAGCAGTTCGCCGCGGCCGCTACGCACGCAGCGCAGCACATCGCCGGTCTAAGTTCGAGCCAAGAACTGCCTGTGACGCTGGGGCCCGGTGAGACGTTCACGACGACGCTGATCGTCGCCGGTTACTTCGCTGTGCTGTTCGCGATGCCGGTGCTGCTGTACCAACTGTTCGCGTTCCTGCTGCCGGCGCTGAAGCCAAACGAGCGCCGCGCCGCGCTCCCCGCGATGATCGCTGCGCCGGCCCTGTTCATCGTCGGCGTCGTGTTCAGCTTCTATGAGGTGCTGCCGCCGGCGATCCACTTCCTGCAGGGCTACAACAACAAGCAGTTCCAGGTGCTGGTCCAGGCCAATAGCTTGTACAAGTTCGAGATCCTGATCATGGCCGGGATCGGCCTGACCTTCCAGATCCCGCTGCTGCTCCTGGCACTGCAGAAGATCGGCGTGATCACCGCCTCAACGCTGACTGTGAACTGGCGCTACGCGATCGTGCTGATCGCGATCATCGCCGCGGCGCTGCCGGGAGTTGATCCGGTGACGATGGTGTTTGAGACGTTGCCGTTGATCCTTCTGTATCTGGCCAGCATCGTCCTGCTGCGCGTCGTCGAGCGACGGGCGCGCAAGAGCCTGATCGCCGATGTGGCGGCGGGTACGCCACCGGATCCGCCCGTAGCCAGCTAGCCTCTGCACTCCAACCATGCTCTTTGATCTCCGAAGCAAGGGCCGCCGCCGCGCGGTCAAAGTGATTTACAGCTTCCTGGCGCTGGTGATGGTCAGCGGTCTGTTGCTTGTCGGCGTCGGTACCGGCGGTGGTGGCGGTCTGCTGAACGGCCTCGTGAACAACGGCACAAGCGGCACCACCGGAGTCGACTACGGCCCGGTCAATGCCGCGCTGAAGCTGACGCGTGAGCATCCAAGCTCCGCCGCAGCCTGGGCGGCGCTTGTCCAAGCTCGCTACTCGGCCGCCGATCAGGGCAGCAACTTCGACTCGACGACCTCGACCTACACCTCCTCCGGCGACAAGCAGCTGAGCCTGCTGGCGCAGGCCTGGACTCATTACCAGGCGTTGGTCTCGACGCCGAGCATCAATGTCTCGATTCTCGCTGCGCGCGGCGAGGAACATCTCAGCGACTTTTCAGCCGCCGCTATCGCTTGGCAGGACGTCGCCAGCGCCGAGCACGCTGAGAGCGCCTTCTACTGCCTGACCGCCAACGCCTACGCCGCGAAGGAGACGCGCGTCGCGGGTCTCGCCAAGACCGAGACGCTCGCGTTGACGCCAAAGGCAGATCGGGTTCAGATCAAAGCGGAGCTCGCCCAGGCGAAGACCTCGAGCGCCGTGGCGCTCACCTGCTGACCGCTAAACAGCGGCTACCATCTTCTATTCCCTCGGGCCGTTAGCTCAATTGGCAGAGCAGAGGACTCTTAATCCTAAGGTTGAAGGTTCGATTCCTTCACGGCCCATTTGATCGCTGCTGCGGGCGTGGCGCTGGTCGACTTGGCGCTGTCAGCGAGCAACGTCAACGGGATTGGGAGGGCGACCGCAACGGTCGCCTGGCTGCGGTAAAGCCGCGTCTCGCGTGTGGATAAGCGCTGACTGCGGCACGGCATCTACGGCCTACGGTGGAGAGACAGTCCACGGAAGGCGCGCAATGAGCAGCACAGACAGAAATCGGGAAACTGAAGAAGCCCTCGTCAGGGTCAAGCGTCGGTTCGCGATCGGGATGACTTCAGTGTGCAGCGGTGTCGCGGTTGTGCTCGCACTGATCGCGATCGACGTCGTGCTAGTCAACGGCACGGCGGCCGCTCAAGCTCGGCAGGTCCAGCAGGTCGTCCGGATCTCGGCCGCTCCTGCAGTTCAGCCGACCGTCTACCTCACTGTCTCCCCAGCCATCAAGCCCGGGCCTGATGGCAAGCTGCACGACGCGTTCAGCGTCACCACCTTCTACGCCCATGTCGGACAGCCCGTGAGGCTGGTGATCAACAACACCGACACCTCGGATCACAGCATCACTGCGCCTGGTGCCGGGGTGAGCATCACCGTTAGGCCTGGCGTGCACGCCTACACGCTGCTGGTGCGCAAAGCTGGACGCTTCGAATGGTTCTGCGTGTATCCCTGTGATCCGTATTCGATGTCACACGTCGGCTACATGCGGGGCT
>Ga0302314_10006362_pt1 | contig 21409 bp, 22 predicted proteins | sample III_Palsa_N2_3_FD_200533 | JGI IMG/M metagenome (GOLD analysis project Ga0302314, IMG submission 200533) | Peat permafrost microbial communities from Stordalen Mire near Abisko, Sweden - III_Palsa_N2_3 | ecosystem: Environmental > Terrestrial > Soil > Palsa > Peat permafrost | place: Sweden...
GAAGGAGACTGCTGCGCCGAGGGCTTGCGTCGGCGGCCTCGGTCACGGTCCGCATCTTCTTTGAAAAGGCTTGAGTATGGACGCCCGTCGGGCGTGGTCGACGGCCCCAGAGGGCCGGCCGGCGACGCCGATTCTCGATGATCTGAAAGCGCTGGCGAAGCTTGCCACGCCAGTCGTCGTCTCGCGCCTGGGCGTCATGGCCATGGGCCTGACCGACGCCCTGGTCGTCGGCCGCTATTCCGCGGTCGAGCTCGGCTACCAGGCGCTCGGCTGGGCGCCGACCTCGGTCGTGTTGGTGGTGGGTATGAGCCTGCTGTCGGGCATACCGGTGATGACCTCGCGGGCTATTGGCGAGGGCCGGTCGGACCTGGCCGGCGCCGTGCTGCGGCGGGGGCTGTCCTACGCCCTGCTGATCGGCGCGATCGGCACCGCCATCCTCATTCTCGGCGGGCCGCTCTTTCTACGCGCCTCGGGCCTCCAGCCCAGCCTGGCCGCAGGCGCGGGACGAGTGCTGGTGGTGCTGGCCCTCTCGATGATCCCCGTGATGCTGTCCAACGCCCTCAGTATGTGGCTGGAAGCGATCCACAGACCGACGCCGGCCATGGCGATGATGTGGCTGGCCAACGCCGCCAACCTCGCCATCGACCTGGCCCTCGTGCCTGGCCATCCAGGCGTGCCCGCGCTCGGCGCGGTCGGCGCGGCCACCGCGACCAGCGGCTCGCGCATCGTCCTGACGCTGGCGCTGGCCGTCTACATCGCGCGTATGCCGGACGCCCGAGCGCTTGGCGTGTTCGATAAGCCGGCGCGAGATCGCGCCACCGAGGCCGAGCAGCGCCGTGTTGGCTTTGGCGCGGGCATCTCCGGCTTCTTCGAGGTCGCGGCCTTCTCGGGCATGAACATCTTCGCCGGCTGGGTCGGGCCGCTGGCCGTAGCCGCCTATTCGGTGGCGCTCAATGTGGTCTCTATCGTTTTCATGATCCCGCTGGGCCTTTCGACAGCGGCGGGGGTCATGGTCGGCAACGCCTATGGCGCGCGCCGACCGGCGGCGCTTAACCGGGCGGCGATGCTGGGGATCGGGGTTGCGGCCGGGTTCGGAACCCTGGTGTCGCTGGCGATCTGGCCGACAGCGCGGCTCATCACCGCTGGCTATACCCACGACCCCATCGCGGGGCCAATGGCGGCCGCGGCGCTGGTGCTGTCCTGTCTGTTCCTGATCCCAGACGCGATCCAGGTGGTGACAGCCCAGTGCCTGCGGGCGCGAGGCGACGTCTGGATGCCAAGCGTGACGCACTTCGTCAGCTACGCCGTGATCATGATCCCGGTGGCCTATGTCCTGGCGATCCGCCTGCACGGCGGCATCAATGGCATCATCTGGGCGGCGATCATCGCCACCCTGGTCTCGGCGGGGCTGCTGTTGGGACGGTTCTGGGTGCTGCGAAGCCGAGATTTGTCGGCTTAGCGGCGGGACCGGCCTGCACCCTTATGCTGAGCGTGTTGAAGCATAAGGGGATTGCGGACCCGTCTAAATCTCGGCGCCCAGGATCCAGCCTTCTTCAGTCTGCACGTCGACGACCAGGTCGTCGGGCGCCGCCTTGGAGTGGCCGAATAAACCGCCAAGCTTTCCGGCTTCATCCAGGCGCGCGAAATGCTCGGCCGTGGCGCGGACTTGAGCCTGATCCTTCACCTCGCCCGGCATGGGCTGGGTCTTGACCAGGGACGGATAGACTTCGCTCGCCACCACATCGACGCCCGCAAGATCGCCTTCATCCAGGGTGTCGAAACCGGTTTCGAACGGATAAATCTTCATCGCGTCGCCGCGCGCGAGCTTCAGCCGCCGCACCACGGGAATACCCAGGATCGCCTGTCCGCCGACAGACCCGTTGTAATAGAGCTTCCAGATCGAGCTGGCGCCCTTGGCGGCCACCTCGGCGTGGCGCAGTTCGGGCAGGTCGTCCGGGCCGTGCTCGCGGGTGCGCTTGGGCTGCAGGGTGGTCAGGGTGTCGCGCGGCGGGCAGCCCCAGAAGGGGAAGGGGCCGCCGGTCAGGCGCCGATTGATCTCCGAGGCGACGCCAAACCGGTTGTTGGTGTTGTCCGCCTTGTCCTTGACCATCCTGTCGAGCTGATCCCAGGCGGCGCGCCAGGGATGTTCGCCAGGAAGCTTCAAGGCCGCCGCAAAGCCGCGCGGGAATCCAAGAGGAAAATCAAAGCCTAGCAGGCAACGCTCATTGCGTTTTTTCAGGTCTTCGAGCACGGCGACCAGCTTCTTCTCCGCCTCGGCGCGGGTCGGCGGATTGAAGGCTTCAAAGGCCAGGCGGAAGCGTACATCGCGCTTGAGCACGCCAATCCAGACGGAATCGGCGCCTGTGTTCGGCTTGGCCGCCGCGCTCCAGTCGACGATCACATAGGCGTTGAAAAGGCGGGCCACACGGCGCTCCAGTTTTGGCGGACCGGGGCTTTTAGCGTGTCGCGCCAGCAAGGCCAACGCGCCGGGCGATCACGATCGCGAAGGCGAGCGCGATCGTCGCGGTTGCGGGACCCGATCAGCCGAGCTTGACGAGCATCTTGCCCAGGTTCTCGCCCTTGAACAGCTTCAGGAAAGCCGCGGGGGCGTTCTCGATACCGACCTCGATCGTTTCTTCCCACTTGATCTGGCCCGCCGCGGCCCAGCCGGAAAATTCCTTGATGAACGCCGGCATCATGTCGGCGTGGTTGGAGACGATGAACCCCTCCAGCCGCAGGCTCTTGCCCACAGCGACGATCAGCCCGCGCGTCGCGCCGGCAGCCGGATCGGCGTCGTTGTATTGCGAGATCATGCCGCACAGGGCGAAGCGGGCGAAGGGATTGGCGGCGATCAAAGCCGCTTCCAGATGCGCGCCACCGACGTTCTCGAAATAGACATCGATGCCCTTGGGCGCGGCGGCCATCAGGGCCTCGGTCAGGTTGGGCGTGGCCTTGTAATCGATGACGTGATCGACGCCGAGGCTCTTCAGATAGGCGACCTTGTCGGCGCCGCCGGCCGAGGCGATCACGGTGTGGCCCTTCAGCTTGGCGATCTGGCAGGCGATCTGGCCCACCGCGCCGGCGGCGGCCGACACGAACACCACATCGCCCGGCTTCATCGCCGCGATCCGCACCAGGCCGACATAGGCGGTCAGGCCTGGCATGCCGGCGGCGCCCAGGAAGGCCTGGGTTGGCAGGCCGTGGGTCTCCAGCTTTTGCAAAGCGCCGGCCGGGGCGTTGAAGCCTTCACGCCAGCCGAAGAAGGAGCTGACCAGGTCGCCGACCTTCAGGCTCGGGTCGTTGGAGGCCGCCACCTCGCCGATGGCGCCGCCCTGCAGGGCTTCGTGCAGCTGGAACGGCGGCGAATAGCTTTTCACGTCGTTCATGCGGCCGCGCATGTAGGGGTCGACCGTCATCCAGAGGTTCTTGACCTGTACCTCGCCAGCGGCCGGCGCGGGCAGTGTCACGCTCGCGAGCTCGAAATTGTCCGCGACGGGCAAGCCGACCGGCCGCGACTTCAAGCGGATTTCCTTTGATGTGAAGCTCATGGTCGTTCCTCCAGGTGCGTCTTTATTCGCAATTGAGGGTGGTTTAGCCCAAGCCCGACGCGCCGTCATTGGGCCGGTGGACAAATCGGCTGCGCCTCGACACCTTGCGCTGCGCTTTGAAGGTGAGTTTGCGGTGGTTCGAATGTTGAAAGCAGGGGTGGTCGGCGCCGGCGTGTTCGGCGGCCATCATGCGCGCCAGTACGCCGCGCTGGAAAACGTGACGCTCAAGGGGATCTACGATCCCGATAAGGCGCGCGCCGCAACGCTGGCCGAGAGCCTGGGCGTGGCGGCTTTCGATAGTCTTGAGGCCCTGTTCGAGGGACTGGATGTGGTGACGGTGGCCTCGCCCGCGGCGACCCATGCCGGCGCGGCGCTAGCCGCTCTCGGTGCGGGGCTGCCAGTCTATATCGAAAAGCCGCTCGCGACCTCGCTGGAGGACGCCGACAAGCTGGTCTCGCTGGCGGCGTCAAAGCGGCTGGTGCTGGCCTGCGGTCATCAGGAGCGTGTGGTGTCTAGGGCCATGGGTCTGCTGGATATCCCCGAGCGGCCGATCTTCCTCGAAGCCGTGCGCCGCACGCCCGGACCGTCGCGGATCGTGGACGTGTCCTGCGTGCTCGATCTGATGATCCATGACATCGACCTGGCGCTGACGTTGAACCCCGCCGAGCCCTTGGCGGTCGAGGCTGAGGGGCGCGTCACGGTCGGTCCCTACCTCGACGAAGTCAGCGCCGAGGTGACGCTGGAGGATGGCGCCACGCTGCGGTTCTCCGCCTCCCGTATCGCCGAGGCGCGCGAACGGCGCATGCGAGTGGTCTATCCCTCTGGCGAGGTGGAGATCGATTTCGTCGATCGCACCTTCCGCAACACCACGCCGTTCGCGTTGAACGCCGACTTCGCCTCGACCCCCGCCGGCTCCGATCCGCTTCGCGCCAGCGTCGCCGCCTTTGTAGCGGCTGTAAGGGGCGAGGCGCCGAGCCCAGCCGTCACGGGCGGGGAAGCGGCGAGGGCGCTTGATCTGGCGCTGGCCGTTGAACACGCGGCAGGATTTTAACGTGGTATGACCGCCCTTTAGTTTCGGATTTCGACATGATTGATCGTCGCCAACTGGTCGCCGGCATCGGCGCCTCGAGCCTGCTTTCCACCAGCGCTATCGGCGCTCAGACGGACAGTCCGGTCGCCGTGAAGCTGAACGCGCTGCTAGACGACTTCATGCGGCAGAACCTGCGCCGTTCGCCGGAAACGGCGACGGAGCTCGGGCTGGATAAGGGCGCGTTGGCGGCGGAGAAATCCCTACTCGACGATCGGTCGTTGGCGGAGGTGGCGCGCGAAAAGGCCGAGACCCTGCAACGGCAAGCGGCGCTGGCGTCGATCGACCGCAAGGCGCTGAGCGGAATAGACGCCGTCAACTACGACACGGTCGCCTATGTGCTGGACACCCACGCGGAGTATGGGCGCGCGTTCGATTTCGGCGATGACGGATCGCCTTATGTCGTCAGCCAGCTTACGGGCGCCTATCAGGACATTCCGGACTTCCTGGACACCAAGCACGCCATCGCGACCCGAGATGACGCAGAGGCCTATCTGTCGCGCCTATCCGCCTTCGCAACCGCGCTGGATCAGGAAACCGAGCGGGTTCGGCATGACGCCGGCAAGGGCGTCGTTGCGCCGGATTTTGTGCTGAAGTCCGGGTTGGCTCAGATGAAGGATTTCGCGGACACGCCCGCCGCGCAATCGACGCTGGTGGACTCCATCGCTCGGCGAGCCCGTGAAAAGGGCATCGACGGCGACTGGTCCGGCCGGGCCACGCGGCTCTATGAGAATGAGGTCATTCCGGCGCTGCGCCGCCAGATGGCCGAATTGCAGAGTCTGCAGGGCCGGGCGGTGCATGAGGCGGGGGTTTCGAGACTGCCTGACGGCGAGGCCTATTACGCGCTCAGCCTTCGCCACGCGACCACCACCGACATGACCCCGGCCGAGGTGCACAAGCTGGGTCTGGAGCAGGTCGCATTGCTGAACGCGCGCCTGGATGAGGCTTTCAAAGCCCAGGGGATGAGCAAGGGCGCGCCGTGGGAACGGCTGCGGGCGCTGTTTGCCGATCCGCGTTTCCTCTATCCCAACACCGAGGCCGGCAAGGCCAAGCTGATCGCCGACCTGAACCTGAAGGTGGAGGTGGTCCAAGCTAAGTTGCCGGCCTGGTTCGGAACCCTGCCTAAGGCCAAGGTCGAGGTCAGGCGCGTACCCCCGGCGATCGAGGCGGGCGCCTCCTCCAACTACCAGGCCGGCACGCTCGATGGATCGCGGCCAGGCGCCTACTACATCGTCCTGCGCGACACCGCCGAGGACCCGTCCTGGCTGATGCCGACCCTGACCTATCACGAGGCCATTCCAGGCCATCACCTGCAGGGCTCGTTGCAACGTGAGGGCAATCTGCCGCTGCTGCGCGAGGAGATCTGGTTCTCAGCCTATGGCGAAGGCTGGGCGCTCTATGCCGAACAGCTCGCCGACGAGATGGGCATGTACGAGAACGACCCCTGGGGCCGGATCGGCTACATGCACGACGCTCTTCTTCGCGCCGCGCGGATGGTGATGGACACCGGCATCCACAGCCAGGGCTGGAGCCGCGAGAAGGCGATCCAGTATTTCATCGAGAACCAGGGCGATCCGGACAGTGCGGCGGTCAGCGAGGTCGAGCGCTACTGCGTCTGGCCGGGGCAGGCCTGCAGCTACATGGTCGGCAAGCTGGAATGGCTGCGCCTGCGCCAGATGGCCAAGGACCGGATGGGCGCGCGGTTCGACATCCGCAAATTCCATGACGCCGGCCTGCTGCCGGGCGGGACGCCGCTGAAGGTGCTGGACCGGATCATCGGCGACTACGCGGCGGCCTGACGCTCCATCTTCCTAGCGCATCGCCTCTTGGAAGAAGGCGACCGCCAGGGCGTGGGTCTTGGCCGTGGCGGCTGGGTTATAGGCCATGGTGACCAAGCCCCCAGCACCGCGATTGCCGCCAGGATCCTCGACCCGCCGGTCGGGGCCTGGCATGTCGAAGGCGTGATGGGCATCCGCCATCACCTCGCAGCGGATCCTGCGCGCGTCCTCACCCTTCAGCGACGCCACCAGCTTCGGCCCGGCGTGCGGATCGTTGTCATAGGCGTCCAAAGCGCCGGTCACGATCAGGATCGGCGCATCGACCAGGTCGGCGAATTCGAAGCCAGGCGCGCGATTATAGAGGTGGCAGATCGGATAGATTGGCATCAGCGCCGCGAACTGGCCGCCCGGCAGGAATTTGTCGTTCTGGGCTCGAGTGGCCGCCAGCATCGCCGCGACCGCGCCGAATGAGAAGCCCGCCACGCCGATGCGCGCCGGATCGACCCTTGGATGGGCGGCGAGATAGGCGCGGGCGCCATAGAGGTCGGGCAGGGTTTCGTGAATGGTGCGAGGGCGGCCAAAGGCGCCGCCGACCAAGCCACGGGGCGCCCATTGGTCCGGCTCAAGGGTGATGAAGCCGGCGTCGTTCAGCGCCGCCGCATAGCCGCCTTCCCGAGCGCTGGGCCCAGCCGATCCATGCAGAAGGATCACGGCTGGGCGCGGGCCTTCGTGGTCGGGAACCTGGAGCCGTGCGGTGATCGTGAGCGGCGCTTCGTGCAGAGACGGGAAGGCGATGTAATGCAGGCTCATCGGCGTCACCGTCCCTTATCAAATCTGGCTAAGCGCTCTCGGGCGAACATGCGGCGAGGCTGGCGCTACAGCAAGCGTGGTGGGTCGAATTCGGAGGGATCGGATTCTTCGTCGAAGATTTCGTCCTCGTCCACCTCGTCGAATTCGGATTGGCCTTCCCAGGGCGGCGGCTCCTGCTCAATCCGGGCCGAGACCTTGGCTGGCGCGGGCGCGGGCGGCGCCATGCGCCGCATGATCGCCTCGCAACGCCCAAGCCAGGCGCGGGCTTCACGGATCGCGGCGGCCGGTGAGCGGGCTTCGTTGCGCAGTTGGTCGTTGGGCTGCCAGAGCTCCAGGCTGAAGTCGGGGTGGCGCGGATCGTCGAACAATAGCCGCAGCACCACCTGGCTGGCGCCGGCGGCCACCTGATCAAGGGTGCGCCTTGGCTCGTCCCGTAGCACCCGGGCGACCACCTGATCGTCGACGATCAGTTCGGCGCCGACCAGATCGTGCAGGCGATAGAGCAGGGCGTGGGCGCCGCCGTCCCGCATCACCAGGACCTGACGGCTCTCAAGTCGGAACCCGGCGGCGGCATTGCGTCCGACGGCAACGATGAAGCCGTCCGGCTGTCCGCCCAGAACCTTGCGGACCAGCCGATAGAGCCGGCGCTGCTCGTCCATCCACCAGGCCACGGCGCTGGCGAGGAAGGTCGCGGCGGCGCCGACAATGCCGAGCAGAAGGATGATGCGGACGATCTCGATCACGCGCCGAAGCTAGCGAGAGTCTGGCTGATCTTACAGGGCCAGTTCGATCACGACTGGCACATGATCGGAGGGTTTTTCCCGCGCCCGAACGTCGCGGTGGATGACGACGCTGGTCAGGACATCGGCAGCCTGAGGCGAAAGCAGGGCGTGGTCGATGCGGATGCCGTGGTTCCGTTGCCAGGCGCCGGCTTGATAATCCCAGAAGGTATAGCCTCCGGGGGAGCCGTCCTTTTCCATATAGGCGTCTGTGAGGCCGAGATTCTTAAGGGCGCGGAAAGCGCCTCGGCTTTCCGGTTGGTACAGCGCATCGCCAACCCAGCCTTCCGGCTTGTCGGCGTCTTCAGGCTCGGGGATCACATTGTAGTCGCCGGTGAGCACCAGCGGCTCCTCCAGCGCAAGCAGGTCCTGAGCGTGGGCGTTCAGCCGAGCCATCCAGGCCAGCTTATAGGTGAACTTGTCCGTGCCGATGGGATTGCCGTTGGGCAGATAGAGGCCGCCGACCCGTACTGGCGTAGGACCGCTGATCAGCGCCTCGATATAGCGGGCGTGATCATCGCCCTCGCCGTCGGGCAGGCCGCGGCGGATATCTTCCATCGGCGTCTTCGACAGCATGGCGACGCCATTGTAGGTTTTCTGGCCATGGACGGCGACGTTATAACCAAGTGATTCAAAAGCTTCGGCGGGAAACTTCTCGTCGACGCACTTGATTTCCTGTAGGCAGGCTACGTCCGGGCTGGCCTCGCGGAACCAGGCCAGCACCGTTTCCAGCCGGGCGTTGATCGAATTGACGTTCCAGGTCGCGATGCGCATGCCGCTGTTGCAGTCGGGCTGCGCGCGCCTGTCAAGGTCCAGAGGGCAGATGTGGGCTAGATTGAGAAGCTCACGCCGCAGCCGCAGCTGGACTTGGCGTTGGGATTGCGGATGCGGAACTCCGCGCCGGCGAGCTCGTCGACGAAATCGATCTCCGACCCCTTAAGCAGGGCCAGCGAAATCACGTCGACCACGGCGGCGGCGCCGTCGCGCTCCACTCTGAGATCGTCTTCGTCGGAGGCGTCGACCAGATCGAACTGATACTGAAAGCCGGAACAGCCGCCGGCCTCGACCGCCACGCGCAACATCAGCGGGCGGCCCTCGGTGGCCGAGAGGGCCAGGATGCGTTTAGCGGCGCTGGACGAGAGGCTTAAATCGGGGGTCATAGTCTATCTATATGGCCGCGTCGGCGATCCTCACAAGCGGGGCGCGTCAGGAGCCCGCGATGAGTCTTGATTTTTCCGGCGATGAAACCGGCCGAGCGCCCTATGCGGCCGATCCCACGCGCTCGCACGGCCGGCTCTATCCGGAGCCGGCCAGCCGCACGCGCACCCCTTTTGCGCGCGACCGCGACCGGATCATCCACACCTCGGCCTTTCGACGACTGAAGGGCAAAACCCAGGTGTTCGTCGCCCATGAAGGCGACTATTTCCGCACGCGCCTGACCCATTCGCTCGAAGTTTCCCAGATCGCGCGCTCAATCGCCCATGCTCTAAGGCTCGACACCGATCTGGCGGAGGCGGTCGCCCTGGCTCACGATCTCGGCCATCCGCCCTTTGGTCATGCGGGGGAGGAGGCGCTCGACGCCGGCATGGAGCCGTTCGGAGGCTTCGACCACAACGTTCAGACCTTCCGCGTCTTGACCGAACTCGAGCGCCGCTATCCGGACTTCGAGGGCCTGAACCTCACCTGGGAGGCCCTGGAAGGGATCGTCAAACACAATGGTCCCGTGGGTGATCACCTGGACCGGCCGGCCTGGCGGCCGATCGCCGATTTCAGCGCCCGCTACGATCTGCGATTGACCACCTATGCCTCCGCGGAAGCCCAGGTCGCCGCCCTCGCCGACGACATCGCCTACAACAACCATGACGTGGACGATGGCGTGGAAGCGGGGTTGTTCCAGCTGGAGGATCTGGAGCCGGTGCCGCTGATCGGTCCGATCCTGCGCGCGCTTAGGGCTGAAAGGCCCGATCTCGATCGCAGGATGCTCAGGCTCGAGGCGGTTCGGCGCATGATCGGGGCCATGGTCACGGATGTGATCGACCAGACGCGCGCCAATGTCGCCGAAAGTGGTGTGGACTCGGCCGAGGCGGTGCGGCTTTTGGGCGCGCCCCTGGTGGCTTTCTCTCCCGGGATGGCGGAAGACCTTGGGCGTCTAAGGTTGTTTCTGCACCAGCGCATGTACCGGCACTACCGCGTCAACCGCATGCGCAGCCAGGCGCGCCGCATTCTGGCCGACATGTTCGGCCTATTCTTCGCTGAGCCCGAAGTGCTGCCGACAGAATGGTTTGAGCGGATTGGGGGCTTGGAGGATGGCGAGAGGGCCCGGCTTGTATGCGATTATATCGCCGGCATGACCGACCGTTTCGCAGTTGAGGAACATCGGCGCTTGTTCACCCTCGATCTGGGCCTCTGATCAGAGAATAACTAGGAATTGTCAGGCCCAGGTCGGTGGGGCGTCTCGCGACTAGGCTATGCTGGGAGCGGTGATTCGCACCCGAGAGCGGGTCGCTGGCTGGAGCTTTGGAATGTCGGATCAGGATCGGGGCGCCTACACGCCTCAAAACGATGCGCCCTTGTCGTTCGACGCGCGCTATTCGCGAGGTTCGGGCGAGCGGCCCGTACCCATGACCCTCATCATCAGCGGCGTCGTGCTGCTGGTGCTGATCGTCGCCCTGTTCGTCTTTTACCGTAGCGGCGTGCGGCACACAGGCCAGTCGCCCCAGGTCGTCGGCACGCCAGTCGCCGAGACCAAGGCGCCGCCGTCCGCCGGCGCGGAATCCTCCGACGCCGCCGCGGGCCTGCAGGTCTACAAGTCCGAAGGCACGCCGGCGGGCGAAATGAAGGCTCCGGCTACCCTGGCGCCGCCGCCGGAAGAGCCGGCGCCGCGCCCAGCTCCGATCGCCAAGCCCGTAGAGCAGGCTCAACTGCGTCCCGCCCAGCCTGAGGCGGCGGCCTTGCCGCCGGCCGCCGCGGCGGCCAAGCCCGTGGCGAAGCCGGCCAAGCCGCCTCAGACCATCGATGCGGCGGTGGATCAAAGTCTGTCACAGGCCGGGCCGGTCGCACAGATCGGCGCCTTTTCGTCTCAATCCCTGGCCGAGAAGGGCTGGAACGATGTCGCCGCCCTTGAGCCGGGCAAGATGGCCGGCAAGACCAAGAAGGTTGAATCCGCCAGCCGGGACGGCAAGACCTTCTATCGCGCCTTCGTAGGCGGGTTTGCGTCCAAGTCGGACGCCAGCGCCTTCTGCGCGTCGCTGGTCGCGGCGGGCAAGGGCTGTATCGTCAAATAGCGGTCAGGCGAGGCGCGAGGTGGCTGAGACGGCCTGCATATTGGGTTGCGCCGGTTTGAGGCTTTCGGCGGAAGAGCGCGCCTTCTTCCAGGAAGTTCGGCCGTGGGGCTTCATCCTGTTCAAGCGCAATATCGATACGCCTGACCAGGTTCGGGCGTTGGTTCAGGAACTTCGGGCCTGCACCGGCATCGCCAACGCGCCCGTGCTGATCGACCAGGAGGGCGGCAGGGTGCAGCGGCTGGGTCCGCCACACTGGCGCCGCTACCCGCCAGGTCGGGCCTATGGCCAGATCTCCGCCAATGATCCGCTGATCCGCCGCGAAGTGACGCGGCTTGGCGCCCGTTTGCTGGCGCATGACCTGACGGCCCTTGGCATCAATGTCGACTGCGTGCCGGTGCTGGATGTGCCGGAACCCGACGCGCACGAGGTGATCGGTGATCGGGCCTATGGCGCGACGCCGGAAGAGGTCGCCAGCCTGGGCCGCGCCGCCGCCGAAGGCCTGATCGCCGGCGGCGTGCTGCCGGTGATCAAACACATTCCCGGCCACGGCCGCGCCCGCGCCGACAGCCATCTGGCGCTGCCGGTGGTCGACGCCAGTCTGGAAGACCTCGACGCTCGCGATTTTGCGCCCTTCAAAGTGCTGTCGGACATGCCGATGGCGATGACCGCTCACGTGGTCTACACGGCCATCGACGCCAAACGCCCCGCGACGACCTCGCGCAAGGCGATCCGTGACGTGATGCGCGGGACCATCGGCTTCGATGGCCTGATCATGAGCGACGATCTCTCCATGAAGGCCCTGAGCGGCGATTTCGCTGAACGCGCTCGAGCCTCGCTGGCGGCGGGATGCGACGTGGTCCTGCACTGCAATGGCGACATGGCCGAAATGAAGGCGGTGATGGGCGGCTGCCGCCTGCTCGCCGGTCGCGCGAAGGCGCGCGCGGCCTCGGCGCTGGGCCGCCTGGCCAAGGCGCCCGAACCCTTCGACGCCGCCGAGGCGCGCGCGCGCTTCGATGCGGCGTTCGATGGCCGGTGGGCCGCATGAGCGACACAAACGTTAGGAATGGGCAGCAGCCAGCCTTCGACTTCATCGCCGCCGAGAATGCGGCCGAGGACGGCGAGGCGCTGATCGTCGATCTGGACGGCTACGAAGGCCCGCTGCACGTGCTTCTGGCCCTGGCGCGGAACCAGAAGGTCGATCTGCTGCAGCTGTCGATCACCAAGCTCGCCGATCAGTATCTGGCCTTCGTCCAGGGCGCGCGGCGCGTGCGCTTCGCCCTGGCGGCGGACTATCTCGTGATGGCCTCCTGGCTGGCTTATCTGAAGTCGCGCCTTTTGCTGCCCAAGGCGGTGAAGGCCGGCGCGGACGAGCCGCCCGCCGAGGAACTGGCCGCCGCGCTGGCCTTTCGCTTGGCCAAGCTCGACGCCATGCGCAAGGCGGTGGAGGCGCTGGAGACGCGGCCTCTGCTCGGCCGCGACGTGTTTGGCCGGGGTGACCCCGAGGCGGTGAAGATCGTCGGCGAGGAACGGTTCGAGGGCGACCTCTACGGCCTTGTCCAGGCCTACCTCGGTCAACGGCAAAAGGACGCCGGCCGCCGCTACCGCCCCGCGGCCCAGAAGGCCTTCCCTCTGGAAGATGCTCGCCGCCGTCTGCGCCGCAAACTGCCTGAGCTTGGCGCCTGGACCGCCCTGGCCACAGTTGCGCCGAACCCCGCCAATGGAGAGCCGGGGCCGTCGCGGGCGTCCTATCTCGCCTCGACCCTGTCGGCCGGCCTGGAGATGGTGCGCGAAGGCGAACTTGAGGCGCGTCAGGTGGAGCATTTCGCCGAAATCTATCTGCGGGCCAAGCCGCTGCGGCTGGAGGCGGCGGAATGAGCGACCCTGTCGAAACCGAGCGACGCGTCGAGGCGCTGCTGTTCGCGGCGGCCGAACCGCTTAGCGTCGCCGATCTGGCCAAGCGTCTGCCAGAGGGCGCTGATGTGGAGGCCGCCCTGGCCGCCCTGCGCGCGCGCTATGAGGGCAGGGGGGTAGCCCTTGTCTGCGTCGCCGATCGCTGGCGATTGCAGACCGCCGCCGACCTGGCCTTCCTGATGACCGAGGAGCGGGTCGAGCCGCGCCGGCTGTCGAAAGCGGCGCAGGAAACCCTGGCCATCATCGCCTACCACCAGCCCTGCACTCGCGCGGATATCGAGCTGGTGCGGGGCGTGCAGGCCAACCGCGGCACCTTGGACGTCTTGCTCGAACTCGGCTTGATCAAGATGCGCGGCAGGCGGCGTTCGCCGGGCCGGCCGATCACCTTCGGCACCACCGCCGGTTTTTTGGAGCATTATGGCCTAGCCAGCCTCGCCGACCTGCCTGGCGCGCGGGAGATGAGGGCGCTGGGCCTGCTCAGCCTTGACCTGCCGGCCAACTTCGCCATACCCGATCCAACCGCCGCTCCGGACGACGAAGACCCGTTGGAGCCGGGCGATGCGCCTGAATTCCATCAGGACTATCTGGGGGAAGAGGTTTAGCGCCGCACCCGCGTTGGCGTTGCGGGGCCAAACGCCTATAGTGTTGTTCAAGGCTTTCTGCGCCGAGCCGTTCCGGGCGCGTAAGGAGTGAGGTTCATGGGAACTTTTGGTCCCATCCATTGGCTGATCCTCGGGGTCGTGGTGCTGCTGATGTTCGGCGGTCGCGGCAAGCTTTCGGGCGTCATGGGCGACGCCGCCAAGGGCATCCGCGCCTTCCGCGATGGCCTAAAGGACGAAGCGCAACCGACCACTACGCCGGCCGCGCCAGTTCCACCGCCGCAGCCCCTGCCGCAGGCCGAGGTCGAGAAGGACCCGGTCGTCCGCTGATCGGAATGTGCCTGGCGCTCGTTCCTGACGTTATGTCGCCCGTTTCGGTGTTGGCCGAGCCGGGCGACTTTGATTTTATCGCGCTCCCATTGAGCCAAGGCCCCCGCTGATGTTTCCCGAAAACAGGTTCATGGAGATCCTGATCATCGGCGCGCTCGCGCTGATCGTGGTCGGACCCAAGGACCTGCCAATCCTGATGCGCCGCGTCGGCCAGTTCGTCGGCAAGATGCGCGGCATGGCGGCGGAATTCCGCGCCAGCTTCGACGAGCTCGCCAGGCAGTCCGAACTCGAAGACCTGCGCCGCGAGGTCGAGGCCATGCGGGTGAACCAGCAGTCGGTGATGACCAGCCTTAACCCGGTCTCCGGCGGCAAGACGGTGTTCGACGAGATCAACCAGCATTTGTCCGAGCCGACGCCGTTCGTCGCCGAGCCGGTGGTTGACCGGTCGGCCGTCGTCGAGTTCGAACCGTCCGCACCGGCGGCGGCAACGCCCAAGACCCCTCGTGCGCCTCGGGCCAAGAGCCAGACCGCCGCCAAGGCTCAGCCGGCCGCCAAGACGCCGCCGCCGGTCAAGGCCCCGACCAAGCCCCGCAAAACCACCAAGGCCGCGAGCAAGGTCTCGTGAGCGCCATCGACGACGACAGCGAGATCGAGGCCTCCCGCGCGCCCCTGATGGAGCATCTGGTCGAGCTGCGCTCGCGGCTTATCGTCTGCGCCTGGGCGGTAGGCGTCGGCTTCGCGGTCAGTCTGTTCTACGCGAAGAAGATCTACGCCCTGCTGGTCGAGCCCTATGAAAAGGCGGCCGGCCTGATCGCCATGCAGAAGGCGGCGGGCAAGCACGGGACCTTTGACGTCTTTCTCGGCCTGTTCGGGATGAAGCCCATTCCGCACGTCGTGGTGCCGCTGATCGCGACCCAGCCGCTGGAAAGCTTCTTCACCCAGGTCAAGCTGGCCGGGTTTGGCGCGGTGGTGCTGACCTTTCCGATCCTGGCGTGGCAGCTCTACCGGTTTGTGGCGCCGGGGCTCTACAAGCGCGAGCGCAACGCCTTTCTGCCCTTCCTGCTCGCCTCACCAGTCCTGTTCGTGGCTGGCGCGGCTCTGGTCTATTTCGTCATGCTGCCGTTCGTGATGCTGTTTTCCTTGAGCCAGCAGTTCGGCGGCGCGGAGTTTTCGGTTCAGCTGCTGCCGAAGGTTTCAGAGTATCTGAGCCTGGTCACGACGCTGCTCTTGTCGTTTGGGCTCTGCTTTCAGCTCCCGGTCATCGTGGCGCTGCTGGGCATGGCGGGGATCGTCGATTCCAAATTTCTCGCCGCCGGTCGGCGCTATGCGATCGTCGGCGTGTTCGCCGTCGCGGCCATACTGACGCCGCCAGACCCGGTGAGCATGATGAGCTTGGCCGTGCCTGGCGTGCTGCTCTACGAAATCTCGATCTGGTGCGTCTGGCTCATCGAGCGCCGGCGCAAGCGCGAAGACGCGGCGGCAGAGGCGGCGTAGAGCGCCCTTTGGCCTGAACCCTCCGGTCTCCCTTGGCGCCCCAGGCGACGCGCCTTAAGGAAGGCCGCTTCATTTCGACCTGGGCGCCCCCCATGCACGACATCAAGGCCATTCGCGAAGACCCGGCGAGCTACGACCGCGCCTGGGGCTCGAAAGGTTTGCCGCCGCAGACCGAGGCGATCCTGGAGTTGGACGCTCGTGTGCGAAGCCTTCAGACGGAACTGCAGAGGCGCCAGGCTGAGCGAAATGAACTGTCTAAACGCATTGGGCAGGCCAAAGCGCAGAAGAACGAGGCCGAAGCCGCAAAGCTCATGGCCGACGTCGAGTTTCTCAAATCAGACCCCGACATGGCTGAGGCGGAGTTGGTGTCGACTCACGAAGAGCTCAACGAAGTCCTAGCCTCCTTGCCCAATCTGCCGGCGGACGAGGTGCCGCTGGGCGAGGACGAACATGGCAATGTCGAGGTGCGCCGCTGGGGCGAGCCGTTCGCCATTGCCAGCCCGAAGGACCATGTGGACCTGGGCGAGGCACTGGGGTTGATGGAGTTCGAGGCTGCGGCGCGAATGTCCGGCTCGCGCTTCGTTGTGCTTAAGGGACAGCTGGCGCGGCTGGAGCGGGCGCTCGGCCAGTTCATGATTGACATCCAGACCCGCGAGCACGGCTACCTCGAGGTTTCGCCGCCGCTAATAGTGAAGAGCGATGCGATGTTCGGCACCGGCCAGCTGCCGAAATTTTCCAATGACCTTTTTAGAATTCCCTATTTCGACGACGTGCGTGAGGCTGGGGAAGCGCTTACGCAGGCGATACTGCAGACCAACATCAGTGACATTTATCCGCCGGGTGACCCAAGGAACGCGGTGACCAAACAGCAGACGCAAGAGCGAGCCGCGCAGCTGTTCAAGCATAAACTGGCGGAATATGAGGCAGGCAATTCGCCCGACAACCGCTGGCTGATTCCGACCGCTGAGGTCTCGCTGACTAATCTTGTTCGTGAACAAATCACGGCCGAAGAGGAGCTGCCGCTACGCCTTACTGCTCTGACGCCGAGCTTCCGTTCCGAAGCTGGCGCTTCCGGCCGCGACACCCGGGGGATGATCCGCCAGCATCAGTTCTACAAGGTCGAGCTGGTGTCCATCACCACGCCCGAACAGTCGGCCGACGAGCACGAGCGGATGGTGGGGTGCGCCGAGTCGATCCTGAAGCGGCTGGATCTGCCGTTCCGCACCATGCTGCTCTGCACAGGCGACATGGGCTTTGGCGCGCGTAAGACCTACGACCTTGAGGTCTGGTTGCCGTCTCAAGCGACCTATCGCGAGATCAGCTCCTGCTCCAACTGCGGCGACTTCCAGGCCCGGCGCATGGACGCCCGGTCCAGGAAGACCGGCGAGAAGGGCACGCGGTTCCTGCATACCCTGAACGGCTCCGGTCTCGCGGTCGGCCGCACTCTGGTTGCGCTGATGGAAAACTATCAGGACGAGGGCGGCCGTATCGCCATTCCACAAGTGCTGCAGAGCTATATGGGCGGCCTGACCCATATCGGCGGGAAGGCTTAAGGGACGGTCCCGATTTGCGCATCCTGATCACCAACGACGACGGCATCCATGCCGAGGGTCTGGCCGCGCTGGAGCGGATCGCCGCGCGCCTGTCGGATGACGTCTTCGTGGTCGCGCCGGAGACGGAGCAATCGGGCGCCAGCCGGTCGCTGACCCTGACCGTGCCCCTTCGCGCACGGCGCATCAGCGAGCGCCGCTTCGGCCTGTCGGGAACGCCGACGGACTGTATCAGCCTTGGCATCCAGCACCTGATCGAAGGTAAGAAGCCTGACCTCGTCCTGTCCGGCGTCAATCGCGGGCAGAACCTGGCCGAGGATGTGACCATGTCGGGCACGGTGGCGGGCGCCATCGAAGGCATGGCGCTTGGCGTACGGTCGATCGCCCTCAGCCAGGCGATGGGCGCCGAGCTGGCGGAGCGCCCCTACGCCGTCTCCGAAGCCTTCGCGCCGGGGATCATCGAACGGTTGCTGGAAGCGGGCTGGCCGGACGGGGTGGTGATGAACCTCAACTTTCCGGCAGGCCAACCAACCGGCGACTGGCAGGTCGAGGTCACACGCCAGGGGCTGCGCGACGTTCGGACACGCTATGCCGAAAAGCGCACGGACCTGCGCGGCCGCGACTACTATTGGCTGGGATATAAGAACATCCCGTCGAAGCCTGCCGAAGGCACGGACCTGCGCGCCTTTTACGAAGGCCGTATCTCGGTCACGCCGCTGCATATCGATCTCACACACATGCCCACTGTGCATGATCTGAAGAGCGCGATTGGCGGCGCGGCGCCGAAGCTGCGGGCCGGCGGCGGGGACGCGTGAGCATGGCCAAGCCGTCGCCCGAACCCGATGCGCGCCTCGCCAAGCTGGTTCTCGGCCTGCGCTCGCAAGGGGTGACCGACCCCCTGGTTTTGGCGGCGATAGAACAGACGCCGCGCGAACTGTTCACGCCGCAGCTGTTCCAGGACCGTGCGTTCGAGGATTCGGCGCTGCCGATCGCCTGCGGCCAGACCATCAGCCAGCCGTTCATCGTCGGCCTGATGACCCAGGCCCTGACGATCGAGCCGCGCTCGCGAGTGCTCGAGATTGGTACAGGGTCGGGGTATCAGACGGCCGTGCTGTCGCGGTTAGCCCGGCTCGTCTACACCATCGAGCGCTACCGCACCTTGCTGCACGAAGCCGAAGACCGCTTCAAACAACTGCAGCTGCCCAACGTCATCACCATGTTCGGCGATGGCGGGGAGGGGTGGGTCAAGCAGGCGCCGTTCGACCGCATTTTGGTCACGGCGGCGGCGCCAACTGAGCCGAAGGCCCTTCTCGCCCAGCTCAAGCCGTCGGGGGTGCTGGTGGCGCCGATCGGCAAGGGAGGCGTCCAGAGCCTGAAGCGCTACGCCGGCGACGGCCAAGGTGGGTTCAAGGAAGAAGTATTGTGCGAAGTGCGTTTTGTGCCCCTGCTCGATGGGGTCGCGCGCGAGCTTTAGCGTAGATTTTGACATGGCGGTTCAGGCTGGCGTCCGCGCCGGGCTTGACCGAAGATGGAGTCGCTGCGGGGCGATTCCGACAAGTTCACGAGCGGAGTTTCGATGACGGCCCTATTCACACGTGCAAGTCTGATCGTTCTGTCGGCGGCGGCCCTGGCCGCCTGCGCGGACGTGAAGCCTGAGTATCCGACCTCCGCCGCGACCAATCAGCCTCCGCCGCCGCCTGTACAATCGGCGCCCGTACCGGAAACGCCGCCTGGCGAAGAGGGGGCGCCGCGCGCGGTCCCCACCGCGCCGCTCACGGCCGAGGCCCTGCCGCCCGTAAACCGCCGGCCCGGCGCCGCGGCGGACAGCGACGACATCGAGTCTGCGCCCTTGCCAGTGCGGACAACCCCGCCGCAGCAACCTTATACGCCGCCGCCGGCCTATACCCCTCCGCCGACCTATACGCCGCCACCGGTGATCCGCGCATTGCGCCGGGCGCCGCCGCCCGCGCCGACCTACATTCTCAGCGTCAAGGGCCCGGTCCGAGCCGCCAAGGACAAGACCCGGACGATCAAGGTCGACCAGGGCGATACGGTCAACAACCTGTCCGAGCGCTACCTCACGCCCAAGGCTGAACTCATCAAGCTCAACAAGCTGAAGAAGCCCTACGAGCTGGAAGTCGGCCGGCCGATCAAGATTCCGACGCCGAAAGCCTACATCGTCGAGAGCGGCGACACCCTGTTCGGCATCGCCAAGCGGTTCAGCCTGTCGGTCGACTTGATTTCCGAACTGAACAGCATTGACCCCAGCGAACGCGTGCGGGCGGGCGAGGAAATCGCCCTGCCGGCGGATGTGAGGGATTCCGGGCCGCTGAAGCGTCCTGGCCCACCCGCGCCTCGCCGCAACGAGGAGGAGCCGACGCTCACGCCCGAGCAGCCGACCTATCGGCCGCCCGAGCCCACGTATCGGCCCTCGGAGCCTACCTATCGACCTTCCGAGCCGACCTACCGGTCTCAGCCGTCGATCCGACCCGAACCCCCGACGCGCTATGCGCCGCAGCCGTCCGCGCCTCTGATCGAGTCCTCCCCCGCGCCTAGCGACGCCCAGGTCACCGCGGCCGGACGCGGGCGGTTCATTTGGCCGGTCACTGGCCAGACCCTGTCAGGCTTCGGCCCCAAACCCGGCGGCCAGCGCAACGATGGCGTCGATGTCGGCGCGCCGGCTGGAACGGTGGTGAAGGCGGCCGCGGCAGGCGATGTCGTCTATGCAGGCAACCAGGTGCCGGGCTTCGGCAATCTGGTGCTGATCAAACACCCCGGCGGCTGGGTCACGGCCTACGCCCACCTGTCGCAGACCACGGTGAAGATCAAGGATCATGTGGAGCAGGGCGATCAGGTTGGCGAAGTCGGCCAGACCGGCGGCGTCGACAGCCCCGAACTTCACTTCGAGATTCGCTATGCCCTGACGCCCAGGGACAAGGCCAAGCCGATCGATCCGACCCTGGTCTTGCCGCAAGGTCAGTAGGCTGGCGGGCCTTACCGCGAATTAAGCTGCCTTACCGGCGATCACCGCCTAGGTTTGTCTCCAGAGTACGTAAAGGAGACGCTTATGCGCGGATGGATCGGGGCCGGGGTGGTGCTGGCGGGCGCGATGGCTTGGGCTGATCCGGCCGGGGCCGCGCAGCTGATGATCCGTGACGCGGTGGTCGAGGTCCGGGTGATTCCGCAGGACCGCGACGGCATCGAGGTCCACATCGAGAAAGCCAACCCCAAGCTGCCGCTCACGATCGAGAACGGCCTGGGCGGCGATGTGATCGTCGATGGCGGTCAACGCTACGGCGTCTGGAAATTCCTGCTGGGCGGCAGGACCGCCGACTGCATCAATGGCAACGGCGAGCACCTGGTCCACGTCTGGGGTGTTGGCGACATCCGCGAAGATGACCTGCCGCGGATTGTCGTGCTCACGCCTAAAGATGCCCGTGTGTCCACCAGCGGGGCGACCTTCGGCACAATCGAACGGTCGAGCGCGGTCCGCCTGTCGATCGCCGGCTGCGATCAGTGGACCATCGCCAATGTCGAAGGCCCATTGGAAGTGCACGACTCAGGCGTCAGCACCGTTCGCGCCGGAACCGCTGGCTCAATGGATTTGAGGGTGGCCGGCATGGCCGATGTCACAACTCATGAGATCGCCAATGGCGCGGAATTTCACGTGGCCGGTGTCGGCAAGGTCCATGCGTTGTCGATCGCTGGCCCCATCAAGATCCATATCGCCGGCCATGCGGACGTGAACATCGACGGTGGCCACGCCTCGGACATCGATGTGCACATCGCTGGGTCGGGAAAGCTCAACGACCTGGGTACGGCCGACACCCTGGAAGCCTCGATCGCGGGCTCTGGCGATATCGATATCGCCCACGTATCAGGCGCCGTGACCAAGTCCATCGCCGGCTCTGGGACCATCAACGTCGGGCGGTAGCGTCAAAGAGCATCGAAACCGGGGCGGGGCAGGCAATTTGCGGTTCGGATTGGGTTGACGAGCCCGATTCTTCCGCGTATCCACCGCGCCTCTGTTGGACCGGCTGTAAGCCTTCGGTTTAGACGCGGTCCGCGAGACGACCAGACATAGCGCCCAGGGTTCGCCCCAAGCGCGATTGATGGACGGGCCCCACGGCGACGTGTGGGCCATATTCGTTTTGCGGGTCTCGCACGCACGATTTGCGTAGTAACCGGACTTGAAGTCGTTTGGACCCTCGGGTTCCGACTGGTCTTTGAAACAGTATT
>Ga0302314_10006363_pt1 | contig 21405 bp, 21 predicted proteins | sample III_Palsa_N2_3_FD_200533 | JGI IMG/M metagenome (GOLD analysis project Ga0302314, IMG submission 200533) | Peat permafrost microbial communities from Stordalen Mire near Abisko, Sweden - III_Palsa_N2_3 | ecosystem: Environmental > Terrestrial > Soil > Palsa > Peat permafrost | place: Sweden...
GGCCGGCAGCGAGGCCAGCAGCGTCTCGACGTCCAGGCGGGCGATGGCCGCTTCCTCGAAATCGCCGCCGGACAGGATCTCTTCCAGCCCGTTCAGCGAGACGGTCGCCCGGCCGCGCCGCAGCAGGTCGAGCAGCTTGTAGCGCGCCAGGGCGTACATCCAGGCGGTGAAGGGGCGGGCGGCGTCATAGGTGGCGCGGCGGCCATGGATGGCGATGAGAGTGTCCTGCACGAGATCCTCGACGTCCTCGCTGGCGGACCCTAGCCGTCGGCGAAAATAACTGCGCAGCAGCGGCGCCACCGCGCCCAGCATGTCCTGATAGGATCTGGCGTCGCCGGCCAGCGCCGCCAGCATCAGCGAGCGCAACTGCTCCTCATGGCGACTCAATTCGCCCCAGCCGGGAAAAGGTTACAGGAGCGAGCGACACGGAGGGTGGACCAGGTTGAGGATCGGTCCGCGAGTATAGGCGGTTGTCAGGACCTCTAAAGAAATTTCTTGCGGATCAGATGATCGACCGACACCAGGCCGGGTCCGCGCAGGATGACGTAGATCATCGCCGAGGCCCACATCAGATGATCAGGCCAACTGTCCGGATAAACGAAGATCTCGATCACCGTCGTCATGCCGAGCAGCGCGCCGGCCGACAGGCGCGAGGCCAGGCCGATCACCAGCAGCGCCGAGAACAGATGCTCCGAAATGGTGGCCGCCACCGCCGCGATCTCGGGCGGCAGCAGGGGCACCTTATATTCGTTGCGGAACAGATCGTAGGTGCTGTCGTTGATGACGAAAAAATCATGCACCTTGGTCTCGCCCGAGCGCCAGAACACGCCGGCGATGGCGAGACGGCAAATCAGCCCGTTGACCCAAGCGGGCGTGGCTTCCAGACGGTCGAGGAGGGAGCGGATCATCGCGGTCATGATGGGGTGGCCTCTGCGAAGAGATCGGCGGAAAACAGGGCTGACAATTCTCCCCCGACATTGAAGTCGGGATCTCCCGTCAGGGCGGAGGAAACGGCGGCGGCCAGAGTCTGGCGGGCGGTCAGCGCCATCACGAAGGCGAAGGCGCCGGCGCTGACCTTGCGGATCAGTGTGTCCTGGCGCGGGCGATAGACCAGCAGCATGTCGCCGCCGGCCCGCAGATCGATCGGACCGTCCGGTCCGCCCTCGGTCTGATGCGCCCGCCAGATCGCCATCACCGGCCAGGCGGAGGCGACGAAGCGCAGCGAGGGATGCGGCGCGAGAAGCAGGGTCTCCAGCTGCTCCGGGGCGAAGGCGGCCAGCGCCTGAGGCGGAAGCGGGACGGCGTCGGGCGCGTTGTAGGCGAAGTTCCAGGCCAGTTCGAGGCGAGCGATGTCGGCGAGGTAGGGCACCGAGGCGGCGGCCTCGTAGGCGGCGATGAAGGCGGGGAACTCCTGGCCGTAAGCCAGCAGTTCCGGCTTGGTCGGCGGATGGGCGCGCACGAAGCGGCCGGCCATCTGCTCGAAGAAGTCCTCGCCGACCAGCTGGGCCGTCACGGGGAAGGCCGTGCGCAGCGGGTCGAGCAGGCCGAGCTGCGTGTTGTTGCGGTAGATGCGCAGGCGCTGCGCCGCCGGAATCGGGCGGTCATCGAGAACTTCGCCGGCCAGCTCGTCCGGGTCGAGCCGGCCCAGCGACATGGCGGCGATGCGGCTTTGCAGCTCACGCAGCCGGGACATGGCGGGCCTCCTCCTCGCGGCGGATGCGGTTGGCGGTCTCGGCCTCCTCGATCAGCACGGAGAGGGCCGGGATGTCGCTGTCGCGCTCGATCAGCGCCGGCGCCGCGCGGAAGCGGGCGACCGCCTGACGGTAGAGATCCCACACCTCGGCGCACACCGCCGAGCCGTGATCGTCGATGCGGATCTCGGCCCAGGAATCGCCATGTTGATCTCCATTCTCATCGCCCTGTTCGATGCGGCGCACATGATGGCCGGCCAGATGGATCTCGCCGACGGCATGGCGGGGCAGGGCGTCGAGATAGGTCTCGATTTCCAGACCGACATTGCGATGACTGACATAGATGTTGTTGACGTCGAGCAGCAGTCCGCAGCCGGTGCGGGCGACCAGCTCCGACAGGAAGTGCGGTTCGGCCAGGGTGCTGTCGAACGCGACATAGACGGCGGGATTCTCGATCAAAATCAGGCGGCCGAGGCGGTTCTGCACCTGGTCGACATGCTCCGCCACGATGCCTAGGCTTTCCTCGTCATAGGGGATGGGCAGCAGGTCGTTGAGATAGCGTCCGTCCATCACGCTCCAGGCGAGATGCTCGGACACCAGGCGTGGCCGATAGCGCTCGACCACGCGGGCCAGCTTTTCGAGATGGTCCGTGTCGAGGGGCTGGTCGCCGCCCAGCGAGAGGCCGACGCCATGCACCGACAGCGGGTAATGCTCGGCGATGGCGGCCAGCCAGCGATGCGGCGCGCCGCCATTGCCCATATAATTTTCCGCGTGGATTTCCAGAAAACCGAGGGCGGGACGCTCCTCCAGGATCTCGGCCATGTGCTGCGCCTTGAGGCCGATGCCGGCCGGCGCGGTAAAGGCCTTGAATCCTGTCTCTATGCGCATGGAACGTCCCGTCTCTCGGCTGCTTACGCGGTCACTTCTTCGGCATGGTGGCGCCGCCGGCGATCTTGTCGCACGAGCCGGCCGGCACCTGGATCCACGAGGCCGGATCCTTGTCGGCCTTGCTCATGCCGGCGCAGGAATGGCTGTCGGTCTTACAGTCGTTCTTACCGGCCTTGGCCACGCCGTAGCACTTCTCGCCGTCGGCGGCCTTGGCACTCTGGGTGGAGAGAGCGACGGCGCCGGTGACGGCGGCGGCGACCAGCAGGCCGAGGCTGATATTGGAAGCGATCTTCATGGTTAACGTCTCCTGATGTGGGGTAACGACGCCGTGCAGTCTGACAAGCGTATCCCCTTTTGGGAAATATGCGGGGACTATGGATTTGATAGCAGGGGGGTATTTCACATGGGAAATTCGAGCCATGATAGTCCTGTCTTTCTCTTCCAGGAGTATTTCATGAATTCCATGCCCACCAAGATTGCCCTGTTGCTCGCTGTCGCCGTCGGCGCCGCCGCTGCCACCGGCCAGGCCCAGGCCGCCGATTCCGAGAAGTGTTTCGGCGTGGCCAAGGTCGGCAAGAACGATTGCCAGACCCCGGTCTCGTCCTGCGCGGGCACCAACAAGACCGACAACAATCCCCAGGCCTTCATCCTGGTGCCGAAGGGCACGTGCGACAAGCTGGCCGGTGGCAGCACCGAAGCGAAGAAATGACCGCCTGACAATCGTGCGACCTTAATCTGGCTGTCATCCCCGGCCGCGGGATCCGCGGCCGGAATTCGTTGCGATGTTTACTTTCCGTAAATCTTCTGCAACGACACTGCGTCCCCCTCGACTTCATTGACGTTTTCCTGGTTTTCGCAGGAAATAGAGGCGGAAAACGGTACCATCGCACCTCTTGTCTAATAGTAACTGCCTGTATAGCGCGGTTTGACAAATACTTAATTTTCTATTAATTGGAGAAAATGTACGCAACTGTATTGATGTCTTGTCAATGGTGCGCCGCTGAGATATTTTGATCTTCAATAAAAGGGTGGGAGGTCACCGCAATTCAGGCGGCGACGAATAGATGGCATTTGATGAAGCAAAACGGCGCCGATCGGGCGTCGATGACAAAGCAAATTGCACCGGCGCGGAAGAGAATTCCGGCATGGCGCAGATGCAGACGCTTCTCGATTTTCTCCCCAATCCGGTCGGATACCGCGATCACACCCTGGCGCTGCGCGCCTCCAACCGTTCCTTTACTGATCTGCTGCAAGGCGATGAGGCCGGCGAATTCGACATTCCCGAGGAATTGCTGCGCCAGGCCGGCTTCGAGCCGGAACCCGTGCCCCAATCGAGCGAAAATCGGGATCAGACGGTCGCCGCCGATTTCGCCGCCCTCGGCCTCGATTATCGGGTGGATCATCTGCCCGACCGCCGGTCCGACGGCACGGTGGCGGGCTTCTACACCATTCTCTCCGACCATTCCGGCGAGCGCGAGGCGCGTCAGTGGCAGGCCCGCCTCGATTCGGTGGCCGAAGCCAGCGAGGACGCGGTCGTCGGCCGCTCGCTCGACGGGCTGATCACCAGCTGGAATCGCGCCGCCGCGCAGATGTTCGGGTATCCGGCGGAGGAGGCGATCGGCCGCCCGGTCTCGCTGCTGTTCCCGCTGGACAAGATGGCCGAGCAGCGCCTGCTGCTGGTCCGTCTGGCGCGCGGCCAGCGGTCCGCCCAGGTGGAAAGCGCGATGCGCCGTCGCGACGGCACCCTGTTCGACGTCGCCCTGACCGTGTCCGCCGTGCGGATTCAGGACGCGGGTCTGACCGGCGGCGCGCTGTCGGGCTTGACGATGGTGGTGAGCGACCTCACCGAGCGCCGCCGTCTGGCGGCCGAAGTGCATTACCGCGCCACCCACGACACGCTGACGGGACTGGCCAACCGCGCCGATTTCGAGACCCGCCTCGACCGTGCCCTGGGGTCGGCGCGCGAGCGCGACGCCCGCCATGCGCTGCTTTATGTCGATCTCGACCAGTTCCAGCTGGTTAACGAAGCCTGCGGCCACACCGCGGGCGACGAGTTCCTGCGCGAGGCCAGCTCTCTGATCCAGTCCTGCATCCGGTCGCGCGACACATTGGCGCGTCTCGGCGGCGACGAATTCGGGGTGATCCTCGAACATTGCGAGATACCCGACGCCCGCGAGGTGGCCGAAAAGATCCGCAACAAGATGGATGAATTCCGCTTCTCCTTCGAGGGCCGCAAATTCCGCATCGGCGCGTCGATCGGACTGGTGACGATCGACAATTCATGGGAAGACGCGGCCAAGCTGCTCAAGGCGGCTGATACCGCCTGCTACGCCGCCAAGGAAGCCGGGCGCGACCGCGTCGTCTCCTATTTCGACGTCGACGGGTCGGTCGAGACCCGCCGCTCCGAGACCGCCTGGGTTCATTTGCTGGACCAGGCGATGGCTGAGAATCATTTCACCCTCTACGCCCAGCTGATCGAGCCGCTGCAGGTTCAGGGCTCCGGCCTGCGCTGCGAGATTTTGCTGCGCCTGAAGGACCACGACGGAAAGCTGATCAATCCCGGCGAGTTCCTGCCCGCCGCCGAGCGCTTCCGCATCATGCCGCGCGTCGACAAATGGGTGGTCAACAATGTCATCGACTTCCTGACCAAGAACCGCGAACTGGTGACCAAGGCCGAGATGATTTCGGTCAATCTGTCGGGCAAGTCGATCGGCGACCGCAATTTCCAGGCCTTCGTGAAGGACCGGGTATCCGGCTCCGCGTTCGATCGGGAAAAATTGTGCTTCGAGATCACCGAATCGGAATCGATCAACAATATCGACAGCTCGATCGAGTTCATCGAGAAGATGCGCGAAATCGGCATCCGGTTTTCGCTGGATGATTTCGGCACCGGCGTCTCGTCGTTCCATTACCTCAAGAAGCTGCCAGTTGATTACATCAAGATCGACGGGCAATTCGTTGAAAACATGAACAAAGATCCGGTCGATTTCGCCACCGTGCGCAGCATCCAGGACGTGGCCAAGCTGCTCGGCAAACAGACCATCGCCGAGTTCGTCGAGCACGCCGACGTGGAAGATTCGCTGCGTAATCTCGGCGTCGATTTCATGCAGGGCTTTCTGCGCCACCGCCCGATGCCGCTCGAGAACGTCTTCTCGATCCCGGGGCATTGCTGATCCCGGTCACAAATCGCTCACAGGAAGCTTGAACGCTTACCTCCTTATTCTGCTTCCGAGTTCAGGGAGGTGTGGATGAGGCAAAAGTTCAAGGTTCGCTCCCGATCGCGGAGCGTGATCGGGTATGTCGTCGCGGCCGTTCTGGTCGTGGCGCTCATAGGGGGCGCCGTCTGGTTTTTCGATCCGGTGACTCTAAGCGCGCCGCCGACGCCGCTGCTTCTGCAGGCGCGGCCGGGCACAGGCGGGGATAAGGCCAGCCAGGAATGGTTCGTACAGCGCCTTAAGGAGCGCTTCCCGGTGGCGTCGTCCGAGGCCGATCTGATTCGCGAATTATGGCTGGAGGGTTTCCTGCCCAAGACCAATCTGAAGGCCGAGCGCCGCAGCGCCGACTATGATTCGCTGGATAAGGGCGGCTTCCGCGTCTGTCGTCTGACGGCCAACGTCTCCTGGACCGCCGACGAGAAAGGCCAGGTCACCGATATCGATGGCGGTTACGGCGAGTCCTGTCCCTGAAATAATAGCCCTCCTCAATTGATGGGGAGGGCACATCAGTTAGTTTATTTCCAGGGATTGAGCAGAGTGACGCCGGTGAATTGAAAATCGCGTTCGTTGCGCGTCACCAATGTAAGGCCTCTTTCCAAGGCCGTTGCCGCGATAAGCGTGTCGACGGTTGGACAAGTTCGCGCGGCAGATAAGAGGCCCCAGTGACGGGCCGCTGCTAAGTCGATAGGAAGGATGCGGTCCGCGAAATCGAGCTCAATCCCTCTGGCCCAATCAGCAAGTAAGCTTGCGGCGGCAGGATCGCTGCGGCGTCTGGCTTCGACGCCTTTATGCAGTTCCCCCACGGTCAAAACGCTGAGATAGAGCGCGTCTTTATCCGTGGCGGTGAAAAAATCGACTACTCCCGGATTGGGGCGCGATCGACGTGTTTCGGACACAATGTTGGTGTCGAGCAGGTAGCCGGGCACGGATTATAAATCCACCGGTCGTCCGGTATCCTGGTCACGTTCGATGGAGAAGTCCTCGAACTTGGGCCCGCCGAGAAGATAGGCTTTAAAATCGGGTTTCTCGCCAGCCAAGGCGCGATAGTCCTCGATCGACAGCAACACAGCACGCTCACTGCCATGCCGAGTGATCATCTGCGGCCCTTCGCTGTGAGCGCGTTCAATCACTTCGCTGAAGTGAGCTTTGGCATCCTGAATGGGCCAATGGGCCATGATTACCTCCGACCAATTATGGTCAGAATACGGAAAAAATAGTCAGATCTCAATGGCCGTTTCCTGGGGCATAGCCTTGAGGCCTCATAAAAGGCGCCCGATTTGGCCGTGACACATAAGCCGGCACACTGCAATCTAAGGGTGTAAGGGGCGGTAAGGACCGACACTGCAGTGCCGGCAGACGCCCTTCGGTGAATTAATGCTAATGATGAATCAGCCGCTGCTGCTTCTTCCCTGCCACCGCTTTGTACAGCTTCGCCGCTGACTTATACGCCGCGAAGAAGGCGCGTTTTGGCGGACCGACATCGATCAGCGAACTCTCCAGATCGGCGTAGTGCGCCCGGAACACCGTCTTGTGTTCCTGCGCCCCGATGGAGCTGAAGATCGAGTAGGACAGGCCGAGATCGTCCTCGGCATCGACGATGCGGTGCGGATACCGGTCGAGCAGGGGCAGGATGGCCAGGCTGTAGGCGATCGGGCCGGTGACGCGGAACACGGCATGGGCGCCGGTACGATGAATGCCCGGCACGTAGGTGTCGATATTGGCCAGCACGGTCTCGATCACCGCCTTGAGGAAAGGGTGGCCGGGGGCCGCGACGATGAACCATTGCTGGAACTCGCCGCGCCGCAGATCCCGCAGCTCGGGATGGATGCCCCAATCCTTGAAGATCGAGTCGGGACCGTTCTTCCAATGCGACAGCAGATAGCTGTCATAGGGCTTCAGCACCTCGTCGAAGGGGCTGCTGGCGCCAGCCTTGACGTCCATATAGACGCCGCCCTGCTTGTAGAGCGCGAGATAGCGGAACAGATCGGCCCGGGCGGCGCCATAGTCCTTATTGATGCGCAGATAATAGCCCAGCACCTCCTCGCCATATTCGGCGCGGATATAATCGATGCAGTCGTTGTTGCCGTAGAAGCGATGGTCCCAACCCGGATTGAGGCTGCGTATCATTGCGATGTTACGCGTGATCGGCGCAGGCATATCGGTGCGCGCATGGGTGTGGTGCAGGATCCTGGGAATCCTGTCGCCCATCGGCACCTCCGGTATCAATCCAGTCAGCGGCGCATCGTTCAGTTTTAAGAAGCCGATATCCCTCAATGTCATGATCATTTGCCCGGCATGCACGCCGCGCGGCCCTGATTTCCAATAACCGCGATTGACCCGATTGGATCCGCGACCATATGTGGAGGGAAGGGCCGCCTTGCATTGGGCAGGCCTTACGGGCATTAAAGAGCCCTACTTTGGGAGACTTTCCTTGACCACGGTGAGTGCCGAAATCGATCCGTTCCTTGATTTGACCGCCGAAATCCAGCGTCTCAAGAAAGAGCGCAACGCGGTTATCCTTGCCCATTACTATCAGGACGGAGAGATCCAGGATCTCGCCGACTTCGTGGGCGACTCTCTCGATTTGTCGCGCAAGGCGGCGGCGACCGACGCCGACGTGATCGTTTTTTGCGGCGTCAAATTCATGGGCGAAGTGGCCAAGATCGTCAGTCCGGGCAAGACCGTGCTGCTGCCCGATCTGGAAGCCGGCTGCTCGCTCGAGGACAGCTGCCCGCCCGAGGAATTCCGCAAGTTCCGCGAGGAACGCCCGGACCATATCGCCGTCACCTACATTAATTGCTCGGCCGAAGTGAAGGCGCAGTCCGACATCATCGTGACCTCGTCCAATGCCGAGGCGATCCTCGACCAGCTGCCGCCCGACCAGAAGATCATCTTCGCGCCCGACCGCCATCTGGGTTCCTACCTGGCCGGCAAGACCGGCCGCGACATGGCGCTGTGGCAGGGCAGCTGCATCGTCCATGAGCAGTTCTCCGAGCGCGAGCTGATCAAGCTGAAGACGCGGCACCCCAACGCCAAGGTGGCGGCCCATCCGGAATGCCCGGAAGCCATGCTGCGTCATGCCGATCATGTCGGTTCGACCCGGTCGATCCTCGAATACGTCACCGCCGATGCGGGGCAGGAATTCATCATCGCCACCGAGCCCGGCATCATTCATCAGATGCAAAAGGACGCGCCGCACAAGACCTTCATCGGCGCGCCCGGCGCCGACGGCACGTGCGATTGCACCCGTTGCCCCTTCATGGCCAAGAACACCATGGAGAAGCTCTATCTCTGCCTGCGCGACATGACGCCCTCCATCGAGATGCCGGAGGATCTCCGCCAGGCCGCGCTGAAGCCGCTGCAGCGCATGCTGGACATGTCCAAGTCGGTGAATGCGCACTCGCTCCAGGCGCCCGCCCTTGGCGCCTGAGATCCAGGCGGCGGCCGACCGCCTCATCGAGGCGGCGCTGGCCGAGGATATCGGCGCGGGGGATATCACCAGCAGCGCGGTGATTCCGGCCGATGTCCAGTTCCATGGCGTCATGGCCGCGCGCGAGAAGATGGTGGTGGCCGGTCTGCCGCTGGTCGCCGAAGTGTTCCGCCGCGTGGTGCCCGAGGCCAAGGTCACGTTTCAGTGCGCCGATGGCGGCACGGTGGAGGCGGGGGCGGTGATCACGCTGCTCGACGGCCCGGCCGCCGGTCTGCTGACGGCGGAGCGCACCGCGCTGAACCTGCTGCAGCATCTGTCCGGCATCGCCACGCTGACGCGCCGCTACGCCGACGCCATCGCCCAGAGCAAGGCCATCCTGCTCGACACCCGCAAGACCGTGCCGGGCCTGCGTCAGCTGGCCAAATACGCCACCAGGCTGGGCGGTGCGCAGAACCATCGCATGGGTCTCTATGACGGCGTGCTGATCAAGGACAACCACATCGCCGTGTGCGGCGGCGTCAGGCCCGCGGTCGCCCGCGCCAAGGCGGCGACGACCCTGCCCGTGGAGGTCGAATGCGACCGGCTCGACCAGGTCGCCGACGCGGTGGAGGCGGGAGCCGACATCATCCTGCTCGACAACATGACCAACGCGCAGCTGCGTGAGGCGGTCGCGCTGATCGCCGGCCGCGCCAAGACCGAAGCCTCGGGCGGCGTGACGCTGGAGACCATCGCCGGCATCGCCGCCACCGGGGTCGATTACATCTCGGTTGGACGCCTGACCCAGTCGGCGCCCGCCGTCGATATCGGCCTGGATTGGGACGCTTTATGAACGAAATGCCGCTTCATGACGTGCTGGTGATCGGTAGCGGCGCGGCGGGTCTTACCGTTGCGCTGCAGCTTGCGCCGCATACCAGCGTCGCTCTGCTGTCGAAGGGCAATCTCACTGATTCCAGCACGCTTTATGCCCAAGGCGGCATCGCCGCCGTGCTCGACGCGACCGACAGCCTGGAAAGCCACGTCGCCGACACGCTGGTGGCCGGCGGCGGGCTGTGCGACGCCGGGGTGGTGCGCTTCGTGGTCGAGAACGCCAAGGACGCAATCGGCAAACTGATCGGTTACGGCGTGCCCTTCACCAAGGACGATGCCTCGCCCGACGAATATCACCTGACCCGCGAGGGCGGCCATAGCCACCGTCGCATCATCCATGCCGCCGACGCGACGGGGCGCGCGGTCGAGACCACGCTCGAGGAACAGGCGCGCAACGAAGCCAATATCGAGGTGTTCGAGCATTGCCTGGTGGTCGATCTGGTACGCGAAAAGACGGCCGACGGTAGTTTAGGCCGCTGCGTCGGCGCCTATGCGCTGGATCGCCGTACCGGCCATATCAGCCTGTTCCGCGCCAAGGCCGTGGTGATCGCCAGCGGCGGGGCGGGGCGCGTCTATCTCTATTCGACCAATCCCGACGGCTGCACCGGCGACGGCATCGCGATGGCCTGGCGCGCCGGTTGCCGCATCGCGAATATGGAATTCATGCAGTTCCACCCGACCTGCCTTTATCATCCGGAAGCCAAGAACTTCCTGATCTCCGAGGCGGTGCGCGGCGAGGGCGGGCGGTTGCTGCTGCCGAACGGCGAGCGCTTCATGCCCCGTTTCGACGAGCGCGGCGAACTGGCCCCGCGCGACATCGTGGCGCGCGCCATCGATCATGAGATGAAGCGTCTCGGCATCGATTGCGTCTATCTCGACATCAGCCACCAGCCGGCCGCCTTTATCGAGGAACATTTCCCGACCATCCTCTCGACCTGCCTGAAGTTCGGCATCGATATGCGCAAGCAGCCGATCCCGGTGGTGCCGGCGACGCACTATACCTGCGGCGGCGTGATGACCGACCGCAAGGGCCGCACCGATGTGCCGGGCCTCTATGCGGTGGGCGAGGTGGCCTTCACCGGCCTGCATGGCGCCAACCGCATGGCGAGTAACTCGTTGCTGGAATGCCTGGTTTATGGCGCGGCGGCGGCCGAGGACATCCGCGCTCGGCTGCCTGAGCTGGGCGACCCGCCGCCGGTGCCGGCCTGGGACGAGACGCTGGTCACCAATTCCGACGAAGAGGTGGTGGTCTCGCATAATTGGGACGAGCTGCGGCGCTTCATGTGGGACTATGTCGGCATCGTCCGCACCACCAAGCGGCTGGAGCGTGCCCAGCACCGCATCGAGATGCTGCTGTCCGAGATCGACGATTATTATGGCAGTTTCCGCGTGACCGGCGATCTGCTGGAGCTGCGCAATCTCGCCATGGTGGCCAAGCTGATCATCCGCTCGGCCTTGTCGCGCAAGGAGAGCCGCGGGCTGCATTACAGCCTCGACTTTCCCTACGAGGATTCCGTGGGGCTGCCACAGAACACGATTTTGGTGCCGAAGCGGTTCAGGCCGTTGGCGCCTTGAGCGGTCGTGCGGTTATCGGCGCTTTCACTTTTTTCTTTTTTCCAGGGCCCGTAATGGGGACATGGGGGACCTTTAGGTTCCCCGTGGCTCCATGGAGGGCTGCGCGCTTGCGCGCCTACAGGCGGTGCGGCTTAGCGATGTCGGTCTGAGCGATCGCACGACAGTCGAACGGGATCCGTAGCGTGAGTGTTCCGCTTCGGCTCATGCCGAAACAAGAGGTTTCAACACGAGCCAAAGCGACCTGGAATCCCGCCTCGGCACGGATCGACGCTGAAGAGGGAGAGGGATTAAGCCAACACCCGCAACCCATCGTCGGTGCCGCTTTCCCCGGTCGCCAAGCATACCCGATTGCGCCCTGAATGCTTCGCCTTATAGAGCGCCAAGTCGGCTTGTTTCAGCACTTCGCCCAGTGTGGAGCAGCCATGGCAGCCCGAGACGCCGATGCTGGCGGTGAGCAGGATCTCGCCGCCCAGAACGGGGATTGGGGTGGTGGAGATGGCGGCGCGCAGGCGTTCGGCCAGCACCGCCGCGTCGTTGATTCGGGTCTCGGGCAGCATCACCACGAATTCCTCGCCGCCCAACCGGGCTGCCATGTCGGCCTCGCGCGCCATGTAGCGCACGATATTGGCGATCTCGACGATCACCCGGTCGCCGATATCGTGGCCATAGCTGTCGTTGATCGATTTGAAGCGGTCGATGTCCAGCAGCAGCACCGACATCGGATGGTTGTAGCGGCGGGAGCGCTCGAATTCAACCGCGGCCATGATCAGGAAATGGCTGCGGTTGAACAGGCCGGTCATGCCGTCGATCGCCGCCATGCGGGAGAGATGCGCGGTGCGCTCCTCGGCGGTTCGTCGTTCACCGATCGCTTCGGGCAGCCAGCGCAGTAGCAGAATCGACAGCACCATCGCGCCCGACACCACATTCAGCACCTTGGGGACGATCAGCAGCAGCGGTTGGCTCAGGATCGTCGCCAGTTCAGGGGTGAACAGGCCGTAGCGGCTGTCGAAATAGAGGCCGAAATAGATGTTCTCGACGATGTTGCGGGTCGTGTCGATGGCCACGACTCCCAGCAGCAGCCGGGTCGTGCCGAAGGTTCGCGGATTGCGCCTGTAATACCAGGCGACCGTACCCAGCACGGCCAGCCAGATGCCGACGATGACCCAAAATATCAATTCAGCTGCAATTGCCATCACTCTCGCCACTATTGAGAGTAGATCCTCGCAAATACAGCTTATATTTTTAGCTAAATTACTTCAATCGGCAGAATAGTGCCGAGAAGGGGTGATGCCGGCGGTATGAAAACCGCCGGCATTGTTTCCTCAGTCCGCCAGCTCGACAATGGCGTCGACCTCGACCGCGACGCCCAGCGGCAGCGAGGGCGAGCCGACGGCGGCGCGGGCATGGCGGCCGGCATCGCCAAACACCGCCACGAACAGGTCCGAGGCGCCGTTGACCACCTTGGGCTGGTCGGTGAAGTCGGCGGTCGAATTGACGAAGCCGCCCAGGCGGACGATGCGGGCCACCTTCTCGAGCCCGCCGGCCGCCTTGATCTGCGCGATGATGTTGATGGCGCACTGGCGCGCGGCCTTGTAGCCGTCCTCGATCGAGACGTTTTCGCCCAGGCGGCCCTTATGGATCAGCTGACCATTCTCGAAAGGAAGCTGGCCGGAGATGAACAGCAGATTGCCGCTGCGCATATAGGGCACGTAATTTGCCGCGGGGGCCGCGGCTTCGGGCACGGAGATGTTCAGCTCGGACAGCTTCTGCGCAATGATCGTCATTCTATTCCTCTGTATGTTTAATCTTCGCCATGGCCGAATGTCGGCCCCAACAGGCGTTGCCATTCCTGCAATTCTGCCAGCGCGTCGCCTTCATGGGCAAGGCGCTTGGCCAGCACGCATCGCCAATAGGCGGCTTCGGCATGCCTGTTCCAGGAGGGTTCTTCCAGCAGCAGCGGTTCGGTACTGCCGGGACGCGCGATGCTCTTGATATCGGCATTGCGGATCCAGGCGAAGAAGTCGCTCAAAATGTCCTGCCAATGCTCGCCGCCCTGATCGGTCATGAATTCGCGGGCCAGGATTTCCAGCGCGAAAGAGGGCAGCGGCACGCCGTCGGCCTGCGCCCAGGCCTTCAGCAGGATCAGCAGCCGCGTGGTGCGTCCGTTGGTGAGACTGTCCGACAAGCGCAGCGCGGTGATCTCGGCGGCGGGATGGCTGTCGACGAAGCCGGTCTCGGTCCAGAAGGCGAAGCCGCCGGGCCGTTCCTTGGCGATCAGCGCCATCACGGTGAAATCCTCGAGCGGAACGGCGAGACCATAGCGGGCCGGTTGCGGTATGATGCCGGGCATGCCCTGGCGGATGATGCGTTCGATACGCCCCAGGCCATCGGATACCAGGCGCTGGTCGCGCAACAGATAGACCAGGTCGACGGCGGCCAAGGGACGGATCGCGGTGCGCTTGCCGACGCTGCCGATCACCAGATGGTCGGCCCGCTCGTCGAAACCCGGCTGCAACGCGTCGCGCAGCACGCCGGCGACGTTCTGCGCGGCCTTGCGGGCCAGCAGCAACTCGTCCGGCGACAACAGGATGTAGTCGATGAACCGATCGAAACGGGGGTCGTGCATCGCCGGAGACTAACGCACCGGAAAACCTTGGTCGAGCAGATGTTTAATCGCTATTTACAACCAGCGCGATCTGTTTACGAGCGCCGGGGGGGAGGGGGCGGGGAGGGGAAAGGAGATATAGTCATGAACAAGCTCAACGACTGGTCCATCAAGACCAAATCGGCACTCATTCTCGGGCTGCTGGCGGGGCTGGTCCTGCTGCTCGGCCTGGTCAGCTTCTTTCTGCTGTCGGCGACCAACCACGCGACCGAGGACATCGCCACCAACTGGCTTCCCAGCATCCGCGTCGCCGGTGAGATCCGCACCTCGGTGGTGCGCATGCGCGCCGCGGAAGCGCGCGTCGCCATGAGCGATTCGCCGGAGAGTTACGATCTCGGTCTCAAGACCTACGCCACCTTCGAGAAGGGCACGCTCGATCTGATCGCCCGCTATAAGAAGGAGCTGATCGCCAATGACGAGGACCGCAAGGCCATCGAGGGCGTCGAGCGCGATCTGAACGCCTATCGCGAAGTGATCGACCAGACCACCATGGCCTTGGCCCAGAAGGGCGACAAGAACGGAGCCGAGAAGAGCTACCTCGCCGATCAGAAGATTTACCAGCCGGCTCTGGCCGCCGCCGACAAGGTGCTTGACGTCAATCAGAAGGGCGCCGATTCCAGCACCGCGGTGGCCAGCCACGACTATCATGTCGCGGTGACGGTAATCGTGGTTTGCGCCGGCGTGTCGCTGGCGTTGGCGCTGCTGTCCTATCTGGTGCTGGCGCGCACCGTGGTGGCGCCGATCGGCGCGATCACCGACACCATGCGGGTGCTGGCGCGGAACCGCCTCGACATCGCGATCCCGGAGACCAACCGCGCGGACGAGATCGGCCACATGGCGGCGGCGCTCGCCGTGTTCAAGGACAATATGGCCGAGGCCGAGACCTTGCGCGCCGCCCAGGCTGTCGAGACCGAGCAGCGTCTGGCTCGCTCGCGCCTGGTCGAGCAGCTGGTGGCCGAGTTCGACGCCTCGATTTCCGAGGTGATCCGCACCGTCACTCAATCGAGCGGCACGCTGGAGGTCACGGCGCGTTCTATGTCGGCCACCGCCGACGGGACCAACAGCCGCGTCACCATGGTCTCCGCCGCCGCCGAGGAAGCCTCGGCCAATGTGCAGACGGTGGCCGCCGCCGCCGAGCAGCTGTCGGGCTCGATCAACGAGATCGGCCGCCAGGTAGCTGAATCCGCCAGCTTCGCCGACCAGGCGACCCGCCAGGCCGACGCCACCGACAGCCAGCTCGCCGGCTTGAGCGAGGCCGCGGCGCGCATCGGCGACGTGGTGCAGCTGATCAACGATATCGCTAGCCAAACCAATCTGCTGGCGCTCAACGCCACGATCGAAGCGGCCCGTGCCGGTGACGCCGGGAAAGGCTTCGCGGTGGTGGCCGGCGAGGTTAAGACCCTGGCCAACCAGACGGCGCGGGCCACCGAGGAGATCAGCGCCAAGGTGGTCGAGATGCAGGCCGCCACCGCGCATTCGGTCGAGGCGGTCAAGGCGATCGGCAAGACCATTTCCCGCATCGCCGAGATCTCGACCGGTATCGCCGCCGCGGTCGACGAGCAGAACGCCGCCACCGGCGAAATCGCCCGCAATGTTCACCAGGCGGCGGAAGGAACGGCCGAAGTCTCCAGCAGTATCGTCGAAGTGGCGCGGGGCGCGGCCGAAGTCGGCGGGGCGTCGAGTGAGGTTCTGGGCGCGGCAGGCGCTTTGACTCGCAACGCGGAAACGCTGCGATCGCAGGTCGATGGCTTTTTACATAAAATTAAATCAACTTGAGTTTTCCATTTCGATAGCTGCCATGAACTTTGGTGGTATTGACTCGTTCTAATTATTGAGAGATTTCAACTCCCGCAAAACGCGAGGAGATATGGTCATGGTTCTCGGCAACTGGACGATCCGCAGCAAGTCGGTGGTTATTCTCGGGGGTCTGGCCGGACTGGTCCTGGTCCTGGGAGTCCTGAGTTTCTTCCTGCTCTCCTCCACCAACCGCGAGACCGAGGATATCGGCCGCAACTGGCTGCCCAGCGTGCGCGTGGCCGCCTCGGTTCAGACTTATATCGTCCGAGTTCGCGCCGCCGAGGCGCGCGTCGCCATGGCCGACAGCCCGGAGGCGTTTGACATCGGTTTCAAGCTGTTCTCCGAGCTCGAGAAATCGACCCTCGACAATATCGCCCATTACCAGAAGGACCTGGTCGACAATGACGAGGACCGCGCCGCCATCCAGGTGATCGCCGATGAGGTGACCCATTACTTCGCCGCGGCGCAGAACACCGTGGCGCTGGGCAAGTCGCTGGATCGTCTGAAGGCCGCGCAGAGCTATCTGGACAATCAGAAGGCCTATCTGCCGATGATGAAGGCCGCCGACACTCTGATCGCGGTCAATCAGAAGGGCGCCGACCACAGTCTCGACATCGCCCGCCACAATTACCAGATGGCGGTAATCGCCATCGTCGTGTTCTCGGTGGCCGCGCTGGTCGCCGCGCTGACCTCGTTCCTGGTGATGTCGCGCACCGTCGTGGCGCCCATCGGCTCGATCACCGCCACCATGCGCCGCCTGGCCGACAATGAGCTGTCGGTGACCATCGCCGAGGCCGGCCGCCGCGACGAGATCGGCGCCATGGCAGCCGCCTTGGCCGTGTTCAAGGACAATATGGCCGAGGCCGAGTCCTTACGCGCCCAGCAGGCTGTCGAGCAGGAGCGCCGCCTGGCCCGCAGCCATGCGGTGGAGCAACTGGTGGCCGGTTTCGACGCCAAGATCTCGGCCGTCATCACCACCGTGACCGGTTCGACCACGACGCTGGACGTTACCGCCCGCGAGATGTCGGGCACCGCGGAGGTCACCAACGGCCAGGTCACCGTGGTCGCCGCCGCCGCCGAGCAGGCCTCGACCAATGTGCAGACCGTCGCGTCCGCCGCCGAGGAACTGGCCGCCTCGATCAACGAGATCGGCCGCCAGGTCGCCGAATCCACCACTTTCGCCGACCAGGCCACCCGCCAGGCCGAGGCCACCGACAGCCAGATCGCCAGCCTCAACCAGGCCGCCTCCAAGATCGGCGACGTGGTGCAACTGATCGCCGACATCGCCAGCCAGACCAACCTGCTGGCGCTCAACGCCACCATCGAGGCGGCGCGCGCGGGTGAAGCCGGCAAGGGTTTCGCCGTGGTCGCGTCGGAGGTGAAGACTCTCGCCAACCAGACGGCGCGGGCCACCGACGAGATCAGCGCCAAGGTGCTCGAGATGCAGGCCGCCACCACCCAGTCGGTCGAGGCGGTCAAGGCGATCGGCAAGACCATTTCCCGCATCGCCGAGATCTCGACCGGCATCGCCGCCGCGGTCGACGAGCAGAACGCCGCCACCGGCGAGATCGCCCGCAATGTGCAGCAGGCGGCGCAGGGCACCGCCGAGGTCACCAGCAGCATCGTCGAAGTCGCCCAGGGCGGCGCCAAGGTCAAGCAGGCCTCGGCTGACGTATTGGGCGCCTCGACCAGCCTGACCCATGACGCCGAAATGCTGCGTCAGGAAGTGGACAGCTTCCTCGGCAGCATCAAGGCGGCGTAACCATCGGGGGCGAGAGCGCTCCCGACCCTGATGGCGATCTTCAGCCCCGGTCGATGCCTTGCAAAGGGGGCGGAGAGACGCGGCATTGGGGTGGGGAATCCGCCGCGTCTCCCGGCAGGACCTCAGGCCTTGAAGAAGGCAAGCAGGTCCTGGTTGATGATTTCCGCATGGGTGGTGGCCATGCCGTGCGGATAGCCGGGATAGGTCTTCAGCGTGCCGTGCTTCAAAAGCTTGATCGACAGCAGGGCGGAATCGGCGATCGGGACGATCTGGTCGTCTTCGCCATGCAGCACCAATACCGGGATATCGAGCTTCTTGAGATCCTCGGTGAAGTCGGTCTCGGAGAAGGCCTTTATGCAGTCGTAATGAGCCTTGGCGCCGCCCATCATGCCCTGGCGCCACCAATTCCAGATCACGCCCTGGCTGACATTGGCGCCCGCGCGGTTGAAGCCATAGAACGGGCCGGCGGGCACGTCGTGGAAGAACTGGGCGCGGTTGGCGACCAGGGCGGCGCGGAAGCCGTCGAATATGTCGATCGGCAGGCCGCCGGGATTTTTGTCGGACTTCACCATGATCGGTGGCACGGCGCCGATGAGCACGGCCTTGGCGACGCGTCCCTTCTCGGCGCGGGCGGCGTAATGCGCGACTTCGCCGCCGCCGGTCGAATGGCCGACATGGATGGCGTCCTTGAGGTCGAGATGCCTGGCCAGTGCGATGGCGTCGGCGGCATAGGTGTCCATATCGTTGCCGGTCGCGGTCTGGGCCGAGCGGCCATGGCCGCGGCGGTCATGGGCGATGACGCGATAGCCCTGGCCGAGGAAGAACATCATCTGCGCGTCCCAATCATCGGCCGACAGTGGCCAGCCATGATGGAACACGACCGGCTGGCCGGTCCCCCAATCCTTATAGAAGATCTCCACGCCGTCGGGGGTGGTGACGAAGCCGCTATTTTTGGTTGCGCTCATGGGTCTGGATCCTGCGGGGTGGTTGAAGGAGCGTCCATCCTGCCTGAATCCGAGAGGAAAATATTGAAGCGTCAGGCTGTAATTTGAAGATTTGCGATATGTTACGCAGGTTTACTGGCTGCTTCAGTAGCGGCTTTGCGCAAAACCCACCGCCGCTATTTTGAGAGTTTGAACTCGCTGGCGAAAGCCAGCTAACCCCGGCTGACGACCGCGCGCCGCGTGGCGCTGTAGGTCGTCTCGCCGATCAGGCGGCCGAGCGCGGTGTGCAGGCCGCAATGGTTCAGCGCATGCGGGCCGGCCGGGGAGGTGACGACGATGCAGTCGGTGCCCGTGCCGGTCAGTCTTCTGCCGTCGATCAGTGAGATGCCCAGATCCATGATCGCCGCGGTGCGGGCCTGCGCCACGATCGAGAGCGCCTCGAACATGGCGGCCTGGGTCAGCGGCACGGCGGTGTGCAGAGCGATATTGACGGTGCCGGCGTGCCAGCGTTCGGTGGCCGGGCTGGCGGCCGACGGTTGAACGCTCTCGCCGTTGCTGAGGCCGGCGGTAACCAGGGCGGTCACTTCCATCGCCGCGTTGCTGGCCCGCTCGCAGGCATAAAGCGACACGTCGGCGGCGGTCATCAGCCCGATCTCGGCCTCGACCTTGTCGGCCTTGGCCCGGTCCTGAAAATAAGTCTCCGGCGCCACATCAGCCGGGAGGTCGGCGTCGCGGACCTGCAGCCAGGCGATGGTGGCCGCCATGCCCCAGCTGGGGCCGACGATGGGCCAGCCCGCCACCTGGTGGCGATAGCCGAGATCCATCTGCAGCCAGGGAGCCGAGAGGGTGACCCGCGGCGAGACCAGACCCATCTCAGGCGACCCAGCGCGACGGCACCAGGAAAGGCCGTCCGTCCACCTGGCCGCGCTCGACGGTGATCGAGAACACCGCGCGCAAGAGCGGGTCGTCGAGAATGGTATCTGGCTTTCCATCGGCGGCGATGCTGCCCTTATGCAGCACGGCGAGGCGGTCGCAGCTGCGCGCGGCGAGGCCGAGATCGTGCATGACCACCACCACCGCGTCACCGTGATCGGCGCGCTTTCTGAGTACTTCCATGACGCGCAGCTGATGAGCGGGATCGAGATTGGCGGTCGGTTCGTCGAGCAGCAGGAGGCCCGCTTCGACCGCCAGCGCGCGGGCCAGCAGCACCAGGGCGCGCTCCCCTCCCGACAGACGGGTCAGCGGGCGTTCGGCGAACGCGTTCATGCCGACCGCCTCCAGCGCGCGAGCGACGGCGTCGGGATTGCGGTCCCCGTGCGGCAGCCGGCCCAGCGCGACGGCGTCGGCGACGGTGATCGGCCAGGCGGTCTCCGACTGTTGCGGCAGATAGGCGAGGCGGCGGGCCCGGTCGCCGGCGGGCAGGGAAGAAAGCGGCGCGTCGTCGAGGCGGACCTCGCCGCGATCGGCTTTTTCGAAGCCGACGGCGAGCCGCAGCAAGGCGGTCTTGCCGGCGCCGTTGGGGCCGACCAGGCCGATCATCTCGCCCTTGGCGACCGACAGCGACACGCCGTCCAGCACCGGGTTTCCCTGGCGCGTGAAATGGACCCCGGTCCAGGCGAGCCGGCTCATTCGCGTTCCCTCATGCGCAGTACCTTGACCAGGAAGAAAGGGGCCCCCAACAAGGCGGTGGCGACGCCCAGCTTAAGCTCGGCCTGCAACGATAATAGTCTGACGACGATATCGGCGGCCAACAGCAAAACCGCCCCGCCCAGCGCACAGGCCGGCAGCAGGATCTTCGAGCGGTGCCCGACCAGCGGGCGGATCAGATGGGGGACGATCAGGCCGATGAAGCCGATCGCGCCGGTCACCGAGACGGCGGCGCCGACCGCGAGCGCGGTGCCGATCACCGCGCTCCAGCGCAGGCGCACCAGATTGACGCCCAGCGAATGGGCCACTTCCTCGCCCAGGGCCAGCGCGTCGAGGCCTTTTCCGGTGCTGGCCAGCACGCCCCAGCCGGCCAGGATCAGCGGAAGCGCGGTATAGACGTGGGTCCAGGAACGGTCGGCCACCGAGCCGAGCAGCCAGAACAGGATTTCGTAGCTGGCCATCGGGCTCGGCGCCAGATTGAGCGCAAGCGAGGTCAGCGCCACCGCGAAGCTGTTCAGCGCCACGCCGGCCAGCAGCAGGGTCAGCGTGCCGGTCTGGCGCCCGGCCAGCCCGACCAGCAGCAGCACGGCGGCCAGGCTGCCGGCGATGCCGCCGGCGACGATCACGGGAAAGCCGAAATAGAAGGCGATCACCGCGCCCAGCGCCGCGGTCGAGGAAATGCCCATGATGCCGGGATCGGCCAGCGGGTTGCGCAGCAGCCCCTGCAGCACAGCGCCGGCCAGACCCAGCGACGCGCCGGTCAGGATGGCCAGCGCGGTGCGTGGCAGACGGATGTCCACCACCACCTGACGGGCCAGCTCCGACAGCGCGTGATTGTCGGAAAACAGCGCCGAGGGCGAGATGTGGCTGGCGCCGATGCCGCTGGAGGCCAGCGCGAGGGCGATCAGCAGGGCCGCCAGGGCG
>Ga0302314_10006364_pt1 | contig 21402 bp, 15 predicted proteins | sample III_Palsa_N2_3_FD_200533 | JGI IMG/M metagenome (GOLD analysis project Ga0302314, IMG submission 200533) | Peat permafrost microbial communities from Stordalen Mire near Abisko, Sweden - III_Palsa_N2_3 | ecosystem: Environmental > Terrestrial > Soil > Palsa > Peat permafrost | place: Sweden...
GCTCGACCTGACGAACGGAAGCACCTCCGTGCTGGCGAGTTCGATCAGGGGTCACACCGGGTGCACATGGCAGGCGCCTGAGTCCTGTCCGAATGCCCAAAAGACGGCGTCGCTGCAGGCCGAAAAGTCCGTGGCCTGCAGCGACGCTGTTGTGATGACTCTGGATAACCCTAGGTCAGAGGCCCTTTAGATGTCGAAGTACAGCTCGAACTCGTGCGGGTGGGGGCGGAGGGAGATCGGGAGGACCTCCTGGGTGCGCTTGTAGTCGACCCAGGTCTCGATCAGGTCCGGGGTGAAGACGCCGCCGGCCAGGAGGTACTCGTGGTCGGCCTCCAGGGCCTCCAGGACGGCCGGGAGGGTGGCCGGGACCTGCGGGACGGAGGCGTGCTCCTCCGGGGCGAGCTCGTAGAGGTCCTTGTCGACCGGCTCCAGCGGCTCGATCTTGTTCTTCACGCCGTCGAGGCCCGCCATCAGCATCGCCGAGAAGGCGAGGTACGGGTTGGAGGACGGGTCCGGCGCGCGGAACTCGATGCGCTTGGCCTTGGGGTTGGCGCCGGTGATCGGGATGCGGATCGCGGCCGAGCGGTTGCGCTGCGAGTACACCAGGTTGACCGGGGCCTCGAAGCCGGGGACCAGGCGGTGGTACGAGTTCACCGTCGGGTTGGTGAAGGCGAGCAGCGAGGGGGCGTGCTTGAGCAGGCCGCCGATGTAGTAGCGGGCCATGTCCGAGAGCCCGGCGTAGCCCTGCTCGTCGTAGAAGAGCGGGGTGCCGTCCAGCCACAGGGACTGGTGGCAGTGCATGCCGGAGCCGTTGTCGCCGAAGATCGGCTTGGGCATGAAGGTCGCGGTCTTGCCGTTCCGCCAGGCGACGTTCTTGATGATGTACTTGAACAGCATCAGGTCGTCGGCGGCGGCCAGCAGGGTGTTGAACTTGTAGTTGATCTCGGCCTGGCCGGCCGTGCCGACCTCGTGGTGCTGCCGCTCGACCTGCAGCCCGTTGGCGGCGAGCTCCAGCGACATCTCGGCGCGCAGGTCGGCGAAGTGGTCCACCGGCGGGGCCGGGAAGTAGCCGCCCTTGTAGCGGACCTTGTAGCCGCGGTTGCCGCCCTCCTCGACGCGACCGGTGTTCCAGGCGCCGGCCTCGGAGTCGATCTCGTAGAAGGACTTGTTCTGCTTCGTCTCGAAGCGGACGTCGTCGAAGACGTAGAACTCCGCCTCGGGGCCGAAGTAGGCGGTGTCGGCGATGCCGGAGGAGGCGAGGTACGCCTCGGCCTTCTTGGCCACGTTGCGCGGGTCACGGCTGTACTGCTCGCCGGTGATCGGGTCGTGGATGAAGAAGTTGATGTTGAGGGTGGAGTCCTTGCGGAAGCCGTCGACGCGTGCGGTGCTGAGGTCCGGGACGAGTGCCATGTCGGACTCGTGGATGGCCTGGAAGCCCCGGATCGAGGAACCGTCGAACATCAGGGTCTCGGTGGGGTCGAAGATCTCCGCCGGGACGGTGAAGTGCTGCATGACGCCCGGCAGGTCACAGAACCTGACATCGACGAACTTGACGTCGTTGTCCCGAATGTAGGCGGACACCTCGTCGGCGTTGTTGAACATCCATCCTCCTCGACCCGGCGGGCGCCAGGATTGCGGGTTCGGGGCCGCCGGTCCCGCCGGCGGCACCGGTGCTGGCCACGATAGGAACCGGCCGTTTCCCAGTCGTGACCCTAATGTTTCACGCATGTTAAGCGCAGCAGGTCAATGGCCGGAAAACCCTTGCGGTTCCTGGCCTCCGAGGGGGTGACCGCAGTGTCCACGGTTCACTCCCAGGAGGGTGGTCTATACCTCTTTCCCGCTCCGGATCACCTCACACCCGCACTCCACCCCCGCGGACGAAAGCGGCAACCACGGCCGGATACTGTGGATCCGTGGAAGACAGCAGAAAGATTCTCGGCTCGTGGATCGAAGGCCCGCAGATAGACCCCGAGCGGCAGGGTGACGACTTCGGCTACCGGGGCCGCCGGCTGGGCCTGCCCGAGGAGGGCACCGGATCGATCGCGTCGACCGGCCGCCGACTGCTGGCGATCGTCATCGACTGGTGGCTCTGCGCGCTCATCGCCTACGGGCTGATCGCGCACCGCAACCCGCTCGCCGCCAACTACTGGACGATGTTCGTCTTCTTCGTCATGAGCGTGCTCACCCTGGCCACCATCGGCAGCACGCCCGGCAAGCGGCTGCTCGGCCTGCGGCTGATCCGGCTGGACGGCGGACGCCCGAGCATCCCGCAGGTGGCGCTGCGCACCGTGCTGCTGCTGCTGGCCATTCCGGCGCTGATCTGGGACCGCGACGGCCGCGGCCTGCACGACAAGGCCGTGGCCACCGTCGAGGTCCGGATCTGACGCTGCCGCGTCATCAGGGGCAGCCGGTGGGGACGGCGGAACCGGCCGGGCGGCGAGCGGAGCCGACAGAGCAGCACAGAGCAGTGAAGCGGCCCCGGTCGCGCTCCTCGGAGGAGGAGTCGCGGCCGGGGCCGTGGAGTTTCCGGTGGGGGAGTGGCCGACCGGTGAGGTCAGCGTCCCTTGGGCATCCGTGCGCCCTTGGGCATCGGACCCTTCGGGATCGGCGCGTTGCTCATCAGGTCGCCCAACGCACGCAGTCGGTCGTTGATCTGCGTGACCTGGGAGGCGGGGAGCGTGCGCGGCATCTTGGTCAGATGCATGTGCAGCTTCTTCAGCGGGATCTGGCCCTCGCCGTCGCCGACGATGATGTCGATCACCGGGACGTTGCCGACCACCCGGTTCATCTTCCGCTTCTCCTCGGCCAGCATCGGGCGCAGCCGGTTCACATTGCCCTCGGCCACCAGCACGATGCCGGGACGCCCCACCGCACGGTGGATCGCGTCCTGCTGCCGGGTCGCCGCCACCACGGGGGTGACGCTCCAGCCGCGCTTGATGTTGTTCAGCACGGCCGCCGCAGCGCCGGGCTGGCCCTCCATCTGACCGAAGGCGGCCTTCTCGGCCCTGCGGCCGAAGATGATGACCGCACCCAGCAGACCGAGCACGAAGCCCAGGATGCCCAGGTAGATCGGGTGTCCGATCGCGAAGCCGACAATGAGGAGCACCGCGAAGGTGCCGATCCCGATGCCGGCGGTGATGAGACCGATCTTCGGGTCGACCCGCTTGGTCATGGTGTACGCCAGACGGATCTGCTTGAGCCGTCCGGGGTTTTCGTCGGTGGTTTCCTGCCTCGCCATGTGGCTCATCGTACGTGTCCGCGACCCCCGTTGCCCAAGGCCGGGGGGCCGCATCTGTCTCGGGTCGATCTCTTTGTGATCTCGGAGCCCGTCGCGGGGTGGATCAGCGGGTGGCGCGGAGCAGCACCCGCTCGCTCTCCTGCCGGTCACGGGCGAGACGCCGGTTCTCGCAGACGGAGTCCCAGGCGTTGCGGCGCGCGGTCTGCTGACCGCTGCTGAGCAGCACGGACTCGGCCCGGCGGAGGGCGCCGCTGAGCAGCGACCGCCTGATGATCCCGGTGAACTGCGGCTGCATCATGAACCACTCCCCTTGTGGTCGTGCTACTGCTACTGGCGAAGGTGCGGTGCCGTACGGCGGCGGCGCCGTACGGAGGAAGGTGGCGGCGCGGCCCCCGGAGGGGAACTCCCCGTTCCGCGGCCGCCACTCCATCCTCACCACATTGTGTTACCGGTCGGTGACCCCGGGGTCAAACCCTGATGAATCCTCTACGTGTGCTTTTGCACACATCCGTGCCCCGAGGGACGCCGGTCAGACGGTGGCGGTCGCGCTCCGGTGCTCCAGTGCCTGCCGGTACAGGCGGCCGGCGCGGTAGGAGGAGCGGACCAGTGGACCGGACATGACGCCCGCGAAGCCGATCTCCTCGGCCTCCTGCTGCAGCTCGACGAACTCCTGCGGCTTGACCCAGCGCTCCACGGGGTGGTGCCTGGGCGAGGGGCGCAGGTACTGGGTGATGGTGATCAGCTCGCAGCCGGCCTCGTGCAGGTCCCGCAGCGCCTCGCTGACCTCCTCGCGGGTCTCGCCCATGCCCAGGATCAGGTTCGACTTGGTGACCAGCTCCACCGCGCGGGCCTCGGTGATCACCTTGAGCGAGCGCTCGTAGCGGAAGCCGGGGCGGATGCGCTTGAAGATCCGGGGCACCGTCTCGACGTTGTGCGCCAGCACCTGCGGGCGGGAGGAGAAGACCTCGGCCAGCTGCTCCGGCACCGCGTTGAAGTCGGGGATCAGCAGCTCGACGCCGGTGCGCCCGGTCTCCCGGCCGGCGGTCACGGCGTGGATCTGGCGGACCGTCTCGGCATACAGCCAGGCGCCGCCGTCCTCCAGGTCGTCGCGGGCCACGCCGGTGATGGTGGCGTAGTTGAGGTCCATGGTCAGCACGGACTCGGCGACCCGGCGCGGCTCGTCACGGTCGAAGTCGGCCGGCTTGCCGGTGTCGATCTGGCAGAAGTCGCAGCGCCGGGTGCACTGGTCGCCGCCAATGAGGAAGGTGGCCTCGCGGTCCTCCCAGCATTCGAAGATGTTGGGACACCCGGCCTCCTGGCACACGGTGTGCAGGCCTTCGCGCTTCACCAGGGACTGGAGGGCGGTGTACTCGGGACCCATCTTCGCCCGGGTTTTGATCCACTCCGGCTTGCGCTCGATGGGGGTCTCGCTGTTGCGGACCTCCAGACGCAGCATCTTCCGGCCGTCGGGCGCGACAGCGGACACGTAGCGGCTCCCTCTAAGTTGGCGTGTGGCCATTTCGTTGGTCAGGCGGTGCCCCCAGGGTACGCCTGTGCTTTCACAGGTTCTTCCGCCCCTGGCACGTCCTATCGAAGGGCGGTCGGCGGGTGGAGGAACCCATTGGGGGCAACAGTCGCCCCCGGCAGGTGATTCCCGTGGCCGATACCCGTGCTGCGGGCCGGATCGGACGGCCCCGAAGGCATCGGACGGCCGTGGACTTCAGCCGGCGGCGGAGACAGTCAGACGGCGGCGGGCTCGACCCGGGGCGCGGCGGCGGCCGTGCCGGATGACTGCAGCACCTCGCGCAGGTGCCGCTCCACGACCGGCAGCGCCTCGGCGACCGGGACGTCCCGACCCAGCTCGGTGCTGAGCGAGCCGACGCCCGCGTCACGGATGCCGCAGGGAATGATCCGGTCGAACCAGGTCATGTCGGGGTCGCAGTTGAGCGCGAAGCCGTGCATGGTCACGCCCCGGGCGACCCGCACCCCGATGGCGGTGAGCTTGCGGTCGTCGCCGCGCTGCCCGGCGTTGGAGGGCGCGTACTCGGGGCCGGCCAGGCGCGGGTCCAGGCCCAGCTTGGCGCCCATCCGCAGGGTGAGTGCGCCGATGTTGACGACCTTGTCCTCGTCCACGACCGCGCCGGGCAGCTCCTGGCCGAGTACCCAGACGCCGCTGCGCCCCTCGATCCGGGTGGTCCCGACGCCGAAGTCGGCGCAGGCTCGGATCAGTGCCTCCTCCAGCCGGCGCACGTAGGCGACCACGTCCAGCGGTTCGGCGAGCTTGACGATCGGGTAGCCGATCAGCTGGCCGGGGCCGTGCCAGGTGATCTCGCCGCCCCGGGTCACCTCCACCACCGGGGTGCCGTCCAGCGGCCGGTCCTCGGGGCGGGTGCGCCGGCCGGCCGTGTAGACCGGCAGGTGCTCCAGCAGCAGGACGGTGTCCGGGATCTCGTCGGCCACCCGGAGGGCGTGCAGCCGCAGCTGCTCCGCCAGGGCCTCCTCGTACGGCACTGCCCGCTCGCCTATCCCCAGGTGCACAAAACGCAGCTCGCTGCTCACCCTCGCCGCCCCTTCATGGTCGCTCTCCTGCCTCGTGGCAACTGTACGACTGCCGGGGGCGCCGTATCGGATATGGACTGACAGATATTGAAATCTGTCAGTCCATCGTGCATAGTTGTCTTATCACCCCCCGCCGAAAGGACACCTGACCGCCATGAACGCCACCCCGAACAGCAGCCCCGCTCCCATGCCGCAGCGCAGCCTCGGCCGCACCGGTCCCCGCGTCTCCGCCCTCGGCCTGGGCGCGATGGGCATGTCCGACCTCTACGGCCCGGCCGACGAGGCCGAGTCCATCGCCACCCTCCACGCCGCCATGGACGCCGGGGTGACCCTCATCGACACCGGCGACTTCTACGGCATGGGCCACAACGAACTGCTCATCCGCGACGCCCTGCGCAGCAGCGGACGCGGCCGGGACGAGGTCGCCATCAGCGTCAAGTTCGGTGCGCTGCGCGACGCCGACGGCGGCTGGTACGGCAACGACACCCGTCCCGAGGCCGTCCGCAACTTCCTCGCCTACACCCTGCGCCGACTCGGCACCGACCACGTCGACATCTACCGCCCGGCCCGGCTCGACCCGGCCGTTCCGATCGAGGAGACCGTCGGCGCCATCGCCGAGCAGGTCAAGGCGGGCCACGTGCGCCACATCGGCCTGTCCGAGGTGGGTGCCGAGACCCTGCGCCGGGCCCACGCCGTGCACCCCATCTCGGACCTGCAGATCGAGTACTCGCTGATCTCGCGCGGCATCGAGGAGGAGATCCTGCCCACCGCCCGCGAACTCGGCATCGGGGTCACCGCCTACGGCGTCCTCTCCCGGGGGCTGATCAGCGGTCACTGGAGCGCGGACCGGGCGATCGCGCCCGGCGACTTCCGCGGCATCAGCCCGCGCTTCGGCGCCGGCAACGTGGACGCCAACCTGGCCCTGGTCGAGGCGCTGCGGGCGGTCGCCGAGGCCCGGGGCGCGACCGTGGCGCAGACCGCCATCGCCTGGGTGCTGGCCCAGGGCGAGGACATCGTCCCGCTGGTCGGCGCCCGGCGGCGCGAGCGGCTGACCGAGGCCCTGGGGGCGCTGGAGCTGACGCTCACGGCCGAGGACCTGCAGGCCGTCGAGGCGGCGGTACCCGCCGGTGCGGCCGCGGGCGACCGGTACATTGCTGCCCAGATGGCACATCTGGACAGCGAGAAGTAAGGCCGGACCCGACATGGCGGAAGCAGCGCTCAGCAGCGAGCAGATCCTGGCGACGGCCGAGGACGTGCTGCGCCGCTTCGGCCCGGCCAAGGCGACCGTGGTGGACGTCGCCAGGGCCCTCGGGGTGAGCCACGGCACGGTGTACCGGCACTTCCCCAGCAAGGCCGCGCTGCGCGAGGCGGTCACCGGGCGCTGGCTGGACCGTGCCCACGCGGCGCTGCCGGCCGTCGCCACCGGCCCGCAGCTGCCCGACCGGCGGCTGCGGCTCTGGCTGGAGACGCTGTTCGAGGCGAAGCAGCACAAGGCCCTGGACGACCCGGAGCTGTTCGCCACCTACACGGTGCTCGTCGGTGAGAGCAGCGCGCTCATCGCCGAGCACCTGGCGGAGCTGGAGGCCCAGCTCGCCGCGATCGTCGCGGAGGGCCAGGACGTCGGCCTCTTCGCCGCCGAGGGCGACCCGCTGGTGCTGGCCCACGCCGTCTTCCAGGCCACCGCCCACTTCCACGACCCGGTCTACGCGCCGTACTGGGCCGAGCCGGACGCGGCGAAGGATCTCGGCACGCTGATCGACCTGCTACTGCGCGGACTGGCCCGGGGCTGACCGCCTCGGGACTGACCGCTTCGGGGCTGACCGCTTCGGGGCTGACCGCTTCGGGACTGACCGGCCCGGGGCTGACCGGCCCGGGATCGGGGTCTGCCGACGGGCGGGCGCGCAACCCGGCGCAGGGGCGGGCGCGCGGGCAGGCGCGCAGGGCACGTGCCAGCGGCAGCGTGCCGCGGCCCGCAGCGCCGCCGACGGCGCCGAGGGCTGCGTGTACTCGCCTCGGCGGACGCGGGCCCGCGATGTCCCCACAACGGGCGGTCATTGTCACTCGATCGGAGGAACAGACCGACGTATTCGGCCATACGGGTCAAATGCTCGCTACATTCACGCCGTTCCCGTAGGGAGCTCGCGCCGGGCTCGGGGGAGGAATCCCTCGTGGCGGCGCGGGCACCCGGAAGGTGTGTGGCATATGCCCCAACGGCCAGTAACCGAGCGGCCGACGATCGAGCCCCGTCCGGACCGCCCCGCCGTCCCGGACCGGTCCCGGCCCGTCGACGCGCGGATCAGCCCGCCCAGGGCTCTGGAGTCCTCCATGAACCCCGGCTCCGCCCGGCCGGCCCCGGTCCGCTCGGACGATCAACGGGAGCGCAGCCAGCGACCCCAGAACCAGCGGCTCTCGGCGCTGATCGAGGAGGCCGGCTTCTCCCATGCCGGGCTGGCCCGGCGGGTCGACCAACTCGGCATCGAGCACGGCCTGGACCTGCGCTACGACAAGACCTCGGTCACCCGCTGGCTGCGCGGCCAGCAGCCCCGGGGGGCGACCCCGGCGCTGATCGCCGAGGTCTTCACCCGTCGGCTGGGCCGCCGGCTGTCGGCCCAGGACCTCGGCCTGGACGCCTGCGCCCCGGTCTACGCCGGGCTGGAGTTCGCCGAGTCACCGGCCGAGGCCGTCGACATCGTCAGCAGCATGTGGCGGAAGGACACCGGGGCGCACTCCGAGCTGCGCCGGATCGCGTTCACTCCGGCCGGACTCGTGGTGCCCAGCCGGGACTGGCTGATCGGCCGCAGTGACGACCGGGTGGCCCGGGAAACGCCGCAGGACCTCGGCATCACGCCGCCCGCGCGGGTGCCGATGCGGCCGGTCGGACCGGTGGGCGGACCGGTGGCGGCGGTCGGCGTCCCGCCGCAGGGCCGTCGTCCGGTCGGCCCCGTCGAGCCGGGCGGCCCGGCCGTGGTCCCGCCGGTCACCCGTGGCCTGCAACGGGTCGGGCGCGGCGACATCGCGGCCGTCCGTGCTGTCGGCGACCTGTTCCGCTCGCTCGACAACGCGTACGGCGGGGGCCACGCCCGGCAGGCGCTGATCCGCTACCTGGAGAGCGAGGCCGAGCCGATGCTGCGCGGCCGGTACAGCGAGGCCATCGGCCGCTCGCTCTTCGGCGCGGTGGCGGACCTCACCCGGCTGGCCGGCTGGACCTCGTACGACATCGGCGCGCACGGGCTCGCCCAGCGCTACTTCGTCCAGTCGCTGCGGCTGGCCCAGGCCGCCAACGACCGCGCCTACGGCGCCTATGTGCTGGTCACCATGAGTCGGCAGGCGGTGTACCTCGGCCACGGCCGGGAGGCCGTGCAACTGGCGCGGGTCGCCCAGCAGGGTGTCGGCACGGTCGCGCCGAACGCGATCCAGGCGCTGATGCACGCGGCCGAGGCGCGCGGCCACGGGCTGATCGGCGACGCCCGCTCCTGCACCACCTCGCTGGTGCGTGCCGAGCGGGCGCTGCAGGCCGCCCGTCCCGGCGACGACCTGCCGGGCTGGGCCCGGTTCTTCGACGAGGCCCAACTCGCCGACGAGTTCGGCCACTGCTACCGCGACCTCCAGCAGTGGCGCCCCTGCGCCCAGCACGCCGAGCGCTCGCTGCGGCTGCGCGGCGCCAACTTCGCCCGCAGCCGGGTCTTCTGCCGGACCGTCCTGGCCACCGCCCGGCTCGGGATGGGCGAGGTCGACGAGGCCTGCGCCGCCGCGACGGAGGCGCTGCGCGGCGCCTCCGAGATGCGCTCGCTGCGCGCGGTGGAGTACCTCCGCGAGTTCAGCCGCAGGCTGGCGCCCTATCGCGGCAACCCCTCGGTCCGCGCCTTCGAGGAGGCAGCCCACGGCGCGGGCGTGATCTGAGGAGCGGCGGTCACCGGCCGCGGAGCGGGCCGGGACGAGCGGGTGGCGGGTCGGGACAGGACGGGGGCGGCGCGGTTCGGGGTGCTTCCGCCCCGCCCCCGGCTCGCGGCCCCCGGCTCGCGGTCAGGCCGCCAGTTCGCCCTCGGCGGTGGTGGCCAGGCCGAGGTCGCGGAGGACGGCCATGGCCGCGCGGCGGCCGGAGGCCAGCGCACCCTGGGCGCTGCTGGTGTCCCGGTGGTCGCCGCAGACGTACAGGCCGTGCAGCACCCGGACCGGGCGGCGGAAGTGGTGCGGGGGCGGCATGGCCGGCAGCGCGTCCGGCTGGTGCCGGACGGCCAGGAACTCCCAGTCCCTGCTGTCGACGTCGTACAGCCGACCCAGCCGGAGACGGACGGCGGGTTCCAGCGCGGCCGGGCCGTCGGCGTCGAAGGAACGGCGGCCGAGGACGGTGGTGGCGATCAGCGCGGCGCCCGCCGGGGCGTAGGAGCGGTCGATCTCGCTGAGCACCAGGGTGTGCGAGACGGCCTCGTCCGGGTCCGCGTCCAGCAGCAGCTGCGGTTCGCGGAGCGGCGACTCGGAGGCGGCGTGGTAGTAGGTCGTCACCGGGTGGTGCGCGGGCTGGTGCAGCCCCGGCAGCAGCTCCCCGGCGGTGCGGGCGTCGGTGGCGATCACCACCGCCCGGCAGCCGAAGCGGCCGTGCCCGGCGGTGTCCACCCCGTTGGCGGCCACCGCCTCGGCCCGGACGCCGAGTTGGACCGTGCCGGGCGGCAGCGCCTCGGCGAGCTGCAGCGGGACGGCGGAGACGCCGCCTGCGGGCAGGCAGAGCCGCCCCCGGGCGTAGCCGCGCAGGGCCAGATCGGCCACCCTGCTGCTGGTGCCGAGTTCGGGGTCGCCGAGCAGCGCGGCCAGCAGCGGGCGGATGAAGCCGTCCAGGGTCCGGACCGGGATGCCGCGCTCCAGCAGGGCCTGGGCGGCGGTCCGTTCGGGGCGGGCCAGCAGCTTCGAGGTCGGGGTGGCGGCGAGCCGGGCCAGCGAGGTGCCAAGACGGGCCTTGTCCCAGGCCCCGCCGATGGGCGCGCGGGCGGTGCTGAGCGCCCGCCGCGGGCTGGTCGGCGAGCCGATCGGATAGCGGTGGCCCCGCCGGTGCACCAGCACGTCCGCGGCCAGTTCCCGCAGCTCCAGCCGCTGCAGGTCCAGGGATCCGCCCAGATCGGGGAACGAGGTGTTGAGCAGGTGGGCCCCGTGGTCGAGGCGGAAGCCCTCGTGTTCGTGGGCCGCCATCCGGCCGCCGACGCGGTCGCCGGCCTCCAGGACGGTGACGTTCAGACCGGCGCGGCTCAGCCGTCCGGCTGCCGCGAGCCCGGCGACCCCGGCCCCGATGACGACGACGTCGGAGGCACGGCGGTTGCGTACGGACTTGAGCGAGTGCTGCTGCGGGTGGTGGAGCGGGGTGGCTGCAGGCACGGGATGGCTCTCCCTCCATGGCCCTGACCCGCGGCGGACTCCAACGCATGTGCGGACACGGGTCAGCTGACCGGCTTCATCCGGTGATGCCCCGTCAAGCGAAAGATCAGACAGAGGAATTGGCCCCGATTTGTCTGAGGGGACGAATCCGACACGGAGGGTGAGCCGGGGGAGCGGAAGGGGCGCGTACAGTCACCGCACGCTTCCATGCGCCCCTTGTTTGCCCCCCTGCGCCCAGTGCGACCACAGCCGGCCACCGGCGGTTCGCCCGACGGCCCGGTCACCCCTGCCCTGCCGGGTCACCCCTGCCCCGTCCCGTCGCCCGCACCCCGTCCCGTCGCCCGCACCCCGTCCGGTCGCCCGCATCCCGACCGGTCACCCTGCCCCTCGGCCCGCAGTGGCCCCGGTGGTCGACATCGACCCCGGCGGTCGCGATACCGCCCGCCGGTCGACAGCGGCGCGCGGCTCAGCAGGCCGCGCGGATCGCCTGCTCCACCGTGGTGTGGGTGAACCGGAAGCCGGAGTCCAACAGCCGCCCCGGGACGACCCGGTGACTGCCCACCACCTCGACGGCCATCTCCCCGAGCGCCGCTTTCAGCACCGGCTCGGGCACGCTGAACACCGTCGGACGGCCCAGCACCGCGCCCATCGCGCTGGTCACCTCGGCGTTGGTCACCGGCACCGGCGCGGTCAGGTTCACCGGGCCGCTCAACTCCTGGGTGTCGATGAGGTGCCGCAGCGCCGCGACCTCGTCCTGGAGCGAGATGAAACTCCAGTACTGCCGCCCGTTCCCCAGCCGGCCGCCGAGGCCGAGCCGGAAGAGCGGGAACAGCTTGGCCCAGGCGCCACCGGCGCCGGAGACCACCAGCCCGGTCCGGGCGTGCGCCACTCGGATGCCGGCGGCTGCGGCCGGGGCGGTGGCCTCCTCCCACTCCACGCAGACCCGCGCCAGGAAGTCGCCCCCGGCCGGTGCGGACTCGTCGATCACCCGGTCGCCGGTCTGCCCGTAATAGCCGACGGCGGAGCCGGAGACCAGCACCTTCGGCGGGCTCGCCAGCCCGGCCAGCGCCTCGGCGACGGTGCTGGTGCCCAGTACCCGGCTGTCGAGGATCTGCCGCTTGTACGCCGTCGTCCAGCGCCGGTCGGCCACGCCGGCCCCGGCGAGGTGCACCATCGCGTCCAGGCCGTCCAGGCCCTTCCGGTCGACCTGCTTCAGCTGCGGGTTCCAGCGGAGCTCGGTGCTGCCGTCCGGTTGCGCGGCGGGGGTGCGCCGCACCAGCCGTACCACCTGGTGCCCGTCGTCCAGCAGCGAGCGGACCAGAGCGGAGCCGATGAGACCGGTCGAGCCGGTGACTGCGATACGCATGGGGCCATCCTTGCAGGCCGGTTGCCGAACGTAGTCTTGAACCCATGTCCGACACTCTGCTCACCCGTCCCGCCCGGCCCGAGGACGGCAACCGGCTCTACCGGCTGGACCACGCCGCCTGGTCGCCCCTCAGCGAGGTGGCGGAGCGCTCGGCCCCGCCGACGGCCGACAGCACGGTCTTCGACGAGCGGCACCAGCCCCAGGACTACCTGGTGGCGGAGCTGGACGGCGCGGTGGTCGGCTACGTCCGGCTGGTCCCGCCGACGCCACTGCCGAGCAACGCCCACATCCGGCAGATCCAGGGCCTGGCCGTGGACCGCGCCGCCCGCCGCCACGGCGTCGGCCGCGCCCTGGTCGACGCGGCGGTGGACCGCGCCCGCGCGGTCGGCGCCCGCCGGGTCACCCTCCGCGTCCTCGGCCACAACGCCCCGGCCCGCAGGCTCTACGAGTCGGTCGGCTTCGCGGTCGAGGGCTGCACCCCGGAGGAGTTCTACCTGGACGGCAGATATGTCGACGACGTCATCATGGGCCTGACGCTGGACCAGGGGCAGAACACCACCGGCCGTCAGGCTCCGTAGCGGTCCCAGAGGTGGGGGAATCGTTCCTCCATGACGCGGGCGTCATCGAAGTCGATGCTGCTGCCGAGCGGCTCCGACGCCTTGGGGGCGATGCCCAGCTCGGGCAGGTGCAGGCCGGTCAGCTGCTCGTAGGCGCGGTCGGCGGCGTCGCCCAGCTCCTCGGCGTCGCCGTCCAGCTCCTCGTCGAAGTCGGGGACGAGCTCGGCGAGGTCGTCCGGGTCGGCGAGTGCGCCCTCGAAGACCTCACGGCCCTGACCGATCAGCCAGCAGCAGAAGAAGTCGAAGGCGTCGTCGCCGGCCCCGCCGAGCAGCAGGTCGGCCGCGCCCCACAGGTCCCACCGCCAGGCCCGGGCCAGCCGGGCCTCGAACAGCCGGGCGAAGTCGACCACCTCGTCCGGCGTCAGTTCCACCAGCCGCTCCACCAGCAGGTCAGCCTGCTCGACCGGGTCGCCCTGAGCGGCCTCCCGGGTGTCGTCAATCAGCTGCCAGAACTCGGTCTCGTCGGTCACACCCCTAGCATCGCTGTCCCAGCGGCCCCGCGCACACGAAATGCGCCGTGCGGGCACGGCAGCGTGTCGCGGGTCACGTGGGAGGACAGGGGATGGCCGGGGTTGCGGCGCGGCCGGCGCCGTTCGCACCGCTCCGGCCGTGAACGCGGCGTGAAGCCCGGTCGACGCGGCCCCGAGCAGCCTCCGGCAGGGGACGCGGCTTCTGCTCAGGCCGCAGGGACGGTGGCGAGGACGGCCTGGAGGAGAGTGCTGAGGTCGACGGCGTGTTCCGGCGCCCGGCCGATCAGCGCGGCGATCTCGGCTGCGCAGCGGTCGCGGATCTCGTAGGTGCAGTCGGTGGCGACTTCCGCGAGGGAGGAGCACGGCGGGTCGGTGGGACGGTCGAGGAGGATGTCTGCAACGAGGCAGTGGAGAGAAGCCGAGTAGGCGTCCTCGAAGATGAGCCACTCGACCACGGCAGCCCGATCCAGGAGCCATCCGTCGGGTGCGTGCAGGGCCTGCTGCACCAGGTCGTGGAGGGCGTGACGTTCGGTGACACAGGCGTAGGCGGCGTCCAGCCCCAGCTGCTGGACGAGGTCGAGCAGTGCGGTATGGAGGACGGCCGAGCCTTCCGCCGACTCCACGTCGGCGAACTGATCCATGATGGCGACGGCGTCGGCTTCGAGCAGCGACGGGTGGGTACGGAGGTAGTCCCTGGACTCCGCCCAACTCGGCGTCTCCATCCACGCGACGAACATCTCGCTCCGCATTCGGATGTCGTAGGCGGCCACCGCGCCCTCGGCTTGGATCGTGTCCAGCAGCGCGAGGTGATCGAGGGCGTCGCTGGTCATCAGGCTGAGCTCTTCAAGGGCCGTGTGGGTTTCCGGAGAGAGCAGGGCGTGCTCGTGCTCCTGGAGAAAGGCGAGCGAGGCCTGACTGGACGGCGCGTCGATCCACTCGGCGGCCAGCCGGAGGGTGGCCGGTGAGAGCGTGGCCCAGGCAGGGAGAGGCTGACCGGTGATCGACGGCCAGAGCGCAGCGAGCTGGGCCGAGCGCTCGGGGCTGGAGTGTCCGGTATCGCGCAGCAGCTGACGCGCGCGGAGGACGGTCGATTCGGACAGCCCGCTCCCGGCCTCGTGCTCGCTCAGCGGGGCCAGCAGCTGGCCAGCAGCCTCGATGCCGTCGTGGGCGACGAGGAAGTCGGCCAATCCGCAGACCAGCTGCGCTGCAGCGTCGGGTAGGTCTGCGAAGTCGTCGATGGCTGCACAGTAGGCGGCCAGTGCGGCGTCGCCCTCTCCGATCTCGGCCAGGAGGAGCGCGAGGATGCTGAGGGAATTGCCGAGAGCGGGGACGTGTGCGGCGGGGTGGGATCGAGCCAGAGCGCGGTAGATGTCGCTGGCCTCCTGGGCCGGGGCGAGAGCAGCCGCGTGTTGCTCGATGCCGGCCAGGTGAATGGCGATGTTGTTGAGGGAGCCGGCGAGGTCAGGGAGGTGGGCAGCCGGGTCGTCCTGGGCGAGGCGGCGTCGAAGGATCACAGCTTCCAGCGCGGGTTCGAGCGCGGCGTCGTGCTGTCCGACGCCGGCGAGGCGAACGGCGAGGTTGTGGAGGCTCAGGGCGAGCGCGGGGAGGTGGGCAGTGAGGTCGGCTTCGACGAGGAGACGTCGAAAGGCGACGGCTTCTTGTGCGGGCGCGAGGGCGGCCTCGTGCTGTCCGTTGTCGGCCAGTTGGCTCGCGAGGTTGTTCAGGGCCCCGGCGAGATGGGGGAGGTGGACGCTGGGGTTGGCCTGGGTGAGGGCGCGGTGCAGGGCGACGGCTTCCTGCGCCGGTGCGAGGGCGGCCTCGTGTCGTCCGACGCCGGTGAGGTGAACGGCAAGGTTGTTCAGGGCTCCGGCCAGATTGGGGAGGTGAACGTCGGGGTTGGCTTCGGCGAGGGCGCGGTGCAGGGGGACGGTCTCTAGCGCGGGTGCGAGGGCGGCCTGGTGCTGTCCGTTGTCGGCCAGCCGTGTAGCGAGGTTGTCGAGGGAGTTGGCGAGGTGGGGGAGGTAGACACCGGGGTTGGCCCGGGCGAGGGTGCGGTGCAGGGTGACGGCCTCTTGTACGGGCGCGAGGGCGGCCTGGTGCTGTCCGGTGTCGGCCAGCCGCATGGCCAGGTTGTGGAGGGAGTTGGCGAGGTCCGGCAGGTGGGCGTCGGGGCTGGCTTCGGCCAAGGTGCGTCGCAGGGTGACGGCTTCCTGGGCATGAGCGAGGGCGGCCTCGCGCTCTCCGACGTCAGCCAGCCGCGTGGCGAGGCTGTTGAGGCTCAGAGCCAGGTCGGGGAGGTAGGCGGTGGGGTTGGCCTCGGCAAGGCTGCGTCGCAGGCTGACGGCCTCTTGTGCGGGCGCGAGGGCGGCCTGGTGCTGCCCGTTGTCGGCCAGCCGCATGGCCAGGTTGTTCAGGGCCCCGGCAAGGTGGGGGGAATGGGCGGCCGGGTTGGTTCGGGTCAGGGCGCGTTGCAGGGTGACGGCTTCCTGAGCTGGCGCGAGGGCGGCTTCGAGCCGGCCGACGTCGGCGAGAGCGGCAGCGAGGCTGTTGAGGCAGCCGGCGAGGTGGGGGAGGTGAGCGGCAGGGTTGGCCTCAGCCAGGACACGGTAGATGTCGGTGGCTTCCTGGGCGGGGCCAAGCGCGGCGTTGCGCTGTCCGACGTTGTTGAGGTGGATGGCGAGGTTGTTGAGCGAGCTGGCATACAGGGGGAGGTGGGCGGAGGGATTGGCTTGGGCCAGCGTGCGGAAGGTGTCGGTGGCTTCTTGGGCGGGGGTGAGTGCGGCTTCGCGCTGCCCGACGCTGGCGACGCAGGCGGCGAGGTTGTTGAGGGCTCTGGCGAGGTTGGGCAGGTGGTCGGCTGGATTGGCCTCGGCCAGAGAGCGGTACAGGTCCGCAACCTCCTGGGCGGAAGCGAGCGCGTCATCACGCCGTCCGAGCTCGGACAGGCGGCCGGTGAGGTTCCCGAGGATCGCGGCGAGTTCGGGCAGGTGAGCGGTGCAACCAGCCTGGACGAGGGAGCGGGAGAGGTCGGCGGCCTCCTGAGCGGGTGCGAGTGCGGCTTCACGCTGTCCGGCGCCGGCCAACCGCATGGCGAGGTTGTTCAGGGCACTGGCGAGGTCGAGCAGGTAAGCGGTGGGATTGGCCTCGGCCAAGGCACGGAACCGGGTGACTCCAGGGTCGCCGGCGGTCGCGGCGTGCAGCCAGAGGGTGCGCCGAAGGTAGGGGTCGGCGTTGTCCGGCTGCTGGAAGTCGCCGGTCTGCTGCCGCGTCAGCTCGATCAGGGCCCCGGTCAGGGCCAGCGCCGGGGGCACCGTCCCGCCGTCGCCGGTCGGCACCAGCGGGGAGTCCTGCCGCAGGAAGTCCACGAATTCGCGGTGGTACAGCCGGTAGACGGCCTGCTCGCCATCGGAGTCCTCGACGATGAAGCGCCCGTAGAGGGTCAGTAGCTGGTCCAGGTCTGCCGCGTCGTAGCCGGGACCGCCGGGCCTGAGTGCCGCCGCCATCGTCTCCCAGACACCGCCGGCCGGGACGCCGTTCCCTTCCGACCAGGCCAGCGCGCTCAGCAGGGCGCGGACGGCTCCGGGCTGCACCTGGCCGCCGCGTTGCAGCTGCGGTCCGGTGTCCAGGTCGTGTGCGAACGCTGCCGCGATCGAGTCGGGGACGGTGTCCTGCCAGGGGGTCTCCGGCTGCTCCCGCAGCCGCTGCGCGACATCGGCGGCGACGATCCGGGCGAAGAGGAAACCGCCGCCGCTGTTCACCGCCCGCGCGGCCAGCACCGGTGCGACCTCGGCCACCAGCTCGTCATTCAGCTCGGCCGCTCGGAGCCGCGCGGTCAGATAGCGGGTCAGATCCGTTCGGGTGTCTGGCTCGGCCTCCAGGTCGATCAGCTGGACCCGGGTCCCGAGCGTTCTGGCGAGCGCCGCGTCGAGGGGTTCCTGCGGCTGCTGCTGGAGCCGGAACGGCCGATCGCGTGTCGCCAGTAGCACGCACGCGAGCTGGCTCAGCGGGACGAGTACCTGCTCGGCAATGGCGTGGGCCTGCTCCGGTGCGGCCTCGTCCAAGCCGTCCAGCACGATCGCGACTGGCGGCTGACCGCCGTTGCGGAGCTGCTGCAGCTGGTCGATCAGCGCAGCCGGGGTCTGCGGCTCGGGGAGGCCGAGGCGGTCGGCCAGGACGACGGCGAGCTGCTGCGCGTCGAGGCCACGGAGGTGCACGGAGGCGGCGATGCTGCGCTCGCCGGGATCGGGGTCAGCGTGGTCGAAGGCGCCGTGGGCGTGCGTGGCGGCGCGCTGCGCCGGGTCGGAGAGGGCCGCGATGCGCCCGGCCACGGCTGACTTGCCGCAGCCGGCCCCTCCGGTGACCAGGAACAGCCCCGGTTGCCCCGCCGCCAGCCAGCCGGTGATCTGCTCCAGGACCCGGGTCCGCCCGGTGAAGAACCACCCCTCCTCGGTCGGCGCGATCCCGCGCGAGGCGAGGACGAGGTGTTCGACCAACGACTCGTGCCGGGTCGACTGCCACCTCGGGTTCCGGAACATGACCGTGGGTCGGCCCTCGGTCACCAGGACCGGGCGCTGGCTGTCGGTCGGCCACTGCGCGCAGATCGCCTGGGCCAGGGTCGCGCCGGTGATGCCCCGGTTGCGGACGCTCCACTCGTGGCGGTACTCGGACGTGTCCGGCCCGGTGCTCAGCAGCTGCCGTGCGGTCTCCAGCAGGACGCCGGCCCCGTCGCCCTGCTCGTCGGCCTGGCAGCTCGCCAGGATGCCCAGCCAGGCCGAGCGCCCCGGCCCGAGCGCCTGCTCCGCACGACGCTCCAGCGCCTGCTTCAGAGCCTGGGGCGCGACGGCCCCGGCGAAGCAGGTGTCGATGAGGATGAGGACCTGGTCGGCACCGCTCTCCAGGGCCCGGTAGGTCAGGGATGACGCGTCATAGGCGTCATCGGGGTCCTTGGTCCGCAGGCTGTCCCTGGCCGCGAACCGCAGGTCGGAGCCGACGACCTCGGCGTGGCCGGACCAGATGACCAGCGCGGCCGAGTGACCGTGGTCCGTGCGGTGCCCTTCCGCCCAGGACTTCACCCGGGCCCTGACGGTGGCGAGGGGCTGGTCCTTGACGATCTCCGGCCGGTAGCCGAACTCGCTCAGCTGCTGCGCCAACTGCTCCAGTTGGTCGTTCGCGCCGTGCAGGTGGGGGAAGACCGCCTCGTGGTCGTAGTGCTCGGTCACCACCCCCAGCAGGGTGCCGCGCTCCTCACTCATCGTCAGCCGCTCCGACCAGCACGTGTGCGGTGAGGCTCTGCGCCTCCCGCGCCGACGCCGGGCGGACCGTCAGCCGGTACAGGCCCGGGGCCGACGGCGGGAACTCCGTGGCGTAGCGGCCCTCGCCGCGATTGCCCAGGGTCCGCTGCACCGGGCGGCCCGCGCCGCCGTCGACAGGGCTCAGCTCGGCGCGCAGGGCCAGCGCATCCCAGTCGCGGAAGGTCTCCGGGACGACGGCCTCGACCCGGCAGCCGGCCCCGGCCGACGGGTACTCGTCCGCCCTGATGCCGAAGCGGACCTGGTCCTCCGGGGCGCGATGGGACCGCGGCTGGGATGCGAGCCAGCCCCAGATCGCGTCGCGCACGCCGGGGTTGTTCTGCAGCGAGCCGTGCTGCTCGCTGGGGGTGAAGGCGGGGGAGAAGCCGTCGGGGCAGGAGGAGAGCCGGGGCACGCGGCCGTCGCCGCCCTCGTCGCTCGCGCCGATGGTCTCCAGGCCCAGTACGCTCCCGGCGGAGTAGGTACCGGTGGTGAGCGTCGGCTGGAGCACGCCCGTCACCGGCATCAGCTCGTACCCTCCGCCGCCCGCCCGGATCCGGGCATGGAACTCGGCGGCGTCCGCCAGCAGCTTCGGATCCACCCCGGGGAGCCCCGGCATCTCGTCGACGCGCAGCAGACCCCTGCCGCCGTCGACCAGGCAGGCGTAGTCGGGCAGCAGCTGGTGCAGCGAGGGCAGGCTCCGGGCGAAGCCGCTCAGGCCGGGTACCCCGTGCACCAGCGACTGCAGGGCGTCCAGCGAACCCCGGTGCGGGGTGCCCAGGGTGATGATGCGCCGGACGACCTCGGCCCCGCCCAGGCACTCGGCGTAGTAGCGGGCGACCAGGCCGCCCATCGAGTGGCAGATGAGCACGACTTCGGCCTCGGCCCGCTCCGGCCGGCTGGCCCGCCAGCGGCCGAGCGCCCGGTCGACGGTCACCCGCAGCCGCTCGGCGTTGTAGCGGCAGGAGAGCCGCCAGTCGTAGCCGAAGGCGACGAGGTTGGGCGTGCCCTGGGCGTCCTCGCGATCGAGGGTGAAGCTCCGCTCCAGCCAGTCCAGCAGGTCGGTGTAGCCGCTGATCAGCGGGCTCATCCCGGGCAGGCCGTGGACGTCACGCATCGGTCCGGTGGCCTCGACCCCGTCGCCCGGGTGCTCGTCGCCGAGGTCCTGCGGGAGCGTCAACTGCCGCACCGAACCGCCGAACGTCCGGATCCCGCGCCGCAGCGCCGAGCCGGACAGGCCCCAGACCTCGTGCCCGTCCTTGCTCAGCCGACTGCCCATGATGCCCGGCAGCACCACGACGAGATCCCTGACCGCCTGCCGTTCCACGCGTGCCCCCGCTTCCCCACCCGCCCCGCTCCCCGCTGGTGGGACCACCGTACTTGCAGCCGCCGACACCGGCCGGGTAGATCCCCGAACGCACCGCTGCCCCCGTCTCGCCGGGGCGGGACGGGGGCAGCGGGGTGGTGCCGTGGTGCGGGGTGGCCTTACAGGCCGAGGTCGCCCTCGAAGGCGCCCTCTTCCAGGCGGGCCTTGACGGTGCCCAGGAAGCGGGCGGCGTCGGCGCCGTCAACCACGCGGTGGTCGTACGACAGGGCCAGGTAGACCATGTCGCGGACGGCGATGGTGGTGCCGAGCTCCGGGCTCTCGATCACGACGGGACGCTTGACCGTCGCGCCGATGCCGAGGATCGCCACCTGCGGCGGGGTGAAGATCGGGGTGTCGAACAGCGCCCCGCGCGAGCCGGTGTTGGTGACGGTGAAGGTGCCACCGGACAGCTCGTCCGGCTTGACCTTGTTGTCCCGGGTGCGGGCGGCCAGGTCGGCGGTCTTCTTGGCGATGCCGGCGATGTTGAGGTCGCCCGCGTCGTGGATGACCGGGACCATCAGGCCCTTCTCGGTGTCCACCGCGATGCCGACGTTCTCGGTCGCGTGGTAGGTGATCGTGCCCTCGGCGTCGTTGAGGGTGGAGTTGACCACCGGGTGCGCCTTGAGCGCCTCGGTCGCCGCCTTCACGAAGAACGGCATCGGCGAGAGCTTGACGCCCTCGCGGGCCTGGAAGCCCGCCTTGGCCTTGGCGCGCAGCCGCATGATGTTGGTGACGTCCACCTCGACCACGGTGGTGAGCTGCGCGGTGGTCTGCATCGCCTTGAGCATGTTGTCGGCGATGACCTTGCGCATCCGGGTCAGCTTGACGGTCTGTCCGCGCAGCGGCGAGGCCTCGGCGATGGTCGCCGGGGCCTTCGCGGCGGCGGCCGGGGCGGCCGTGGCCGCAGCGGCGGCGCGGGCTGCCTCGGCGGCGGCGATGACGTCCTGCTTGCGGATGCGACCGCCGACGCCGGAGCCCTCCAGCGAGCCCAGGTCGACACCCTGCTCGGCCGCGAGCTTGCGGACCAGCGGGGTGACGTAGGCGTCGCCGGCGTCGGCGACCGGCGCGGCCGGAGCAGCGGCCACGGGGGCCGGAGCGGCGACCGGGGCCGGAGCAGCGGCGACCGGGGCCGGG
>Ga0302314_10006365_pt1 | contig 21401 bp, 21 predicted proteins | sample III_Palsa_N2_3_FD_200533 | JGI IMG/M metagenome (GOLD analysis project Ga0302314, IMG submission 200533) | Peat permafrost microbial communities from Stordalen Mire near Abisko, Sweden - III_Palsa_N2_3 | ecosystem: Environmental > Terrestrial > Soil > Palsa > Peat permafrost | place: Sweden...
TGCTCGAACCCCCGACCCAGCTCCGACCCACCTCCACGACGGCCGTGACACCGGCGGCCGACGCCGCATAAGATCACCCACGGCATCCCGCGTCGAGATCATTTACACCACTCCGCGGACGCGACCCAGCCTGGGGGGCGTATGCCTCTTCGGCTGTCGGCTGTCGGCTGTGGCCGGCGGCCTCACAAATCGACGGCCACTGCTGCTCAGAGTTGGAGCAGGATTGTGCCGATGTGGGTGCCAGCAGCCCAGGGGCGGACTGACTGACGCCCGCCCCTGGGCTGCGGCTGCGCGCCGCGCGACGGTCCTGCGGGTCAGCGGTGCACGGTCACGCTGAACAGGGCCGGATGGCTGTTGAGGAAGCCGCTGGCCCAAGCGCCCTTGGCGGTCTGGAGCATGTACCCGTTGGCGCCCTCGGGCATGACGTGCCAGGTGCCCAGTGCCGCGCTGGAGCTGAACGTGATGCGGGCATCGACGTGTGCCCAGTAGCCCGAGGTGACCTTGATTTCCGGCGTGGCCGGGAGCACCAGATACTGCTCGGTGTTGTGGTCCGTGATCCAGTTGCTCGGCTGCCAGCGGCCGGTGACTGGGTTGAGCCAGCTGACGGTAACGCCGGGGGCTGAACTCCCGCGCGCGTTCACGCCGTTGGGATTCCAGAGGGTCACCTGGTCCTGCACCGGGACCAGCACGTCCTTGGAGCGCTGCATGTACCAGATCACCAAGTTGATCGTCTGGCCGCGCTTGACCGAGGCTGGGATGCCCTTCGCAGCCGTGTAGAGCGTGCCGACGGGGAGGTTCGGCGGAGCGGGGGTCGCGATCGCGACCGTGCCCGGAAGCAGCGCGAGAAGTCCAGCCGCGACTGCGGCCAGAGCGGCGCGTCCGGTGAGTCGTGAGTACACAGTTCCCCCATGGTGAATCGGTATCCAGTGGTGTGGCCCGGCGGGCGTCACCATGCCACGGACTGGACGTCCGCAGCTACCTCGCTTCAGAGTTGGAGCAAGAGCGCACCCATGAGGCTCAGCGATTCGGCAAGGTGCGCCAGCCGGATGCCGAGCCCGACGCGAGTGCGGGTGCCTGCGAGTTGATCGACTATCGGTCAGTCAACGTGACAGTTCGCTGCGGCAGCTGTGCCGCGACGCACCATCAGCTCAGCTCTCCGTTGTCTGTTACTGCTCGGCCGCCTGGTAGCCGGACAGGTCGGCGATCACCGAGACCGGAGCAGCACCGCCGTTGTAGATCTCGACGCAGCCGTCGCTTCCGGTCTGGGTCAGCGTCGAGTTGGCAACGGTCTGTCCAGCGGTCCAGTTGATGTTGGAGGTGCCGGGACGGGTCGTGCCGTCCGGATAGGCGGTCAGCCAGCCGCCTGCGGAGCTACCGGTGACGGTCACGTTCAGCGCGGCGGCGACGGTTGCCGCAGTGCTAGGTACGCACACCTTGACCTGCCGCCCGCGCTGCAACTGCCCGGCCGGGGCGCCGATGCCGTAGCGGGTGTCCAGCAGGCGCTGGGGTGTGGGTAGGGAGATGAAACCGGTCAGCGAGTCGGTAGCGGTCGCGGTCCGGTAGTAGCCGACGATGTCGACGACGAAGTCCGTGGCCGCCGCCCCGCTGTTGTAGACCGTGATCCGTCCGTTCCCGTCGGCGACTGCTGTGACCAGGTTCGACGTGTTCGTCCAGGTCGACCAGTTCAGGTTCGACGTGGGCGGCCGGGTCTGCCCCGTGGTGTAGACGGTGGCGAAGCCGGGGCTGCGCTCGTCGGTAGCGGTCAGGTTGAGCTCCATTGTGTCGCCACCGGGCGAGGCCACCAGCGTGGATGGGACCGAGACTGTCACCGAACCGTGTGCCGGGACCTGCTTGCCTGTCGTGCGGGTGTCCAGGATGCGGGTCGGCGTGACCGGGTGGTACTCGACACCCGGCTGGTACACATTGAATATGCCGTTGTAGCCCGCGATATCGATCACGAGGTCGATCCGCCCGCTGCTTCCGTTGTATACGTCGAAGTACGCGCTGTGGGGGGAGAGCCGAACCGTGGCCTGGTTGGCGACCGTCTGGCCGGCCGTGAAGTTCAGCGTGGAGGTGGTGGGGCGGCTGACGCCGTCCGGATAGACCGTGAGGAACCCACTCGCCTTGGTGTCGGTGGCGGTGACGTTCAGCACCAGCGAGTCGATGGACGAGAATTCCTCAGGGATCCTCACAGTGCTGTGCGCGGGCACACTGTCGAGGCCGTGGGTCCGGCTGTCATAAAGGCGCGTCGCGGGCGACTGCGGTAGCAGGTCCTCCCCGGCCACCACGGTGGTCTTGTCGGTGGCGGTGCGGCCGAGCAGGTCAGTGGTGGTGACGGTGGCACCATACACACCGGAACGGTATCCGTGGATGTTGTTCTCCGGATAGCGAGAGTTCCAGGCCGCGCTCGTGCCGTCACCGAAGCTGATCTGTGCGCTGCTGTACTGCCAGCCGCCGAGAGTGGCGCCCGCGAGCGAGAACTGGTCCAAGCCGGACTCGGGCGCGCCGTTTGAGTTGCGCGCTGTTGTGGCAGTGAGGACCGGCTGGTCGACGGTCGCGGTGAGCACGTCCACGTCGCGGGTACTGGTCCGTGTCAGGCCGTCGCTGTTGGTGACAGTGAGGGTCGTGGCGTAGGCACCCGGGTTGGCGTAGGTGTGCGGGATCGCCGAGCCGACCGGGGCGGACTGCACAGGACTGCCGTCGCCGAAGTTCACCGTCATCGTGAGCGCTTCGCCCCACCCGGAGGTGGGGGCAGAGATGGGCTGCTCGTCCACGGCGGTGCCAGCTGCAGTGAGCAGGTTTCCCGGCTGCAGGAAGGTGAGGGCGTCCTCGTGCTCGAAGAGGCCGCGGTCGTAGTAGCTGTACGGGCCCGTCCCGGTGTCGGTGACGTCGGGATCCTGTGCTCGCGGGTTGCCGCTCCAGTCGGTGCTCAGCTCACCGGTGGCGCCCGAGTCCGCAGAGTCGACCTCGGAGGCCGCGGTGTCGCCGTCGTGTGCGCCCTGGCCGGTCTTGGCGGTGAAGTCCGCCGGGGTCGTGTAGGTGGTGCCGGCCCAGGAATAGAGCGGTGCGCCGGTGGTGGTGGGGATGATGGTGTTGTAGTCGCTGTTGACCGTCGCGGTGGAGTCCGCTGCGACGGAGATCGCGCCGACGGTGCTCGCGTTCATGACGTTGTTCTCGATCGCGGCGGAGGAACCGCCGTCGACGGCGATGTCGGGCACCGAGCTGGATCCCAGGGTGTTACTGGTGACGGCTGCCTTCACGGCACCGTCCAGCCACACCCCGCCATGCGCGGGACTGCCACCCGTGGCGATCTGGTCAGTGGTGATGACCACGCGCTGGGAGCCGGCTTCGGCGTGTACCGCGCTCGTGCCCCATCCGGCGTCGAGCGAGCTTCGCGACAGGGTGACGTCCGAGGAGGCGCCGTCCACGGTGAGCCCGCTCGCGGCCGGGATGCCCGTGGTGATGTTCTGCATGTTGAGGATCAGGTGGCTCAGCGCGATATTCTGCGAGCCGACGACGTCGAGGGCGTTCTGGCTCGACGCGGCGTACACCCGGAGGTTCTCGACTGTCACGTCGTGGACCCCGTCCAGGGTCAGCGCGGTGGCCTGGGCGGTTGACTCCAGCTCGGCACCGCCGTCGATGGTGATCGGCGCGGTCGAGGTGCCGGAGTTCTTGAGCACGACCGGGCCCTGGTAGGGCGTGCTGGACGCGAAGAGCTGGATGGTCTGCCCAGCCTGCACCACATCTGCCGCCGCCTGGACGGTGCAGAAGGGCACAGCCGCGCTGCCGGCGTCGGGCGCGGTGTCGCTGCAGCTGGTCGTGATGTTGTTCACGTAAATCGTGCTGCCCGACGCCGTGTCTGCGTGGGCGATGGTGGCCGTCAACCCGGCAACTGCCAGAGCCAGCACGGCGGGGACGGATGCGAGGCGTGCGGATCGCACAGTCTCCCCCTCATGAATGCGCTCCCGCGGATGGGAGCCGCGCCATGCTATGCGTGCACGCACAGAGGAAAACCGGCAGATCCACAGCAAGTGGATCCACCTCCTCGTTCTTCTCATGTAATCCTTACTGAGCACCATGACGTACAGCCGCACTCGATCAGCGACCAGTACTCCGGACCCCACCGATCAGCGAACGCCCCATTCCCACTCAGAGTTGGAGCAGGATTTTGCCGATGTGGGTGCTGCTCTCCATGAGGCGGTGGGCTTCGGGGGCGGCTTCGATGGGCAGGACGCGGTCGATGACGGGTGTGACGGTGCCGTTGTCGAGCAGGGGCCAGATGAGGATGTCCGTGCCCAGGGCGCGGCAGGCTTGGAGTTTGTCGGGGCTGCCGGCGGTGACGGCGACGCGGGCGCCGAGGGCCTTGGCGAGTTGGATCGCCATGGTGCCGATGCCGCTGCTGCCGCCGTGCACCAGCAGCGTCTCGCCCGGCCGCAGGTGCCCCACCTGGAACACGTTGGACCCTCGGACAGTACCCCCACGACAGAGCCGAGCGAGAGCTATCCTACCTGGGGTAGCATTAGAGGCATGGGTAGTAGCAAGAAGTACTCTGTCAGCTTGCCCGAGGACCTCGCGGAAGCAGTTCGTACCCAAGTCGGACCTGGTGGGTTCTCTGCGTACGTCGCCCAGGCGATCGAGCAGCGGGTGGCCATGGACAAGCTTCGTGAGGTCGTCGAGGACTTCACGGTTGACCACGACCCGCTGACTCGCGAGGAGGTCGAGGCGGCGCGGGCACTGCTGCGCCACGACCGCCAACGCGGTCAGGACGCCGCAGCCTGATGCCGGGCACGCTCGTCCTCGACTGTGAAGGTCTGTCGAAGCTCTATCTCAAGGACCGCGGCCTCCTCGCCTTGGTCCAGGCCGCCACCGAGGAGGGCATCCGGGTGGTCACCTCCGCGATGACCACGCTGGAGGCCGACTACGAGCGTGTCCACCCAGCGCGCATCGCCTGGGTGCTGTCCCGTATCGACATCTGCGACGTCACCAAGGAGCTCACGGTCCAGGCTGCCGTTCTCCTGCGCAACCAGCGGCTGCACGGTCACAAGTACGCCATTGACGCCGTCCTGGCGGCAATCGCCCGTAGCTCGCCGCGCCCGGTGAGCGTCGCGACCTCCGACCCGGAGGACCTCGCCCAGCTCTGCGGACCAGCGGTGGAGATCATCACCGTCTGATCCGCTCCGGCGGTCGTCCGGTGAACTCCCGCCGGAGCACTGCTGGTCAGAGCTGGAGCAGGATCTTGCCGATGTGGGTGCTGGATTCCATGAGTCGGTGGGCTTCGGCGGCAGCCTCGATCGGGAGGACACGGTCGATGACGGGCTTGACGGTGCCGTTTTCGATGAGGGGCCAGACGTGTTCGCGAACGCCGGCGACGATGGCTGCCTTCTCTTCGAGGGGGCGGGCGCGCAGGCCGGTGGCGGCGATGGCGGCGCGCTTGGACATCAGCTTGCCCAGGTTCAGCTCGGCCTGGACGCCGCCCTGCATGCCGATGATGACCAGTCGGCCGTTGACGGCGAGAGCATCGAGATTGCGGTCGAGGTACTTGGCGCCGATGACGTCGAGGATGACGTCCGGGCCGTGCCCTGCGGTGGTCTCGCGCAGTTCCTCGACGAAGTCCTGTTCGCGGTAGTTGATGAGGATGTCCGCACCCAGGGCGCGGCAGGCTTCGAGCTTGTCCGGGCTGCCCGCAGTGACGGCGACCTTCGCGCCGACGGCCTTGCCGAGCTGGATCGCCATGGTGCCGATGCCGCTGGACCCGCCGTGAACCAGCAGCGTCTCGCCGGGCCGCAGGTGCACGGTTTGAAACACGTTTGACCATACGGTCGAGGTGACTTCGGGGAGGGCTGCGGCGTCGATGAGGTCGACTCCCTTGGGGACTGGCAACAGCTGCCCAGCGGGGACGGCCACCTTCTCGGCGTATCCGCCGCCGGCCAGCAGGGCACAGACCTCGTCGCCGACCGCCCAGCCGCCGACGCCGCTCCCGAGCGCGATGATGCGCCCGGAGCACTCCAGCCCGGGGTAGCGGGAAGCGCCGGGCGGTGGATCGTAGAACCCCTGTCGTTGCAGCACGTCGGCGCGGTTCACGGCAGAGGCGGCGACCTCCACCAGCACCTCGCCCTCTCCGGCTACGGGGTCGGGGACTTCAGCCAATTGGAGGGCGTCGGGGCCGCCGGGCTCGGTGATGGTGATAGCTCGCATACTCCGACGCTACCTGCCGACCGCGTCTGAATTCACTTCGCCCGGCCGGTCGGTGGGGAGGTGGTCAGAGCGGTGTCGGCCAGGAGATGGATGTGCCAGTACAGGGTGAGCCGTCGCTGAGTGCTGGGGGTCACCTGATCGGTGAGGGCGACGACGGGCGTGGGGTCTTCGAGGTGCAGGCGGACGGCAAGCCGGGCGAGGTCGGACAGGGGGTCGCCGAACGCGGCGAGTTCCCAGTCCAGGAGGAGGCGGGTGCCGTCGGGTTGGCTTACAAGGTGGCCCGGTTGGAGGTCGTGGTGCAGCAGCCGGGGCTGGATGTCAAGATTGGTGGCGTCGAGTTGGTCGTGCAGGGTCATGGCTTCGGCGGCCAGGTGGGGTGCGGCTGTGGCGTAGGCGGTTAGACGCTGGTGGAGGTAGTGGCTCCAGGAGGGGGAGTAGGGGGCACCGGCGAGGCGGCCGGCGTGTGGGCCGGTGATCTGGTGGATGGCGGCCAGGGGCTCTGCGAGTTCGTCCAGGAGGTGTTCGGTGGGGACGGGTTCGGGGTGGACCGTGCTCTGGGCGGTCCACCCCGGGCGAGGCCCTGTGTCGATGGCCAGCAGCCTGGGCGCGGGTATGCGGTGAGCGGCGAGGAGTTGCAGGGCGGCGGCTTCGTTGGCGGCCCGGGCTGGGTCTCCGTAGTGCTTGAGGACGTAGGGGACGGCTGAGTCGTCGATGCGCCAGACCCGGTTGGCCTGTCCTGTGGTGATTTCGCTGGCACCGGGCGGGACATGGCCGTCGATCGTGGTCATGGCGGTCAGGCGGTGTCGCCGAGGTAAGTGGTATTGGGGTCGCTGGTGGCCAAGGCGGCGATCGGCTCGCGCAGTGAGGCTGGCAGGAGGTTGTAGCTGGGCACCTTGTCCAGGGGCACCCATTCGAGGCCGGTCTGCAGGTCGTCTTCGGCATGGCCGCCGAGATGGTTGGGGTCGCTGGTGGGGGTGCATTTGAAGATCGCTTCGATGCGGTGGGTGGCAGCCTCGGTCTGGGCGTGTTCGTGATGGGCCCCGATGTACTCGCGCAGCCAGAGCAGTTTGTCGACGGTGACGGTCAGCCCGGTCTCCTCGTGGACCTCGCGGCGGGCGGCTTCCGCGAGGTCTTCGCCGGGGTTCTGGCCGCCACCGGGCAGGAAGTAGCAGTCTTGCTCGGCCCAGTGTGCTTGCTGGAGGAGGATGCGGCCGTCGTGGAGGATCACGGCCTTGGCGGAGGTGCGGATGGTTGCCGTGACTGGTTCGGGCATGGCGGGTGCTCCCTGGGGTTGGTGCGGCTGGCCAAGGTGTTGTCAGCGTTCAGTCTTGCCGAATTCGGTTGCTCGGCCGATGAGTCGGCGTCCTATCAGCCTCCAGGGGCCGATCAGTCGTATGAACGGCTGGAGGGGGCTGGCGGCGATCAGCGTGGCTCGATGCCCGGCTGCCGCCTGTGGGGGACGTCCGCTGCCTGCTGGTGGTTGGACGGCGGCATGCAAGGCCGGGGCAAGGTGCAGGAGTCGCGCCGTGAGGAGCGGCCCGTGCAGGACGATGCCCAGGACGGCGACCCCTGTCCATGCCGGCCCGGCCTGCCACGAGCTGGTGACAGCGGCGGCGGTGAGCGGTGCCCCGATCAGCCACGCTGCCTCGTCGGCCCCTTCGCGAAGGATCAGGGCCGCGCGAGCAGCGCGGGAGATTCTGGAGGGCTGTGCGGCAACCGCTCTGGCATGCAGGTCGGGGCGGGCCGAGGCGGTGAAGGCCAGGGCGTGGAGGTTGGTCAAGCCGGAGGGCTCGATGTAGGGCTCGTCCAGGACCGCGACGGTGCTGGGAGTGGACGTGGCGCCGAGCAGAGACAGGCGGTGGCCGGTGCCGAGGTCTTCCATGGGTTCGGGAAAGCCGCCGATGGTCCGCAGTGCAGCCAACTGCACGGCCATGCCGCAGCCGACGCCGTAGATCATCGGCCGCAGCAGCGTCCGGACGATGCCCGGCAGCCGGGCGCCGGCGAGGTGCTGGTGGAGGCGGATGCGGGCGAGTTCGATGCCCAGGGAGCGGCGAAGCTGGTAGACCCACTCCTCGGCCAGCAGCAGACCAGTAGCTCCGGCCGGGATGGGACGACGACCCAGCAGGGGCAGTCGTTGCTGCTGGATCACCTCGGGGGCATGGCCGGTTCGGTCCTGGTGGCGGATCGCTGCTCGGGCGAACGCGGTCAGCGTGCGGTTGTCGGGCAGCGCGTCGGCGTCGTAGATCAGGAAATACGTGTTGTCAGCATCCTGCTGCGGGTGCCAGCCGGACGGTCCCAGAATCTGCTCCAGGCGGTTGACGACGTAGTTGAGCTGTCCGGCCTTGCGGCCTCCGGCAGCGGGTTGGTGCAGATGCACCACCGGTAGGCAGTTGTCGGGCAGCCGGGAGGCTACTGTTTCCACGACCTGCGCGGTTGTGGGTTCGGCGTCGAACAAGGCGGCCAGCAAGCCGAAGCGTCTGCTCGGTGGCGAGGTGTTGACGGCGGCGGCGACGTGGTCGCAGCGGCCGACGGGGAACAGGCCGTGCAGGTCGCCCGCGAACAGGGTGTCGCGTGCGGCGAGGTCGGGAAGTCGGGTTCGGTGCCGGTGGCGGTCGACCTCCTCACGGTCGGTGGTGATCACGGCGACCACGGCACGGTGACTCGGGTAGGTGAGCGCGGCGAAGGCGGCAATCGTGCTGGGCGCTGCGGTCTGCTCGCGGAGCATGGGTAACAGCACCACCAACCAGGGATCGCGGTCGGAGGCCAGGGGAATGGGCTCGGCGCGGGAGGCGGCCAGGAGCCATCGGGCGCAGGTCTCGGTGGCCACGGCTGCCCACAGGGCCCGGGCGAGCAGAGCGCTCAGGAGCACCGGAACCAGGATGCCGAACCACACGGTGGTGGGTGTCACCGTTCCTCTTCCAGAAGTCGGTAGACGGCGCGGACTTGGGCGGCCACGCGGGGCCATGCGAAGTCCTCGGCCCGTCGACGAGCGGCATGTCGGCGGGCGGTGTGAGTGCTTGTGCCCCATTCGGTGAGCAGGGTCTCGACGGAGTCGGCTGCTGAGAGTACGTCGCCGGGCGGGACCAGGAGGGTGCCCTGGCCGTCGTCGGCGTAGTGACGGATGCCGCCGATGTCCGTGGCCACTACGGGGGCGCCGCAGGCCATGGCCTCCAGCAGAGCGTTGTTCGCGGTCGCGTCTGTGAGCGGCAGCAGCACCGCTGCGGCCCGCTGGTAGAGCGCGGTGAGCGCCGGTTCGGTGAGGTCGTGCAGGACGCGCGCGGCGGGGTGCCACGGGCGCTGGGTACCGCGGCGGGTGACGACGGCCAGGTCCACGTGCGTCCCGTGCCGTTCGTGCAGGCACCGGTGGACGTCGTGCAGGAGGTCCCAGTCCCGCAGCCACCACCCCACAGTGAGCACCAACGGACGCTGCCCTTCGGTGGCTGCGTTGGCTGGTGTGAAGGCGGTGGTGTCGATGCCGTGTGGGATCAGGTGCACGCGCTTGGGGTCTGTCCGGTCGGCGAAGAAGGCATGTTGCCCGGATTCCAGCACGATGATCTGGTTCGCGCGTGGGACGAGGTCGCGCCAGGTGGCCGGGGGCAGCAGCGTGGCGAGGTGGGCGGCTGGCTGGTGGTAGGTGACTGCGGTGGGTGCGGTTCGGTGGCGTGAGAACCAGAACTGTTCTTCGCCGTAGAGGACGTGAGCTGGTCGGCGGGAGGCCAGTACGCGCAGGTCGGTGGCGAAGTGGTCGGGCGGGTAGAACGGCAGTGGGCAGCGCGGTCCAGCCAGCCGGTGTGCGGTGTCGGCCGCAGCCCGGCTCCATCGACTGGCGGGCGGGACTATCCGGTGAGCCTCCGGAAGGTAGTCCAGCAGCCGGTCGTAGCCGCCGTGGGAGCTGTGCCAGGGCACACGGACCACCGAGGCGATCAGCGTGAACGGCATGCGCCCTCCTCTACGGGGAGCAGGCCCAGGCCGCGCAAGCAGGGCGCGAGGTCAGCGGATCGGGCGATGTGCACTACCCGCAGTCCTCCGGCCGAGTGGGCGAGGGTTTGCTGCCAGCGACGGCGGTGTCGGTGATGGTGCGCCGGTCCCCACCGCAGGATCGAGTCGCGGGCGATCAGGTGGCTCCAGGTCTCCTGGTTCCCGGCGAAGAGTTCCTGTCCGCTGCGGGCTCGGTTGATGGAACGTCTCAGCAGCCGTGGCAGGCAGACCCGTAGCGGTAGGTCCAGCCAGACGGCCAGCTGGGCGTGTCCGAGCACCGTCTCGCTGATCTGGCCGCCGTAGTTGCCGTCGATGATCCAGCGTGGCGACCGGGCCACTGACGCGACGCAGGAGGCGAAGGTGTCCGTGTGGACCGGTGTCCAGCCTGGTCCCCAAAACAGCTGGTCGAGATCGACGTGGGGCAGGCCGGTGTGTGCGGCGATGGCGGCGGCCAGAGTCGACTTGCCGCAGGCCACCGGCCCGACGACGGCGATGCGCTGAGGTGTCACGGGAGCCTGCGCAGGATGGTGTCGGCCAGGTGCTCCAGGAGGTGGTGGCTGTGGACTCCGGCGGTCACGCGGATGATCGGTAGGTCCGTGGTCAGCGCGGCGACGAGGGCGGTGGAGCGGCGGTCCAGATCCTGGGCTTCGATGGTGCGCTCGAAGAACCACGGGGAGAGCCAGTCCTCGTCGTAGGGCGTGCAGCACACGCTCGCCAGATGGGCGCGCACACGCTGGCCGTCGAGGACTCGGGCTGCGGGCGGCCGGTCATCGTCGGTCAGTCTCGGTAGAACGACAGCGCGTAAAGGCGCGCTCTCCCGCAGGCTGACGCCGAAGGCTTCAGCGAATGCCCTCGGCGCCAGGGCGGTCTTGGCCGACGCGCTGCGAGGGGACGTTTCGGGCTGCCGGGCCTCCAGCGGCCAGCGCGGTGGGAGCGAGGCCAAGGTCGGCGCTGCGATTCGGACGGACAGCGGGATCGCGACCACACGGGTTGCTTCGCGGGTGACGGCTGCCCGGTCGGCAGCGATTAGGTCCGCTCGCGCGTGGGCGACCAGTGCGGTGAGCACGGTCGTCTTGCCGGCTCCCGATTCCCCGGCGATCAGGATGCCTTGGCCCGCCACGGCTGCGGCTGCGGCGTGGAAGACGGTCCAGCCTCTGTCCTCGGCGCACCGCAGGACACCCTCGCGCAGCACTCGGGCGAGGTAGCGCTGGCCGCGATCCGCGTCGGGGTGCAGCAGGACGTGCACTGTTCCGGCGGCGTCGCGAGCGAACAGATGGTCCTCGGGCAGGCCGGCCCCGGGATGTGGCCGCCACCAGGACACGTCGGCGATCTGCGCGAAGCTGTACGGCTCGGTGCGGAAGGGCACCACTGTCACGGCGGAGACGCGCGCCAGGTGGGCCAGGTGGTGCGTGAACAGCTCTCGGTCGCGGCGGACGCTGATCCGGGACGGCCGGTGTGAGCAGAGCGGGGCTGGGTCCGTTAACGGGCTTAGCCCTTGAAGGTGGGCTTCCTGGATCGTGCGGAAGTCCTCGTCGACCTGCGTGTCGAAGCGGTGCCCGGCGAACACCGTCGTCAGCTGGGTCATGGCGGTCATGACGGGCTCCCGACCAGCGCTGTTACCGGCAGCAGAGCAGGGGGCAGGAGGTCTTCCGAGGTGCCGGTGATGAGCCGTCGGGCGATGTCCACACCCATCTTCACGGCGTGGTCCATGTTCCCGATCTCGTAGCGCCAGGTCCCGAACCGTCCGCGCGGGTAGATGCGTTGGGATTCCAGCCACGGCACGACCTGGTGCAGCAGCCGGTCTCGGTCCAGCGTCGGGACGGGATAGGCGTACGGGATCATCTCCACGTGGACGCTCGCCAGCGCGGCGTCCTGGGGCACCAAGTGGTGCTCGCGCAGGGCTGCGTCGCAGGCGCGCGCGAGCTCATCGGTGTCCACGCGGGTCCCCGGCGCGAGCGAGGTCTCGGTCATCCATGCGCTGAACCGGCCGGTGTCGGCCTGGGGGACGTTGGCGGGCGCGTACTTGCTGAAGTTCGTCGCCCGGTAGAACGGAACCTGCGGCTCGGGGAAGTACAGCCACGAGCGCTGGTCGCTCGTCGGCTCCTGGTAGCCCAGGCCGACCATGGCCACGGTGGTGTGGCTCAACTGGGCAGCCGCGTGGCGCACCTCGGGCGGCGCGGTGGTCGTCATCGCGGCGAGCTGGTCCAGCGGGAGGGTGCTCACCACATAGTCGTAGGGGACGCTCTCGCCGTCGGCTAGGAGCACCAGCCCGGCCTCGGGATTGACCCCCTGCACTCGTGCTCCTGTGCGTACCCGCTCGCCCAGACGGTCGGCCATGCGTCGCCATACCTCGCCCGTGCCGCCGCAGGAGGGGAAGGCGAACGTCGAGTTCGGCCCCCACTGACCCCGCTGGGCAGCAGGGCGGGCGAGCGCGCCCCAGGTCTCGCGCAGCGTGGCGGGGGCGACGCGTTCGGCGACCCAGCCTGCACTCATGGTGTGCGGCGGTGTGGACCAGACCTTGGTGTTGTAGGGCTCGAAGAACCGCTTCACCAGCGCCGGGCCGTACGCACGGCACAGCCAGTGGGCGAAGTCCTCTTCGTCGCTGGTCCCCCAGGCGCGTTGCCGCAGCTTGGTCCAGGTCAGGCTAAGCAGAGAGGCGGCGGCGTCTGGCGACGGCAGGTGGGACAGGTGCTGCTGGAAGGGATAGGGCACCCAGCGGTCGCGGAACCGTACGAACGAGGACCGGTCGTGGTGCAGCAGCTCTCCCGGCTCGAAGAGTTCGGCCATCAGGCGGTCGAACTCGCCGAAGTGCGAGAAGACCACGTGGCCGCCGAGGTCCCAGGTGAAGCCCTGCGCGTCCAACACCGAGGACGCGAGGCCGCCGGGCGACTCGGCGGCCTCCAGGACAACCCAGTCATGGTGGCCGAGCAGGTCGAGCATGTCGGCGCAGGCCAGGCCGCAGGGACCGGCACCCAGCACGACGATCCGAGCCGCACGTGCCGCAGTGGCGGGTGAGACCATGGACTGCCTTCTTCCTTCGTGGAGGGAGTGCCCCTTGCGGGGCCTGCCGAATTACGGTCGGCAGGCCCCGCAAGGAACGGTGAGAACCCCTGTCAGTGAGGGGTCGGCGGGTTGGGCGTCGGGGGCGGCGGAGGTGGTGGCGGCGGGGGAGAGGGAGGCTGTGGCATGGCTGAACTCCTTTCGGGAACGCTGTGCCAAGGGCGCGAGGTACCTCCTCGGCCCTCGTGGAACCCCGCCCCGAGAATCGGGACGGGCGGTGCACGGGAGCCGGCCCGGTGCGACGAGCTGGGGTTCCCGTTCCGCCCGGGGCGGCCCGTGGCCTGGCCTGGACGGGGTTGGTGGCTGCCCGACTGCGTGGCCCTCTCGTCGCCGCGCGGACAGCGCAGCAAGGCGGGGCGTGCAGGGGCAGGCGATGCGGCAAAGTCCGCGCAGGAAGCGGCGCGTGACGTGCGCTGATGAGGAACTCAGCCGGAAGGCTGCCCGTCGTCCGCAGTGCGGGTGAGGGCGGCGGCCCGGTAGGCCGGGTGCAGGTCTTCATGCACCGCGGTGCCGAGCAGGAACAGGGCGGCCACCTGGAGCACGGCCCAGGTGCCGGCGAGTGCGGCTCCGAAGGGGTCGCTGTGGGCTCCGCGATGGCGAGCGGTGGCCGTGTCGCCGACGCTGCCGCGCTGCGGGGCTGCTGTCCCCGGTGTGGCCGGGCGGGTCTCGGCCAGGGAGGCTCGTGGGAAACGGCGGTAGCGGATGGCTAAGGCCCGGCGTACGGCCGATGGGGTCCTGCTCGCCCGCTGTCCGGCCGGGTCGCGTGGCCGTAATGCCTTGGTGGGACGGACTATCTCCTGGATCATGGGTCTTCCTTCCTTTCAATGTGCTTGTTGAGGCGGGCTGCTGGTGGGCCTCACCGGACCGTGCGCCGTGCCTCGCACCAGCGTCAGTGGGGCGCGGAAGCGGGATCGGCGGCCCTGGGACCGTGCAGGATGGAGCCGAGCGGCACGATGCTCGTCGGGTCGGAAAGCGCGCAGACTGCTTCACGCAGGCGCACCGGGTCCGCACCGAGGTTTTCGACTGCTGCCGCTGCCAACTGGTCGGCCAGTGCCTCCCGCAGGCGGCTCTCGTTCAGGTTCTCGGCGATGCTGAACGCGACCGCCTCGACCGAGGCCAGTCGCTGGTGCCGTCGGGTCTGCTTCGGCTCTTGGCCGTAGGTCATCTCCACGACGAGCTGTCGGCGCTGGGCATTGAACGCCACGGTGAAGGGCAGCTGTTCACCAGCCGGTTCGGACAACCTCTCCTCCTGCGAGTAGGGAAGTCGGCAGCGGATCAGCTTGCCGACCGGGGTGAGGATGACCCGCCACCCGGGGGCGAAGGCGTCAAGGAGGAACAGGTCGCGACCGTGCTCTGCGGATGCGTCGTCCGCGACGTGGCCCGGCCGGGAGGGCAGGTTGGCGCGGTCGGGGTCGTGGACGGAGATCCACACGCCGAAGGGGTCTATGTAGACCTCTGCTACCAGCGGCGCGAATTCCCCGCAAGCCTGGACCGCATTGCCGATCAGCTCGCTGACCAGAAGCTTCGCGTTCTCCACCAGGTCCGGAGTGATGCCGACTTCACTCAGCCGGATGTCCGTCAGCTGCCTCAGCCTGGAGAGATTACGTCTGCTCGCGTTCAGGTGAGCCGTGAACCCGCAGGGTCGGTTGCTGACGTAGAAACCGGCTTCGGCTCGGACCTGGTCCGCCATGGCGGTCAGCACAGTTCCTCCCATCTGCGGGCTGGAGTCCGCGCAACATCGCAACAAGTGGCCCCGAGCAGGCACTGCCTGACTCCAAGTCACCTTTCTACAAGAGCATGACCTACTTCCACTATTGGGCGCAATATTTCTACCCAGATGAGTGCGAGGAGATGAGGGTACCCCTCGGCTTGCGTGCTCCGTGGTGCCAAACTGCATGCATGTCCAACTCACCGCTGGTGCCGACCGTGCGGCGTCGCCGCCTTGGCACGACGCTCAGGCGCCTGCGCAACAAAGCGGGGCTCACGCTCGATGACGCCGCCGAGGCCATGGGGTGGAAGGCCCCGAAGATGTCGAAGATCGAGAACGCCACCCAGTCGATCCGCCCCACCGAGGTCGCAGCCCTTCTCGGTGTGTACGGCGTCGAAGACCCTGACGTCCTCACCGCTCTGGAGAGCCTGGCCAAGGATGCGGGCAAACGAGGCTGGTGGCAGACCTACAGCGGCGTCCTGGCCCCCGCGTACGCGGACTACATCTCCCTGGAATCCGACGCGGAGAGCATCCGCTTCTACGCGCCCGGCCTCATCCCCGGTCTCCTGCAGTGCGCCGCTTACGCGCGCGAGACCATCGCGGTCAACGCCATGACGCGCACCCACGAGGAGGTCACTGCTCTGGCCGAGGTCAGACAAGCCCGTCAAGCAGTACTCAGCCGTCCCGACCGTCCGCTGCAGCTGTGGGCCGTCATCCACGAGGCCGTGCTCCACCAGCGCTTCGCCTCGCGGCCCGCCACCATGCGCGAGCAGCTTCAGCGGCTGCTGGATGTCGCCGACCTGCCCAACGTCACCATCCAGGTCATGCCACTCGATGCCACCCCGCACCCTGGCGGAGCCGGAGCCTACACCCTCATCGGCTTCCCCGGCCCGGTGCCTGACGTCGTCCTCTTGGAGAACCTGCTCGGCGCGTCCTACGTTGAAGACGCCGATGGCGTCAAGATCTACGCCGACGCCTTCGAGCGGATCGTTGCCGCCGCAATGTCGGCTGACGACTCGCTCGCGCTCATCAGACGAATGGAAGAAGGCACACGCACGTGAACGATCCCAAGGCCGACCTTTACGCCCATGACCTCTCCGGTGCGGTCTGGCGCAAGTCCTCGGCCAGTGCTGGCGAGAACGAATGCGTCGAGGTGACCGACCTGCCCGGCGGCGGCCGAGCCATCCGCGACTCCAAGAACCCACACCTCCCCGCGCTGTGCTTCACCGCAGCAGAGTGGAACGCCGCAAAGAAGGGCATTCTCAACGGCGAACTCTGACTAATCATGCAGCGAACGGTGGCTGCGTTCCCCCGCCCGTAACGGGGGAACGCAGCCACCGCCGCACGAAGGCTTACCCCTCGTGACCCTGCTACTACACAAGACGGTTGAGACGATGCAGGTCATGGGCATGGGGCCTCTCGGGTGCGTGGGAGCCGGGGATGTCCCTGGCGTGGCGGGTGGTCCTTTTGGGCTCTGATTTCAAGGTGTGGTGACGGTGTGTTCGGTGGAGCGGGTGGTGGGGTGGTGCAGGGAGGCGAGGACGGATTCGTAGGTGATCCAGCCGGTGAGTTGGGTGCGGGTGGGGTCCAGGACGGGGAGTCCGGCTCCGCCTGCGCTGGTCAGGGCGTCGAGGGCGTCGGTGAGGTCGCTGTCGGCGGTGATGGTGGCGGGTCGGTGGGTGATGGTGGCGACGTTGCTGGCGGCGTGGGTGCCTTCGGCGAGGGCTTGGGCGGTGCTGCGGGCGGTGGCGGTGCCCAGGTAGGTGCCGTCGGTGGCCAGGACGGGTAGGACGCCGTGCGGGGAGGCCGCCAACCGGTCTGCGGCCTGGGTCAGTTCCATGGTCTCGGGCAGGGCTTGGGGCAGGGGTTCCATGACGGCGCTGATGGTGATCCCGTGGAAGGGGGAGGTTTCGGGCCGGACGTCGAGGTCGATGCCGCGGCGGCGCAGTTTGGCGGTGTAGATCGTGTCGCGGGATAGGGCGCGGCTGACCAGGGTGGCGAGGACGATGGCGGTCATCAGCGGCAGGATGATGGTGTACTCGCCGGTGAGTTCGAACAGGATGATCACGGCGGTGATGGGGGCGCGGGCGGCGCCGGCGAACACAGCGCCCATGCCGATCAGTCCGTAGGCACCGACGGGTCCGGCGATGCCCGGCAGCAGGTCGTGGGCGGCCATACCGAAGGCAGAGCCGAGCATCGCACCCATGAACAAGGAGGGCGCGAAGACCCCGCCGGAACCGCCGATGCCGATGGTCAGGCTGGTCGCGACGATCTTCCCGACCAGCAGCACGACCAGGAACCCGATGACGTATTTGCCGCCGACCGCGTTCTCCAGCACCGGGTATCCGACGCCGTACATCTCCGGCAAAAGCAGCAGCAGAACGCCCAGCAACAGGCCACCGACTGCTGGGCGAGCCCACTCAGGTCCGCGCCACACCGCGTCGCAGGCGTCCTCGATCCGATAGAGGATCTTGCTGAAGCCCACGCCGAGGGCTCCGGCGAGCAGTCCGAGCAGGGCGAACAGCAGGTACTGGGACAGGTGCTGGACCTGGAAGGCGGGCAGTTGCAGGAACGGGTGGTTGCCCAGCGCCGCGCGGCCGATCACCGAGGCGGTGACGGAGGCCAGGACGACCATGCCGAAGGACTCGGCGGTGAAGTCGCCCAGGATCAGTTCCATCGCGAAGAACACGCCGGCCAGGGGCGCGTTGAAGGTGGCGGCGATGCCGCCGGCCGCGCCGCAGGCGACCAGGACCTTGAGCCGGTCCTCGGCGACCTTGATCCAGCCGCCCAGGCTGGACCCGAGTGCGGAGCCGATCTGCACGATCGGGCCCTCACGGCCCACCGATCCGCCGCCGCCGATGCACAGGGCGGAGGCCAGGGACTTGACCAGGGCGACCTGGGGGGCGATCTTGCCGCCGCGCCGGGCGACCGCGTACATCACCTCGGGCACCCCGTGACCGCGGGCCTCGCGGGCGTAGCGCTGGACCAGGGGCCCGTAGACGAGGCCGGCCGCCACCGGGGCGAGGAGCACGAAGAACCTTCCCAGCCAGGGACCGTACGGGTTGGCGGCGTGTCCGGCGGCGGAGTAGTCGGTGTGGCCGGACAGCAGCAGCGAGAACGTTTTGATCATCCAGCGGAACGCCACCGCGCCCAGGCCCGCGCCCGCGCCCACGGCCAGCGCGAGGACTGCCAGGCCGCCCTTGGACTCGCGCAGGGCCACCCACAGACGCGAAAACCCGCGCTGGAGGGCGATCGGAGCGGCAGGGACTATGCGCCCCGTGGTCGGTCGGGCTTCGGTGCTCAGCGGTTCATCCATCTTTGCATTATGCAATGTTTGCACTGTCGGAAGATAGAGTGGGGGGCAGAGACTCCGTGCGGGCATGCTGAGGGGGTAGAACTGCTGTCATGTCTGAACTCCTGCCGTCCCAGGAACCAGCCCCGGTCAACGCGATGGTCGCCGCCGTCGTGACCGCTTCGCGGGTGCTGGTCGCGATCTCCGCCCGCTCGTTGGCCGCGGTCGAGGACACGCTGACCGTCCCGCAGTTCCGGATGCTGGTGGTCCTGGACACCAGCGGGGCCAGCAGCCTGTCCCGGCTGGCCGAGCAGCTCGCGGTCAACCCCTCGACCGCGATGCGGATGGTCGATCGGCTCACCACGGCCGGCATGGTCGAGCGCACCGCCGACCCCGAGGACCGGCGGGTGGTGCGGCTGGTGGCCACCGAGGCCGGGCGCCGGGTGGTGCACGCGGTCACCGAGCGCCGCCAGACCGAGATCACCAAGGTCGTCGCCGCCATGCCGCACGAGCACCGGGGCGCGATGGTCCAGGCATTGCAGGCGTTCGCCGACGCCGCGGGCGAGGCTCAGGTCGACCCCAGCGCCTACGCCGGACTCGCCCTGCCCGGCTGGACCTGAGCACCAGCGCGTCGAGGTCACCCGGATCGGTCGGGATACTCCCTTCCAGTGTCGGGAGCGACGCCGAGACGCAGCCGAACGCCCCTCCCAGGCCGTACCGGCAGCGGGTGCCGGTGTCCGTCGTTGCTGGCATCCGCACTGTGGCGTGCCGCGCCACGCCTTCCACGTCCCCGCTGACGTCTTGGCGCTTCAAGGGGCCCACGGTGTTAAGAACTGGATAAAGTGGGTCCACGGTGTGCCGGGAAGTCTGGTCGGCCCGGGGATGGATCTGCCGCGCTGGTGCGGCAGGGACCTCGGTGACGATCCGGAGTTCCCGAAATGCGCGCGGTCGGCACCGTCCTTGTCCTCGTGGTCCTGGCCACGGTGGTGGCCACCGGCGCGCGCCGCTGGCGGATCCCGGCGCCGTCGCTGCTGGTGATCGCGGGCCTGGTGGTGGCGCTGATACCGGGCACCCCGCCGCTGCACATCGCCCCCCAGGCCATCGCCCTGATCGTGCTGCCACCGCTGCTGTACGCCTCGGCGGAGGAGATGTCGCTGCGCGATCTGAAGATCGTGTGGCGGCCGGTGACGGTCCTGGCCCTGGGCCTGGTGCTGGCCTCGGCCGTCGCCGTCGGGTTCCTCGCGGTGGCGCTGACTCCGCTGACCGCGCCGATGGCGCTGGTGCTCGGGTCGGTGCTGGCCAGCACCGACCCGGTCGCCGTCACGGCACTGGGCCGCAGGCTGGCGCTGCCGGGGCGGGTGCAGACCATGGTGCAGGCCGAGAGCCTGTTCAACGACGCCACCTCGCTTGTGCTGTTCAAGGTCGCGGTTGGGCTGGCGGTCGCCTCCAGCGCGGTCAGCTGGCCGAAGGCCGGGGGCGAGTTCTTCCTGCTGGCCGGGGGCGGCAGCGTCATCGGCGCGGCCGTGGCCGGGGTGGTGGCGCTGATCCGGGCCCGAACCGCCGACCCGGTCCTGGAGACCGTGATCGCCCTGGTCACCCCCTACGCGGCGTACGTCCTGGCCGAGGGCGCCCACACCTCCGGAGTCACCGCAGTGGTCGTGGCCGGGGTCGTGCTGGGCCGCTCCGGCTACCGGCTGACCGACGCCCGGATCCGGCTGCAGCTGCAGGCGGTGTACTCGGTGGTGGTGTTCCTGCTGGAGAGCGTGGTCTTCGCGATCATCGGCCTGGAACTGCCGACCATGGTCCGCGACCTGCCCGCCGGCTCCGGGGCCTGGCCGCTGCAGGCCCTCGCCCTGGCCGCCATGCTGATCGGCCTGCGAGTGCTGTGGGTGTGGCCCCTGTCCAAGGTGGTCAAACCGGTGGAAGGAGCCGCCTCCTGGCGGGTGGCCGCCGTGGTGACCTGGGCCGGCACCCGAGGCGTGATGCCACTCGCCGCAGCCCTGTCCATCCCCCTGCTCGCCGACGACGGCCGGGCACTGCCGGGGCGCGCGCTGGTCCTTGTCCTGACCACAGCCGTGGTGGTGTTTACCCTGGTTGTCCAGGGACTGACCCTGGCTCCCCTGGTGAACCGCTCCGGCCTGGCCCTGGAACCACGAGACACCGCCCACGAGCAGGAGCGTGCCCGCCAACGGCTGGCCCGCGCGGGCCTGGACTACCTCGACCAGCTCGCCGACATCGACGCGGCCCCCGAAGCCGCACTCGAACGGCTCCGCCTCGCCCTGGACGCCCGCCTGCGCCACAGCCTGGCCCAGGACCCACAGGACCACACCACCAGCGACGCACCCTTCCTGCACATCTACCAGCAGCTACGGCGCGAGGTCATCGCCGTCCAGGGCACCGAACTGCAGGCCATGTACGACACCCACCAGATCAGCGACACCACCCGACGCCAGCTGCAGCACGACCTCGACCTGGAGGAGTCCGGCATCAGCGGCAGCCGATAGCCGCACCCTCGACCCACCACCGCGCAACCGCACTGGAAACCGCAAAAGGAGAGGTGCGCATGACCTACCAGGACAGCCGCATGCTGCGCCTTCAGCCGGGAACCCCAGACCGGCTGGCGGCCAGCATCCACGGAGTGATCGACGCCGAAACGGCCCAGCGGCTCGCCGACAGGCTCGCGGCGCTCCTGGCAGCCGAGACGCGCGAGGTCCACCTGGACGTCGACCAGGCCAACCCACTGAGCGCGGCTGCCGCCGCCATCCTGCTCTTCCCCCTCCTGCAAGCCGCCCGCACCCACGACCCCTCCATCACCCTCACTGTCCACCGGGCCGACTCCCGCACCAGCGCCCGCATGCACGAACTTGGCCTGGATCGACTCGTGACCCGCAGCGACCAGCCCGCCTGAACAGCACGGCCACTCCGCACTCGGGAAAGCCCACTCGGACAAGTCACGCGCGAACCGGACCACCTCCTCCTCACATCGGAGCGCGGTGACCCGTCCCGGGGTCATGCGGCGCCGAGGACCGGGCTCGGGCAGCCTCGGCGTAGCCGCCGCCGGAGAGCAGCGCGCAGACCTCGTCGCCGACGGCCCAGCCGCCGACCCCGGGCCCGAGGGCGGTGATGCGGCCGGAGCACTCCAGGCCGGGGTAGCTGGAGGCACCGGGC
>Ga0302314_10006367_pt1 | contig 21399 bp, 20 predicted proteins | sample III_Palsa_N2_3_FD_200533 | JGI IMG/M metagenome (GOLD analysis project Ga0302314, IMG submission 200533) | Peat permafrost microbial communities from Stordalen Mire near Abisko, Sweden - III_Palsa_N2_3 | ecosystem: Environmental > Terrestrial > Soil > Palsa > Peat permafrost | place: Sweden...
CTATGCGCTGGTGTCTTTCGCAGGCCTTGCCTTGATCGTGTGGGGTTTTGCCGCCTATCGCTCCGCCGGGATGATCGATGTCTGGAATCCGCCAGCCGCGTTCAAGCACATCACGGAGGCGCTGATGCTGCCGGCGGTGATTCTGGTGGTGGCATCCTACATCCGAGGCCGCCTTTATACCGCGCTGAAGCATCCGATGCTGGCGGGCGTCAAGCTGTGGGCGGCGGCGCATCTGCTCGCCAATGGTGATCTCGGCTCGATCGTCCTGTTCGGCTCGTTTCTGGGATGGGCGGTGTTCGACCGGATTTCCTTGAAGCACCGCGCCGATGCCGGCGCGCCGCCGATCCCGGTCGGCGGGGTCAGTAATGACCTGATCGCGGTCGCGGTCGGGGGCGTCGCCTATCTGGCGCTTGGTTTTGTCTTTCATCCTATCGTGATCGGCGTTCCCGTGTTCGGAGCTTAAATTGTCCATTCAATCATCCATCAAACGCAAGACCGCCCCCGATATTCGCGCCCGCAAGAACGGCGAACCGATCGTGATGCTGACGTCGTATCACGCGCACACCGCCGCATTGGTCGATCGCTATTGCGACGTCATTCTGGTTGGCGATTCCCTCGGCAATGTGATGCACGGCTTTGAGACCACGGTGCCGGTGACGCTCGAGATGATGATCCTGCAGGGCCATGCGGTGATGCGCGGCTCGCAACATGCGCTGGTCGTGGTGGACATGCCGTTCGGCTCCTATGAGGCCTCGAAGGAGCAGGCGTTCTATTCCGCCGTGAGGATCCTGAAGGAAACCCATTGCGGCGCCGTGAAACTCGAGGGCGGCGCCCGGATGGCGGAGACCATCGCGTTTCTCAGCGAGCGCGGCGTGCCGGTGATGGGCCATATCGGCCTGACGCCGCAATCGATCAATGCGCTCGGCTCGTTTCGTGCCCAGGGCCGCGAGGAAGGTAGCTGGGAGCCGATCGAGAACGATGCTCTGGCGGTTGCGCAAGCCGGCGCATTCTCGGTCGTGATCGAGGCGGTCGCCGAACCGTTGGCCCGGAAGATCACGGAAACCATCGCGATCCCGACCATCGGCATCGGCGCCAGTGCGGCCTGCGACGGCCAGGTGCTGGTGCTGGAGGACATGCTGGGGCTGTCGGCGCGCACCCCGAAATTTGTCCGCCGCTACGGCGATCTCGGCCCGATGATCGAGGCTGCGATTGAAGGCTACGCCACCGATGTGCGCGCCCGCGCGTTCCCGGGGCCGGAACATGTCTACGGCATGAAAGCCAAAAGCTGAACATGGACCGAGACGACATTGGCCGAGACGAAGCGTTGGACTGGTCGCGTCATTCCATTCCCGCCATGCAGTTGCAGGCACGGTTCGGCGATCGGGTCGTGCCGGTGTTTTGCGAGCGGCCACGCAGCATCTGGGCGATGGTGTCGGACGCAGCGCTGCGAAATCCGGAAGGCGAGGCGCTGGTCTGCGGCGACATCAGGTTGAACTGGCGCGCGGTGGTGCAACAATCCGGGGAAATCGCGGCAGGCTTGCATCGGCTGGGTTTACAGCGCGGCGACCGTGTCGCCGTGCTGCTTGGCAACCGCATCGAATTTGTGCTCACGATGTTTGCCGCCGCGCATGCCGGCCTGGTCGCGGTTTTGCTCGGCACCCGCCAGCAAAAGCCCGAGATCGCTTATGTGCTGACAGATTGCGGCGCCAAATTGCTGGTTCATGAGGCCGCGCTGGCCGACCGTGTGCCTGACGCGCGCGAGGTGCCGGATTTGCTGCATCGTATTGCCGTCGATGATGACGCGCGTGTGTCGCAATTCGCCAGTTTGCTCGACAACACGGTTTTGCAGCCGCCGGCCGATGTCGGCGAAGAAGACACGGCGATGATCCTCTATACCTCCGGCACCACCGGACGGCCCAAGGGCGCGATGCTCGCGCATTGCAATGTCATCCACTCGTCGATGGTTTTCGTGTCCTGCCTGCAGCTCACCGGCGCGGATCGCTCCATCGCCGCGGTGCCGCTCGCGCACGTCACGGGCGTCATCGCCAATGTCATGACCATGGTCGCTTGCAGCGGCACCCTGATCATCATGGCCGAGTTCAAGGCGGCGGCATATCTCATGGTCGCGGCGCGCGAGCGCGTCAGCTACACCGTCATGGTGCCGGCGATGTACAATCTCTGCCTGCTGCAGCCGGATTTCGACAGCTACGATCTGTCGAGCTGGCGCATCGGCGGCTTCGGCGGCGCGCCGATGCCGGTGGCCACGATCGAGAAGCTGGATGCCAAGATCCCCGCCCTGAAGCTGATGAATTGCTACGGCGCGACCGAAACCACGTCGCCGTCGACCATCATGCCGGGCGAACTGACCGCCGCGCACATCGACAGCGTCGGGCTGCCGTGTCCCGGTGCTGACATCATCGTGGTGGATGCCGCGGGCCGCGAACTGCCGCGCGGCGAGATCGGCGAGATCTGGATTCACGGCGGATCCGTGATCAAGGGCTATTGGAATAATCCGACGGCGACGGCGGAAGGTTTTACTGGCGGCTTCTGGCATTCGGGCGACCTCGGTTCGGTCGACGCACGAAATTTCGTTCGCGTGTTCGATCGCCAGAAAGACATGATCAACCGGGGAGGGCTCAAGATTTATTCCGCCGAAGTAGAGTGCTGGCAGGTCATCCCGGTGTGGTCGAGAGCGCTATCGTCGCCAAATCCTGCCCGGTGCTGGGCGAGCGCGTCCACGCCGTGATCGTGGCGCGCAATGGCGACGTGACTACCGAAGCCTTGCGCGCGTGGTGCGCCGAGCGATTGTCGGACTACAAGGTGCCGGAAACCATCACGCTGACGATCGAGCCGCTGCCGCGCAACGCCAATGGCAAAGTGATGAAGCGGCAATTGCGCGACGCGTTCGCGCGCGCGCCTTAAGAGCCGCGCGTCATCACGATCCGCTAAGCACAATCAACGCATCGACGCATCAATCGCACGAGCTAAGCTAGCCTATCTGATTCGCGGCACGAACATTGCTTTGCAGAATTCGCTGGGAAAACTCAGGAGTGCGAAATGAAACGCATTGTCCTCGGCCTGGTATTGGGTTCCGTGATAAGTGCGGTGAATGCTCGCGACCTCGGACAATGGGATACGGCCGATCCCGCCGTCCGCGAGTGGTATCAAGCGTTGATGCAGCCCGACGTTCCGACCGCCTCATGTTGCGGCGAAGCGGACGCTTATTGGGCAGACGAAGTTCACGTCAAAGGCGGAAAAACCTACGCGGTCATCACCGACGACAGGCCGGATGAACCGCGCCGGCGCGCGCATATCGATATCGGCACCGAAATCGAAATCCCTGACAACAAGCTCAAATGGGACAAATCGAATCCGACGGGACACGGCATCGTATTTTTGAGTCGCGCCGGCTATGTCTTTTGCTACGTCCAGCCGGGTGGAGTTTGACGCCGGGTCAGACCCGGCAAGGCGGTCAGGGGCGACGGCGTTCATGCCCGATCAACGGGTTCGCTTTTGGCCGGGCTTTGGGGCCCTGCATCGCGTTGAATTAACGAAGAAAACATTGCAGCCGCAATGCCGGCGGCTTTGCCTTGCCGCCGCCATATCGCTAGGGTATCGCCGCCGCCACATGGGGAATAAAGGGCATGCCGGATCGTTGGTCCGGTGTGGTCGTTCGGGGATTGGATAGCCTTAAGTGTCTGAAATATTTGATGAAGTCAACGAGGACGTCCGTCGCGAGCAGCTCAAGAAGCTGTGGGACAAGTATTCGATCCTTATCGTCGCCGGCGCGCTGTTGATCATCGCCGCGGTGGGCGGCTGGCGTGGCTATCAATATGTCGAGGCGAAAAAGGCCGCCGAGGCCGGTGTGGCCTTTGACAAAGCCGTTGAGCTCTCGGAAGCGAGCAAGCACGCCGAGGCTGAAGCGGCCTTTAACAGCCTCGCGGCGACGGCGCCGTCCGGTTACCGCTTGCTGGCGCGGCTGCGTGCCGCCGGCGAAGTCGCAAGTCACGATCCGAAAGCGGCGGCAAAACTCTACGACGACATCGCGGCTGACCGCAGCGTAGCTGCCTTGGATCAGGAACTTGCCAGGGTTCGCGGCGCGGGGCTGCTGCTGGAGACATCAACCTATCCCGACATGCTCGCACGCCTCGAGCCGGCGGCCGCGCCGGGCGCGAGTTTTCGCCACACCGCGCGCGAACTGCTGGCGCTGTCGGCGTGGCGCGCCAACGACACGACGGCGGCACGCAAATGGCTGGATATGATTGCCAATGATAGCGAGACGCCACCGGGTCTTCGCTCGCGCGCTGAAGCGCTGCAGGCCTTGCTGCCGCCGGTTGCAAAAAGCTGACGGCCGAAAAAGAGTTGAGTGAGAAATCGACCATGCGCCTGTCGCAACGCCTGATCGCCGCCGCTGTTCTGATCGCGCTTTCCGGCGCGCTGGCCGGCTGTGGCAGTGGCGGCATGAGCAGTTTCGATCCCTCCGATTTGCTGGATTTCCTCGACACCAAGAAGAAGCTGCCGGGCGACCGCAAGCCGGTTTTCCCCGACGGCGTTCCTGGCCTCGAACAGGGCGTGCCGAAGGAATTGTACAAGGGCTCCGCCCAGGAGCAGCTCGATCAGCAGAACGCCCAGGCGGCGGCCGCTGCCGCGCCGCCCCCGGAAGAGCCGAAACCGAAGCAGACTGCGAAATCCAGGGTCAAGAAGCCGGCGGCGACGGCCAGCACGGCCCCCGCGGCGGCGCCGGAGCCGGCCGCTGCGGCCGATCCTAACGCTGCGCCCGAGGAAGAGAACACGGCTGCCGCGCCACCGCCGCCCAAGCCGAAGAAAATCGTCCGCAAGCGCACCACCGCGCCACCGCCGGATCAGCAGGTCGCGCAGCCCGCAGCGCCCGCGCAACAACAATCTGCCGAACCATTTCCGGCGCCGCTGCCGAGCAACAACTTCCAGCGCTGATCTTTTTTCATCGCGTTGACACGCACGCCGGTCCAATTGTTGGCGCCGATATCTGCGCTCTTGGCGCGAACTTGATCGCGGAGCAAAACCGCAGCACACTTTTATCGAACCACGCGCCAGAGGGCGCAGGAATCCTTTATGCCTTTCACGATCGCCATTATCGGCCGGCCCAATGTCGGCAAATCGACGCTATTCAATCGCCTGGTCGGGCAAAAGCTCGCGCTGGTCGACGACGAGCCTGGGGTCACGCGTGACCGCCGCGAGGGTGAGGGGCGGCTTGGCGATCTCGAATTCACCGTCATCGACACCGCGGGCCTCGACGAGGGCGCCAAGGGTTCGCTGACCGCGCGGATGCAGGAGCAGACCGAGGCGGCGATCGGCCTTGCCGACGCGCTGATGTTCGTGATCGACGCGCGCGCGGGCCTGACGCCCAATGATCGTGCGTTCGCTGACTTTGCCCGCCGCGCCAACAAGCCGGTGGTGCTGGTCGCCAACAAGGCCGAGGGCAAGCACGGCGAAATCGGCGCGATGGAATCCTATGCGCTGGGCCTCGGCGAACCGATCCAGATCTCGGCCGAGCATGGCGAGGGGCTGAGCGATCTTTACGACGCGCTGCGCCCGCTGATGCCCGAACCGGTCGAGGAGCAGGACGAGTTCGATGATGACGACATCATCGAGACCGAAGAGGAATTGGCGAAGCGGCCGATTCGCGTCGCCATCGTCGGTCGCCCCAATGCCGGCAAGTCGACTTTGATCAACCATTTGCTCGGCGAGGAGCGGCTACTGACCAGTGCCGAGGCGGGCACCACCCGCGATTCCATTTCGGTGGAGATCACCTGGCAGGGCCGCGAATTCCGCGTGTTCGATACCGCCGGTATTCGGCGGCGCTCGCGGATCGAGGAGAAGCTGGAAAAATTGTCGGTGGCGGACGCGTTGCGGGCGGTGCGCTTCGCCGAGGTCGTGGTGCTGGTGATGGACGCGCAGAACAAGTTCGAGGAACAGGATCTGCGGATCGCCGATCTGATCGAACGCGAGGGCCGCGCGATCGTGATCGCCGCCAACAAATGGGATTTGATGGGACGGCAGTCCAGCCTGATTTCAGGCCTGCGTACCGACGTCGACCATCTGCTGCCGCAGATCAAGGGCGCGCCTGTGGTCGCGGTCTCCGGCCTGATGGGCGAGGGCATCGATCGGCTGATGAGCGCGATCGAACAAGCTTACGCCGTCTGGAACCGGCGGGTGCCGACGGCATCGCTTAATCGCTGGTTCGAGCAGGCTGTCGATAACAATCCGCCGCCGGCGGTGTCGGGCCGCCGGCTGAAGCTGAACTACATCACCCAGGCCAAGGCGCGGCCACCGAGTTTTATCCTGTTCTGCTCCCGCGCCGACGCCGTGCCGCAGTCTTACCTGCGGTATCTCGTCAACTCCTTGCGTGAATTTTTCGAGCTGCCGGGCACGCCGGTACGGATCTCGCTGCGCGAAAAGGCCAATCCGTTCGCCCACAAACGCAAGCGGCCATCTTGAGCAAAGCGGTCGATCCTGAAATCGCAGCGGCCGCGCCGGCCGCGCGAGGTGGCGCGGTGGCCTTTATCTTTGTCACTATCCTGCTGGACATGTTCGCGCTCGGCTTGATCATGCCGATCCTGCCCAAGCTCGTTGAAAGCTTCGTCGACAATGACACGGCGAGCGCGGCACGGATCTTCGGCCTGTTCGGCACCGCATGGGCGCTGATGCAGTTTTTCTTCTCGCCGATCCTCGGCGGCCTGTCGGACCGGTTCGGCCGACGGCCGGTGGTGCTGCTGTCGAATTTCGGCCTGGCGTTCGACTACGTCCTGATGGCGCTGGCGCCGTCGCTGATCTGGCTGTTCGTCGGCAGGGTGATCTCGGGCATCACCTCGGCGAGCGTCTCGACGGCCTTCGCTTACATCGCCGATATCACGCCGGCCGAACGCCGCGCGGCGGTGTTTGGCAAGATCGGCGCGGCCTTCGGCGCCGGATTCATTCTCGGGCCGGCGATCGGCGGGCTGCTCGGTGGCTTCGATCCCCGGCTGCCGTTCTGGGTTGCTGCGGCCTTGAGCTTTGCCAACGCGCTTTACGGCTTGCTGATCCTGCCGGAGTCGCTGCCGCCGGAGCGCCGCTCGCCGTTCCGCTGGAAGAGCGCAAATCCGCTGGGGGCGCTGCATCTGTTGCGCTCCAACCCGATCCTGGCGCGACTGTCGGTGGTGAATTTCATTGCCCAACTCGCCCATGTCGTGCTGCCCTCGACCTTCGTGCTGTACGCGACCTATCGCTATGGCTGGGATACGCGGACCGTCGGTCTCACATTGGCGATGGTAGGCATCTGCGCGATGGCGGTGCAGGGTGCCGGGATCGGCCCGATCGTCAAACGCTTCGGCGAGCGACGGGCCTTGTTGATCGGGCTTGGCAGCGGCGCCTTCGGCTTCCTGATTTTCGGCGCGGCGCCGAGTGGACCGTTGTTCTGGCTCGGCATTCCCGTGATGGCCTTGTGGGGCGTCGCGGGAGCCGCCACGCAGGCGCTGACGACACGGCTGGTGGCGCCGGATCAGCAGGGCCAGTTGCAGGGTGCGACCAGCAGCGTGCAGAGCGTATCGCAGCTCCTGGGGCCGTTTCTCTTCACGCTGACATTTGCCTATTTCATCGGCGCGCAGGCGCCGCTGCATTTGCCGGGCGCGCCGTTCCTGCTGGCGGCGGCATTGCTGTCGCTGGCGTTGGTGATCGCGGCGCGTACGACGGCGGCCACGCGAGGCGAGAGTTAGCCGTCTTTGGCCCGCCTCAATGTCGGGAGACGGTCGAGTATCATCACGCCGGCGCGCGAAAACTCATGAGCGTGCGGCTCTTGTAATCATAGAGCTTGCCGGTCTCGCTCCATGACGGCGCGCACATCGGAACGATGAATTCCGCGGCCTGTTCAGGCGTGTCGAGCGTCATCGGGTCTTCGCCGGGAAACACCGCGGCGCGCATCCGGGTGCGGATCGGGCCGGGGCTGAACAGATTGACGCGCATGGATGTCGAAGCGGTCTCGGCAGCCCACACCCGTACCAGCGATTCCAGCGCTGCCTTCGAGGCGGAGTAGGGGCCGAGATAGCCCGGCGCCTTGTTGGAGGCGCCCGACGTGACGAATACCGCACGCCCGGCGTCGGATTGCCGGAGCAGCGGCTCCATGCAGCGGATCAACTGAAAATTCGCCGTGACGTTGATCGCCATGACGTCGTTCCACGGCTTCAGCTCGATATGGCCGAGCGGCGAGGAGGGACCGGCGACGCCGGCATTGCCGACGAGAATGTCGAGCTTGCCGTGACGCTCATGCAGCGCCGCGCCCAGGCGGGCGATGCCTTCATAGTCGGTAAGGTTGAGCGGCACCAGCGTGGCGCTGCCGCCATCTTTACGGATCTCGTCGTCGAGCTCTTCGAGGCCGCCTTGGGTTCGCGCAACGGCAATGACATGCGCGCCGGCCTTGACCAGCGCACGCGCGGTGGCATAGCCGATGCCGCGGGAGGCGCCGGTGACAAGCGCGATACGGGAGGCGAGGGGTTGGGTCATGAACGTAACTCTTAGTGGTCGTCCCTGCGAACGCAGGGACCCATACGCCGTGAGGGTTATGGGGGAAGAAGGCGCTCGTTTCTAGTGCTGTCCGAACGACAAAGGCCAGGGGCTATGGGTCCCTGCGTTCGCGGGGACGACGCAATGGGCGCCCCTAGCTCGCCTCCGCCAGCAGCGACAATTGCCGCGGCTGGGGCTCGACCTGGGTCTGGTCGGTCAGGTGGGTCGGGTAGGCGCCGGTGAAGCAGTGATCCGAATATTTCGGATTGGCTGGATCGCGGCCCGGCTCGCCCATCGCGCGGTACATGCCGTCGATCGACAGGAATGCCAGCGAGTCCGCGCCGATGATTTCGCGCATTTCCTCGAGGCTGTGGGTCGCGGCCAGCAGGCCGCCGCGATCGGGAAGGTCGATGCCGTAATAATCGGGGTACAGGATCGGCGGCGAGGCGAGGCGGAAATGCACTTCGCGCGCACCGGCATCGCGCATCATGCGCACGATCTTCTTCGAGGTGGTGCCGCGCACCAGGGAATCGTCGATCAGGATGATGCGCTTGCCCTCGATCGCGGCGCGGTTGGCCGAATGCTTCATGCGCACGCCGAGTTCGCGCACGCTCTGGGTCGGCTGAATGAAGGTGCGGCCGACATAATGGTTGCGGATGATGCCGAGTTCGAACGGCACGCCGGAATGCTGGCTGTAGCCGAGCGCGGCGGGCACCCCGGAATCCGGCACCGGCACCACCACGTCGATCTCGGTATGGCTTTCGCGCGCGAGCTGCGCCCCGAAGGCTTTTCGGACTTCGTATACCGACCGTCCGCCGACGATCGAATCCGGCCGCGCGAAGTAAATATATTCGAAGATGCAGGGACGCGGCGGCTTCGGCGGAAACGGATTGTGGCTGTGCGCGCCCTGCTCGTCGAACACGATGATTTCGCCCGGCGCGATGTCGCGGACATATTTGGCGCCGATCATGTCAAGCGCGCAGGTTTCCGACGCCAGGATCGGGCAACCGTCGAGATCGCCCAGCACCAGCGGGCGAATGCCGAGCGGGTCGCGCGCGCCGATCAGCTTCTTGTTGGTCATCGACACCAGCGAATAGGCGCCCTCGATCGCGCGCAACGATTCGATGAAACGGTCGATGAAGCGAGCGCGCTTCGATTGCGCGACCAGATGCAGGATGACTTCGGTGTCGGTGGTGGATTGCATCATGGCGCCGTTGCGCACCAGCTCGCGGCGCAAGGTCAGGCCATTGGTGAGGTTGCCGTTGTGGCCGACCGCGAAGCCGCCGGCATTGAGCTCGGCGAACAGCGGCTGCACGTTGCGCAGGATGGTGGCACCCGTGGTGGAATAGCGGACATGGCCGACCGCGGCATTGCCGGGGAGGCGCTCGATTACCTCGCGGCGGGAGAAGGTGTCGCCGACCAGCCCGAGCCGGCGTTCGCTGTGAAACCGGGCGCCGTCGAACGAGACGATGCCGGCAGCTTCCTGGCCGCGATGCTGCAAAGCGTGCAACCCGAGCGCGGTGATGGCGGCGGCGTCAGGGTGGCCGAAGATACCGAACACGCCGCATTCCTCGCGTAGCGTGTCGCCTTCAAGATCGTCCTGCAATTCGATCCCGAGATTTTGCCCAGGACTTAGGTCAAGTTGGCCGGCGTCATCGGAAGGGCTCTGTTTACAGTCCATAGCGCCTCTCTCTGGCCTGATATCAATGTCCCGTGGGTTTCTCGATCAGCTTTTTCAGGCTGTCACGGGCAGGTTTGCTATAGCCATCACCAGTCGCCGGCGCTGCCGCCGGGTCGGTGTCAGTTTGGTCATCGTCTGGCTTATTCTTCTTGAATCTCTTTAAGATGGTGTTCTCGGGGTCATCCGGCAAGAGCGCCATCAGCCAATCCCCGGTTCCCTGCAGCACGACCCGGGATTTCGCCCCGGTGACCCAATCCGGCCGCTGCTTGTCGGGGACCAGCCAGCTGAAAAACATGAACGCGACCACCACGATCAGGAGGCCGCGCGCCAGTCCGAACAGGAACCCGAGCGTGCGGTCGAGCGCGCCGATCCGGGAATCCAGGATCATGTCGGAAATTCGCACCGTGATGATGGAAACCACGATCAGCGTACCGATGAAGACGCCGGCGACCACGACCACGCTCGCCACCGTATCGTTGTTGAAATAGGTCTTGGCGGTGGGCAGCAGCTTGCCGAACGCGTAGAGCGTGACCAAAGCGGCGGTGCCCCAGGCGGCGATCGACAGGATCTCCCGCATGAAGCCGCGCACCATCGCGAGCAGGCCGGAGATCAGCATCACTCCGAGCAGGACGAGATCGAGTATTGTTATGGGCATCGGCTGGTCAGGTCCGCTCGTAAATTCAAAACCGCGAATCGGCTTGTCGGTGCCACCCTAAGTGACGGGCATATGGCACGTATCGCAAGGCCGGAAATCTGCCGCTCCACGCACCTCGCGCGCGTTGTATAGCGGCGGGGGTGCGCAAGGTCACGCCCGTCTAGCGCCCCTCGCGCCGGAATCTGGCGGGTGTGGCATTTTTCTCAGGGGTATTTTCGCTACTCTCGTCGTCTTTTGCCGGCCGATTTCCCTTGGGACTGCCTCGCGCGGCGATATCCGCCACCAGGCTGGTTAAACCGCCCACGGTCGTGAGCGACAGCCCGGCGTCGCCACCGACGTCGCCGCGCGCCGATTCGGGTAGCACGGCGCGGCCAAACCCGAGCTTGGCAGCTTCCTTCAGCCGGGCCGAGGTTTGCGCCACCGGACGGACCGCGCCCGACAGCGAAATCTCGCCGAAATAGACCGCATCCGTCGGTAGCGGCGCATTAACCAACGACGACACCAAAGCGGCGGCAGCGGCGAGGTCGGCCGCGGGCTCCTGGATCCGCAGGCCGCCCGCCACGTTCAGATAGACGTCGTAGCCGGACAGTTTCACGCCGCAATGGGCCTCCAGCACCGCCAGCACCATCGAGAGCCGGCTGGGGTCCCAGCCCACCACCGCCCGGCGCGGCGTGCCGAGCGTGGTCGGCGCCACCAGCGCCTGCAATTCCACCAAAACCGGACGGGTGCCTTCGATCCCGGCGAACACCGCCGTGCCCGGGCTGCCGAGGTCGCGTTCGGACAGGAACAGTTCGGACGGATTGGAGACCTCGCGCAGGCCAAGTCCCGTCATCTCGAACACGCCGATCTCGTCGGTCGGCCCAAAACGATTCTTTACCGCGCGCAAAATCCGGAACTGCTGCGAGCCCTCGCCTTCGAACGACAGCACCGCATCGACCATATGTTCAACCACGCGGGGGCCGGCGATCTGGCCGTCTTTGGTGACATGGCCGACCAGGATGATCGCGGCGCCCGATTTCTTGGCGAAACGAATCAGCGCCTGCGCCGAGGCGCGGACCTGCGTCACGGTGCCGGGGGCGGATTCAACCGTATCGGTCCACATGGTCTGGATCGAATCGATCACGATGAGGCGCGGCACGGCGCCTTCCGACAACGTGGAGACGATATCCTCGACCGAGGTTTCGGCCGCCAACTGCACCGGCGCGTCCGCAAGTCCGAGGCGCTCGGCGCGCAGCCGCACCTGCGCCACGGCTTCCTCGCCGGAAATATAGACCGCGCGGTGGCCGGCACGCGCCAAAAGGCTGGTGGCTTGCGTCAACAGCGTCGATTTGCCGATGCCGGGATCGCCGCCGACCAGCAGCACCGAACCCCGGACAAAGCCGCCGCCGGTGACCCGGTCGAGCTCGGCCATGCCGGACGGCAGGCGAGGAGCGTCATTGCTCTTGCCGGTCAGCGTCTCCAGCGTGAACAGCCGGCCCTTGCGCCTGGAGCGGATCGAGACCGGCATCGTGGTCGCGCCGGTAGTGTCTTCCTCGGCCAGCGTGTTCCACTCGCCGCAGGACTCGCACTTGCCCTGCCAGCGGTTATAGGCCGCGCCGCAATTCTGGCAGACAAAGGAAAGGGTGTTCTTGGCCATGAAGGATATGAGTCGCGGTCAGGAGGAATACGCGTTCCATAACATAGATAGTCCGGCGGCGATCATAATCCCATCCATCACCAGCCGAAACACATCGGCATTGAGCTTGAGCAGAAACGGCTTGGCGATGAAGGCGCCGGCCATCAGCGACGATCCCGCGATCAGGCCCTTGATCGCGACATCGGGCGTCAGCGCGCCGAAGCGCTGGAAGGTCACCGATTTGCTGACATAGAGCCCGAGCGAACTGGCCGCTTCGGTGGCGAGAAACGCGCCCTTGGAAAGGCCGTAGAACAGGAACAGCGGCACGCTCAAAGGCCCGGTCGAGACCACGATGCCCGTGATGTAGCCGATCACGGCACCGCCGACCGCCAGATGCCACAGCGATAGTTTGAGTTGGTGCCGCGCCAGCCAATGCCGCGCCGGCACCATCGCGATCAGAAACAGGCCGATGGCGATATCGACGGCATGCGAGGGAAGCGCCAGCAAGGTGCGCGCCCCAAGAGCGGCAGCCGGAATGCCGGGAATCGAATAGGCGGCGCAGGCGCGCCAATCGACCTCGCGCCACCAGGCGAGAATGCGCGACAGATTGGCCATCACAGCGGCAATCGCCATGATCGGGACCGCTTGCTTCGGCCCATATTGATAGACCAGAACCGGCATCAAAATGATCGAGGAACCGGTACCGACGATACCGCTGATGGTGCCGGCAAACAGGCCGATGATGAGGACGAAGAGGAAGCCCAAAAGTCGTTACCTCTGCGATTCGGTCCGGCGGGAGCGCAAAGCGTAGCAACTTTCATCAGGCGTCGGCAGCGCAAATCGGGCTGCGGCGGCGGCCTTGCGTCGAGCGCCGGGTGGCTTGTTGCTGACAGCACGTTGGCAGCAGGTGGCGGTTACGGGTTTGGGTATCGAATTATTCAAGGGAGGGGATGATGCCAATCAAGGGAAGCTGCCATTGCGGCAACACGCAGTTCGAGGTCAGCGAGGCGCCGGCGGAGGTCACGCGCTGCACCTGTTCGCTATGTTCGAAGCGCGGTGCGCTGTGGGCCTATTACAAGCCCGCGCAATTTCGCTTGACGTCGTCGCCGGAAAACATCGCGACCTATCGATGGGGCAGCCGCACCGTCAAACATCATTACTGCGCCAATTGCGGCTGCGGTACCTATTCGGAATCGCCGGATTGGTCGACCGGCAAGCCGGATTTCGACAATCCGAAGGTCGGCGTCAATTCGCGGCTGTTCGACGATTTCGATCTCGACGCGGTGCCGGTAGTTGTCATCGACGGCAAGAATCTCTGGTGATGCGATGAGCCCGGGCTGTGCGGCCACACATGACGGCGGACTATTTCAGCACAATCCACGCCGGCGCATGGTCGCTGGCGCCGTCTTCGCCGCGTATCTTGCGGTCGACGCCCGCTTTGAGCAGGCGCGGTGCCAGGGCCGGACTCAGCAGCAGATGATCGAGCCTGAGCCCGGCATCGCGCGGCCAGCGGTTGCGCTTGTAGTCCCAGAACGTGAACATCGGCTTCGACGGATGCAGGGTGCCGATCGCATCGGTCCAGCCTTGCGCCAGCAGCGACGCGAAGGCCGCGCGGCTTTTCGGCTGGATCAAGGCGTCGTTGTCCCATGACCGCGTCGGATAGATATCGGATGCGGTCGGCGCGACGTTGTAATCGCCGGCCAGCACGGCGGGAATCTCCTGCCTGAGGAATTTCTGGGAATGCCGCTGTAGCCGCTTGAACCATTTCAGCTTGGCGTCGAATTTCGGGCCGGGCTGCGGATTGCCGTTGGGCAGATAGATGCAACCGATGAGGATGCCGTTGACGGCGGCCTCGATGTAACGCGCCTCGTGATCTGCGGGGTCGCCCGGCAGCGCGGTGCGGATCAGCACCGGCTCGGCCTTGCGCGCCAGGATGGCGACGCCGTTCCAGGTCTTTTGGCCGCGCCAAACTGCGCCGTAGCCGGCCTTCTCGATCGCATCCGCCGGAAAATCGGCGTCGGTCGATTTCAGCTCCTGCAGGCAAACCACGTCGGGCCGAGCGGCGCGCAGCCAGCGCAGCAGATTAGGCAGGCGCCGGTTGACGTTGTTGATATTGAATGTCGCGATCTTCATGTACAGACTGGCGCGCGCCGATCCTCATCGCCCAACGCAGGAGGTTCCATGTTGCAGTCTGTGTCGAAACTTGCTTTCGCCGTTTTGGTCGTCACGACCGGATTCTCCAGCACGGTTTTGGCGCAGGCCCTGACGTCCGCGCAGCGCACCGCCTGCAAGGCAGACTATGAGAAATACTGCCAAGGCACCACGCCGGGCGGTGGCCGCATCATCGCGTGCCTGGACAAGCAGCAGCTCAGCGAGAGCTGCCGGAAAGTCATCGACGCCCAGAAGAAATAGTCCGCAGCGTCAGCAGGCCGCCGCCGCGTCGTCAGTCGCAGGATTCTGGGGCGGGGGCGTCTCGGTTGCGGCTTGCGCTGGGGATGGCGGCGCCATGCCGCCTTTGTAGACCCGCTCAAAACGTCGGCCGAGGCTGGTCAGCACTTCGTAGCCGATGGTGCCGAAATGGTGCGCGAGCTCATCCACCGTGATGCCCTCGCCGATCAGCGTTACCAAGTGGCCGCGCCGCACCGCGTTGTTCGGCAAATCCGTGACATCGACCGCGATTAGATCCATCGATACACGGCCCGCGATCGGGCAGCGTTTTCCCGCGACCACGACTTCGGCGCCGCGGGTGCCATCATTGGCGCTGGCGGCGCGGAAATAGCCGTCGGCGTAACCGGCCGAAACGATCGCGAGCCTGGTCGGCCGCCGCGCGGTCCATGTGCCGCCGTAACCGACGCCTTCGCCGCGCTCGACATGGCGGATCTGCACGATGCGGGCTTTGAGTTCGACCACCGGCTGCATCGGATTGTCGGCTTCCGGGGTCGGATTGATGCCGTAGAGTGCGGCACCCGGCCGCACCATGTCGAACTGGAATTGTGCACCCAAATACACGCCTGATGAATTCGACAGCGAGGCCGGCACGCCGGAATAATGGCTGGCGATCTCGCGGAAGGCCGCGAGCTGTTTGCCGTTGAGCGGATGGTTGAGGGTCTCGGCGCAGGCGAGATGGCTCATCACCAGTGTGACGCCGTGATCGCCGGCATTGATCCTGGGAACGATGCCCTGCGCTTCCGTGATCGTCAGACCGAGCCGGTTCATACCGGTGTCGATGTGAATGGCGGCGCCGCCGGCCCAGCCGGAGCGCCGGCAAAACACATCCCATTCGGCCAACTCATTGAGATCGCCGATCACGGGTCTGGCGTCGATCTTGGCGTAGGCGTCGCCGCTGTTCTGGAAGAAGCCGTCGAGCACATAGAGCGCCGTCGTCGGCGCAGCGGTTGACGGCAACGCCGCGCGGACCGCACGCGCTTCATCCAGCGTGGCGACGAAAAAGCTCTTGCAGCCGGCGCTGGCGAGGGCGGTTGCGACCGGACCCGCGCCGCAGCCATAGGCATTGGCCTTGATCACGCCGGCGCATTCGGCCGGCATGGCGGTTTTCTCAAGCTTGCGCCAGTTGGCGATGATGGCGTCGAGATCGACCGTGAGCACCCCGGTCGCGGTGGACAAGGCGGCAGCCTGGTTGGCTTCCGGCGAAAGCAGGCTGCTTTCCGGGATCGATTTCGGATCGGAGGCGATGTTCATGCCGCGGTTTTACGCGCCCGCACCGGCCGGTTCAACCGTTCAGGATGCAGCCGGCACAGGTAACCCCGCAACCGGGAGTTAGTACGTCCTGTCCGGCATATGGCCGTCCTGCGCCAGGTCGCTGAACCGCGTGAACTGGCCCTCGAACTGCAGTTCGACCGTTCCGGTCGGGCCGTGGCGCTGCTTGCCGATGATGACTTCGGCCTTGCCGTGCACCAGCGACATATCGAGCTGCCACTTTTCGTACTCGGGCGTGCCGATCCGCGGCTCCTTGTTCTGCAGGTAATATTCCTCGCGGTACACGAACATCACGACGTCGGCGTCCTGTTCGATCGAACCGGATTCACGCAGGTCGGACAATTGCGGGCGCTTGTCGTCGCGGCTTTCGACCTGACGCGACAGCTGCGACAGCGCGATGATCGGAACCGCCAATTCCTTGGCCAGCGCTTTCAGGCTGGTGGTGATCTCGGTGACTTCCTGCACGCGGTTGTCGGAACGCTTGCCCGATCCCTGCAACAGCTGGATGTAGTCGACCACGATCACATCGAGGCCCTTCTGCCGCTTCAGGCGTCGGGCGCGCGCGGTCAATTGCGAGATCGACAGGCCGCCGGTTTCGTCGACATAGAGCGGCAGGTTCTGCAGCTCGATCGAGTGGTTGCGGATTTTGTCAAAATCCATCTCGGTGATGCCGCCGCGGCGGATGTTGCTGGACGCGATCCCGGTCTGTTCGGCGAGAATACGGGTGGCGAGCTGTTCGGCGGACATTTCGCAGGAGAAGAAACCCACGATGCCGCCATTGACCGACTTCATGGTGCCGTCCGGCTGGACTTCGGCATGATGCGCCTTGGCGATGTTGTAGGCGATGTTGGTAGCGAGCGCGGTCTTGCCCATGCCGGGACGGCCGGCGAGCACGATCAAGTCGGAGTGCTGCAAGCCGCCCATCTTGGTGTCGAGGTCGCGCAATCCCGTCGCGATGCCCGACAGCTTGCCGTCGCGTTTATAGGCGTTGGCCGCCATATCGACCGCGACCGTGAGGGCCTGGGAGAAGCGCTGGAACCCGCCGTCATAGCGGCCGGTTTCGGCCAGTTCGTAAAGTTTGCGCTCGGCATCCTCGATCTGGGCGCGCGGCGCGAAATCCACCGGCGCGTCGAAGGCGACGTTGACCATGTCTTCGCCGATCTGGATCAGATCGCGGCGCAGCGCCAGATCATAGACGGTCCGCCCATAATCCTGGGCGTTGATGATGGTGGTCGCCTCGGAAGCAAGGCGCGCGAGGTACTGGCCGACCGTCATGCCGCCGATGTCGGCTTCGGCCGGCAGGAAGGTCTTCAGCGTTACCGGAGTAGCGACCTTGCCCATCCGGATCAGGCTGCCGGCGGTCTCATAGATGGTTTGATGGATCGGCTCGAAGAAATGCTTCTGCTCGAGAAAATCCGACACCCGATAGAACGCGTCGTTATTGACCAGGATCGCGCCCAGCAAACTCTGTTCCGCCTCGATATTGTGCGGTGCGCTGCGATAGGCCGGATTCGGCGCGTCGGGAGCGAGTTTGAGAACGTTCGAATCAGTCAGGGCCATGGCGCTTGAGTGTTTCTCGGAATTTGTCGGATGCGGGGCGGCGATAAAGCGCCCGTCCGATGCAAAGCGAAAGCGAAAGCTCATCGCTTATGCACCGTTCATTAAAATGTTCATTAAAATGTGGATGAATCGCTGGAGCGGAACGGCGATGCTTGACGGGTTTCGCGAGCATCAAGCGCGCGTCGCGCGCCAGCCCCGCCGGCTTCTCATCGGAAGCGAGAATGTTGTGGCGCGGTGTGAACCTTTCGCCGGGCAGGCCACACTCAATCGCAGGGGCAACGATCTCCGGGCTTTAAGTCAAATCAGCAGGAGATAGATCAGCGCGATCACGGCAGCCCCGATGCCGGCGGCGATCAGAATGTAGTCAGTTCCGATGTCGCGGTGCGGATCGAGCGATGGTCGGGGCGATTTCCGGGTCATTACGGAGGTTTAGGGCAGGCGGGCCCGGCCCTCTGTGAAGCAGATCACACCCGGCGGACTTTCTTCGACGGTAGGGTCGTCGGGAACGCTTTTCGGACGACGGAATTGGTATCGGCAGGGTTGACGGACAGGAAACCAGGCGAATGAATCAACAAGTCAGGCTTCAGCAAGTCAAAGCATGGCGATCCGGCGACGGCCAGAAACGGTGGCTGTCGGCGCTGATAGGTGCGATGGAGCAGGTTTCACGCCGGGACGTGCGTGCGACGCCGTGTGACCGCGGGGTCTTGTCCGCTTTGAGCTTGCAGCTGGCGCGACCGGCGTCGCCGTATCCGCATTGGCAGGTGCGGCGCGGCTCCGATTTCAGCCTGCGGAATTAGAAACGCAGCGGCCAGAGCCTGCCCGGCCAAATCCTGTTCGGTTGTGCCTATCCACCTGCAATCTGCAGCCGTGGCCGATTGCCGCGCTCGATCCCGCGAAGTTTCGCTTCCTCGCGCGTAACGTAGTCCCGCGTCATCGGCACCACGCCCTGGCGCTTGGTGATCTGGATCTGGAAATTCATCAGGTTCTGTTTGCGGAACGACATTTCCGAAGCGGCCAAATAGAATTCCCACATCCGTGCAAAGCGTTCGTCGTAGAGCCGCACCGCTTCGTCGCGCCGCGCCATGAAGCGCTCCCGCCAGGCTTTGATGGTCTCGGCGTAATGCAGCCGCAGGATTTCGACGTCGCACACCAAAAGTCCGACCCGTTCGATCACGGGAATCACCTCGGACAGCGCCGGAACGTAGCCGCCCGGGAAGATATATTTCGAGATCCAGGGATTGGTGACGTCGGGCGGGTCCGAGCGGCCGATCGAATGCAGCATCATGACACCGTCGTCAGTAAGAAGCTCAGCGCAACGCCGGAAATAGGTTTCATAGAAATCGACGCCGACATGTTCGAACATGCCGACCGATACGATGCGATCGAATGGGCCCGGAACGTTGCGATAATCCTCCAGCAGAAACTTCGCCGATCCCGCCAAATTCTTCCCTGCCAAATTCTTCTCGGCGGCGCGGGCGTTCGACACCTGCAATTGTTCGGTAGAGAGCGTGACGCCGGTGACGTTAGCGCCGGTCACCTCGGCCAAATACAGGCCGAGTCCTCCCCAACCGGAGCCGATGTCGAGCACGCGGTGGCCTGGCTGCAGCAACAGCTTTGCCGCGAGATGCCGCTTCTTGGCGAGCTGAGCGTCGTCGAGACTGGCGTCCGGCGTTTCGAAATAGGCGCAGCTATACTGCTGGTCGGCATCGAGGAAGAGGGAATAGAGTCGCCCGTCGAGATCGTAATGGCGCGCGACATTGTCTTTCGAACGGTCGGGTGGATTGAACTGCTGGGCATGCCGGACCAGATACCGCAGCCACCATTGCAGCTTGGCCCAGCGCGGCAATATCTCGGGTTGGGCCAGCAGAATCGCCAGCGCATCCGCGATCGAACCCTGCTCGACGACGAAAGTGCCCTCCATGTAGACTTCGCCCAACGCCAGTTCAGGGTTGAGCAAAATTCGCCGTTCGGCCTCGGTAGTCAGAAAGCGGACGGATACCGGGTCGCCAGTTCCATCGCCGCAGGTAAATCTGGCCCCGCTCGCGGTCGTGAACGTCATCGACCCGCGGCGAATGAACTGCGCCAGGAAATAACGCAATAAACGGTCCATCGAAACCACCAAACAGCGATCCGGTAGAGGGTAGCGTCCCGGCTGCCCCACTCGACGCGCATGGTACGGAATGTTTCCGCCCAGCGCCTCACAAATGATAATATTCAACTTTCCTGTACGCTAGTGCGTTGTACACAAAGCGGATATTCCGAAATGTCACGTTCGCGCGCTTGGCTCACATGCGCGCTTCCATTCGCGGGATAATCGGCTAAAAGGTGACCGTCGCTTCCGTTGACGCAATCGGGACGTTGGCAGCGATTTCCATTTTCGGAGAACTAAGCGAATGTTGAGCCGAGCGCTCATTTTAGCGACGGTGATGCATCTGATCGGCTGTTTCACGGCGGCCCCGGTGCATGCGCAGAACCTAGAGGCGGGCAAGAGTCCTTCGCAGATTTTCGCCGGGACTTGCACCGCATGCCACAAGAGTCCGCGCGGCCTGCTCAAAACCGTGGCGGCGGGATCGCTGACCGGCTTTCTGCGCCAGCACTACACCACCAGTCCCGAAATGGCCGGGCTGCTCAGCTCTTACCTCGTATCCAACGGGGCGGCCGATACACGGTATCAGGGCAAGCCGGACAAGGACGCCAAATCTGACGGTAAACCGGAAGGCAAACCCGGCAGTGCGCCCGAACAGCTCGACCGGCAGGGCCATCGGATGCGCGCCGCGGCACCTTCCGAGGAGCCCGAGGAGCCCGCGAAGCCTGAAGGCGAACCGCGACAGGCGGCGAAGCCGGACGCCGATGGAATTTCGCCGCAGGGCGAGTCCGGACGCAAGGGCCGCAACGCCAGGCGGCTGGCGCGGCCGACGGAAGAGGCCGTACCGCCGGAAGGCGAGGCTGCTGCGGCTCACGAAGCGGGCGATCGTGGTCCCGATGGCCGCAGACTCACCGCCAAGCAGAGGCTGAGCAAGCGCGGCAAGCCGGGCGAGGAAATGCCCAAGGAAATGCCGAAGGGCGACGCCGCCAAAGAGACTGACAAGGAAACCGCCAAGGAAACCGGCAAGACGGACGCCGCCAAGGAGGAACCCGCGGCGGCCGGATCGGCCAACGAAGACAAGCCCGCGGGCGAAGGCAAGTCCACTTCCTCCAAGTCCGAGACGGCCAAGACCGAGGCTCCGAAGGAGATGGCACCGAAAGAGCCGGGCGGCCAAACCCCGGCGCTGCGGGCCGATCCGGTGCCTCCCGTGACCCCCGCGCCGGCGGCTGCTCCAGCGGCTTCCGGCGGTATGCCGGAGCCAGCGGCCGGTTCATCGACGTCAGCCGCGAAACCCGCTTCCACGGCTGCGCCAGCCGCATCTTCGGCGGCCCAGTCCGCGGCCGCGGAGCCTGCACCCCCACCGGCAGCCGCACCGGCGCCGGCCGCTGCTGTGGGGCCGCCCGAGCCGCCCATCTCGCGATAGGATTTCGCCGCGCGGAACTTTTCCGCTGCGGTTCGACGCGTCGCGAAATACAGCGCGACGCCATCGGCGTCGATCGCGATGCTCGAAAAATCCTCCATAAGACGCCCAAGCTCGGCCTGATCGGGCCGGGCTTGGTCGGTTTCAATTC
>Ga0302314_10006368_pt1 | contig 21393 bp, 17 predicted proteins | sample III_Palsa_N2_3_FD_200533 | JGI IMG/M metagenome (GOLD analysis project Ga0302314, IMG submission 200533) | Peat permafrost microbial communities from Stordalen Mire near Abisko, Sweden - III_Palsa_N2_3 | ecosystem: Environmental > Terrestrial > Soil > Palsa > Peat permafrost | place: Sweden...
GCCGCAACTGGGAAGCCCACGCCCACGACCTGGCGCATCTCTCGCAGGAGCCCGCATGACGGACGTCCTGATGCCGGCGCTGTCTCCGACGATGGAGGAGGGCACGCTCGCCAAATGGCATGTGAAGGTGGGCGATGAGGTTCACTCCGGCGACGTGATCGCCGAGATCGAGACCGACAAGGCGACGATGGAAGTCGAGGCGGTCGACGAGGGCGTGGTGGAAGCCTTGCTGGTACCGGAAGGGACCGAGGCGGTGAAGGTCAATACGCCGATCGCGCGGTTGAAGGGGGAGGGCGAGGCTGCGAAGCCCCCTCAGTCGTCGGCTTCGCCGCCGCCAGCTCCCCCTGAGGGGGAGCAGAAGGAAGCTGCGGCCCCGATCTCCTCCCCCACCGGGGGAGGGGGACCGCGAAGCGGTGGAGGGGGCTCTCCGCCCCAACCCAAGTCCGAACCGAAACCCACCGACCGCATCTTCGCCAGCCCGCTCGCGCGGCGGCTTGCCAAGCAGGATGGGATCGATCTGGCGCAACTGAAGGGCACCGGGCCGCACGGGCGGATCATCCTTCGCGATCTGGAAGGCGCCAAGGCCGCGCCCGCTGAGGCGCCGGCGGACGCCGCGTCCGCGCCAAAATCCGCGCCCGCCGCGCCCAAGCCCGCCGAGGCGCCGCAAGTGAAATCTCTGGAGCAGATGGGCATCGCACCCGGCTCCTATGACCTCGTCCCGCTCGACGGGATGAAGAAGACCATCGCGCGGCGGATGAGCGAGTCGTTCCGCGACGTGCCGCACTTCCCGCTGACCGTCGACATTGAGCTCGACGCCCTCCTGGCGGCGCGGGCCAAGATCAACGGTGGGCTGGTTGGCGTCAGGGTCAGCGTCAACGACATGCTGATCAAGGCCGCCGCCGTCGCCCTGAGACGGCAGCCGGACGCCAACGCCAGCTACACGCCGGAAGGTATCGCCCGCCATCACCACGCCGACATCGCGGTGGCGGTGGCCATCGAGGGCGGGCTGATCACCCCGATCGTCCGCGCCGCCGAGACCAAGGGGGTCGCCGAGATCGCCCGCGAGATGAAGGACCTCGCCGAGCGGGCGCGCAGCCGCAAGCTGAAGCCCGAGGAGTTCCAGGGCGGCACCTTCTCGATCTCCAACCTGGGCATGTTCGGCGTCAAGAGCTTCGCCTCGATCATCAACGAGCCGCAGGGCGCGATCCTGTCGGTGGGGGTTGGCGAGAAGCGGGCGGTCGTGCGCGGCGACGAAATCGCCGTCGCCACCGTGATGACCGTCACCCTGACCTGCGATCACCGCGTCGTCGACGGCGCGATCGGCGCGCGCTGGCTGGCGGTGTTCAAGGCGCTGGTGGAAGATCCGATCACCATGATCGTCTAGGCCGCGGGGGCGGCCCATAAGGGAGGCTGGACGTTATGAAAGCATGGACCCTGGCGCTGGCGTCGCTCACCCTGCTCGGCGCATGCGTGAAGATGGATTCCTCGCCGCCGAAGGATCTGCCGGACTACGTGAAGCTCTATCCCGGCGCCCAGCCGATGATGACCATGCAGGTGGGCCCGCTGTCGTCGGAGACCGAGACGACGGCCGACAAGCCCGACGCGGTGATCGCCTTCTACCGCACCCAGGCCGCCGCCGACGGCCTGCCCGAGACGCAGACCACGGCGCCGGCCAATGCGGCGGCGGGACAGCTCCAGGTCCAGTTCGGCGATATGTCCCAGGGCAAGATCCTGGTCGTGATGGCGCGCCCGCAAGGAACCACCACCATGGTGACCCTGATGTACAAGCCCGCGAAGGCCGCCTCATGACGAACGCCTACGACTTCACCGCCGAGACCCTGGAGGGCCAGCCCGCGCCGCTCGCCGAGCACAAGGGCGAGGTGATGCTGATCGTCAACACCGCGTCCAAGTGCGGCTTCACCCCGCAATACGCCGGGCTGGAGGCGCTCTATCGCAAGTACAAGGACCGCGGCCTCACCATCCTCGGCTTCCCCTGCAACCAGTTCGGCGCGCAGGAGCCGGGGAACGCCGAGGAGATCGCCAGCTTCTGCTCGCTCACCTACGACGTCAGCTTCCCGATGATGCGCAAGGTCGATGTCAACGGGCCCGCCGCGCACCCGCTCTACGCCTGGCTGAAGGGCGAGAAGAAGGGGGTGCTCGGCACGCAAGGGATCAAGTGGAACTTCACCAAGTTCCTGATCGACCGTGAGGGCAGGGTGGTCGGCCGCTTCGCGCCCACGGCGACGCCGCAGTCTCTGGAAGGCGCCGTCGAGGCCGTGCTCTGATGGCCGACGCTTTCGACCTGGTGGTGATCGGCGCGGGGCCGGGCGGCTATGTGGCGGCGATCCGCGCCAGCCAGCTCGGCCTCGCCACCGCCATCGTCGAGCGCGAGAACCTGGGCGGCATCTGCCTCAACTGGGGCTGCATCCCCACCAAGGCGCTGCTGAAGACCGGCGAGGTCTACGAGCAGCTCGGCCACCTGGAAGACTATGGCCTCTCCGCCAAGGACCGCGCCTACGACTTCGGCAAGCTAGTTGCGCGATCCCGCGCCATCGCCAAGCAGCTCTCCGGCGGCGTCGCCTTCCTGATGCGCAAGCACAAGATCACCGTGCTCGACGGCGTGGCGCGGCTGGAGAAGGCCGACGGCGCGCCGAAGGTGGTGGTCAAGCTGAAGGACGGCGGCGAGCGGACGCTGACCGCCAAGTCGGTGATCCTCGCCAGCGGCGCCCGGGCCCGCACCTTCCCGGACATCGGGCTGGAGCCGGACGGCCAGCGGGTCTGGACCTATCGCGAGGCCATGGTCCCGTCCGACTGCCCGAAGTCGCTGCTGGTGGTGGGCTCGGGCGCGATCGGTATCGAGTTCGCCAGCTTCTACCGCGCCCTCGGCGCCGAGGTGACGGTGATCGAGGCGCTGCCGCGCATCCTGCCGGTGGAGGACGAGGAGGTCTCGGCGGCGGCGCAGAAGGCGTTCGAGAAGCGCAAGATCGCCTTCCGGGTCGGCGCCAAGGTCACGCGCCTCACCAAGACCGGCGCCGGCGTCGCGCTCGAACTGGAGGCGGGGGGCAAGACCGAACGGCTGGAAGCCGAGCGCGCCATCGTCGCGGTGGGTATCGCCGCCAATGTCGAGAACCTGGGGCTGGAGGCGCTGGGCGTGAAGCTCGACCGCGGCCATGTAGCGGCGGACGCCCATGGCGCGACCAATGTTCCCGGCCTCTACGCCATCGGCGATGTCGCCGGCGCGCCGTGGCTGGCGCACAAGGCGATGCACGAGGGCGTCCACTGCGTGGAGCACATCGCCGGCTTCCCGTCGTCCGGCCTCACCGCGCCGATCCCCGGCTGCACCTATTCGACCCCACAGATCGCCTCGGTCGGCCTCACCGAGGCCCAGGCCAAGGCCGGCGGGCGCGAGGTGAAGGTCGGCCGCTTCCCGTTCCGCGCCAACGGCAAGGCGATCGCCTCCGGCGAGACCGACGGCTTCGTCAAGACCGTGTTCGACGCCGCCACCGGCGCCTTGCTGGGCGCGCACCTGATCGGCGGCGAGGTGACCGAGATGGTCCAGGGCTTCGCCCTCGCCATCACCATGGAAGCCACCGAGGAAGACCTCATCGCCACCGTCTTCCCACACCCGACGATGAGCGAGGCGATGCACGAGGCCTCGCTGGATGCGTATGGGCGGGCGCTGCACATCTGAGGGACGGGGACGCTTCGAGTGGAGCCGCGCGGACTGAGCTGACGGGGGTTCGGAATGGGCGCCGGCGGCTTGGCGGATCGACGGGCGTGGGATCAGCTATTGTGCGAAGATTCCAAATGACAGCCAGATGTGTAGCAGAATCATCGCACCCGAAAACCCCGACGTTACCCATTCGTCGGCGCGGAGCAGTTGTCGTAAATCGTATCGCCGCTTACCCAGCCCGAACTGGAGTTCGGCATGCACATCGGTACGCCGCTGTTCCCTCCGACGGAAAACGTTACGCCGCCTGCATAATTCGTGGACCCACTAAAAAGCGTTCCGTTCGCATATGACCGCGGCCGCCGCGCGGTAGCGTGGCCGCCGTTCTCAACCCTCCGCACCTCCACGCCGGGCGTGAATCGCTGAACTTGTCGTCACAGGAGCGCGGGCAAACGCACGGGGCCTGGACAAGATGACGAAAAAGGACACAATCACCCATTGCTTTCGATGAACTTCACCCTAGACGACCGTTCGATGCTCGGCCGTCTCTATTGCTCGCACTCGGGGGCGCCCCGCATGTGCCTGGCGCGGACAGTTGGCGTCAGTAGTTATCGTTGTCGGACGAAACATCCAGCAGAGCGAACAGCAGAGCGAAAAGGGAGGTGGACATGTTCTCATTGAAATCACTTGGCGCCAAGGGCGGTGTTCTGACCCTCGTTCTACTAACAATTCTCTTCTTTGTTCACGCAAACAGGGCGTCTGCCCAACCAAGTCCGAATACGGTGTTGAACTTATACGTCTCTACAACTGGAAATGACAGCAACACCTGCTCTTCCATGTCTCCGTGCCTAACTATTGGAGGAGCTGTAAGTAAGTGGGCAAGTACAAGCTGGAACTCCGGCATTATTCAAATCAATCTGGCCGCTGGCACATACTCCTGACTCTATCTCACCAACACGTTTACGGGGAACGCAGGATATAACAACTCGTCCGGCTCTCCGAGCGTATCGAATCTCCTGATCATATCCGGCGCCAGCGCGAGTACGGTCAACATAACAGAAGCGCAAGGCTCCGGCGGAGCCGGACTGGGAGCAGATTTCATATGCTCCGGCGGGGCTCAGCTGGAAATTGCCAACGTGACGGTACAGATCGCAGGCGGCAAGAATGGAATTGAGTCACTTGTTGGATGTCAGATATATGTCGCGGGAACGGCGGTCTTCGACAGCACTGCAACGTCTACCTTAAGTCCAGCGTCTTCGGCACTATTTCAGCAACTGACATCGGTGATCCGAGTCCAGGGGAGCGCCACGATTGAGTTCGATGGAATTTTTGGCACGGTCATCAACGCAGAAGGAACTGGAGAGGTCGAGTTCATCAACGACAGTGGCCACGATAACGCGGTGCTCTGCGAGGTCGGCACAACCCCCACCACCGTGACCGGCTCTTTCGTGGACGCCGAACTGGAGTCGGTGGTTCAGATCGAGACTGGCTGGGATTTCGACAATGCGACTAAGGGGTGTGGTCCAGCGGGGGGCGTGATCTCCGGCGCTGGGCTTCAGGCGACCATCTCGACCGGCGCCCTGCTCAACAACTCAAGCGGCTACGACCTACCCGGACCGTGCAGCGGTGCGGATTGCGTCGAGGTTCAAACAGGAGGCATCCTCACTCCGTTCGGAACGCCGACATTGACGACCCCCGTAGCGACGAATTGCCCAGGTGGTGTTAGTGGCGGCGTGGCGGGCTTTTCCAACAACTACGCCGGCCTGGTCCACTTGGGCACAACATCGGGCGGTTCGTGTGAGTTAAGTTTTGGAGCCGCTGCGGGAACCTCTGGCACCGACGCGCTCCCCGGATTCGCAGGAATCCCGGCTTGCACCGCTTCAACGAACCACAGCGGTGTATTGATTTCCGTCGCCGCGACTACGACAACCCTGACGTTTACGCCGAACGCGAGCCTGAGCAGCGGAGATTACATCTACTACATCTGTGCGGCGCAATTTGGCTGATGGTGTTGTCAGGCCAAATCCGTTGGGCCGATCTTCGAGTCTGCTTCGGTCCCGATTTCGGGCAACAGCCATCGCATTCCTGAACAAACTCAAGACAAGACGCGCCGGCCGATCATCGCCAATATCCGACACTCCGCCTGAAAACCGGTGAGAATTGCTTCCCTCCGAATTTGGTTTGACACCTCCCGCCTCGGCCGGCGCGGCGACGGGTGTCAGATGACCGAAAAGCCGCGATCGACGCTACGGCCCCTGGGAGCCCCGTCAGCGGTCAAAGTGACGCTACCGATAGTACCCTAGCCGGACCCCTCGGCGAGGGGCTCTGGCGGCCCTCCCAGGCCCGGGAAACGGCATCCGGGGGCCGGGGTAGCTCAGGCCGCCGCCAGTTCCCCGCAAACGAACGCGCTCTCGCCGGCGTTCAGCAGCGCCGTCAGCACGGCTTCCGCGTCGCGCGGCGAGACGATCAGCAGCAGGCCGAGGCCGCAGTTGAAGGTGCGGCGCATCTCGGGCTCGGCGACGCCGCCGACGCTGGCCAGCCAGGCGAACACCGGTGGCAGGTCCCAGGCGGCCCAATCGAAGCGGGGGACGAGGTGTTTGGCGACGGCGCGGGGCGGGTTTTCGATCAGGCCGCCGCCGGTGATGTGGGCGCAGCCGCCGAGCAGGCCGGCCTTGGCCAGCGGCAGCACGCTTTCGATGTAGATTCGCGTCGGCGCCATCAGCGCCTCGGCGAGGCTCTGGCCCTCGGCGAACGGCGCCGGCGCGTCCCAGGCGAGGCCGGAGAGAAGGGCGATGCGGCGGATGAGGGAATAACCGTTGGAGTGCGGACCGGACGAGCCCAGGCCGATCAAGAGGTCGCCCGGCCGCTGGCGGTCCAGCCGGGGCAGCACGCCGGCGCGATCGACGGCGCCGACGCAGAAGCCGGCCAGGTCGAAATCGTCGCCGGCATACATGCCCGGCATCTCGGCGGTCTCGCCGCCGACCAGGGCCGCGCCGGCCAGCTTGCAGCCCTCGGCGATGCCGGCGACCACGCGGGTTGCTTTGGCCACGTCCAGCTTGCCGGTGGCGAAGTAGTCGAGGAACAGCAGCGGCTCGGCGCCCTGGGCCAGCAGGTCGTTGACGCACATGGCGACGAGGTCGATCCCGATGCCGTCCACGAGGCCGGTCTCGATGGCGATCTTCAGCTTGGTGCCGACGCCGTCCGTGGTGGAGACCAGCAACGGGTCGTCGTAGCCGGCGGCCTTGAGGTCGAAGAGCGCGCCGAATCCGCCCAGCGAGGCCTCGGCGCCGGGCCGGCGGGTGGCGCGCGCCAGTGGCTTGATCGCCTCGACCAGGGCATTGCCGGCGTCGATGTCGACGCCCGCCTGGGCATAGGTCAGGCCGTTCTTGCGGTCGGGCATGAAGGGGCGGCTCCAGCGCGGGACTGACAAAATTCGCCGGCCCGCAAGCAGACGCTTGCAGACTCGACCACCCGCCGGGCTATAGCTAGCCGATGACGCCGATTACCTCCACCGCCGACCTCGCGGAGTTTTGCGCGCGGCTGGGGGGCCAGACCTTCGTCGCCGTGGACACCGAGTTCATGCGCGAGACCACCTACTGGCCGAAGCTCTGTCTCATCCAGGCCGCCTCGCCGGGTGGCATCGAAGCGACCATCGATCCGCTGGCCGAGGGGCTCGACCTGGGCCCGTTCCTCGACGTGATGCGCGACACCTCGATCCTGAAGGTGTTTCACGCCGCCCGGCAGGACGTGGAAATCTTCCACAATCTGGGCGCCATCCCGCGGCCGCTGTTCGACACCCAGATCGCCGGCATGGCGGCCGGGTTCGGCGAGCAGATCGCCTACGATGCGTTGGCGCGGAAGATCCTCAAGGTCGAGCTCGACAAAAGTTCTCGGTTCACCGACTGGGCGCGCCGGCCGCTGAGCGAGGCGCAGCTCACCTATGCGCTGGCCGACGTGACCCACCTGGCCGCGCTCTATCCGATCCTGCGGGCGCGGCTGGAGAAGGCTGGGCGCCTGTCCTGGGTTACCGAAGAGATGGCCGCCATGTGCGATCCGGCCCTTTACGACGTCGAGCCGGAGAACGCCTGGCGGCGGCTGAAGCCGCGCAAGCACACGGTGAAATACCTGGCGGTGTTCCGCGCCGTGGCGGCCTGGCGCGAACGCACGGCGCAGCAACGCGACCAGCCGCGCGGCCGCATCCTCAAGGACGAGGCGATCGACGAACTGGCCGCCCAGGCGCCAACCAACGTTGACGGTTTCAATCGTCTGCGCTCGGTGCCGAAAGGCTTCTCCGGCTCGCGCTACGGACCTGAACTCATCGAGGCGATCAACGCGGCGCTGGCCGACCCGGAGGGCTATGCGCCGAAGATCGAGCGCGACAGCGGCCCGGTCTCGCCGGCCGCCGGCGCGGTCGTGGAGCTGCTGAAGGTGCTGCTGAAGGCGCGGGCCGAGGACGCCGGGGTCGCCTCCAAGCTGATCGCCACGGTGGCCGACCTGGAAAAGATCGCCAGCGACGACCACGTCGACGCCCCGGCGCTGCACGGCTGGCGGCGCGAAGCCTTCGGCGAGGACGCGCTGAAGCTGAAGCGCGGCGAACTGGCGCTGGTGCTGGACGGGACGCGGGTGCGCGTGGTCCCGGTGCGGCGGGCGGCGAAGGTTTAGGCTCAGCCCAAAACTATCTGTTCCACCAAAACAATTCGGTCATGGCCGGCCTTTGTGCCGGCCACCCATGGACGCCGTGCGAGCCGTGGCCGTGCTCTCGCACGGCCACTCATCAGTGCGTGTTCATAGGTCGCCGGGACTGACGCCCGGCGATGACCGAATTTGGGGGAAGCGAACGGGAGGAGAGCGGCGAGGCTAAGCCACCTTCTCCGATTTCTGCCGCTCCCGGCGCGGACCGGCGCGCAGCTTGAGTTCGCGCTCCATCAGGCTGGCCAGGGTGGCGGCGCGTTTGGCGGTCTGTTCGCCGAGCAGGATTGGGGCGTAGGCGTCCTCGGCTTCGACCACGACGGACGCGGGGCGGAATTCCAGGGTGGCGCGGGCCAGCAGCTCCGGGCTGCGGCCGGAGAGGTCGCAGGCGAGGCGGATCGCGGCGCCAAGCGCCCGCGCCCGCTGCACCCGCTCGTGGGTCAGTAGCCGCGCGATCAGCAGCGTCTGCGGGATCGTGGTGGCGGCGGTGTGGCGGGCGAAGAGGGCGGTGGCCAGGAACACCCGCTCGGCGTGGTTCATGCCCGGGATCGGCGCGCGCAACACCTGGTGGAAGATCAGGTCGGCGCGATGGTCCGGGTGCAGGCGCGCGCCGAGGTCGGCGAGGCGGCAGGCGGCGGTGACCAGCACCGGCTCGCGGGCGCCGAACACCGGCTCCAGGCTGGCGAAGGCCGGCGCGAGCCAGGTCTCGACCGCCACGCCCAGGGCGGGGTTGGCGCCTTCGCGGGAGCTGAGCGCGGCGCAGCCCTCGATCAGCGGGTCCTCGGCCTGGCAGGCCGCCGACATCGCCTCGAACAGCACCCCTTCGCGCAGGCCGTAGGCCGAGAGCGCCACACGCTCGATGTCGAGCGTCTCGATCAGCCCCTCCATCACCGCCGCGGCGTGCGGCAGGGTCTCCAGGCGCCGCTTGGAGATGCCCTCGATCCGCTCCAGCGAGCGCGGCGACTGGCGGGCGATCACCCGCGCCGCCTCCAGCGCCTCGCGCCGGCTCATCTCATACTGATGGACGATCTCCAGCGGGTAGGACGACATCCGCATCGCCAGCAGCGCCAGATTGCGCCAGGCGCCGCCGACGGCGTGGAAGACCGGGGTCTTCAGCGCTTCCGCATGCGGCCTTAAGCGCCGCTCGACCTGGCCGCGCACCCGCTCCGGATCGAAGCGGCCGGTGTCCTTGAAGGCGAAGGGGCCGAGCGGCAAGGTGACGCCCGCGTCCGGATGGCCAAGCCGGATCAGCTCCAGGCTGGCGCCGCCCAGGTCGCCGGCGGTTCCGACCGACTGCGGCGCGCCGGCCAGGACGCCCAGGGCCGCGTAGCGGGCTTCCTCGCCGCCGGTCAGCACCCTGAGGTCGAGGCCGGTCTCGGCGCGGACCTGGCGGCAGAAGGCCGGACCGTCCTCGGCGTCGCGCGCGGCGGCGGTGGCGACGGCGAACACCTGGTCCGGCCGCACCGCCTCGACCAGCGCCGCGAAGCGCCGCAGCGCCGCCAGCGCCGCCTCCACGCCGTCGCGCGAAAGCCGGCCGGTGGCGGCGAGGTCGCGCCCCAGACCGGCCAGGATCTTTTCGTTGAACACGGTCCAGACCGCGCGGCCCTCGACGCGATAGAGGACGAGACGCACCGAGTTGGAGCCGACGTCGATGACGGCGGCGTCCCAGGCCATGCGGCTAGCTCCCCGAGCCCACATGGTCGAAGGCGCGCGGCATGTCCTTCACCTTGTGTCCGCGGCCGGAGAGGCTCGGATTGGTCATGAAGTAGTCATGCGCTGAGAAGGCGCGCTTGCGGTCCCAACCGGGTTGCCGCCGATAGCGGCCTTCGCTGTCCAGACCCCAGCTTTGGGCCTCGTCGTTCAGATTGGCCACCATGATCTGATCCAGCACCTGCTGGTGGACCGTCGGATTCTCCACCGGGACCAGCGTTTCAACGCGGCGGTCGAGATTTCGTGGCATCCAGTCGGCGGACGAAATGAACACGCGCGCCTGTTTGGAGGGGAGGGGCGCGCCGTTGGCGAAGGCGACGATGCGCGCGTGCTCGAGGAAGCGGCCGACGATGCTCTTGACCCGGATATTCTCCGACAGGCCCGCAATGCCGGGCCTGAGGCAGCAGATGCCGCGGATCACCAGGTTGATCGGCACGCCGGCGCGGCTGGCCTTGTAGAGGCCGTCGATAATCTCCGGGTCTACGAGCGCGTTGAGCTTGGCCCAGATGCCGGAAGGCTTGCCCGCCTGCGCATGTTCAGCCTCGACCGCGATCAGCCGCAGCAGGTCGTTCTTCATGCAGATCGGGGAGTAGGACAGCTTCTCCATCCGCTCCGGCAGCGCATAGCCGGTGATGTAGTTGAAGATGCGGGCCGAGTCGCGCGCCATCGCCGGGTCGGCGGTGAACAGCGACAGGTCCGTGTAGATCTTGGCGGTGACCGGGTGGTAGTTGCCGGTGCCGTAGTGGCAGTAGCTGCGCAACGCATCGCCCTCGCGCCGGACCACCACCGACAGCTTGGCGTGGGTCTTGTATTCGACGAAGCCGAACACGACGAGCACCCCGGCGCGCTCCAGGTCGCGCGCCCATTTTAGGTTGGCCTCCTCGTCGAAGCGCGCCTTGATCTCCACCAGGGCGGTGACGTTCTTGCCGTTCTCCGCCGCGTCGATCAGCGCCGCGACGATCGGGCTGTCCTTGCTGGTGCGATAGAGCGTCTGCTTGATCGCGATGACGTTCGGGTCCTGCGCGGCCTGGCGCAGGAACTGCACCACCACGTCGAAGCTCTCGAACGGATGGTGGACCAGGATGTCCTTCTCGCGGATGGCGGCGAAGCAGTCGCCGCCGTGGTCGCGGATGCGCTCGGGAAAGCGCGCCTGGAAGGGCGGGAACTTCAGTTCCGGCAGGTCGGGCGGGATCAGGTCGGAGAGCTGGGCGAGCCCCAGCTTGCCGTCGACCTTGACCACATCCTGCGGCTCGGCCTGCAGGCCCTCCACGATGAAGCGGCGCAAGTCATCGGGCATCGAGGCCTGGATCTTCACCCGCACCACCGACCCCAGCCGCCGCCGCTTCAGCCGCGCCTCGAACTCGCGCACCAGGTCTTCGGCCTCTTCCTCGATCTCGACGTCGGAGTCGCGGATCAGCCGGAACAGGCCCTGGCCCTCGACCTCGCAGCCCGGGAACAGCCGGTCGAGGAAGAGGATGATGAAGCTCTCCAGCGAGAAGAAGCGCCGCGCGTGGCGTCGGCGACCATTGGTGGCTGTCGGCGGCAGCTCCCAGAACCGGTCGACCTGGGTCGGAACCGGCGTCAGGGCGTAGAGGTGCTTGCCGTCCGACAGCCGCCGCAGCTTCAGCGCCAGGCAGAACCCGAGATTCGGAATGAACGGGAACGGGTGCGCCGGATCGATAGCCAGCGGGGTCAGGATTGGGAAGATGCGGTTGAGGAAGATTTCCTCCACCGCCGGCCGGTCGGCCGCGGTGATGTCCTTGGCGTCGAGCAGCACCAGCCCCGCGCTCGCCATCTCGGCGCGCAGCGAGCGCCAGATGCGCTGCTGGTCGGCCATCAGGTCGTTGGCGCCGCCGCTGACCTTGACCAGTTGCTGTGAGGCGGAAAGGCCGTCCTGGCTCAGCACGCGAACGCCCTCGCGCACCAGCGCCTTCAGGCCCGCGACGCGGACCATGAAGAACTCATCGAGATTGTTGGCCGAGATCGAGAGGTAGCGCAGCCGTTCCAGCAGCGGATGGCGCGGGTTCTCGGCTTCCTCCAGCACCCGCTGGTTGAAGCTCAGCCACGAGAGTTCGCGGTTGAAGAAGCGGTCGGGCGAACGCAGCAGGTCCGGCCCGGCAATGGACGGCGCGGTCGGCGAGGCGGGCGCGTTGGCGTCGGCGACCTGGGCTTCCAAAGGGAGGCTCATCGAAGCGAAATAGGGGTGACGAGGCTTCTGGCGCCGATCATCGGGAATAACAAGACGTCACTCGAACAGGTCAAGAGTTCGTGGGTCGGCATCAAGAATCTGACGCGCCAGCGTGCGGGTGATCTCCCGATCTTCGGCGTCCGCGGCCTCGTCGAGACGGATCACGATCTCGCGCGCCATTCGAACCGAGCGCTCGATACGCCGCATCAGGTAAGGATAGACGTCGTCGGCCGGTTTTATGCTCCGTTCCCGGAAGAATTTCCGCAGTACGCCCTCCAGCACCACGTCGTCCGGCTCGCCGATCTCGGCGACGGTCAGCGCGTTCAGTCGCGAGCGCAGGTCGGGTAGCCTCGCCGGCCACGCGCGCGGGGGCGTCCGCGACGTCAGCAGCAGGCCGCCGCTCGCCTCGGCCATGTTGATCAGGTGGAAGAGCGAGTCCTCGTCGGCGGCCTCGGCGTCTTCGAGCAGCACCGGCCCGCCATTGGCGGCGGCGACGTCGATGCAACTCGCTATCAGCACCCTGGCCTTCGCGCGGGCCGCCCATTCGTGAGCCAAGTGGGTCTTGCCGGCGCCTTCCGGGCCGATCAGGGCCAGACAGCCGCCGTGCCAGGCGGGCCAGCCGTCCAGGGCCATCAACGCCGCGCGATTCGTCTCCGAGAGGATGAAATCCTCTCGGGCGAACGACGCCTGTCGCCTTAACTTCAAACGCAGCTGTCGCGCCAAAAAATCCGAACCCGGCGAGTGACCTGTGAGTCCCAATATAGGGATGTTGCGCCGCAGCGTCGATGTGGCCGCCGGTTATCGTCCGGTCGCGGACGTCGAGGCGCCGGCCTTCGTGCGCGCCGCCTCGTCCAGGCTGATGCGGCGGCGCAGATCGATCACCGGGTGCGTCAGGCTGTCCAGCGCCTCGATCATGGCGGCGTAGCCGGCCCGGACGGCGGGGGCGAAGGCCTTCCAGTCGCGGATTTCGATGTCGTCGACATTCGGTTCCACCAGCACGTCGGTGGCCGCGTGGGCGAGCGCCAGCTCCGGGCCGGCGCGCAGGGTGGCGGACCGAATCAGCACCGACACGATCGGCGGCCCGCGCCGCCACTCGCCGGACGCCAGCCAGCGCCAGAACGACGGCGGCGGATCGACGTCTCGGGCCTCGATGCTGCGGCCGCGGCCGACATCGACGCCGACGATCGGTCCGAGCTGGATCGAGCGCATCACGTCGGCTGGGTAGTTTTTCACCACCGCGCCATCGACCAGCACGTCATTGCCCGAGGTCACCGGCGGCAGCACGCCGGGCAGGGAGATGCTGGCGCGCAGGGCCTCGCGCACCAAGCCGGAGCGATGCAGCTGGTAGGCGCCGGTCGTCAGGTTGGCGGAGATGCAGAAGAACGGCAGCCAGAGATCGGCGATCTCGCGGTCGCCGAAGTGCTCGGCCAGACGCTCGCGCACCTTGTCGCCGTGGGTCATGGCGATCATCGGGAAGGCGATGTCGTCGAGCGGGCTGGTCTCGACGAAGGCCTTGCGGATGCGCATCTCCATCTCGGTGTCGTCCCAGCCCATGCCGAGGCCGGCGGCGATGATCGCCCCCATCGAGACGCCGCCGATGAAGTCGATCGGTATGCCGCGCTCGTGCAGCGCCCGGATCGCGCCGACGTGGGCATATGCGCGCGCGCCGCCGCCGGACAGCACCAGGCCGACCGACTGCCCGGTGATCACGCGGGCCATGCGCTCGGCGTCCGAATTGTTGCCCTCGCGCAGGTGGAACAGCCGCGCCGGACGCATCGTGGCCGCCCACGCCTCCGAAGAGACCGGATGCGGCTGGCCGGGCGGATGCAGCAGAATGAGGTCGACGAGCTGCTGCGATTGCAGCGTTTCGACCGCCACGGCCTCGGGCAACGCCGGCGGCGGCGTGTCGGCCCCGTTGGCGATCCGGAACAGCCGGTCGCCCTGGCGGCTCACCAGGCTCTTCCAGGAGAGTTCGTCGGCGTCGGCGACGTAGAGAACGAAGTCGTGGTCGCGCTCGACGTTGGAGAACCACTCGGTCGGCGCCATCAGCGCCTCGGCGCCGACGATGGTGGTACGATAGCCGAGCTGGCCGATCCGCGCGGCGATCTCATTCACCACCGGCCGCACCTTCACGCCGGGGGCGAGGCCGATGAAGCCGAACACCGACGGCTCGCCCATCACCGGCCCGCCGGCGCTCTGGCGGTTGCGCAGGATCATCAGGCGCGCCAGCTCGGTCATCACCTCGGGGTCGGATTCCACCGAGTGGAAGAACTCGTCTCGGCTCAGCGAGAGCACCTCGGAATCGCGCAGCGCCGCGACCGTCGCCGAGTGCGGCGCGCCAGCGATCAGCGCCATCTCGCCGGCCGGCTCGCCGGGCCGGATGACGCCCAGGAACTGGGTTTCGTGGCCCTCCGCGCGGCGGAACGCGCCAAGTCGGCCGGCCCTGAGCAGATAAAACTGATCAGCCTCGTCGCCGGCCTCATAGAGCGGCGCGCCGCCGGGTAGCGAGAACCAGGTCGCGCGTTCGGACGCGACCTCGCGGGCGAAGAGCCGGGTCAACGCGGTGTCGGGCAGCGAGTCGGTAAGAGCAGCCACGGCGGGAGACTAGCCGCGAAGCACCAGCTTGACGATTGCATCGGGGTAACCACAACGGGGATTTGGAGGGCTGTAGGCATGGAAATCCGGCCGGTTCGGCAAGGCGAGGCGCTGGCGGTGGCGCGTGTCCACGTCCAATCCGACGCCGAGACCTACCGGCCGCTGTTTGGCGACCAGTTTCAGGAAGTGATGCTGGCTGAGTCGCTGGCGCGGTGGGATCTGGCGCTGGCGCAGGATGACATCTTCCTGGCCGCCACGGACGAGGACCGCCTGGTCGGGCTCGCCCACGCTTCCGGCGCCTGGATGAGCGCGCTCTATCTGCTTGCGTCACATCGCCGGCGTGGGATCGGCGCCCGGTTGCTGGCGACGCTTTGCGAGGCGGTGCGGCGGCGCGGGGTCGCCGAGATCGGCTTCAGCTGCGCGGCGACCAACGCCGACGCGATCGCCTTCTACGAGGCGCTGGGCGCGCGCCGAACGGGACTCAAGAGCAAGGGCGAAGGCGAGGCCGCGTGGGAGGATGTCGTGTTCGCACTCGAGACAGACGCGCCGGCGGCTTTCCGGGGCGGGTAAGGCCGGTGTATCGGTGGCGTCATGCCCCGGCTCGCCACCGCCATCGATCCGAAGAGCGACAGCTTCGCTCGCAACGCCGAGATCAACCGCGCGCTGGCGACGACCCTGCGCGAGCGGGTCGGCGCGGCCGCGCTCGGCGGATCCGAGTCGTCCCGGCGCCGGCACACCGAGCGAGGCAAGCTGCTGCCGCGCCAGCGGGTCGAGCGGCTGCTCGACATCGGCTCGCCGTTCCTGGAGATCGGCCAGCTCGCCGGCTACGGGCTCTATGACGGCGAGGCGCCCGGCGCGGGGCTGATCTGCGGCGTCGGCCGGGTGAGCGGGCGCGAGGTGCTGGTCCTCGCCAATGACGCCACGGTCAAGGGCGGCGCCTATTTCCCGATGACGGTGAAGAAGCACCTGCGGGCGCAGGAGATCGCGCTGCAGAACCGGTTGCCGTGCGTCTACCTGGTTGACTCGGGCGGCGCGAACCTGCCGCACCAGGCCGAGGTCTTCCCCGACCGCGAGCACTTCGGCCGCATCTTCTTCAACCAGGCGCGGATGAGCGCCGAGGGGATCGCTCAGATCGCCTGCGTGATGGGGTCTTCCACGGCCGGCGGCGCCTATGTGCCGGCGATGAGCGACGAGACGATCATCGTAAGAGGCCAGGGGACGATATTTCTGGGCGGCCCGCCGCTGGTGAAGGCCGCCACCGGCGAGGTGATCAGCGCCGAGGAGCTCGGCGGCGCCGACACCCATGGCCGCCGCTCCGGCGTTGTCGACCACGTGGCCGCAAATGACACCCATGCGCTGGAGATCGTCCGGTCGATCGTCGCCAATCTCGGCGCGCGGGCCGCGCCGCCGCTGCTGCCGCGGACGCCCACGCCGCCGGCCCTCGATCCATCCGAGCTCTACGGGATCATCCCGCCGGACGTCCGCGCGCCCTATGAGGTGCGCGAGGTGATCGCGCGGATGGTCGACGGCTCCGAGTTCGACGAATTCAAGGCGCTCTACGGCGCCACCCTGGTCTGCGGCTTCGCCCGCATCTGGGGCTATCCGGTGGCGATCCTGGCCAATAACGGCGTGCTCTTCTCCGAGAGCGCGCTGAAGGGGGCGCACTTCATCGAGTTGGCCTGCCAGCGCGGCGTGCCGCTCGTGTTCCTGCAGAACATCTCCGGCTTCATGGTCGGCGGCAAGTACGAAGCCGGCGGCATCGCCAAGGACGGGGCCAAGCTGGTCATGGCGGTGGCCTGCGCCGAGGTGCCGAAGTTCACCGTGCTGATCGGCGGCTCGTTCGGGGCCGGCAACTACGGCATGTGCGGGCGGGCCTACTCCCCGCGCTTCCTGTTCACCTGGCCCAACAGCCGCATCAGCGTGATGGGCGGCGAGCAGGCCGCCAGCGTGCTGGCCACCGTGCACCGCGACGCCGACAAGTGGACGGCGGCGGAGGAAGAGGCCTTCAAGGCCCCGATCCGCCAGCGCTACGAGGACGAGGGCAGCCCCTACTACGCCACCGCGCGGCTCTGGGACGACGGGATCATCGACCCGGTCCAGACCCGCGACGTGCTCGGCCTCGCCATCGCCGCCAGCCTCAACGCCCCGATCCCGCCGACGCGCTTCGGCGTTTTCCGGATGTGAGGCGCAAAGGAACCCCCATGCCCAATCCCATCGCCGATCCCTTCGTCGAAGTGCCCGACACCGACGCCACCTCTTCCCTGGTCACCCTAGAGGCGACGCCGGAAGGCGTGGCGACCGTCACCCTGAACCGGCCGGCGAAGAAGAACGCCTTCGACAATGAGCTGATCGGGGCGATGCGCGAGACGTTCGAGACGCTGCGCGACCAGGAGACTATCCGGGCGGTGTTCGTGCAGGGCGCGGGCGGGACCTTCTCGGCCGGCGCCGATCTCGAATGGATGCGCGACGCCATCGACCACACCGAGGAGGACAACCGCGACGACGCCATGCAGATGGCGATCATGCTCAAGCACCTGCACGACATCCCGGCGCTGACCGTGGCGCTGGTGGAGGGCGGAGCGTTCGGCGGCGGCGTCGGCCTCGCGGCGGCCTGCGACATGGCCGTGGCGGTCAAGGGGGCGAAGTTCTCGTTCTCGGAGGTCAAGCTCGGGCTGATCGCGGCGACCATCAGCCCCTATGCGGTCGCGGCCATCGGCCCGCGCCGGGCGCGGCGACTGTTCGCCACTGGCGAGGTGTTCGACGCCGAGCAGGCGCTGGCGTTCGGCCTGATCGACGAGATCGTGGATGACGCGGCCGGGCTGGAGGCCGCCAAGGCGCGGATCTCGGCCGCGATGCTGGCCTGCGCACCGGGCGCGGTGGCGGAGTCGAAGAAGCTGGTGGACGAGGTCGCGTTCAAACCGATCGACCACGGCCTGATGACCCACACCGCCCGCCGCATCGCCGCCCAGCGCGTCGGAGACGAGGGCCAGGAGGGCGTTCGCGCCTTCCTCGACGGCCGTAAGCCCGGCTGGGCGAGCTGAGCGCGTCGAGGGGGCGATGGCGCATGAGATCGACGCGGCGGCGCTGGACAGCGTCAAGACAGTGGCCGGCCGCAAGCCGGCCCACACCCTGCCGATCGGCGCGCCGTGCCCCAACTGCGGGACGACGCTCGTCGGGCCCTGGTGCCACGTCTGCGGCCAGTCCTCGGAGGACTTTCACCGCTCGCTCGTGAGGCTGACCGGCGAAGCGATCGGCGGCCTCTACGACTTCGACAGCCGGCTCTGGCGCACGCTGCCGGATCTCTGCCTGCGCCCGGCGCGGCTGACCCGCGCCTTCCTGGACGGCCATCGCATCACCCAGGTTCCGCCGTTTCGCCTGTTTCTGGTGGTGGTCGTACTCGTCTTCCTGGCGGCGGGCGTGGGATCATCCCACACCAAGGTGGTCTTGGCGCAGCCGGGCCCCAGTTCCAACATCCCCGTCGAGCGGTACTTCGCCGCTCATCCCAACCCCGCCCTCCGACAATGGCTGGAGCCTCGGATCCAAGCGGTCTCGAAGGATCCGGATCGGTTCACCGCGTCCCTCAGCGCCTGGGCGCAGCGGCTCGTCTTCCTCGCCCTGCCGCTCAGCGCCGGCCTCCTGGGGGCCATGTTCTTCTGGCGGCGCGACATCTACATGTTCGACCATCTGATCTTCAGCATGCATTCGCTCTCGTTCCAGGGCGGGCTGCTTGCGGTCTCCATGCTCGCGATGAACTTGAACGGCGCGTTCGGCTGGCTTCTGCTGTTCGCGCCAGTGCATCTGTTCGCCCACCTGAAGGGCGCTTATGGATTGGGCGTGTTTGGAACCCTGGCGCGGATGCTGGTGCTGTTCGTGGGCTCGCTCATCGGCCTGATCGTCGCCATGACCGGCTTGTTGATGATCGGCCTTCTCGAGGTCGGCCAATGATCGAATCGGTTCTCATCGCCAATCGCGGCGAGATCGCCCGGCGGATCATCCGCACGGCGCGGCGGCTCGGCGTGCGCACCGTGGCGGTCTATTCCGAGGCCGACACCGGCGCGCCGCATGTGGCCGAGGCCGACGAAGCGGTGTTGATCGGGCCGCCGCCGGTGCGCGAGAGCTATCTGAGGGCCGACGCCATCCTGGATGCGGCGCGCCAGACCGGCGCGGCGGCGATCCACCCCGGCTATGGCTTCCTGTCGGAGAACGCGGCGTTCGCGGAAGCTGTCATGGCGGCCGGGATCGTCTGGGTGGGGCCGCCGCCGGCCGCGATCCGCGCCATGGGGCTGAAGGACGCCGCCAAGCGGTTGATGGCCGCGGCCGGCGTGCCGACCACGCCGGGCTATCTGGGCGACGACCAGTCGGCCGCCGTCCTGGCCCGCGAGGCGGCGGCGATCGGCTGGCCGGTGCTGATCAAGGCGGTGGCCGGCGGCGGCGGCAAGGGGATGCGCCGCGTCGACCGCGCGGAGGACTTCACCGGCGCGCTGGAGGCGGCGCGACGCGAAGCGGCCTCGGCGTTCGGCGACGACCGCGTGCTGCTGGAGCGCTACGTCACCCGGCCGCGGCATATCGAGGTTCAGGTGTTTGGCGATACGCTGGGCCACGTCGTCCATCTGTTCGAGCGCGACTGCTCGATCCAGCGCCGCCACCAGAAGGTGGTCGAGGAGGCGCCGGCGCCGGGCATGGACGCCGCGACCCGCGAGGCGCTCTGCGCCGCCGCCGTGCGCGCCGCCAAGGCGGTGGAGTATGTCGGCGCCGGCACCATCGAATTCATCGCCGACGCCTCCGAGGGCCTCAAGCCCGACCGGATCTGGTTCATGGAGATGAACACGCGGCTGCAGGTCGAGCACCCGGTCACCGAGGCGATCACCGGCCAGGACTTGGTCGAATGGCAGCTCCGCGTCGCCTCCGGCGAGCCGCTGCCGCTGGCGCAGGGCGAGATCCAGATGCGCGGCCACGCCATCGAGGCGCGGCTCTATGCCGAGGACCCGGCCAAGGGTTTTCTGCCGTCGACCGGCGCGCTCACCAAGTTCTTCATCCCTCGCTTCGGCGTGCGGGTGGATAGTGGGGTGGAGAAAGGCGGCGAGATCGGCCCGTTCTACGACCCGATGATCGCCAAGCTGATCGTCCGTGAGGACACTCGCGAGGCGGCCGCTTCGCAGCTCGCGTTCATCTGCAGTGCCGTCGAGGCGTGGCCGATAAAGACCAATGCCGGCTTCCTGGCGCGGCTGCTCGGCGACCCGGATTTCCGCGCTGGCCAGGTCGACACCGGATTCCTGGAGGCGCGCCTCGACGCTCTGACGGCCAAGCCGCCGCCGTCGAATTTCCTGATGACTGCGGCGGCGACCGCGCTGGCCCAACTCGTCGACGGCGTCATGGCATCAAGGCATATCCCGGACAAATTTACGACTTGGGCGGCGGGGTCGCTCGCGGGCTTCCGGCTTTCGAGTGGGCCCGCGCCGTCGCTGCTTGAATGTGACGGCCAATTGGTCGAAGCGCCGACTGATTCCTCGATTGCAGCCGCGTGGGAGACGTACGACGACCAGGTCGTGCTCTTCGAGGCCGGCGAGGCCTACGTCTTCTCGCGGCCGAAGGCGGCCGGCGCGGAGGCGGGCGCGGCCGGGGACGGGCGGATCGCCGCGCCGATGCCGGGCCGCATCACCTCGCTGGCGGTCGCCGTGGGCGATGCGGTGACCAAGGGCCAGACGCTGGCCACCCTGGAGGCGATGAAGATGGAGCACGCGCTGGTCGCGCCGTTCGACGGGACGGTGGACAAGGTGGCGTGCGCGGTCGGCCAGCAGGTCAGCGAGGGCCAGATCCTGTTGAGCCTCGAAGCGGCGGCCTGAGTGGCGCTGCACCTGATCAAGCTTTGCGTCGGCGCGGCCAACCCGGAAGAGCTGCGCGCCTGGCGCGCCGAGCGCGCGGCGGCGGGCCATCGCCCCATCGTCCACACCCGCCAGACCCCGAAGCGCGCGGGCGAGATCCTGGACGGCGGGTCATTGTTCTGGGTGTTCAAGGGCGTGATCCTGATCCGCCAGACGGTGCTGGCGATCGAGACGATCGGCGAGGGGCCGCAGCGGCGCTGCGAGATACTGCTCGACCCGGCGATGATCCCCACCGCGCCGCAGCCGCGCCGCGCCTTCCAGGGCTGGCGCTATTTCGAGCCCAAGGACGCGCCGCCCGACTTCGGCGCCGTGGCGGGCGAGGATATCCCGCACGATCTGGCGCGGCGGCTGCGCGAAGCCGGCGCCTGGTAGGGCCGGCAGGCTTGAGCCTTCTCCCCTTGCGGGAGAAGGTGGCCCGAAGGGCCGGATGAGGGGTCGCGCAGATCCATCCGCGCGAAACAAGAACCAAGACAATCTCTGACGCCGACGCGACCCCTCATCCGACGGCTTCGCCGCCACCTTCTCCCGCAAGGGGACCTTTGCATAAAGGCGCTCTCGTGATTCAGTAGGTTGAATCGCGGGAGTGTCAGATGTCGCATAAGAGATACGATCAGCTGAGCATCGCCGATAAGCTTATCGGTCCGGGAAAGTCGCGAAGC
>Ga0302314_10006369_pt1 | contig 21391 bp, 14 predicted proteins | sample III_Palsa_N2_3_FD_200533 | JGI IMG/M metagenome (GOLD analysis project Ga0302314, IMG submission 200533) | Peat permafrost microbial communities from Stordalen Mire near Abisko, Sweden - III_Palsa_N2_3 | ecosystem: Environmental > Terrestrial > Soil > Palsa > Peat permafrost | place: Sweden...
GCCCGCCCGGCGGCACCGGCCGCACGGCGGCGGCGTCCAGCGCCCCGGCGGCGGGCCGCTCGGTGGCGCCGGTCAGCGCCGCCCGCTGCATCCCGTCCAGCGCCTCGAAGTCCAGCAGCCGCCGGGAACGCTCCTGGTCGCGGTGGCGCACCAGCGCCCGGTGGGCGCCGGACGGGCGCGGCGGCCGACCGGCGGCCTCTCCCTGCCAGCGCAGCGGGACGACCGCAAACAGCCCCTCCTCGCGGGGGCTGATGCCGAGCAGCGCGGCCAGCCTGACCTCGTCGAACCACAGCGCCGGACCGATGAGCAGGCCGCGTGCGGCCGCCCACATCCGCCAGGTCTGCACCAGCGTGCCCACGTCCATGGTCACCGCGTGGTAGCTGAAGCTGTTGTACTTGAATGAGTTCTGCCAGAACTTGACGCCCAGGACCAGGAACTGGCCGCTGTCCGCGCCCGGGTGGCTCTCCTCGGCGCGCAGCGACTCCCGTACCTCCCCGGACACGTCGCCCGCCAGCAGCCGCGCCATGGCGTGCCGGTTCGGCGAGTAGTGGTAGACGCCGGGTGTCAGCGGCCCGCCGGGGCCGCAGACCCAGTACACGCTCACCGGGTACAGGCCGCCGCCGGAGGCCGTCCCCCGGGAGAAGTTCGCGTGCGTGTACACCGGCAGCGACCCGAGGTCGGTGTTGGCCTGCACCGCGAGCCGCCGGTCGCCCAGCCCGTACGAGTCGCGCAGCATGCCGCCCAGCAGCGGCAGGGTGAACTCCCCGTCGCCGCCGGGACCGAGGCCCAGCTCCAGCGACGCGGACGCCGGGTAGTCGCCGTCCGGCAGTCGGCTTGCCTGCGCGCCCGGGTAGAACTTCTCCTTGCGCGGCCGGTCGGACCAGTCGGGGACGAAGCCGACCGGCTCCATCTCGACCAGGCCGCGCCGCATCACCGCGGTCGCGTAGTCATGGGCGACACCCATGGCGGAGTCCTCTCTGGAGCACTGGGGGTTCAGGTACCTGGCGGCCTGGCGGGTCAGGGGAACGGGTGCGGTGCGCGGTTGAGCTCGTCCGGCCTCAAGTCCCTCGGCAGACGCCCCGCCTGGCGCAACGCGGTGCGTACCCGGGGCATCCGCAGGGCGCGTTGACGGCTCCAGCCGAAGTCGATGGGCACCAGTCCGGGCACGATCACCGCCACGGTGTGCAGCCCGAGCTCACGCTGGACCGGCATGGTCTGGTCCACCACCACCACGTCGAACCCCTCGGCGGTCACCGCGCGCACCGCCGCCTCCACGTCGTCACGCAGGTCGGGCCCGGGCGTGTGCGCCGAACCGAGCTCCCGCAGCTGCCTGTTGGGCCGTTCGCCGAGGCCGTCGGGGCGGTCGCGGCGGTTCAGCAGGAAGTCCGCGTGGCGGGCCATCCGGGGCAGCCCGTAGAGCAGCGGATGGTCGTGCAGTACCCGGACGCTGTCGAAGTCCTCGGCCATCGCGGTCAGCCGGGCCTCGTCCCGCAGGGTCCGGGTGCGCAGGTTGACCGCGTCGGTGGCGATCTCGCACAGCCCGGCGGCGAGCGCCGCCTCCGGGTCCCAGCCGGCGCCCGCACCGAAGCACAGGGCGCCGGGCCCGCCGTCCACCCGCTGCGCCACGGCGGTGACGACCGGGATCGGGAAGGTGATCCGGGTGTCGAAGAAGCGCGCCCGGTAGCCGTACATCGCCAGCCGGTCCACCATGTGCGCGGTGGCGGCCGAGCCACTGCTGGAGGGGTCGATCTCGGGCAGTTCCGCCTTGCCGTACCAGGCGATCAGGAACGCGTCCCGCTCCACGACCTCCATCAGCCCGAAGTACACCGCCTCGGCCAGCGCGGCGCCGCAGGCCCGGCCGTTGGAGCTCTCCTGGACGAAGCGGTGGGCGAGCCCGCCGGGTGCGTGGTAATAGGCCGTCACTTCCGGTACCAGCAAGGGTTTCTGGTCCCGCAGAGACCAGCCCCAGACCCAGGGGATACGCAACTCCGGCGAGAACGGCCGGGTCTCCGTCTGCCCCTGGTAGAAGGCGTCGTCGTACACGCCGCAGACCCTCGGATCGAGGGCCTGGCCACCGAGTTCGTCCAGCGAGGCCAGCACCGAGGTCCGCTTGCCGCGCGGCCTGGTCCCGGCGAACCGCTCCATGCCCTCCAGCAGGCCGACCCTGGTGCTGCGGCGGTAACTCGGCGTGTGCCCGCCCCAGTAGGACTCCCGCAGGTAGCTGCCCGCGCGCAGGGTGAAGGCGCCCACGGTGGACGCGGTGGAGAGCGACACCAGATCGGGCGCCACCGAGGGGCCCATCACCCCGGTCACCGGATTGACGAGCGCCTCCAGCGACAGGTCGTACGACTCGACGCTCCGCGAGCGGAAGCTCCCCGGCTGCGACTTGAGCGCGCTGCCGATGCTGATCCGGGCCGCCTCGGCGGTGTCGGCCGGGCGGGTGCCGCACTGCGGGCACTCCGGGTCCGCCACCAGCGGCGCCCGGTCGACCCGCAGCGTCTCCAGATCCAGCAGGTAGACGAAGGGATGGCGGCCGGGGTCGCGGCGCGCGCCCTCGCGTCCGGCGGCGATCAGCGCGGCGACCGCGTCGGCGGCGAAGGCCGACCCGTACGGCCACGGCCCGACCGCCCGGGTGCCGGAACCCAGCTCCAGGGCGTCCCGCAGCGGCGCCGGACGCACGTCCTGCCAGCGGCGCGCCAGGCACCGGGGGCAGGCGGCCGTCCCGCCGTCGGGGAAGGGGCCGACGACCACCTGATGGCCGTACACATGCACCACGGCGTCCCGGGGGAGTTCCTCCGGAGCCGCCGGGGCGAGCTCGTCGCGCACGCCGAGGACCCGGACCGGGATGTCACCGCTGTCCGCCCGGCGGCCCGCCAGCAGGGCGGACAGGCGCGCTTCGAGCCCCTGCACATGGTCCGCCCACCCGGTCCCACCGCCCCGGACCGGCGCCGGGGCCGCTGCCTCAGTGCGCACGCGGTCTCCAGGACTCCAGGCCCGCGGACTCCAGGCCCGCGGACTCCAGGCCCGCCGATTCGAGGCCCGCGGACTCCGGGGTGCCGGACGCCAGGACCACCCGGACCACCTCCAGGCCACCGGCCCGCAGGTCCGGCGAGCCGGTGACCGCGAGCAGCGGGTCACAGCCGTGTTCGCCCAGCCGCCGCAGCACCCCGGCCCAGCCGTCGGCCGCGTCCTCGCCCGGCTTGGCCTCGTCGGTGACCGCCAGCGTGCCCGGATCGAAGTCGGCCAGCAGCGGGTCGCCGGTGTCGGTGCGCACACCGTCCGCGCGCTGCCGGTCCAGCTGGACGCCGCCGAGCAGGTCCCTGACGGCGTCCGTCGCCGCCTCCCGCCAGTCGACCGAGCAGCCGAGCGCCCAGCGCCACCGGCCGGTCAGCGGGTCGACGGCCCGCGCCAGCAGTACGGGTGACGGCCGCTCCGGCACGGACAGATCGAGCAGGTCGAGCCGCAGCCCGAGATTCGCCGCCGAGCGGCTGAGGAACAGCAGCTCCGGATCGGCGTCCAGGCTGTCCGGGCTCACCAGCGAGACGGCGCAGCGCGCCCCGATCGCCCCGGTCAGTGCCTGGTACGACAGGGCGCTCAGCAGCCCCCGCGCCGCCGCCCGCGGCAGCGAGCCGCCCACGCCGGTCCCGGCGCTGGTTGGGGTCCAGGCGCCCTCGCTGTTGTAGGCCCCGAAGGGACGCACCGCGCCCGCCGGGAGCAGCACCCGCTCCCCGGTCAGCAGCGAGACGGACGGCGTCCAGTAGCGGATCCGCCCGGCGGGCAGGCCGGTTCCGGCGGCCGTCCCCAGCGCGGCCGGATCGGCCGACCGCCAGGTCTGCCGCGCGGCGGCCAGGGCCTGGCCGCCGAGCGCGTCCCGGAGCGGGACGGTGTGCTCGGCGTAGACGGCCGCGGCGGTGCGCAGCGCGCGCAGCCGGGCGCCCGCGACATGGTGCAGGTCGAAGGCGGTGAGGTCGCGCCGGGCGCTGCCGGAACCGAGGCTGACCGTACCGGCCTTGATCGGGGTCTGCTCCCAGGCGTCGTCGTCGTACCCGGCGAACACCCCGGCGCGCGGGCCGACCAGAACGCCGCGGGCGTCGAGTTCGGCCAGGGCGGCGTCGCCGTCCTCCTGGAGCGGGCCGGTGCGCACCGGCAGCGGCTCCGCGCCGAGGTCCACCGCGGGCGGTGCGGCCGCCTCGGCGCCGGTCCCGCAGAAGGGGCAGCGCGGATGCGGCAGCAGCGGCTCGGAGACCACGTCCAGCGAGTCCAGGTCCTGGACGACCACCTTGCCCAGGGTCTCGGCGGTCAGCGCGCCGGTCCGCAGCCGGAACACCTCGTAGCCCACCAGGTTGCCGATCATCGCCGCGAGCGGCCCGCCCGGCCGCACGTCATCGCCGGGACCGGTGGCCCCGAGCGACGCCTGGCTCCACAGCGCCGGGGCGTCCTGCTCGTGGTTGGTGCCCAGTCGCAGCGCCGCGCAGGCCCAGCAGCCGGCCACGCCGTGCGCCGTCAACGGGCCCACCACGGCCCGGTTCCCCAGCGGCCAGACCGGCAGCAGCTGGGTGCCCTCGGGAACACCCGCCTCCAGCAGCCGCAACAGCGTGCGCGGTCCGCCGCTGACCACGACCACGTCGTAGCCGCGCAGACCCTCCCAGCCGGATCCGGCGGCGGGCAGCGGGACGACCTGGGCCGGGCAGCCCTCCGCCGCGAGCCGGGCGGCCTCGGCGACCGCCTGGGCGAACACCGGATCGGCCCGGTCGGGCTCCAGCGCGGGCGCCGGGACGGCCACGGCCGCGCTGCCGTTGCGGACCAGGCTCAGCGCGCACCATGCCGCGACGCTGTCGTCGCCGAGCACCGCAACCCGGGTGTCACGGAAGCGGCCGAAGCGGTGCCCGGCCTCGCCGGTGTAGTGGTCGACATAGCCGATCTGCGGCGCGAAGCGCCGGGCCACCTCGGGCGGCAGCGTCTCGGTGCCGTCGCTTCCCGGTGCCACGTCGCGGGCGAACCCGCGCGCGTAGAGCGTCGTCACGAGCTCCAGGACCATGGCCCGCTGCTTTTCCCCCACAGCGGCGCAGATGTCACGGACTGTGTTCTCGCCGTTCAGGTGCGGCACGATCAGCGTGGCGAAACGGTAGGCGGTCCTGCCGTTGAGATTGAATCCGCCGTGGGCATTGTGGAAAATCACTCCGCCGGGGGTCTGCGTATAGAGCAGGTCCCTGCGTATACGTGGCCGCGAATCCGAAACGTTCTCGTACGTCACAGTCATCCTGACCGATGCCCTCTCGCTGAGCGCGATGTCTTCCCGGAACGGCCGAAGGCCGGTGGACCTGGTGTCAGAATCCGGCGGCCGGACCGGCGCGGGAATCCTCGTCATGGATGGCCGTCGCCCCGCGGGCCAGCATGCGCAGGGAGTCGTGCAGGGAATAGAAGCCGATCGGACCCTCTTCCAGGAGTCCGGCGTCGACCAGTTTGGAGAGAACCTGGCCGCCTGCCTCCGGAATGCTCTCGGAAGGCAGGGCGCGCGGTGGCCGCGGCGGGCCCGCCGGTAATTCGTCGCCGCGGAGCACGGTGATTTCCAGGCGTTGCAGCACCGGCCCCGGATCGACGCCGAGTTCCGAGCGGAGGTACTGCTTGACGGTGCGGTACTCGGACAGCGCGTCGGCGCGCCGGCCGGCCCGGTACAGCGCCTCCACCAGCTGCGCCCACAGCCGCTCATGGGTCGGGTGGGCTCGGGCGACCGGCCACAGGTCGGCGATGATCTGGCTCCACCGGCCGAGGCCGAGTTCGATGTCGAACACCCGCTCCACGGCTCTGAGCCGCTCCTCGGCCATCCGCGGCACCACCTCGCGGTGCAGCATGTCGGAGTGGACGTTGGCCAGCACCGGATCCCGCCACAGCCGTAACGCCGCCTGGAGCAGCTGGAGTTCACTCTCGGGGGTGGACGCGGCGTCGGCCTGGCGGAGCAGGTCCCGGAAGGCGATCAGATCGAGTGTGGCGGCGTCCGCGGTGATCCGGTAGCCGCCGGAAACCGAGTCGATGAGGTTCCCCGATAAGCCGTACTTGGTGAACAGCCGCCGCAGCCGCTGAACGCAGGTGTGCAGCGTCGACCGCGCGGTCATTGTTCCGCTCTCGCCCCAGACGACCCGTTGCAGGAAATCGGCGGAGACAACCGAGTTGGCATGCAGAAGGAGGGCCGCGAGCAGACTCGACGGTTTCGACGGCTGCAGCACAATGGTTTCATTGCCGTCGGTCAGACCTATGGGGCCGAGGAGTAGAAATCTGGGTGAACTCTTGGCGGGCAGGCCCGTATCCGGAGCCGCCGGGGAACCCGGATCAGTATCACCGATGTCGACGGTCTGCCCCTTATGCATTTCCGCCCGTTTCTCGTCGGCCAGGTTGCGGCTCCCACCCTAGCCACGGCCATGACAAGTGGTCAAGGTAGCTGCGGGAGGCGGGATCCGCGCCGTCGGGTCAAGGGCGACAACTGCCAGTAATTTGTTCGGTGAATAGCGGAGTCCGATATTCGGAGGTGTTGCCGGGGCGGCTTTCCGGCGGCCGGGCAGCGCACGGAAAGTAATCCCGGCAGGTGGGTCGCGGTGGTTCGGGGCCGGACAACGCACGCCACCCGGCGGCCGGAGCCGCCGGGTGGCGTGGTCCCACAGCGTGGGAGGAGGTCAGGTGCAGGTGCCGGACATCGGGCTGGTGTCGGCGACGCAGACGGTGGCGCCGCCGGCGGGGCGGTTTTGAGCGGGACGTCGGGGCCGGCTGCAGTGGGTGGGCGGGCTGCCCGCGGGGTCAGACCCGGCGGACGGCGACGATCGAGCCGAAGTCGCTGATCGGCATGATGGAGACCGTGTAGCCGTCCTCCGGGGCGTTCAGCAGCATGCCGTCGCCCGCGTAGAGGCCGACGTGCCCGCCGTCCTCCACCACCACGATGTCGCCGACCTGGATGTCCGAGAGCGGGACGGCGCTGCCCACCGTCTCGTCCGCGTACGAGGAGTGCGGCAGGCTGACCCCGGCCTGCCCGTAGGCCCACATCACCAGGCCCGAGCAGTCGAACGAGTTCGGGCCCGCGTGCCCGTAGGCGTACGGGGCGATGCCGACCTTGCTCAGCGCCGCCTGCATGGCGGTCCTGGCGGCGGCCGAGATGTTGCTCAGGTCGACCTGGGACGGGGACATGGTGCTGGCGTTGGTCGCGATGGAACCGCCGTAGCCCCCGCCGCCGCCACCGGTGGCGGCATGGACGCCGCCGTAGCCGGCCTGCCGGCTCACCTGCGCCTGCTCGGCCGCCGTCAGCGAGTCCAGCACCGACTGGGCCGCCTTCAGCTTCGCCACGGTGACGCTCTTCGTCTGCTGCATCCGGCTCAGCAGCGTCTGCTCGGCGGCGAGTTCCGATGTCGCCTGGCTCTTCTCCCGGGCCAGGAGCTGCTCCTGCGCCTGGAGGTCGCCGAGCACCGCCGCCTGGTTCGAGTCCAGCTCGCCCTGGAGCGAGGCCTGGTTCAGATAGGCCGTCGGGTCCGTGGACAGCATCAGCTGCACCGAGGGGGCGAGCGTCCCGTCGCGGTACTGCGCCGCCGCCTCCGCCCCCAGCCGCGCCTCCTCCTGGTTGACGACCGCCTGCTGCCGGGCGATCTGGTCCTGGAGGAGTGAGACCTTCTGCTGGAGCGCCTGCGACTGGGTCTGCGCGTCGTCGTACTGCTGCCCGGAGATGTCCGCCGCCTGCCGGTCGGCCGCCACCTCGCTCTCGGCCTGGCTCAGCGTGAGCTTCGGCGCGGCCTGTGCGGTGGCCTGCGCGGACAGGGCGACGGCGGTGGCCGCCGCTGCGGTGAGGAGCGATACACGGGCGCGACTTGGCTGCTTGGGGCGGCGGTGCGAGGTCACGGTGCGTCGGTTCCCTTCCGGTGGACGCCGGTCGTCCGGGGAACGGGTGACCGGCGCTGCAGAGAGTCGTCGCATCACACTAGTGAGATCGATACCCATCCGCCACTTCCAACTCATCGGCGGGGCTGAGCAATTGGCCTTTGACATGGCCACTCGGCCGACGGTACTCCCGCTGCCGGCCGCCGTCGGCGGCGCGCTCCGCCGAGACCCCGCACATTGCCTGCGGTTCGGCCCGACCGCACTCCGCGGCCGCCGGAATCCATTCCGCGGGAGCCCGCAGCGGGTTATTGGGGAGGTCTTGTGTGGAAAATGCGAGCGGAGCCAGACCAGTAAATACCGGCAGAATCCGGAAGTGACGCCGTGTTATATCGCTCACGTTGACAACAGTAGCGCCGGGTCGGAGAGGTCGCCAGTGGCAGTCATCTCAGCCTCCCGACCGGGGCTTATGCGCGGCGGCGGCAGAATCGCGGCACGCTTGTCCAGCTGCGTTGCTTTCCGGTGGAATGGGCGGGGAATTCCGGTTCTGCCACCGGGATGATCATCGCAAAACCCTTCTGGCCTGCACTGATCACGGCGATCGAACCAGTGGTGGGCGGGTTGTCGCGGCTGCGGTGCTTTCCCTGACCCGCGAGTAGGTCATCCGGTGGCGGGCCGTACCGGGAGGGTATGTTGTACACGGATCTGGCTGTGGCAGGTGGAGGTATTCCGCCCGGGGGTGGACAGCGCGGTACCCGTGGGCTGTTCCCGTTCGGAGGCCTCTCCCGCTTGTGTCCGAGGGCTGCGGAAGACCGTGGCCGGGCATCGGCTGTCTTCAGCCGGTTCCACTGGTCAGTGCCGCGCCGGTAGTCAGGGATCCGCCGGAACCCGGCCGTGGCGGCACAGTTGTCGGGGGAGTTCCAGCATGTCGTTTACGAGTATCCACTTTTCGCCGGGGCGCCGGCGTCCGCCGCCGCGCCCCGGGCGCCATCCCGTCGCCGTGACCGCCGGTCCCGGCCCCGACGGCGTGCGGCGCCGCGTCTCCCAACGACCGATATCCGAAAGGCAGACCCGCGCCATGCACCGCCATCTCGTGAACCGGCTGGAACCCGACCGCGCGTCCGCGGCCCGCTTAGCGCTCGGCGAAGGGGGGCTGGGCGCATGACCCCCGCTGCCTACGCCGAAGCGCTCGACTTCGACCGCAGGATGGGCGACGCCGCCGACGCCGGACGGCTGTTCTCCTACGCCCGCTGCGCCGAACTCGACGACCGCGAAGAGTTCCCGCTGGACATCTGTCGCGAACTGGACATCCTCGGCCTGCCCCGGCACTACGTCCCCCGGGCGTACGGCGGTTCGCTGGACCGCTACGACGACGCGCTGCAACTGATGCGGGTGATCGCCCGCCGCGATCTGACCGTCGCCATCGCGCACGGGAAGACCTTCCTCGGCGCGGTCTCGGTCTGGGTCGGCGGCAGCGACCAGCAGGCCCGTGAGCTGGGCGAACTGATCGCCGGGGGCACGGTTGTGTCCTGGGGCCTGACCGAGCGCGACCACGGCAGCGACCTGCTGGCCGGTGAGGTCGTCGCCCGGCGCGACCCCGGCTCCGACGGCTACCTGGTCACCGGCGAGAAGTGGCTGATCAACAACGCCAACCGGGGCGAGCGGATCTGCCTGCTGGTCCGCACCGGCGAGATGACCGGGGCCCGCGCATACAGCCTGCTCATGGTCGACAAGCAGAGCCTGGACCGCACCGCCTACCGGCCGCTGCCCGGCGTCCGGCTGCACGGCATCCGCGGCGCCGACATCAGCGGTGCCGCCTTCGCGGACGCGCCGGTGCCCCGCTCGGCGCTGATCGGCGCCGAGGGTTCCGGTGCCGAGATCGTCCTCAAGAGCCTGCAGCTGACCCGGACGCTGTGCGCGGCCCTGTCGCTCGGCGCCGGGGACCAGGCCATCGGGCTCGCGACCGGCTTCGCGCTGGAGCCCGACGCCGACGGCGTCCGGCCGGTCGACCGGCCGCAGACCAGGTACTTGCTCGCGCAGTCCTACGCCGACGTGCTGCTCGCCGAGTCCACCGCGCTGGTGGCCGCGCGCAGCATCCACGCCCTCACCGGGGAGCAGGCCGCGACCTCGGCCGTCACCAAGTTCTACGTGCCGACGCTGATCGACCAGGCGGTCACCCGGCTGTCCGACGTGCTGGGCCCGCGCTCGCTGCTGGTCGGCGACACCTTCGCCCACGGACGCTTCCAGAAGGTCCAGCGCGACCACCGGATCGTCTCCATCTTCGACGGCAACACCGTGGTCAACCTGCACTCACTGATCCGCAGCTTCCCGGTGCTGGCGAACCAGTTGAGGCTCGGCACGGTCGACCGCGACGGGCTCGCCCGGGCCACCACGCTGACGGCGGAACTCCCGGACTTCGACCGGCACAAGCTGGTGCTGATCCCGCGCGCCGGCAGCAGCGTGCTCCAGGCACTCACCACCGGTGTGGCCGAACTGACCGAGCGGGTACGCCGGGGCGAACTGCCGTTCTCCCTCGGCAGCCGCGCGGAGGCGATCGTGGCGGCGTCCGCCGCGCTGACGGACGACCTGCTCGCACACCGGCCGACCCCGGTCACCCCCTCGGCCGCCGCCTTCGAGCTGGCCGAACGCTACGCCCGGTGCTACGCCGCCTCGGCCGCCGTCCACCTGTGGCTGCGCAACCACGAGACCGTCGGCGACGGCGACCCGCTGTGGCGCGAGGGGCTGTGGCTGGAGGCCGCGCTGGCCAGGGTGCTGGACCAGCTGCACCCGGGCCGGGCCGGTACCGACAGCGACGTGCTGGACCGGCTGCTGCCGGTGCTCACCGACCAGTACACCGCCGGTGAACCGCCCTCCCTGCTGCGCCGGTCCGGCGCCGAATCCGTGAAGGGGGCCCCATGACCACGGGACCGGAAGCACCCGCCGCCTCGCTCTACACCGACCTCGACCTCCCCGCCCCGCTGGAGTCCCTGCTCGGCGACCCCGACGACCCCGGCAACCCCCTGGGCTCCGCCGCGTTCCTGGCCGCCGACGAGCGCGGCGACCTGCTCTCGACCGGGGAGCGGGCACTGGACTCCTACGGTCTGGGCGCCGAGTTCGTCCCGGTCGCCCTCGGCGGCCGGCTCCGGCAGGCCGACCACCTGGCCCGGGTGCTGCGCCCGCTGTTCCGGCGGGACGTCGCGCTGGGCCTCGGCCACGGCGCGGGCAACCTCGCCGGTTCCGTCCACGTCTGGTCCTCGGGCAGCTCCCGGCAGCGCCGCCGGCTCGCCGACGTACTGCTGCGCAACGGCCGGATCGCCGCCGGGCCGACCGACCCGTCCGGCGGGAGCACCCGCACCGGGCTCATCGCCCGGGGGCGGGGCGGCCGACTGGTCCTCGACGGCCGCCAGGAGATGATCAGCAACATCGCCCGGGCGGAGGCCGTCACCGTGCTCGCCCGCACCGGGGACGGCCCCGGCGGCTGCTCGCTGCTGCTCCTCGACATGGCGGACGTGCCCCGGGACCGGCTGCGGTTCCTGCCCCGTCACCGCACCAACGGGGCGCGCGCGATGTACCTGGGCGGTGTGGAGTTCCAGGACTGCCCGGTACCGGAGTCCGCGCTCACCGGCGACGCCGGGGGAGCCACCGGGACGGTCCTGCGGGCCTCCCAGGTCACCCGGGCGGTGCTGCCCGCCGCCGCCGTCGGCACCCTCGACCAGCAGCTGCGCACGGTCATGGACTTCGCCACCGAACGGCGGCTCTACGGCCGGGTCATCACCGAACTGCCGCACACCCGCTCGGTGCTGACCGGAGCCTTCCTGGACCTGCTGATCGCCGACTGCTTCGCCACCACCGTCTGCCGCAGCCTGCATGTGCTGCCCGGACCGGCCGGTGTGTACGCGGCGGCGGTGAAGCAGCTGGTGCCGCCGCTGATGCGGGACACCGTCGACGCCCTGTCGGTGGTGCTCGGCGCGCGCTCGTTCCTGCGCGAGGGCCCGCAGGGCGGCTTCCAGAAGCACCTGCGCGACCTGCCACTGGTCTCGCTGGAGTACGCCGGGGGAACGGTCTGCCAGGCCGCGCTGATCCCGCAGCTGCCCCGGATGGCCGACGGCTGGCTGTCCGACGACGGCGCCCCGGACGAGCTGTTCCGGGTCAGCCACGCGCTGCCCGACCTCGACCTGGAGCGGCTGAGCGGCCCGGTCGGCCGCCGGGACCCGCTGCTGGCGGTGCTCACCGAGACGGCACCGGAGCTGCGCACCGATCCGGTGCTCGGCCCGCTGTGCCGGCAGCTGACCGGGGAACTCGGCCGGCTCCGGCAGCAGTGCCTGGAGCTGCGCCCCGGGGACGCCGGCACCCCGGCCGGTCCGGCCGCCTTCGTCCTGGCCGAGCGGTACGCGATCCTGCTGGCCGCGGCCGCCTGCCTGGGCGTGTGGCGGCACAACGGGGACAACCCGAGCGCCTTCCTGCGCGACACCGGCTGGACGGCCGGTGTGCTGAGCCGGCTGGCCGCCCGGCTGGGCTGCCCGCCGGTACCGGGCGCGGAGGCCGCGCACGACGCCGTCTTCGCCGAACTGGCCGAGCGGCACCGGACCCACCGGGGCTTCGACCTGACCGGTCGGCAGCTGGCCTGAGCCGCCGCCGCCGGGCGGACGGCCGGGGGTGAGCGGGCCCGGGCCTCCCCGGGCCGTCACCGGCTCGGAGCCCCGGCTCCGCTCGGGGCTTCCGCCCGGCTCGGGGCCCCGCTCGGCTCGGGGCCCCCGCTCGGCTCGGGGCTCCCGCCCGGCTCGGGGCTTCGGCCCGGCTCGGGGCTCCCGCTCGGCTCGGGCCCCGGCTCGGCTCGGGGCTCCCGCCCGGCTCGGGGCTTCGGCCCGGCTCGGGGCGCCGCTCTGCTCCGGGCTTCCGCCCGGCTCGGGGACCGGCCCGGCTCGGGGCCCCGGCCTGCTCCCGGCGGTCACCGCAGCGGGGCGGTGGGCCAGAGCGGGGTGGTCGCCGCCTGCTCGGCGGCGCGCAGCACCCGCAGCACATTGCGGCCGGTCAGTGCCTCCAGCTCGGTGCGGGACCAGCCCCGGGCGGCCAGCTCGCGGAGCAGCACCGGGTAGCCGGAGACGTCGGCGAGCCCGGTCGGCTGCCGGTCCACGCCGTCGTAGTCGCCGCCCAGGCCGACATGGTCGAGGCCGGCCACCAGGCGGGCGTGCTCCACATGGTCGGCCACCTGGGCGACGGTCGCCTCCGGACGGGGGTGCTCCGCGAGCCAGCGGGTGAGCCGGTCGTCGCTCCTGGCGGCGGCCTCCCTGGTGTATGCCGCGGCGAACTCGGCTGCCGCCGCTGCCGGCTCCTCGCCCGGCCGCGGGGCGCGCGGCCACGGCCAGGCGGCGGCGGGCAGCCCGAGCCGCTCCCGTTCGGCGGCGAGCTCCAGCGTCCACTCGGCGACCTGCGCGGAGACGAAGGCCGGGACGAAGGTCAGCTGGATCACGCCCCCGTTGTCACGCAGCAGCTCCAGCACCGGGTCGCTGACATTGCGCGGATGATCGGTGACCGCCCGGGCCGAGGAGTGGCTGAAGAGCACCGGCACGCTGGAGGCGGCCAGAGCCGCCCGCTGGGTGGACTCGGCCACGTGCGAGAGGTCCACCAGCACGCCGGTCCGGTTCAGCTCCGCCACGAACGCCAGGCCGGTGCCGCTCAGGCCACCGGCCGACGGCGCGTCGGTCGCCGAATCCGCCCAGGCGTGGCTGTGGTTGTGGGTCAGCGTGACGTACCTGACGCCCAGCCGGGCCAGGGCGCGCAGCACCCCGGTGGATCCGGCGAGGCTGTGTCCGCCCTCCACGCCCAGCAGCGAGGCGATCCGCCCGGCGCCGACGGCGCGTTCGACGTCGTCGGCGGTGTAGGCGATCCGCAGGGTGTCCGGGTAGCGGGCGACCAGCCGGTAGACGGCGTCGATCTGTTCCAGGGTGGAGACCACGGCCTCCGGCTCCGGCAGGTTCGACGGCACGTACACCGACCAGAACTGCGCGCCGACCCGGCCCGCCCGCAGCCGGGGCAGGTCGGTGTGGAGTTCCGGACGGTCGCCGTCGAGGCCGTCCACGCTGTAGCCGGAGCGGGCGCGCAGCGCCGTCGGCAGGTCGTTGTGGCCGTCGAACACCGGGACGGCGTCCAGTACCCGCCGCACCAGCTGGTCGTCGCTCTGTGCTGCGGTCATCCGGGCTGGTTCTCCTTGGCAGTGGTGGACCGGGCGGCGTCCATGGCGGCACGGCGGCGTCCGGACTGGCGTACCGGGTCGGGGACGGGCAGCGAGGCGATCAGCCGCCGGGTGTAGTCGGCGCGGGGCGCGGACAGCACCTCGGCGGTCGGTCCCGACTCCACCAGCCGGCCCCGGTGCAGCACCGCGACCCGGTCCGCGACCTGCTCGATCACCGCGAGGTCGTGGCTGACGAAGAGCGAGGCGAAACCCAGCTCCCGTTGCAGACCGCGGAACAGCTCCAGCACCCGGGCCTGGACCGAGACGTCCAGCGCGGAGGTCGGCTCGTCGGCGATCAGCAGCGGCGGGCGCAGCGCCAGCGCCCGGGCCAGGCCCGCCCGTTGCCGCTCGCCGCCGCTGAGCTCGTGCGGATGCCGCAGCCCGTGGGAACGCGGCAGCTGGACCGACTCCAGCAGCTCGTCGACCCGCTGCCGGATGGCCTGGGCCCCCAGCTCCCGCCGGTGCACCTGCAGCGGCTCGGCGACGCACTCGGCGATGGTGAGCAGCGGATTGAAGCTGGTGGCCGGGTCCTGGAAGACGAACCCTATCTGCCCGGCCCGGCTGCCCGCGGTCTGCCGCCGGGACCTGCGCGAGCCCCGGCGGTGCGCCAACTGCTCGCCCAGCACTGTGAGTTCGCCGCCGGTGACGGTGCTGAGCCCGGCCACCGCGCGGGCGATGGTGGTCTTGCCGGAGCCGCTCTCGCCCACCAGCCCGAGCACCTCGCCCGGCCGGATCTCGAAGCTGACCCGGTCCAGCGCCCGGAACGGCCGGGAGCCCAGCCGTCCGGGGTAGTCCACCACCAGCTCCGCGGCGCGCACGGCGGGCGGGCGTGGTCCGGCCTGCTCCGCGGCCGCAGCAGGGGGCACCGGCACCGCTCGCGGCGCGCCGAACGCCGGTACCGCTGCCAGCAGTTCACGGGTGTAGGGGTGCGCCGGGGCGGCGAACAGCTCGCGTACGGCGGCCTGTTCCACGATCCGGCCGGACCGCATCACCGCCACCCGGTCGGCCAGGTCGGCGACCACGCCCATGTTGTGGGTGATCAGCAGCACCGAGGCGCCGAAGTCGCTGCGGCAGCGGTCCAGCAGGTCCAGGATCTCCGCCTGCACGGTGACGTCCAACGCGGTGGTCGGCTCGTCGGCCACGATCAGCCCGCTGCCCAGCACCAGCGCCATCGCGATCACCGCGCGCTGCTTCTGGCCGCCCGACAGCTGGTGCGGGAAGTGGTCCACCCGCTTCTGCGGTTCGGGGATGCCGACCCGGTCGAGCATGTCGATCGCCAGCGCGCGGCGCTCGGCGCGGCCGCCGCGCCGGTGCGCCCGCAGCCCTTCGGCGATCTGCCAGCCGATGGTGAACACCGGGTTCAGCGCGGTGGAGGGCTCCTGGAAGACCATCGCGGCGCGCGCCCCGCGCAGCGCCCGCAGCTGCGCGGGGGAGGCGCCGAGGACGTCCTGCGGCGGCTCCCCGCCGGGGCCGCCCAGCAGTACCCGGCCACGGGTGGCGGCGGTCGCGGGCAGCAGCCCGAGCACCGACTTCGCGGTCACCGTCTTGCCGCTGCCGCTCTCGCCGACCAGGGCCAGCACCTCTCCCGGCGCGACCGTCAGACTCACCCCGGCGACGGCCGTGGCGCGGCCCTCGTCGGTGGCGAAGGAGACATGCAGATCCTCGATCCGCAGCAGGTCAGTCATCGGATCCGGCTCCGTTCGGTACGGCCACGGGTTCGGCACCGGCATCGGTCGCGGGCCGGGCCTCCGGCTCGGAGCCCTCGCCCCGGCGGCGGCGCAGCCTCGGGTCGGCCAGGTCGGTCAGGCTCTCGCCGAGCAGGGTGACCCCCAGCAGCGCCAGCACCATCGCGATACCGGGATACAGCGCGCTCCACCAGATCCCGGCGGTCACGTCGTCCACCGACCGGTTCAGGTCGTAGCCCCACTCCGCCGCCGAGTTGGGCTCGATCCCGAAGCCCAGGAAGCCCAGTCCGGCCAGAGTGAGCACGGCCTCCGAGGCGTTGATGGTGAAGATCAGCGGAAGCGTGCGCACCGAGTTGCGCAGCACATGCCGGACCATGATCCGGCGGCGGCCGGCGCCGATGACCCGGGCCGCGTCGACGAAGGGCTCGGCCTTCACCCGCAGCACCTCGGCCCGCACCACCCGGAAGTACTGCGGCACGAACACCACCGCGACCGAGCAGGCCGCCGCGCCCAGCCCGCCGAACAGGCTGGACTGCCCGCCGCTGATGACGATCGACATCACGATCGCCAGCAGCAGCGAGGGGAAGGCGTACATCGCGTCGGCCAGGCCGACCAGCAGCCGGTCCAGCCAGCCGCCGAGATATCCGGAGACGGTTCCCAGCAGCACCCCGGGAACCACCGACAGCAGCAGCGAGGCCACGATGATCTCGACCGCGGTACGGGCGCCCCACACGGTGCGCGAGAGCACGTCGTACCCGGCGATGGTGGTGCCCGCCAGGTGCGCGGCGTCGGGGGAGTGCTGCGAGCCGAACAGAGCGCCACCGGACTGGAGCTGGGCGAAGCCGTAGGGGGCGATCAGCGGCGCGAACAGTGCGGCGAGCAGGAACAGCGCGGTCAGCGCGGCCCCGGTCAGCAGCATCCCGCGCTGCACGCCGACACTGTCCCGCAGCGGCCCCGGCAGCGGCAGTCGCCGACGCACCGGTCCTGTGGTGGAGTCACTTTGACGTCTCATCAGTACCTCACCCGGGGATCGATCAGTGCCGCGGCCACGTCCACCAGGAAGTTCGTCACCGCGACGATGACCGCGAACATCGCCACGATGCCCTGGACGGCGACATAGTCACGGACCGTCAGATAGTGCGCCAGCTCGTACCCGAGGCCCTTCCACTCGAAGGTGGTCTCGGTCAGCACCGCTCCGCCGAGCAGTCCGGCGATCTGCAGACCCATGACGGTGATCACCGGGATCAGTGCCGGACGGGTGGCATGACGGGTGATCAGCCGGAACCCGCCGACCCCGCGGGAACGGGCGGCCTCGACGTAGTCCGCCGACAGGGTGCCGATCAGGTTGGTGCGCACCAGCCGCAGCAGCACCCCGGCCACCAGCAGGCCCAGGGTCAGACCGGGCAGCACCGCGTGCCGGAGCACGTCCTCGATGGCCGTGCCGTTGCCGCTGCGCAGCGCGTCGACCAGGTAGATGCCGGTGGTGCTGCTCTGGTTCTGCAGGTAGAGCTGGACGTCGATACCGGCCCGCCCATTGTCCGGCAGCCAGCCCAGCCAGACCGCGAAGACCAGTTTCAGCAGCAGCCCGACGAAGAACACCGGGGTGGCATAGCTGAGGATCGCGCCGAGCCGCAGCACCAGGTCGGGTGCGCGGTCCCGGTAACGGGCGGCGACCATGCCCAGCGGCACCCCGATCAGCACCGCCACGGACATCGCGTAGCAGGCCAGTTCGAGCGTCGCCGCACCATAGGTCCGCAGCACCTGCGAGACCGGGATGTCGTCGGTGGCGGTCCGCCCGAAGTTGCCGGTCGCGATCCCGCGCAGGTAGTCGAGGTACTGGCTGAGCAACGGCCGCTCGTAGCCGGCCTGGACGAGTTTGGCGTGCAACTGGGCCTGGGTGAGCCGGTCACCGAACGCGCTGGTGATCGGGTTCCCGGCGACCCGCATCAGGAAGAAGACCACGCTGACCAGGATGAGTACGGTCGGAATGATCAGCAGGAAGCGCACCACCAGATAGCGCGGCAGCCCGCCCCCGCCGCCGGTCGCGGTGGCGGGGGCAGTGGGCAGCGGGTCGAGGTCGATCGTCGCGGTCACGATGCTGTCCTGTCCCTCGTCCGTCCTCTCAGCTCTTGGTGAGGTCGGCCCAGCGGAACTGGTAGGCGCTGGTCAGCGTGGCGGGCACGCCGCCGATGCCGCTGCGGGTCACGATCGCGGTCGAGCCCTGGAGCAGCGGGATGATCGGCAGCGTCAGCGCCACCTTGTCCTGGATCTCCTCGATCTCGGCGACCCGCTTCACCGGGTCGGTCTCGGTCTCCTCCTGCGAGATCAGCTTGTCCACCGCCGGGTCCTGGTAGCCGTTGGAGACCCAACTGCTGGCCGCGAAGAAGGAGGAGAGGTAGTCGTCCGCGTCCAGGTAGTCCGCGTACCACCCGAGCTGGTACAGCGGGAACTGGTCGGCGACCCGCTCAGTGCCGTACTGGGACCACAGTGTGGACTGGAGGTTCACCTTGAACAGCCCGGTGCTCTCCAGCTGGTTCTTGATGAGCGCGTACTCGTCCGTCGAGGAGGAGCCGTAGTGGTCGGTGTTGTACTCCAGGTTGAGCGTGACCGGGGTCTTCACCCCGGCGGCGCTGAGCACCTGGGCGGCGGCGGCCTTGGACGGGCCGCCCTGCTTGTCGCCGTAGAGCGGCTTCAGCGACTCGGTGGCCCCGGTGATGCCCTGCGGGACCGAGGAGTACAGCGGCTGGTAGGTGTTCTTGTAGACCTGCTGGGCCAGTTGCTCCCGGTCGACGGAGTCGGCCACGGCCTCCCGGACGGCCAGCGCCTTCGCCGGGTCGGCCTGCGGCGTCCGGGAGCCGTAGGGCTGGGTCTTGAGGTCGAAGACGATGAACCGGATACCGTTGCCGGAGCCGGTGTGCACCTGGATGCCCTTCTTGGTGGCCAGGTCCTCCAGGTCGGGGATGCTGAGCGTGCGGTAGACCACGTCCACCGCCCCCTGTTGCACGTCGAGCTTCAGGTTGCTGGCGTCGGTGTAGTACTTCAGCTGCACGTTCGGCGTCTTCGGGGTGCCCAGTTGGCCCTTGTAGGCCGCGTTGGCGGCAAAGGTGGCCAGCGAGTTCTTGGCGTACGAGGTGATGGTGTACTGGCCGTCCCAGGGCTTCGCCGCGACGATGGAGGTGTCGTCGAGGACCTTGTCGGCGGGGAACACCTTGTGGTCCACGATGATCCCGGCCTGGGTGGTGAGCACCTGCGGGAACAGCGAGTCGTTGGCCGCCTTGAGAGTGAACACCACTGTGTCCGGGGTCGGCGCGGCGGTCGAGGCGAGGTCGTACAGCAGCGGGGCGGGACCGTTGGGGTCGGCTATCCGCAGCTGCCGGTCGAAGCTGAACTTCACGTCGGTGGAGGTGAGCGGGTCGCCGTTGGCGAAGGTCAGCCCGGGTCTCAGGGTCACCGTGTACTGCTTGGGGCTGGTCAGCTTGATCGACGCGGCCAGGTCGGGCGACACGTCGGTGGTGCCGTCCCTGGCGCTCAGCAGGGTCGCGTAGACCTCGGTCTCGATCGCTCCGGAGCCGGCGTCCCAGGAACCCGCCGGGTCGAGGCTGACCACCTGGTCGGTGGTGCCGATGGTGATGGTCCTGGTCGGCGAGCCGCTGCCGGGGCCGGGTGCGCCGGCCACCGACTTCTCGCTGGTGCACGCGGCGAGGGTGAGCAGCGCGGCGGCGCCGAGGGAGAGCGCGGTGAGGCCGTTGCGTCCGCGCTGGGTACGGGAGTTGTCGCTGGGGTTGCTGCTGCTGAAGGTGTTCATGCTGGTGTCTGCTCCCGCGTGGGCCGGTCGGAGCATGCCCGCGGCGCACAGGGGCGGCGGGCAGCTCAAGGAGGGGTCGCTGTGCGAGTCGGTCACTGTGCGCGGACATGGCCGCGGCACCGGGGGCTGTTATGGACAGCCGGCCGTGATCAGAACTGACAGAGCGAGCTGCACACCAGCAGCAGGTCGATGTGGCGACGCCCGAACAGGCTTGCCGCGAGGCGCGAGAGGCAGAGCGGGAGCTGTCGCGGCGCGATGGCGTGGGCCATGCCGTCCTCCCGGTCGTGGAGTTGCGGGGCCCGGTCCCGGGCACCCGTATGCGTGGCGCAGCACCACGCTAGATCAACAGTTCCCTTAGGGTCAAGATACTTTGAGGCCCCATCAGTCGGCCGCCCCCGGGGTGCGGGGGCGGCCCGGCAGGTCGGACTCCGACACAGGTCCGCGGTCCGGTCGGGTCGGTGAACCACGCGCGGTGGCCGGGCGGTCTCAGGCGCGGGTGGAGCGCCTGCCATGGCGGACCGAGTGGGCGATCAGGGTGTGGATCCGGTGGCCCACCTGGTCGGCGTCGGTCAGTGGTTCGGTGAAGGCCAGCCGGACGTCCCGGCGGCCGTCGAGGTAGTCCAGACGGAGCACGATGCCGTACCGGTCCAGTGCCAGCGGAGTCACCCGGGTGACGCCCAGCAGCTCCCGGGCGGCGAGCAGCCGGGTCAGCGCGGCCACCTGGTCCTGGTGGTCCTCGGCCAGGTGGATCAGCAGCGCCGCCTCGAACCGCGCCAGCGGGTCCGGCTCGGCCGCCGGCAGCTCCGCCGGGTCGACCGGGCTGCTGGATCCGCCGGTTGCCAGGGCCAGCTGACGGGGCTGCAGCAGCATCCCGGGGCCGCCGGCCGGAGCGGGCCCGCGGGCGTGCAGCCAGCCGGTGAGCCGCACCCGGGCGCGCAGCCGCTGCTGTACCGCGACCGGGGCGACGTCCGTCCACTCCAGTACCACCGGCAGCGGCCCCGCGGGCGCCTTGGCCGCCTCGCGGGCAGGCAGACAGTCGTCCGGGACGTGCAGTCCGATGCCCCGGCTGCCGAAGCGGACCAGGTCGGCGCCGAGGATGTCGTCGCGGATGCCGTTGACGGTGGCGCTCAGCGAGGAGGCCGCCGCGATGATGCTGCGGACCCGCTCGGCATGGGTCGGTTCGGATGCTCTGGTCCGGACGGAGCTCACGTGGCCCTCCTCGAAGTTAGGTAAGGCTTACTTTAGTAGTGAATGGCTGCCCGGCCAAGCCCACCCCGGAAACGACGAAGCCGCCCCCGTACCGTCGGGTACGGGGGCGGCTTCGGCCGGAGTCGGAGGTGACGCACCACCGGGTGAACCCCTTGGCCCCCGAACGGTCCGCCGCGACCGGTCAGCGGCGGTGCAGCACGTGCAGGCCGGGGAGGTTGACGACGACGGCCTCCTGGGTGCTGCGGGCGATCACCACCACCGCCTCCTCGTCCGGCGCGGGGTTCTCCTCGCGGTGCGGCACGAACGGCGGCACGAAGATGTAGTCGCCCGGTGCGGTGCGCAGCCGGACCTCGTGCGGCGTGCCGTCGGCGGCCTCCTCCAGGAAGACGAACTCCGGGTGCCCGCTGACGATGTAGATCGCGGTCTCCGACTCGCCATGGTGGTGGTCGTCCGAGGAGGTGGCCGGGGCGACGTGGGTCTGCCCCATCCACATCCGCTCGGAGCCGACCCGGGCGCCGCTGATCGCCGCGAAGCGGCGCATCCCGCCGGTCTGCGCGGTGCTCCCGTCCAGGTCGTCCGCCCGGATGTGGTGCACCCGGCTGAGCGCGT
>Ga0302314_10006371_pt1 | contig 21390 bp, 23 predicted proteins | sample III_Palsa_N2_3_FD_200533 | JGI IMG/M metagenome (GOLD analysis project Ga0302314, IMG submission 200533) | Peat permafrost microbial communities from Stordalen Mire near Abisko, Sweden - III_Palsa_N2_3 | ecosystem: Environmental > Terrestrial > Soil > Palsa > Peat permafrost | place: Sweden...
GATGCCGGCCGCGCCGTGCAGTTTCCGGTCCAGGCTGCCGGTGTCGGGGAACGCGCCGGTGTTCGCCGCCGTGCTGTTGGCGGACTCGGAAGGCGTGCTCAGCCGGCCGACGTGGCCAAGGGGGCGGCGAGCTGCAAGATGCTGCGCCGGAGCCGGGGAGGTGTGCCGAGGCCAGGGCGTCGGCGCGGCTCGGCCGGGGTGGACACGCGCCCAGGAGCGGGGCTTGTCGCTGTCGAGAGCGGCGGAAGGCGCGGCTCGGAACGGCCCCGGTTTCCATCCGCGCCTCGACGGCCAGCCGGCCCGACGAGGGGCTGTCCGGGCGCCGGCGATGTGCCCGATGGCCGGGCCGAGGAGCGCGGCGGCGAGCGGGGCGAACGGGATCCGGGCGGCTGTGCGACTGCGGCGGTGCCGGCGGCGGGCAGCATCTGGCCGCCACGTCCTTGCCAGCTCGTCGCTCGCAGCTGTGGCGTGCGGTTCGAGGGCCGGGGGGATGTCACCGACCGAGGACGACGGCTGTGATCGCGACGGCCACTCCGATCCAGGGGCCGAGGGCCGTGAACCACCAGCGCCATCCTCGGTCCGGGCGGGGTGAGGCCGGCTGTGGCTCGTCGGCCGGGGCGGCGGCGAGCGGGTTCTGCGATGCGGTCATGGTTCTCGGTTCCCTTCGGCGGTTCGGTTTCGGCGGGTGTGCCGCGTGCACCCGGGGCTCATAGGGCTGGGAGGGGGCGAATCCCACGGCGGGGCGAGGTTCGGCGGGATCCGGAAGTTTTTCGCCGGCCGCGTGGGATCGGCGGCCGCGGGACCCTATACAGGGCGTGGAGCTGTTTGCCGTCCTGGCGGAACGCGCCGCACGATCACCTCTCAGGAGCCTGTGTTGATGAGCCGCACCACCTGCAGCAACGCCTTGTCCACCTCTGCCATGCGGTAGATCTCCGACTAGAACTAGGACGCCCGACGAGCCCGGACACCCCCGCTATGCGCCCGCGTACGCAGCTCGGCCCTGACGAGGGCCCGGCCTCCGACCAGCAGGTTGAGGAGGCCGATCGGCGTGCCGCGACCCGCGCGCGGATCGCCGAGGACCTGGCCGTCGTCGAGCAGTTGCGGACCGTGGAGTTCGCCGGCCCCGGTTACGAGGCGTTCGCCCGTCGGCTGTTGACCCGCGGCTACCGGGTGATGAACGTCTGGACGCGGAACCGGAAGATCTTCTTCGAGTGCGCGAAGCGGATGATCTTCCTGACGCCGGTCGAGGACTGGACCGAGGACGACCGGCTGACTCTGGTCCAAGACACCCTTGCGACCGGCCACCGGCGCTTCCACGAGCATGCGCTGTGCGGCGGCGGGTGGAGGCCGGAGGGCGGGGCAACGTTGAACACGTACTTCACCGGGAACCTCGTGTTCGCGTTCGGCGACGAGTACCGGAGCTGGTACGAGGGCGAGATCGCCCGCCGCGTCGCGCAGCGCGAGCTGGTGCCGGCGATGGGCGCGGTCCTGGGCGACCGGGGCCAGCGGGTCGGGGCCGTGGTGGTCGACCGGGCCGTGGCGCGCGCCGGCTTGAGGCAGTTGGGCGAGCAGTTCGACCCCCGCCTGCCGAAGGTCCTCGCGTTGGACGTCGAGGGCTACACCTATATCGAGATTGCCGCACTGCTCGGCGACGGCACGAGCCCGAGGGCGATCGAGGGCATGGTCTACCGTCATCGCCAGCGTCTGCGCGGAGGGGAGCGCGGGTGACCCGCCGCGAGGTCGATGTGCCGGACCCGGCCGAGGCCGAGGCCGAGGCCGAGGCGGTCCGCCGCGCGCTGGCCGCGGTCGGTGGCCCGGCGCGGCGTGGCGCGGGAAAGACCGGGGTGCGCGCGTTGCGCGGGAAGGAGGGGCGCACGGCGTCGGGGCCGGGCAGCGAGCTCGAGGCCGGGTTCCTCGTCTATCTCTCGGCGCTGTGCGCCGACCCGGCCGAGGCGGTGCGCGCACGGAACACGGCGGTCCACTCGGGATGGGCCGCCGGGACCCGCGGCTGCTCCTGCCGGGAGGTGGCGCGCTGGCAGGACCTCGGGCTGCTGGCGAACCGCGCTGCGCCGCAGGCGCAGGTGCCGGACGACGCGGCGCTGTGCGACCCGCAGGCCGAGGCCGGGTCGACGGCGCAACTGCCGGACCCGGAGGCCTCGCGGGCGGTGTTCGTCGGGGTCGGGTCCAGTCCGGGCCTGGCGGAGCTGCCGGAGGCCGAGGCCGCGGCTGGCGAGCTCGCCGAGTGGCTCGGCCGGGTCGCCCGACCCACGGTGCTGCGCGGAGCGGACGCCACCGCTGCACGGATCCGCCGTCACCTCGCGCGCGCCGCCGGGGAGGCCGAGGATCTGTTGACGTTGCACGTGGCCACGCACGGGCTGGCCGAACGCGACACCGGGCGGGTGCACCTGGCGACTGCGGACGGGACGATGTCGCTGGCCGAGGTGCTCGAGCTGACGGGGCGTACCCGCGCCAAGCGGGTGCTGATCCTGCTGGACGCGTGCGAGACCTCGGTCAGCGAGTACGCCGGATGGCAGTCGGACGGCGACCGGGCCACCTATATGATCACCGCGACGGATGGCGAGCCCGCGCTGGCTCGCAACCCGGTCCGCGGTGGCGGTGCCACGGCGTTCACCGGGGCGGTGATCACCGCACTGGCTCGGGGGGTGCCCGGGTCCGGCGAGACGCTCGACGTCGTCGCGCTCTACACGGCCGTCGACCGCATGCTCGAGCGCGACACCCTGCCGCGGCCCCGGATGTACGCGTGGGGCGCGGACCGCGCGCGGTGGGCGATCGCCCGCAACCGGCATCCGCGCGCCACCGATCCGGCCTGGTCCGACCCGCGGCGGCCCGAGTTGCTCGAGCGTGCCGGCGCGGGCGAGACGGCGGCGTGGGGAACGCTGGTCGAGCGGTACGGCAAGCTCGTGTGGGCGTGTGTGCGCGCGTTCCGGCTCGGCCAGGCCGATAGTGCGGACGCCGCCGCACGCACCTGGCTGGCCGTCGCTGGTGACCTCGAACGCCTTACTGCGGACGCGTTCACCGGGTTCCTGGTTACCACCGCCCGGCACGCCGCCCTGGACGCACTGCGCCAGCACGAACCGGCCGACGCGGGCCGGCCGCGGTCCTGCTCCTGCTCCACCGGGTCCGGGCGCGCACTCGAGCGCAACGGCTGGGGCCCGGCGGCCACGGGGCAGCGGTGGTGCTGCGAGCGAGAGGAGCTAGAAGCCTGACACCGGCGGATACAGCGCGCCTGGCCGCGCGCGGGGACGAGCCCGGAGCCGGGGCGGTGGGCACGGGCCGGCGAGTCGTATGATCGAGGCTTGAGATTCCGTGACGTATTTGTGTCCGGATTGGCCTCATTGTCGGTCGGATTTATGAAACCCGGTCCGCGTCGCGCCTGGTCACCGGTCTGAGACGGTTTCGAGTGCCGAGGGCGGGCTCTTCCTGGTCACCGCCGCCCGCTGCGCGGCCCTGGACACACTGCGGCGGTCCTGCTCCTGTACCGGGCCCGGGTTCGAGCGCGGCGGCCGCGGGGTGCTGGCGGTGCTGCGAGCACGGGGAGGAGTCACGGCCCTGACGCTGACGGCACCGACGAGGAACCGTCCGGGCTGTGGATGGAGCCGGATGAATATGACCTGGCCGACGATGCAGACCACGGCTCGGAGCCCCGTTCCTGGCGTGTCCACCCGGAACACCATCAGCTCTATCAGGACCTGTACTGGCTCGGAGACGAGTGGTATCGCCGGAATCTGCAGACGATCGAGGCTGGGGCGCCGCTGCCGGACCGGAGGGCACGCGAGGTGCAACTGCACGCGGTCTACGAGCGTTACGCCTCGCGGAACCCTGGCCGGATCGCCACGGCACGCGAGCTCGTTGTGCCTGCACTCAAGCCGCCGATTTCGGGAGCGCCCTTCTGAACCATCGGGTGAGGCACAGCATCAGCGATACGTCGAGCCGGGGTGTTCGGCGTCTCGGCAAACTACATGCGTTTCAGTGCCGGTCGCAGGCGGGAGCGGGCGCAGTTGGCGGGATTACTCGCGGCTTCCCGGCCCTCAGAGGGTCTCGGCTGTCAGGTCGTCGCTGGCCGCCTCAGCCTCGAGACCCGCGTCCCCGATCTCGGTCCGGTCCTCGGACACGCACTGTCACACACGGTGGAACTCCTCGTCGACGGGGTAGACGGCGAGGGGGTGGGGAGTGGGTGGGAGCGGACCGGACCTGGCCACGGTATCGATGCACCCTGACACCCGGGGTGAGCCGCGAGCCGGGCAAGGCGAAGGGCTCGCGCCTGACCACGCAGCTGCGGCGGTGGCGGCGATTGGCCGGGCGGCGGTCCCCGCGCCGGGAGTCGCAGCGCGACGGCGAACAGAACGGGGCGGGCGATCGCGGACACAGGCCGGACCGCCGGTCCGCTTCCGGGATCGGAAGCAGCGCATCCGCGCAGCTCACGACACGGTCCCCACCGGGCGCCGGGCGCGATGCCCGCCGCGCGCTCCGGGCCTGACGCTAGGCGGACAAGGCGGCGCCACCCGGCGTCGCTGGTGAGCGCGCCATCGACGTCCTCGGGCACGAGCAGTTCGGCGGCGCCTCCCACGCGGCCGCGGCCGGGGCCCAGTGACGTGAACGCCGAAGGGCCCACGCTCCATGGAGGGGAGCGCGGGCCCTTCGGCGTCAGTAGTGGCTATGCCGGCGCCGCGGCGGCCGGGACGGTCAGCATTCGTGTTCGTCGCCCGGCTCGATCGCCCCGACGCAGAACCGGCAGGTCTCGGCGGCGGGCGACGGTGCCGGCGCGGGCTCGCGGCGGCGGCCGTAGCGGTCCTCGCCGGGGCCTGCGATGCGCGCGTTGTGCTCGCCCGGGCGGCGGCTGTGCAGTTCGGCGAACGCCTCGCGGGCGGCGTGGTACTCGCCGCCGATGACCAGCTCGGCGTAGCGCGGGTCCCAGCGCTCGGCGTAGTCCACCAGGTGCCCCGCGCACAGTTCGGGCCAGGCCTCGGACAGCCCGTCCACGGTCCACACGGCCAGGCTCAGCGACCGCGATCCGGAGCACGCCCGGTCGTGCTCGTCGACCTCGCACCGGTCCAAGGCGACCATCCGGGCACGGCGGGCGAGCGCGTGGACCGCCTCGACCGGGTTGTCGCGCCAGCGCAACAGCGCGTCGGTCCTTTGCCCGTTGGGCGTGGCGCGCAGGGCGTCGACGTCGCTGACGAGCTGGCGGGCCCCGGCGTAGAACTCGTCGACGTTGCCGAGCTCGGCCAGGCGGCGGGCGCACTGGCCGTAGATGCCGAGCAGCCGCGTGTCGGCCTGCTCGAGCAGTTCGGCGAGCGCGAGAGCCTGGCGGTGCAGCTCGGCGACCGCCGCGCCCGGCACCGGGACGCTGCCGGTGGCCTCGCACAGCCCGCACTCGATCGAGCCGTCGTCGGTGTCGATGAAGCCCTGGCCGTGGCAGTTCGGGCACTGCCGGGTGCCGGCCGCGAGCTCGGGGCGGGTCTGCCCGGTCTTCTCGGTGCCGCGCCAGATGACGTTGAGCAGCCGGACGTTGAACGCGCCACCGGTCACCGGGTCCTCGCAGCTGTCCGCGTACGCGTTCCACTGCTCGCCGGTCCAGGTCACGGCGCCGCCCGGCGCGTCGACGAGCAGTTCGGCATCCGTCGGGAAGCGCTTGACGGCGACCGGCTCGGCGTCGGCAGGCCGCTCCGGGCAGCCCTCGTTCTCCTGGCCGAGCGGGTACCAGCGCCCGCAGTACGAGCAGGTGCCCGGCCCGGGGAAGGTGCTCGGAAAGTGCGGCAGCAGCTGGGCCGGCGGGGCATCGGCGGCCGGGGCGGTGCCGGCCGACTCGGCGCGCTTGGCGTGGGTGTAGGAGCGGCCGGTCTCGGCGGCGAGCTCGCGCGCCACGGCTTTGGCCCTGCGGTTGGCGGTCATCGTGTCCTCGTGTCCGGCGACGCCCCATGCCCGACGCCTACGAGTCAGTGACCTGCGGCAACGGAGGTTGTGCCCTGCGCGATTCCGGGAACCTTGACCATCGTCGCCAGCGCCCTGCATGGAAGGGGGCCGGCTACGGAGACGGGCGTGCGCTGTCGCCGGACACGACGATAGCGCGGCGGTCCGACAACGCACCGGCCCTTACCGCGGGACCCGGCCGGCCCGGCGCGGCGGGCGTCGTCGGGGCCGGTCGAGCCGCCAGTGGCCCGCTGGGAGGGGCTTCGGGGGCCGTGCGTGAGGTGGCGCGGGACCGGGAACGTCGGCGGAACGACCGCCCGCGCACGCCGACCGGACGCCGCAGCCGCGTGTCGCACCGGATGGGGCGGGGCGGGCGTGGCACGGTGCTGGTGTGAACGTGGACTTCGACGACCCCGCCCGTGAAGAGATGGCCCGCACGCTGCTTGCCGACATCACCGACCCGCCGGTGCGGGCGGTGGTCGAGTGGATGGTCTCGGACAGCACCACCAGTCCCCATGTGACCGGGATGCTGCTCGACCCGGCCTCCTGGCGCGACGGGCGGGCACGGTGGCACCAGATGATCGGGCGCGCCGACGAGCTCGACTTCTCGAAGCGCGACTTCGAGCAGCTCGCCCTGGCCGCGTCCCGGTGTGGGTCTGAGGCGGACCCGCACACCGGGGCCTACCGTCCGGGCGTGCCGGTCTACACCGTCGCCCGGCTCGAGCAGACGCTCGAGACCAACAGGCTGCGCGCGTGGTACACCGCGATGAACCAGACCTGGGCCGATGCCGCCACGTCTGCGCCCTGCCCGTGCGCCGCCGCGGTGCCGACGGGCTAGGCCGGTGCACCCCGTGCACGCGCCAGCAGGCCGAGGCCGCCGGGGCCGAGCCGCGGCTGGCCGCGCACGAGAACGGCTTCGCCTGGCAACCCGGTCTCGGGCGGACGGCGAGCAGCAGCGGTCCGGGGAACGGGCGGGAGCGGGCGCCGGACCACGGGCCTGCTTCCGGGATCGGAAGCGGCGTATCCGCGCAGGCCACTGCCCCCACCGAAGTCGGAAGCGGCGCCAGAACACCGGCCGGGCTACGGGAGCAGGCCGATCTCCGGCTCCCCCGGCCCGACCTGCTCGCGCGTGCCCGCCCCAGCGGCGAGAGCGGCGGCCAGCAGCTCCCACAGCGCCTCGCCCGCGCCGTATTCGGGGTCGATGAGCGTGACCTGGTAGGAGGCGCCGATCACCTCGCGCAACGTGTTGTTGTCCTCGGCGCCGAACTCCCGGGCGATCTCGGGCCAGGCGCGGACGCCGAAGAACGTGTAGGGCTCATCGTTGCGCAGCGTTACCTCGACCCTCTGGTCGTCCTCGGCCCGGGCCGGAGCGACGATCGCCCGCAGCCCGGCGCGGTTCGCGGCCCACACTAGGCGCTGCGCGGTGGCCATGTCGCAGACCCCGTCGACCGCGGCGCGCTGGACCCAGGTCGCACCGTCGTACCCGGTGTCGGGGTTGGTGCCGGGCTGGGAGCAGACGGTGACGAACCCGGCGCGGTTCGCGGCGGCCAGCACCGGGACCAGCGGCGCGGTCTCCGGATCCGGCCCGCCGCGGTAGGACGGGATCTCGGGGATCTCGCCCTCGAGCCAGCGGGCCGTGAGCTCGCCGAGATCGGCCAGCGTCGCGGCGGACTTCCGCGGCGGATCAATGCTCGTGGTGGGCACGGTGTTCCTCCGGGTCAAGGTTCAGGGTCCGGCCAGGTGCTCGCCGTCTAGCCGGGTGAAGGGGCGCCGGCGGCCGGGCCTGACGGTGCGCCAGGACGTCAGCCGCCACAAGTCGCCAGGCCGGGAGGCCTACGAGTTCGGGCCGATCGCCGGTTCCCGCCGAGGGCCCGCAAGCACGACGGCGGCCGGCGGCGAGCAGCACACCGCACGGCCGTGCCGACGAACTCGCCCGACGCGGCCGGCTCGGCGACGGACCCGGGAGGCGGCGGCGGACGAGGACACCGACGAGGCTGGCGGCAGGAGTCAGACTACGAACTTAGCCAGCGGTCGATAGAACGAAGGGACACGCCCGCGAGCTCGGCCATCTCCTGCCGACTGGCACCTCGGCTTCGCCAGTCCCTGACCATGGCGTCCCGCCGGACCGCGGCCGCGTTCCACTGCGCGTCGCGCCGAGTTCGGTTGAGCGTCCGCGCGACCAGCGTGGTCAGTTCGGCAAGTTCCTCGGGGGGCGGGGCGAACCGCGACTTCTGCGGCCCCTGTTTGCGCGACCGCTTGCGTGCTGGGTCGATCCAGACTCCCACCGCGCTCGGCGTCACCCCCGCGAGCCGTGCGATCTCCGGGGCACTGGCGCCCCGGCTTTTCCAGCCGCTGGCGATTTCATCCCGGCGCACGGCGGCGAGCCTGGCCGGCGAGTCAACACTGAACCCGCCGCGCAGCTGCGCCGCAACGGGTACGAGACTGCGTAGCTCGGCCAGTTCCTCGGGGTCGGGCCTGAACCGGGGCCGGGGCTGTGCGGCGGCATGCTGCAGCGCCCGCGCCGCCGCACGCCAAGCGGCCCTGCGAAGCCGATTCTCCGTGATCATCTTGCGGATGTCGGCCGCGTCCGGCATCGCCACGACGATCTGCCGGGCGCGCTCGGGTGTGATGCGGAGCTGGCTGGCGATCTCCGACACGGACGCGGAGTCCACGGCCGCCGAGCGTACCTGCTCCATGCGCTCGCCGAGCGTCCCGGGATGCTCGGCTCCGCGGGCGGGTACGGTCAGCAGCGCGCGGGCCAGGCCGGTCTGGACGCGGGCCTCGCTCGCGCGCTCGACGGTCACCAGTGCGAACTCGAAGTCCCAGCCCTCGGCGACGCGGCGTTCGAGGGTTTCCCTCGCCACCGCGCAGTGCCGGTCACCGGCCCACTCTTCCAGCGTCTTGCTCTGCCCGAACGCTTCGAGTCTCTCGGCCTCGCTCACCGGCCGTGGCTGCCCGTGACGCCAGAGCTCGGACCGATCCGGCGCCCCGGCGCTGCGCGGCTGCACCGCAGCCGGGAGGTCGACGTGCGTGGAGTCCGCGTCAGTCATGGTGCCCCGATTCAACCAGATCACCGATCATCAAGGTGGCGTCCTCGGCCTCGGCCCAGCCCCGCCGACAGCGCACCCCCGGCGACGGTCCCGCCGGGGGTGCGCTGTTACTCGGCCGTTGATACTACGGTTCCGGGTCGCCCACAGCGCGGCGCAGTCGATCGGCGACGGGGTAGATCTTGGCGGCGCGGCCGTCGAGGTAGTCCATGATGCGCTCGGCCTCGAAGCCGAGGACGTGGGAGAGCATCGCCGCACTCGCCCACGGCCTGACCTGTTTCCGGACGGGCCGGGAGGCCGAGGCGCCGTGGTGGTGGCAGCGCTCGTACCAGGGTGGCGGCGTGGCCGGCCACCGCGCCCGAGAGCACGGCGGCCGACGGAGGCAGGCGATCTGACGCGGGCTCAGCCCCTGCTCGCTGAGCCCCCACACCTGCCGCGGACTGCTCGGCCGATCGCGCCCCGGCAGCCCGGCATCTCCCCCGGGCCTCCCGTCATCGCTGCTGGTCCTTCCAGCTACGCTCCCGTCGAGCTCTGACCAGCACCGGGCTGGCGTCTCGGGCGCGAGCCCGCGTCAATAGGACGGCGAGCAGTCAGCGGCGCCAAGCGAAGGCCGGGGCAGGGGCTGGTCGATGGCGGCCAGCTGCCGGAGCGGGGCCGCTGAAGGGGCACGGGGGTCTAGTCGAGGAACGCGGCCAAGGCGTCGAGGTCGAGCAGGTCGAGCCAGGCCATCGCATCCGGCAGCGGGCCGAGGTCCGCGACCAGAAGGCGCGCAGCCTGCTCAAGCTCACCAGGCGTCAGATCGGCCAGGAGGGCGAACAGTTCATCGACCAGCGTCGCGGCCTGCCATGGAAACCTCGGAAGGGTACGCGGCAGTTGTGGCCAGTCTTCGGCCGCGTGCACGAGGTTGTGGATCATCAGCGTCTGGCGCGGCGTCGACCACCGCCAGTGCGCCGGCAGCCACCCGCCGGGCCGCCGGGGTGGTGAGCGCGGGCCGGCCCGTGAAGGCCCGCAGCGCATCCGGTAGATCGTCCACCGCCACTTTGAGCGCCGCGGCAGCCCGCACACCCCTACCCGGCACCGGCCCCGGGTCCAGTTGCATACTGCTGCTCATCAGTGTTGCCCGCCCTTTCCATCGCGCCCATGCGGCCTGATCACACCGTATCGGGGCCGCGACGCCGACACCGCGGGATCCGGACACATCGCCCGGCCCGGGGAATCAGCCGCTGGACGGCGACCCCCGGCGGCTGAGCAGCGGGCAGAGCGGGGCCTGGCTCGGCTTACTCGGATACGAGTCGCTTGCGCGCCAGGCACAGGCTCGCGCGCGCGGCACCGCAGGTGATCCCGAGTTGGCCGGCGATCTGGTGTGGGCTCAGCCCGAGTTCGCTCAGTTCCCACACCTGCCGTTGCCGTGTCGGCAGCGCCACCATCGGGCGGCGGCGCGTAGTGGGTGCCTCGGGTTCCGGGGGTTCGGGCGGTGTGGGCACGAGGCGGTGCACGACGTCGGCGGCCGGCGCTGGCGTGCGGGAAGCGGTCGGCGGGTCGGGGTCGGGCAGCAGGCGGCACAATGTGGCCAAGGCTCTGGCGAAGTAGGCGCTCAGGGTGCCGTGGCTGACACCTAGCCTGCGGCTGATCTCTTCGTCGGGAAGGCCTGCGAGTCGGTACAGGACGGTCTCGCGCTGGCGGGCCGAGAGCAGGTTAACGGTCGCGAGCAGTTGCTCCTTGGCGTCTTGCACGAGAGCCAGTTCCTCCGGGCCGCGTCCATCGAGGTCCACGACAGCGTGGAAGGCTTCGGGGGCCATCGTCAGTTGGCGCAGGCGGCGGCGTTGGGCGCTGGATTGCTTGCGCTCGGCCGCGCGGCGCACCCAGCCGGAGAACCGGGCGCGGTCCTCGAGCTGGTCGAGTTTCCGCAGTGCCTCGATGAACGCGTCCTGTGCGGCGTCGGCGGCGTCTTCCCGCAGCGCGCCGCGGCCCATCAGGTGCATGACGGTGGTCATGTAGTGGCGGCTGTAGAGCTCGGCGAACGCCTCCCCGTCCCCGGCGGTCGCTGCGTCGACCAGTTCGGCGTCGCCGGCCGAGGTGTAGTCCTCGGCCGGCTGGCCGCTGTGCCCTGCGAGTCCGGCGCCGGTGCGGGCGCCGGCGGGATCCATGCCCGCCATCTGCTGCCCTCAGTGTCGGGTGGGGGCGGAGAGCATGATGTACGGGGTGAACACCGCGAGCAGTTCGGCGATCTGGTCTGCGCCCCAGCCCGGGTGCAGCCAGACGATGAACGCCAGGGACAGCCAGGGCCACCGCGCTCCGAGCTCGAGGGAGATGTGCTGCGGCGGGTCGGGCACCAGCGCGCGGTCGGGTTCGCTCGGGACGGGTGCGCGGCGCCGCAGACGGGCGATCACGGTCTTGAGCATGACAAGGTCCTTATCGGTGATAGGTTCCCGCGTCGCGCGCTCCGGCCAGAAGTCTCAACGCGGGTAAAGGGGCCTGGTGGTTTGTCAGCACACAGTGAACACCCGCAGCGCAACGCCCGGCACCAACGGTGGCGTACCCGGCGCTGTGACATTTCCCTTTTAACGCCCCGCCTGCCGGGGAGGCGTTTTCGACGTCTACTAGACGAAGCGGCGCCCTCGCGACGTCGCTCGGTGATAGGTTCCCCCGCCGCGCGCTCCGGCCAGAGACACCACGGCGCACGGAACCACTCGGGCCGGTGGCCACGTTTCCCGTGGTCACCGGCCCGATCCATACCACCGCCAGGACGCGGTGACACGCGGCAGGCGGCCGGTCTCGACGGTCTCGACGGTCCCAGGGGGCTGCGGCGGTCTCGGGGCGCCGCGCGGCGCTCCGCCGGCACTGTCCATGCGGGCCCGTCTGGCGGCCGGCCGCGGCATGGTGATTCACCGCCTGGGGCGACGGCGGGCGCGACGGCCGTCCGATTCCCGGGGCCGGGGTGGGGGAAACCCGCAGCGTAACGCCCGGCACCAACGGTGGCGTACCCGGCGCTGTGACATTTCCCTTTTAACGCCCCGCGGGGCGTTTTCGACGCCTCCTGACGGCGCGGAAGCTCAGGTCCTCAACCTGGGGCACGGCGCTTCAAGGCGCCGGCGGGGCCTCGGAGCGGACGGCGGGGGCTGTCCGCGGGCAATCGCCTCAGTCCGTATCAGCCCTCTGCGGGATGATGGTTGCGGCGATGCGCGCGGTCCTGGGCCGTGAACCGGCCCGAAGGCCGCGCTCCGAGCGCCGTCCACGTCCACCCCTGGAAGGCAGATGCCATGACGATGCCCGAGAAGGAGCCCCGTCCGCTGAGCGGCCGTCAGTTGCTCGCCCTGCGCGGTCGAGCCCGCACGCCGCCGTTCGCGTTCACGGCGTGGCGGCGCGGGATGGCCGCGGGGTGCGAGTGGCTCGCCACGCAGCTTCGCGAGCACGAGCAGGATCCGGGTGCGCTCCAGGAGCTGCTGCTGGAGCGGTGGAAGTCCGGTATCGAGTGGGGTTCGCGCTCGGATGCGCCTCGGTCGAGGTTCGCCGGCGGGTTCGACGCGATCCTCAACGATGTCGCGGCGATCGTTCAGGGCGACAGGATCACGATCGACCGGCTGGCCGGGAGCGTTCGGCCGTAGCCGCACCCGGGTAAGTCCCCCGGCCCGGGCACCGGGAGCCTGGTCGACGTCGACGCACGCGCGGCCAGGCCGCGAGTTCGGTGCAGCGCGTGGAACAGAAGGCGGCCGGAGGTGCGGAGCTGGTCGGCCCGGCCGGCCCGGCCGCGGTCCGGAGCCAAGGCCTTCGGGCCGGGTTCACGGGCCAGGGCCGCGTCAGCCACCGATCCCCCAGCCCGCCTTCAACTGCGCGAGCAACTGCTCAGTGACCTCGGCAAGCAGTACCTCGTCGTCGGCCTGGTCGCCGAGCGCGTCGCGGGCCAGCTCCTCGGCCTCGTCGCGCAGCATGTCTTCGTCGATGTCCATCACTTCTCCTGATCACGTGGATACCCGACGGCCCGGCCATGCGGACGCGAGCCTCGGCGGGCGGCGCCTGCTGCGGGGGCGCGGCACATGCGGCGGACTCTGTTCTACCCCCGCGCCCGGACAACGCGCGGGGTCGGCGGGGCGAACTGGTGTGCACGGTCGTCGTACTGCTGGCGGTCCATCATCCACCCGGTCTCGTGTGTTGCGGCGGGTGTCCTCGTCGGGTGTTGACGCGGCGAACTCGGCGAGCAGCACCTTGTCGGCGGCGCGGCTAGACGAGTACGGCCGGCGCTCGGGCCGAGCCGGGGGTTGAGTTCGTAGACGGGGACGGCGCTGATCGGCGTCTCTTTCGGCTGGCTTCGGGGTCCTCGGGCCCGTTACACTCGCTGCCCCTGACAGCGCGCGGCTTCGCGACCTCGGGACGGCGCCGGCGCCGATGCCTGGTCGAACGCGCGGCCGCCGCGCGCGAAACGACGCTGGCCCTCGACCCCTGCGAGGACAACAGCCGGTCATCCCGCGCATGACGGCATGTCTAGCTGCGGGACCGGGGCAAGCCGACCGACCCGACGCGGAAGCAGGGCCCGCGGCCAGCGGCGGCGGACACCGGGCTGTCGTGCTCGTCGTTGTACGCGTAGGGCAGCAGGCTCACGTCAGGAATGATCACAACTCGGGCCGACGCGTGTTCTCCAGGATGGTTCCGTCCTCGAGCTCGTCGGCAAGTCTGTTGAACCCTGCCGGATCGGCGGGCGAGTGCGGCGCCGACCTCGTACCGCCCCGCTCGCCCCCGCGTTCGCCGCCGGCTACCGCGCCCGCAACGCACGCACCGCAGGCGAGGAGTCCGGCCGGGGCCCACGACGTGAGGAATGGCCGGAGCCGGCCGTTCGGGCGCAAGCTCGGCCCGGGTTGAGGCCGGGCTCTCGGGGCGCATCCGTCGCGCCCCCTCTGGCTCCGGAGACGGGAAACCATCGTCCGGCCAGCTTGTCCCGGCCCTGATCGGCAGCCCACGGAATAGTCGGCGCGGACCCGTACACTGCCGACCGTGCCGACCTTCACCGCAGATGAGCTTGCCGATGTTCCTGTCAATGTGTACTGGATTGCCGGCTATACGACTCCTGAGGATCCGCCGGCCACCTCACGGCGAGCCTGGGCGCAACTCATCGTCACCACGCAAGGTTCCTTGGACCTGACCCCCGAGGCGGCCGCCGAGCTCGTTGCCGAGACCCGGGCCGACGCCGAGGACCTCGTGGTTCTCGGGCCGTTCGACACTGCTCCGGAAGCTGCCACGGAGCAGCGCCGCTGGCTGGCGAAGCTCCCCAGCCCGATCCGGTACTACTCATCCGTACGGGTGGAAACCCTCGACGGCCATCCTCCGCACCCGCTGGCCGTGCAGAACGCGGCCCAGGCTCTGGCCCCTGGACAGCCCATGTTCGAGTTCGACGGCCTGGGCCCTGCGGTCACCGTGGTCACGGCGACGGTCAGCGACGCGTTGAACGCGACTTTCGACAGCGCGGGGTGGGTGATCGCCGCGTTCGGCGCCGTAGACACGCCAGTGAGGTTTTGCGCGATGACCATCGAGACCGCAGCGGCCTACCTGGCACGCACAGGCTCCGCCTGACCAACGCCGCCGGCGGAACGCCAGGCCCGTCGCGCCTGCACCCGCGCCCCGAGCGCGGTCAACTCAGGCTTCGTACCTGTCGCCGGAACGAAGTTCGGCCTCGACCCACACCTGGGCCAAGGCCTCGTAGTCGGGCCCAAGGACGCCGTGGTCCGGGCCCATCGCCATCCCCCGGCCGGCGACGGCGGCCGCAGCGCCCCAGGCCCGCGGTGTTCGCGTCCTCACCAGGCATCGGGTACGGAAGGCCGACCTCGTCGAACAGGGCGACCGCGAGCGAAGCCAGCGAGCCGTCCGCCCGGGAGCGCGGGACGTCCGCCCAGCACTCGGCCGAGGCGGTGTCCGCGAGCGACGATCAGGCCGGTCGCGGCCGAGGCGCGGCGTCGTCCCTCGCAGTACACCTCGACGACGCCCGTCTCGAAGCGGGCGTCGAGCGACTTTGTCCGCGGGTGCTCGTCCCGGCCGGACGTGCCGTCACCGGGCCGGGCGAGCTCGCGTGGGTCGGGGCGCGTCGGCGCCACGGATCAGAATCGCCACCAGCCGTCGTATCCGGCCGGGATCGCGGGGTGGCGCTCGAGCATGGGGCGCAGTAGCGCCAGGTGCGCTGCGGCGATCCCCGGCTCCTGCGCGCCCCAGTAGCGGGTGCCGTCCCAGCGGCCGAAGCAGTCGCCGCCGTAGCGCCCGTCGGTGTAGCGCTCGAGGAACTCGGCGGTGTCGGCGGGCCGGGGCTGCTGGCTGGTGCGCAGTTCGCCGATGCACGCGACGGTCAGGCCCTTGCGGCGGCGGAACCACACGGCGTCGGCGCGGCACTGGTACCACGTGCCGCCCACCCCGTCGAAGGAGCCGGTGATCTGCAGGCTGTCGAGGTCCACGGCGTAGGGGCCGTGGGATTGGACGAAGTCTTCCTCGCGGATCACGGCGGCTCACTCCCCGTTCTGAACGACGGTGTTCGCATCGGCTCCGGGCGAGCCGTGCGGCGGCGGCTCGGTGCCGGGGGGCGTGCCCGGCTGCGCCTGGCCGCGGCAGATCGGGCAGAAGTCGTAGTTCGGGTTCGCCAGCGCCGCCGGGGTCGGCAGCCGGTACGCGCCGTCTTCGAACGTCGCGCGGGGCCAGGCCATCGAGTCGTGGGAGTAGAGGTCGCCCGCCCGCCAGGTCCAGGTGCGGCCGAACTTGTCGACGAGATCGGGGTGCCCGTCCTGCTCGATCGCGCGTAGCTCGGCTCGGACGGTGCGCCACCGGTCGAGCAGCTCGGCGACGCGGTCGACGGGGGCGGACAGTTGGGCGGTACTCACGGCCATATCCTCCGGATGCTGGGATTCTCCGATGTCGGTGTGGGTTTCGGCCCCACAGCGCAACACTTCAAGTATGCATACGTGGGGTGTGGTCGTCAAGCTGCGCCCGGCGAGGCGGCTCGGCCACGCGTCCCCGGCCGAGGAGCTCGCCGGCCGGACCCGTCGCGTCCGACAACCGCCGGGGCGGCGTGCTCATTCGCCCTCGTTCCTCCTGATCGCGTGATGTCCGGGCCGGGCGCGGCGAAGGCGGTGCCCGCGCGCTTGTGCATCAGGCCTGTTCTACTCGGCGCCGCCGACATCGCGCGGTTTTGAGGCGCCAGAGGCGGGCGGGGCGCAGGAGGCCCGCTCCGGCCGTGCGGGCCGGTCAGCCGGTCGCCGCCGGTTCCAGCTCCCGCCGGCTGACCGTGCATCCGGTCGCGAGCCCGCCGCCCTCGCCGTGGGCCCAGCGGTCCGCGTCGGCCGGCCGTGACGCCGCAGGGCGCGCGCGGTGCGGGCCCCGGCCGCGGGTGTTGTCCCGAGGGCAGCGCGGTACGCCGGCGCGCCGACGAGGGCCGCGAGGCGCTCGGGACTCGGTCCCCGGCGTAGTCGTCGGCCCTGCTAACGGCTGGCAGGCAGCTCAAGAGCCTGTTTCTCCACGTCGTTTCCAGCGTCGCCATACACACCGCCCGACACGTCGATCAACACGTCGCCCGATACCGTGACCGGGATACCGCCAGGACCACCGACGAGTTCGCCGAGGCGTGCGGGCACAGGACCGCAGTACGGCATGCGAGCACGCTGGCGACGTCCCCGAGACGTCCTGCACGCTGGCGAACGTCCCGCCCCCGAACACGTGCACCGCCTGCCCACCCTCGGCGAGGGAGCACGCGCCGACGGGGAGCCGTGATCAGCCCGTCAGGCGGAGCAGGTATAGATAGTGATCCACGATGACCTCGACCCGCTCAAAGCCGTTCTTCTCCAGGACACGCTGCGAGGCGATGTTCTCCGGGCCGGTGTCCGCGATGATCGCGCTGACCCCGCCGTGCGCACGGGCGATCTCCACGAGCCGGGCCACAACCCGCGTGCCGTAGCCGCGCCCCCACTCGCCCTCGACCAAGCCGTATCCGATCACCACCTCGCCGACGGCGTCGGGCGGGCCGAAGAACCCGGCCGTCCCGATCACCAGCCCGTGGCTGCGCGGCACCAGCGCGTAGAAGCCGAACGGCGCCGGGTAATCAACAGTCAGCTCCACGATGTCGTCGTCCGGCCCAGGAAAGCCCGCCGCCCACCGGTCCCCCGGCCCGGGCCGCCTGCCGGAGATCCGAGCGGCCTCCTCACGGCTGAGCGGCCTGAGGTCGATATTTACGCCGTCCGTTTCAGCCATGGTGCCCCGATTCAACCAGACCACCGATCAGCAACGAGCGCGAAGGCGCGGCGGATCGCAGCGGCGGCGGCCCCCGGTTCGAGCGCGGTGCCGGTCGGGTCCTCATACCCGAGGCGCAGGTCGCGGCGCCGTTGCCTCCGCTGCTCCTCGACCCAGGTGATAGCGGATTCGGCGCGCACGAGCGGTTCCAGGGCCGGATCGGCGAGCCGGGCTTCCTGCAGGAGCTCGTCGGTGACCGGCTGGATGAACACGGTCAGATCCGCGAGCGCGCCGGCCTGGCCGGGGCGGTGTCGCGCCGGTTCGTCGATCAGGACGAGGTCGTAGTCGGCGCGTAGGCGCTCGGCCTGGCGGCGGGCGGCGGGACCGCGTCCGGCGTCGGTCAGGCGCAGGTAGTCCAAAATCCCGTGCGAGCGGGCGGCGAGGGCACGTGCGGGGCCGTCGGAGGCGGTGGTCAGGGCGAGCAGGTCGGCCAGGGCCTGCTCGTGTTCGGCGCTCGATACCGCGGCCACGCGCAGCCCGGCGCGGGCGAGTGCCGCGCCGAGGTGCGCCACCGTCGTCGTCACCCCGTCCCCGCCCGGCCCGGGCCGATCACGGCGATCGCGCCGCCTCGGGTGGTGCAGGGCGACGGGTTGACGCGCTCCGGATGCGGTCCGGCCAGCTGCGCGGGATCCGGCGGGGCGGCGGCGTAGTCGAGGGGCTCGAGCCGGGCGACCAGGCCGATGCGGCGCAGCGCGGTGGACCACGGCGGCGCGTCGGCCGCGGCCTTGTCGTAGGCCTCGAGCTCGTCGGCGGCCACGGCGCCGGTGAGCAGTTGGCCGGCGCGGCGCAGCGCGCCGAGTTCCCGCTCCCAGGCCGGGGCCGGGTCGATCAGGATCTCTGCGCCGTTGTACCAGGTGATCGGGCATGGGACGCGGTTCGCGCCGGGGTGGAAGCGCACGCCGGGCAGCCCGCGCAGGGCGGCGTCGGAGCCGCGGTGGGGCACGAGGGCGCGCACCACGGTGGGCAGGTCGTCGTGGGTGAACCGGATCGTCGTCTGCGCGCCGGGTGAGACCTCGTAGATCCCGTACGGCACGCCTTCGGGCGCGTGGGGCCCGAAGGCCGCGGCCAGGGCGCGCAGCACCGCGGCCTCGAAGACGGCCTGGGCGGGCAGAGCTGCGGGGATGAGCGTGTGCTCGTCGCGTACGGCCGGGCTGCGGGTGGCGTCGAGGGCGACCTGGTAGGGCTCGAGGTGTAGATCAGGCGTGCTGTGGCACGGGTGTCCATCACGGTCTCCAGCACGCTGCGCGATCCGGACCTGCGCGCCGTGCGCGGTCGTGTCAGGACGCGGACAGGTGGTGTTGCCGGCGAGGTCGACCCACTTCTGACGCTTTGATCGCGGAGCACGGTCCGGTGCGCGCCGCTGCGGCACGGCAGCCTTACTGCCGGGCCGGCCGGAACACGCCGGGCCAGGCCCGAATACACCGCCCCGCTTTCCCGTGCCCGAAGGCGAGCAGCCGGACGGGAGGAAAGCGGCGGGCGGCGAGGCGCGGGTTAGCCTTCTGACTGTGAAAATCGTCGACGCGGACGGCACGGCCCGCCGTCACGCCGTCATCAGCATGCAGCGACCCGGCGGGGCGCTTCGCTTCGTGCTGGTTCCCGTCATGCACGTGGCGCTGCCCGGGTTCTATCAGAGCGTTCACGATCGCCTGGCCGAGTGCGACCTGCTCGTGGTGGAAGGCGTAACGGGCCCGAGTTGGCAGACCGCGATGATGACCTGCGGCTACCGATTCGTCGCGCGCCGCCGGTCGGGCTTGGTCCGGCAGGACTACGCAACGCTCCTGCCGCCGGACGTGCCGGAGATCGGGGCGGACATCACGGCCGCGGAAGCAGCCGCCGACCTGCGCGCCGCATACGGCCGGATCTATCCGCTGCTGCTGCTCACCCTCCCGCTGGGGCTACTCGCGGCGGGACTCGTCGGGCCGAGGCTGTGGCTTCACCGCGGGGTCGAGGCCCGGCTCCCGCACGACCCGGACCGGCAGCAGCCGGACGCGACGCGAAACGGCCGGTGGTTTCGCTCGCAAGAGCGCCGCAACCGCCGCCTGCTCGCCGAACTCGAACGAATCGATGCAGAACACGGCAGCGAGCCGATGAGCGTCGCAGTGCTCTACGGGGCCGAGCACATCGCCGAGGCGTACGTGCACCTGTCCACCCGGCTGGGATACCGACCGGGCGATCCGCAGTGGCTCACGTCCATGACCGCAGACCCCGCGCCCGGAAAGACGCGCACAGCCCGGCGCCGGTAAGCCACCGCTCCGACACCGCGGCCAGACGCCCGCCGCCGCGAACACCTCAGTGGTCTCGGCCGCTTCCAGGCGGCCGACGCGCACCTCGACCATCGCGTGGGGGCCGTACCTCGCCGCCGGATCGCGGACCGGGCTGGTGTTCGCCCTGGTTCACAGACCGGCACGACACCCGCCATGCGGACGGACCCGAGCGCCGGCGGGCCGAAGCACGCCTCGATCCGCTTTCCGGCGGGTTCACGGCGGACCCGGACCGCGAGGGCGCCGGGGGCGGCGTCCGTGGACGGTCACGGGGGCGGCCGCCGGCGAAACCGCGGGGCTCTCCGGCTGGACCGAGGCGGCGGCACGGCAACCGACAGTGCAGGGGCGGCGGGTGGTCCGGCGTCGGCCGGGGAGCACGGCGTCGGGCTGCGGGCTGGCCTCGACGACGCCGCCAGGCCGAGCTCAAGCACCACGCACGGCGCCCGGCGCGTACCCGGCCGGACGGTGCGACCAGCAGCCGGGAGTCCGGGGCGAGGCGAGCGCCTCCTCGAGGAGCAGTTGGTGCTCGACAGGCTGGCTCGGGGCGACGCGGCTGCTCGAGCTCGACGAGTCGGGCCGGGTGGCGCCTGGGAAAGCGCGGGCCGCTCCTCGACGGCCAGCCGGCGCGCAGTGATGGCGGGCGCCGGGCTCGAGCCGTCGGGCCGGTCCACGGGTCCGGACTTCCTATCTGTAAGAACGCCGGTTCTTTGACCGGTGGCTGTTGTTGCTCCCGCCGCGAGATGCCAACATCACTGAGACGGGACATCTATTGCGGCTCTGCATACCGGGGCCACGCCGACGGCGGGAAGAGCTCTCGGCTCTTCCCGCCGTCGGTGCCTGGCAGTGGCGCGGGATCGCAGGTCAGTGCGAGGTGCTCGTGACGGACTTCGTGTTGGAGACCGCCGGGTTGGTGAACGCTTGCTCCATCAGTTCGTGTTCTTCCTCCGCAGAGACGTGGTCGTGCTGTTCGCTGGTCCCGTCGGTGTTGTAGATGGTGACGTCGAAGTACTCGGGCTCGTTGCTCATTTGCTCTCTCCTGCTTCGATGGGTGGTCGGTGACGGTGTTGCAGGCGGGTGTTGGCCACACAGAGGGCGCACCGGCGGTCGGGAAGCCCGTGGTCAGTAGTCGACAGAGACCCCCAAATCAGTCAGCTCCTCGCGCAGGTCGGCTAGCGGGAGCCTGATCTGGTCGGCACGGCCGGCCTGCTCATGCAGGCCCCAGTGGCGCAGCGGGTTGACGATGAGGGCGAGGTAGAAACCTGTCCGGTCGACATCTTCGATCATGGCGGCGACCAGCGCCTGAACCGGGGCGATCGAGGTCCAGGTACGGACTAGGCCGACGCGTGTGCGGGCCTCCCGTGCGGTCCAATGAGTCCGCAGGTCGCCGGAGTCGGTGAAGGGCCGCCACGCCCAGCCGAGGTCCGCGCGCGTCCGAGGGAGACTCGCGCACAACGGCGCGGTTGTCGCGGCGATGTCGGTGGCCGCGTCGTGTACGGCACGCAGCCGGGGGCGCGTGTCGGCCAGCCGGATGGCCAGGCCAGGTTGGCAGGCGCGTAGAGCGTCGGTGAGTAGGTCCAGGTGGATCAGGGCGTTGGCGGCGTTCCAGATGGCTTGGCCGGCCATCATCTGTACCCCGCGCGGCTCGGCGGCCCGCAGCGCGTAGAAGGCACGGGATTCGAAGTCGTCGAACTCCAGGTCGCGGATGTCGTCACGGCGCTGGTCGATGTGGGAGCGCAGCTCAGGCCCGTCCTGCGGCTCGGATCCGGGGAAGCGTTCGCGCCAGAAGCCCAGCGCGATCGGCGGGATGTCTTCGATCCGCGCGGTGTTCCCGGGGCGGCCGCGCCACCACGGCGCGACCGACTCAAAGACCTTCATGGTGAGGTTTCCTTTCGACGTAT
>Ga0302314_10006373_pt1 | contig 21380 bp, 23 predicted proteins | sample III_Palsa_N2_3_FD_200533 | JGI IMG/M metagenome (GOLD analysis project Ga0302314, IMG submission 200533) | Peat permafrost microbial communities from Stordalen Mire near Abisko, Sweden - III_Palsa_N2_3 | ecosystem: Environmental > Terrestrial > Soil > Palsa > Peat permafrost | place: Sweden...
TCGGCATGCCGCGCGAAGCCATCGCCCATGGCGCGGCCCACGAGGTGCTGCCGTTGACGAAGATCGCGCAGCATGTGATCGACCGGCTGCGCAGCACGTCGGGCTTGTCGATGAATCGGGTCTGACGAGCGCGCACGACTGGTCGCCTGGCTTGACGCAGCCAGCGACTCGGGCGCATGCTGGTCCTGTCGCCGAATCGGCAGGCAGGTAGGCAGGAGGACGACGTCCAGTGCCCAGCGATCAGGATGACGTGGATAACCTGTTCGGTGGCGCCCCCGCGGCGCCGCCGACGCCGTTTCCTGCCAAGCCGTCGGCCGACCATCGCAAGGAGTCGCGCGTGCGGGCCAATTGGCGAGCGCGCGTGCTGCTGCCGGATCAGCGAATCGTCGAACTCAACATCTTCGACCTGTCGGAAAGCGGCATGGGCCTGATCTCGGAGATCGGCATTCCGCCCTTCAGCGTGCTGACCATCGCGCTGGCCGTGCCGGACCTGAACGATTCGAAAAGGATCACGGCGGTCCGGGGAACGATCAAGACCACGCACATGACCGTGCGCGGCCAATTCATCCATTGCGGCTGCACCTGGGCGGAGATTCCAGCGGATGGACGCGAGCTCATCAACCAGTGGGTGCGCCGCCTGCGCAAATGAGACGGGCGAGGCTGCCAGGCGCTCGAATCCTCTGCGGCTTGCAGGCCCGTCCTCGCCCCTGCCGATTGAAATTGCAGGGGTCGAAGCGGTCCACTGCGGCCCCGTACCGCGCCACCGACATCAGCGTCCGGCAGTGAGCACCTTGTCGGCCGGCTCGGCCTTTGCCGTCTCGATGGCGGCCTTGGCGGCCGCTACGTCGTCCTGGCACCTGACGGCAGCCCGCCAGGAGTCGAGCGACTCCTTGACGTCCCACATGTCGATGCCGTGGACGACGGTCGTCATGCCGACGAAGCTGCGCAGCGACCCCATGCCCTGGTCGGCGTGTTCGACGATGCGCCGCTCGACGCTGGTGACCGAGCCGCAGATGGCCGCGGAGGGCTCGGCCCAGGCCGCGCCGCAACCGAGCGCCGCGACGGCGCTGATGGACAGGAACAGTTTCCGATTGATCGCGTTCATGCTGACCCCTGTATTTGGAAGAATGTGATTTGCGTGAGCCGATCGAGCTACCCGCCGGAGCGAGTGAAGAAGATCGGCTGGAGGTCAGATTGCCTCCGCGGTCGCACTTCGACCAGAGCCATGCGGCGAACACCGAGAATCGATGGACGAAATCGGAATAGCGGCGCTGAATCCGACCGCGCGATGCGGCTGCCGCGCCTTCACATCTGCCTGAACAGGCGCTCGTGGGCCTCGCTGACGGCGAGCTTGTCGGGCCGCGATTTGAGCTTGACGGCCAGGCGACCCCGAAGATCGCGCGTGACACCCGAGATGGCATTCGCGTTGACGATCGTCGAACGATGGATCATCCAGAAACAGGCCGGGTCCAGTTGCTCTGCCAGCTCCTTCAGCGACAGGCGGATCAGGCACTCCCGGTCTGGCGTGAAGACGCGCGTATAGCCGGCGCCGGCCTGGAAGTAGCAGATCTCGTCGGCGGTGATCAGCCGCACGTCGTTGCCCACCGAGGCGTTGATCCATCGCAGGTAGTCACGCCGGGGCGCGTGGCGCGTCAGCTCGTGCAGCAGGCTCTCGATCTCGGGGGGCCGTGACCCGAGGCGCTGCTTCACGCGCTCGATCGTGAGCTCGAGTCGCGCGTCGTCGTAGGGCTTGAGGACGTAGTCGATCGCGCCCTGCTCGAAGGCCGCGACCGCGTGCGCGTCGAATGCCGTGATGAACGCCACGTGACTGCGGCCGCTCGCGTGGCGCGCGACGTCGAGCCCGCTCATGCCGGGCATCTCGATGTCGAGAAACACCACGTCGGGCCGATGCCGCTCCATCAAGGCGACGGCCTCGAGGCCGTTCTGCGCCTCGGCGCAGATGTGCAGCGCGGGCCAGAGACGGGCCAGGCGTGCGCGCAATTCCTTGCGCAGCACGGCCTCGTCCTCGGCGAGCAGGGCGGTCGGGGTCGGCATGGCGGGCCTGTCCTGCGTCAGCCCTGGGCGAGCGGCGGCGACTTCAACTCCACGATCAGCGCTCGCACGTCCCTGCCACTGACGTTCTCGGTCTCGTGCGTGACGGCCGGGCTCCAGAACACATCGCCAAGCTTGTTCTCGGCGATGAAATCCTTGCCGTTCTCCTTGATACGAACCCTGCAGTCGCTCAAGGCGACCGTCAGGTGTGGCGGATGGGAGTGGACACCGCTGCCGCACACGCCCAGGCCAGGCCGACTCAAGAAGTCGAGCACGCGCATCTGCGCGTTGTCGAGGCCGACCCGGTAGGCCTGCGGCTGCACCTTGGCCGCGTCCTGCGCTTCGACGGCGCTGGCCAGGGCCAGGCCGGGCAGCAGCGCGAGCCAGCGGCGACGCTGGGCTTCCTGCGGGTTCAGTTCGTTCGATGAATCGTTGCTCATTTTGTCAGCTCCCTTGCAGTGGAAATGGCGCCCGACCAGTCTGTCCTGGGCAGAGGCGCCGGGTTGATGAAATCGAAGGTCACGACGCGCGGACTGCAGGCCGAAGACGATTGCGATTGCGCGTCGTCGCGCGGCTGCGGGCTCCCGTGCATCTCCACGCGCGCACCTCCCGCGCAGCGAGTGATCGCCATGACGCCGCCCGAGCGGCTGGTGTCGGAGCCCGTCCAGCGATCGATCAAGTCGACGAGCTGGAACGGTGAAACCAGCAAGGCTCCCATGTCGTCGGCCGCCTCGATTCGCCACGCCCCCAGTTCGGGATCGAGCTCCATGCGCAATCGCACATAGGCGCGCGTCACCTCGAGTTCGGCAGTCAACGTGGACGATGCCGCGCGCAGGCTGGGCATGGCCGAGCGCAGAAAGCCCACGAGGCAATCCAGCAGACGATCTGCGCTCGGCGAGCCCGCGACATAGCGGCGCATCACCTCGGCCAGCGCGCGGTAGAGAACCTCGGGGTCGACCCTCGCCTGCAGTTCCTTGAGGCGAATCTCGGCGACCAGCGCTTCCGTCAGTCCGCGGTCGATCTCGGCCTGGTTCAGCAGTCTGCGCATGCGGCTGGCGCGGCTCGTGACGATGCAACCCGTCACCAGCAGGCTGCCATAGAAGAGCATGCACCAGAAGTCGTACCAGAAGACTGCACCCGGCTCCATGCTGCGTCTATAGATGAAGGGTTTGGGAAAGAGAATCAGCAGCCATGTCATTGAAAAACCCGACATCACGGTGGTGGCCAACAAGATGCTTCCCGCCAGACGTGCGCCCCGATACCGCCGCTCGGCCCGCAACACGACATAGCCGAGAAGGACGCCCTTCATGCACCAGTACGGCACCAAGGCGGCAAGGAATGGGGCGAGATCGATGGCGACGACGCCGAAGGGGGAAGCCATGCAGTCCATGCCCACGGCCGCGAGGCCCCAAAGCACGCCGAACTGCACGGCGCGCCATGCGTCGGCGATGTGGCCGTCCTGATACGCATCGCTCGGAACAAAGGGCGAGGCGTTCATGACCGTACCTTCACGAACGGCACCACCACCGTGACCAGCGCACCGGCGGTCTCGTTCGCCCGGATCAGCAGCGCAGCCTGGTCACCATGCAGCGTGCGCAGGCGCGCCCGCACGTTGGCCAGCCCGATCCCCGTGCCGCCAGAGCCGGCAACGCCGGCAAAGCCGACGCCATCGTCAGCCACGCTGACCTCCAGGAAATCGCCCTGGCGTCGCGCGCTCACGCACACGGTGCCGCCGTCCGGCTTGGGCGCGAGCCCATGCTTGACGGCGTTCTCGACCAGCGTGGCCACGGCCAGCGACGGGATGGCATAGTCGAGCAATTCGTCCGGCACGTCGATCGAGACCGCGATGCGATCCGACATCCGCATCTCGACGACGCCGAGATACGCACGGATGATGTCGATCTCCGCGCCGAGCGTCGCGCCGCTCGGCGATGCCGAGCCGGTCGCGCGGAGGTAGGCGATCAGATGGGTCAGCAGCCGCTCGCCCCGTGCGGGTTCGGTACCGCGCAGGCTGCGCACCGTGGCCAGCGTGTTGAACAGGAAGTGCGGCTCGATCTGGCTGCGCAGCGCCTGCAGCTTCAGCTGCGTCAGCTGCTGTTGCATCTGCACATGTCGCAGTTGCAGGGCCTGTGCCGACTGGCGCGCGACGGCGCCCCGCCGCCACAGATAGAACATGCCCGCGACGGATGACGCGACCACGCCCCAGGTCAGCAATCGTGTCGTCGGGCCGCGCTCGCCGAAGTCGGGCTGACCGCTGATGGCAGCCTCGGCACCCACGGCCGCCACGACAATGGCACTCGCGAGCAAGGCAGCCCGGATGCCGAGCGACCGCGCAGGCAGCGCCCACGCGCCCATGAGGGCAAACGCGATGGCCAGCGCGACCTCCAGGCGGCGGCACGCCAGTTCGAGCCAGGCCTGCAGCACCTCGTCCCAAGGCCAGTTGCGCCATACGAAAGGCTGGAACAGCAACTGTGCCGACATCATCAGCGCGATCCAGACCGCCCAGAGCAGAACGGCGTGCATGGACGGCCGCCACCCAGCCGCATCGCCGCGCAGACCCGCGGTGTCGCTGAAGTTCGCCTGCTCCGCCATGGCTTGCGCTCCCTGCGGCCGAGCGCGCCGCGGAAAACATCGTAGTCGCCCGGCGGACCATCGTCCAGAACGCGCCGAAGCATCCGTGCTCGCTCGAACCCCGCATGAGCTCACCTCGAGACCGCGTATGCATCGCGGTGCGCGCAACGGGCCGTGCACAACCGGGTCGCAAGGATGTCGGACTTCACATGGGCCTCTCGAGCAGGAACGGCGGCACGCCTTCGCGCGGAGAACGCAAGCCTAGGAGGCAGGAGGCGCCGCGAAAAGCGACTTTCTGCGAACACGGCTGGTGAGCGCCGAATGCGGCCTTTCAATGGTTGAATCCCGGAAATCCGGTGTCGGACGGGTGCGCGAGGGCCGGCGCTGCCGGCTCCGCGGCGCGCCTGGCACGAACGCGTCAGCCACCGGCTCGCTCGACAGGGACGCCGGGATGTCATGATCCGGGGATGAATGAACAAGTCCCCTGGATCACCTGGGAAGAATCCGGCGAACAGCGCCGCGCGCGCTGGCGCTCCGAATCGCAGGCGATGCCGGCGGCGCTGCTGCCCGTCGACGACACCGTCCCGGCCAACGCCGCCTACAAGCTGGTCAACGAAGGCACGGGCCTGCTGTGGCGGGGCGACTTCCAGAACGGGCGGCAACTGTTGCAGGCACTCGGTCGCCGCGTCGACAAGCCCGCGCGCGTGAACACGTCACGTGCCGGCGCGCCCTCGCCCACCCCCGTGCGCGCGGACGCGGCCGCGCTCGCGCGTGAGGCGTTCACGCGCCATCGCGAATCGCAGGCACGCCGGGCCGCGTTGCTCGGCCGCGTGCTGGTGCAGTTCGAGCCCGATCACACGATCGCGTTGCGCCGGGCGCCCGACGTCCGTGCCGCGCTCGGCGAAGCCTGGGGTGCGCCGGACGGCTCGGCGTCCATCGCGTCGCTGCGCGAGCTGCAAGGCCTGATCGGCGCGCACGAGTGGCGCAAGAAAGGCGTCGACGTGCCTGCCCTGGGTGGCCGCATCCACCCGTGGTTCGGCGTGTTCTCGCCCTTGCGCGGCGAGTACCTGGGGCTGATCGCGCAGGCGCCGTTGCCGCCGGGTGCGCAGGCGCTGGCGTTCGACGTCGGCACCGGCACCGGCGTGATCGCGGCATTGCTTGCGCGACGCGGCGTGCAGCACGTGATCGCCACCGATCTCGACCCGCGTGCGATCGCATGCGCCACCGACAACGTGGCCCGCCTGGGCGTCGCCAGGCAGGTGCGCGTCGTCGCGGCGGACATGTTTCCCGAAGGCCGGGCGGCGCTGGTCGTCTGCAATCCGCCGTGGGTGCCGACGCCCGCGAACGCGGCCATCGAACGCGCCGTCTACGACCCGGGCAGCGCGATGCTGCGCGCCTTTCTCGACGGCCTGGCGGCGCATCTGGCGCCGGGCGGCGAAGGCTGGCTGGTGATGTCGGATCTGGCCGAGCACCTGGGCTTGCGCACGCGCGACGAGATGCTCGCCTGGATCGCCGGCGCGGGCCTGCGCGTGGTCGCGCGCCACGACACGCGGCCGACGCACCCCAAGGCCGGCGACCCCGCCGACCCGTTGTACGCGGCGCGCAGCAAGGAAGTGACGTCGCTGTGGCGGCTGGGCGCCGCATGACCCCGGAAGGCGTGTTTCCCTCGCTGTCGACGAAGCGCCTGCAACTGCGCGAGATCGTCGCGAGCGATGCCCCCGCGCTGCTGGCCATCCATGGCGACCGCGAGGCGATGAAGTGGTTCGGCACCGACCCGGTGGCCGATCTCGAGGCCGCCGAGAAGGTGATCGCCGGATTCGCCCACATGCGCCAGCCGCCCGGCACGGGCGCGCGCTGGGGCATCGTGCACGCCGACCCGGCCCGCGGCGGCGCCCTGCTGGGCACCTGTGGCGTGTTCCGCTGGAATCGCGGCTGGCGCACCTGCCTCACCGGCTACGAGCTCGCGCGCCACGCGCAAGGCCAGGGCTACATGCGCGAGGCGCTGCGCGCCATCTACGCCTGGGCCTTCGATGCGATGGAGGTCGAGCGCATCGAGGCGCAGGTGCATCCGCGCAACGCGCCGTCGCTGGCGCTGCTGAAGGCGCTCGGCTTCGTGGAGGAAGGCCTCATGCGCGAGGCCGGCCTGTGGCTGGGCGAGCGGCGCGACCTGATCCAGCTGGGCCTGCTCAAGCGCGAGTTCATCGCCCGCTGAAGCCCTTGAAGCCGATCACGCCGCCTCGTACAACTCCAGCGGCAGGTCATCCGGATCGGCGAAGAACGTGAAGCGTCGGCCGGTGTACTCATCGACGCGGATCGCCTCGACGACGACGCCCTGCGCCTCCAGCTCGGCCTTGGCGCGCGCCACGTCGGCCACCTCGAAGGCGAGATGGCGCAGCCCGCGCGCCTCGGGATACGACGGCCGCGCGGGCCGGTTCTCGAACGAGAAGAGTTCGATCTGCGAGCCGTCGGGCAGGCCCAGGTCGAGCTTCCACGAGCGCCGTTCGGCGCGCCAGTGTTCGCCGACTACGGGCAGCCCCAGCACCCGGGTATAGAAGCGCTTCGAGACCTCGTAGTCCGAGCAGATGATCGCGGCGTGGTGGATGCGCAAGAGCATGGTGCAGCGATTGTGCGCGACACGCGCGCCCGACCCGAACCCTGGGTTTTCCATTAATCACTCCGCTTGATTTATTAACCAGGACTTCCCACAATGGCCTGACACCGCGCCGCCAAGAAGCGGCCTTCCTCAACGCATCGGAGACAAACCATGCTGAAGTTCGCTTCGTCCCTTCTCGCCGCGACCCTGCTCGCGGCCGCCGCCACCGTCGCCGTAGGCGCCGACCAACCCGTCATCGGCCTGATCACGAAGACCGACACCAACCCCTTCTTCGTGAAGATGAAGGAAGGCGCCACCGAGATGGCCAAGTCGCGCGGGGCCAGGCTGCTGACGGCTGCCGGCAAGCAGGACGGCGACAACGCCGCGCAGGTGACGGCCATCGAGAACATGATGACCGCCGGCGCGAAGACGATCCTGATCACCGCCAACGACTCCAAGGCCATCGTGCCGGCGATCCAGAAGGCGCGCGCCAAGGGCGTGATGGTCATCGCGCTCGACAGCCCGACCGACCCGCGCGACGCCACCGATGCCCTGTTCGCCACCGACAACTACAAGGCCGGCGTGCTGATCGGCGAATACGCGAAGGCGGCCATCGGCAGCAAGCCGGCGCACATCATCACGCTGGACCTGTTCCCCGGCCACCCGGTGGGCGCGCAGCGCCACAACGGCTTCATGAAGGGCTTCGGCCTGGCGGCGCCGGATGCCACCATCAACGAGCTGGGCAAGGCGCCGGAAATCATCTGCGAGGCCGACAGCTACGGCGACCAGGCCAAGGCCCAGACGGCGATGGAGAACTGCCTGCAGAAGAACCCGGACGTCAACATCGTCTACACGATCAACGAGCCGGCTGCCGCGGGCGCGTACAAGGCGCTGCAGCGCGCCGGCAAGGAAAAGGGCGTGATCATCGTGTCCGTCGACGGCGGCTGCGCGGGCATCCGCAACGTCAAGGCCGGCATCATCGCCGCCACGTCGCAGCAGTACCCGCTGAAGATGGCCGCCCTCGGCGTGGCCGCGGGCGTCGACTACGCCACCAAGGGCACCAAGGTCAGCGGCTACACCGACACCGGCGTCACGCTGATCGCCGACAAGGCGATGCCCGGCGTCGAGAGCAAGGACTCGAAGGTCGGCCAGTCGCTCTGCTGGGGCAATTGACATGAGCGCAGGGGCCTCCAACATGAAGGCGGACAAGCCGAACGCCCCGGGGCCCCACTGGCCCGCGGGCCTCAGCGTGGCCGTGCTCGGCCCGGTGATCGCGCTCGTGCTCGCCTGCGCCTTCTTCGCCACGCAAAGCGACCGCTTCCTGTCCGGCAGCAACTTCTCGCTGATCCTGCAGCAGGAGGCCGTGGTGGGCGTCATCGCCATCGGCCAGACGCTAGTGATCCTGACCGGCGGCATCGACCTGTCGTGCGGCATGCTGATGGCGCTCGGCGGCATCATCATGACGCGCTTCACCACCACGCTGGGCATGCCGCCGTTGCTGGCCATCGCGTGCGGCATCGGTGCAACCGCGCTGTTCGGGCTGGTCAACGGCCTGCTGGTCACGCGCATCCGCCTGCCGTCGTTCATCGTCACGCTGGGCACGATGAACATCGCGTTCGCGGCCACGCAGCTGTACTCGGGTGCGCAGACGGTCACGGACCTGCCGCCGCTGCTGACGCGGCTGGGCGACACCTTCTCCATCGGCAGTACCGAATTCGCGTGGAGCACGGTCGCAATGCTCGCGCTGTACGGTGCGGCCTGGTTCATCCTGCGCGAGACCGCGGCCGGGCGCCACGTCTACGCGGTGGGCAACAACCCCGAAGCCACGCGGCTGGTGGGCATTCCCACGCAGCGCGTGCTGCTGGTCGTCTACGTGGTGGCCGGCGCGCTGTACGGCGTCGCGTCGCTGCTGAGCGTGGCGCGCACCGGCGTCGGCGATCCGAACGCGGGGCAGACCGACAACCTGGACGCCATCACCGCCGTCGTCCTCGGCGGCACCAGCCTGTTCGGCGGCCGCGGGGTGATCGTCGGCTCGCTGGTGGGGGCGCTGGTGGTGGGCGTGTTCCGCAACGGATTGACGCTGATGGGCGTGTCGTCCATCTACCAGGTGCTGGTCACCGGCGTGCTGGTGATCCTGGCCGTGACGGCCGACCAGTTGTCGCGTCGAGGAGCGCGTTGAAATGAGCGCCGTCCCGAATACCCCACCCCGTGTCGTCATGAAGGCCACGGCACTGGTCAAGCGCTATGGCCAGGTCGTCGCCCTGGACGGCACCGATTTCGAGCTGCGCGCCGGCGAGATCCTCGCGGTGATCGGCGACAACGGTGCCGGCAAGTCGTCGCTGATCAAGGCCTTGTCGGGGGCGACCACGCCCGACTCCGGCTCGATAGAACTCGACGGCGTCGTCACGCGGTTCCGCAGCCCGATCGATGCGCGCCGCGCGGGCATCGAGACGGTCTACCAGGACCTGGCCGTGGCCCCGGCGATGACGATCGCGGAGAACCTGTTCCTGGGCCGCGAGATGCGCCGCCCCGGCTGGCGCGGCAGCGTGCTGCGCATGCTGGACAAGCGCCGCATGATCGAGGAAAGCGTCGCGCGCCTGGCCGAGCTGAAGGTGGGCATCCGCTCGATGTCGCAGGCGCTCGAGACGCTGTCGGGCGGGCAACGCCAGTGCGTGGCCGTCGCCCGCGCGGCCGCGTTCGCCAAGCACGTGGTCATCATGGACGAGCCCACGGCGGCGCTCGGCGTCAAGGAAGGCGGCATGGTGCTGGAGCTGATCCGGCGCGTGCGCGACCGCGGCCTGGCCGTGGTGCTGATCTCGCACAACATGCCGCACGTGTTCGAGGTCGCCGACCGCATCCACGTGGCGCGGCTGGGCAAGCGCGCGACCGTGTTGAACCCGAAGAAGATCGGCATGAGCGATACCGTGGCCGTGATGACCGGCGCACTGCGGCCGGAAGACCTGCCCGCGGATGCCCTCGCGCACTGAGGAAGCTCCGCTCGTGATCCGCACCGCAGCTCCGCCCGAAGCACCCGCAGCCCACGCCCACCTGCGCCCGCGCGGATCGAGCCAGGGCGGCCTGCGCCAGTACAACGAACGCGTGGTGCTGCAGGCGGTGCGGCTGAACGGTGCCCTGCCGGGCGCCGAGATCGCCCGGCTCACCGGCCTGACGGCGCAGACGGTGTCGATGATCACCAAGAGCCTGATCGAGGACGGCTACCTGCGCAAGGGCGCGCCGGTGCGCGGCAAGGTGGGCCAGCCGTCGGTGCCGCTGTCGCTGGACCCGGACGGCGCCTACGCCATCGGCATCAAGGTGGGCCGGCGCCGGCTCGACACGCTGCTGATCGACTTCAGCGGCAAGCCGTGCGCGCGCTGGTCGCTCGAATACCGCTTCCCCGATCCCGACGAGGTGCTCGCCGAGCTGCGCCGCCGCTTCACCGCCATCCGCCGCCGGCTCGGCCCGCGCGGTCGACAGCGGCTGCAGGGCGTCGGCCTGGCCGCGCCCCTGGGCCTGAGCAGCTGGCAATCGCTGCTGGGCGTGACGCCGGCCGAAGCCCGGCGCTGGCATCGGTTCGACCTGCGCGAGGCCCTCGCCGGCATGTGCGACTGGCACGTGCACTCGCTGAAGGACACCGCCGCGGCCTGCGTGGCCGAACTCGTCGAGGGCCGCGGGCGCGGCATGCACAGCTTTCTCTATATCTTCGTCGACACCTTCATCGGCGGCGGCCTGGTGATCGACAGCCATCTGCGCAACGGCCTCACGGGCAACGCGGGCGCGATCGGATCGATGCCGCTGGGCCTGCCCGATGGGCATGGCGCGGCGCCCCAACTGCTCAGCGTGGCCTCGCTGCACACGCTGGAGCAGGCCTGGCGTGACGCCAGCCTGCCCGACCCCGGCTTCGACGGCCCCGAGCCCTTGCAGGCACCGTGGCGCGACGTCACGCGCGCCTGGCTGGACACGGCCGCGACGGCGATCGCGCATGCGATCAACGGCGCCACCTGCCTGCTCGATCTCGACGGCGTGATCCTCGACGGCGCCATCCACCGCAGCCTGCTGGCCGAACTGATCGCGGCGACGGAAGCGGCCATGCGGCGCTCGAACTGGGAAGGCGTCAACGTGCCGCAACTGTTCGCCGGAACGATCGGGCCGGATGCAGGCGCGCTCGGCGGCGCGCTGCTGCCATTGCACGCCAACTTCGCACCGGATCGCGATCTCTTCATCAAGGAACACGGCTGATGGCCAATGAACTGCAAGGCCAGGTCGCCGTCATCACGGGCGCGGCGTCGGGCATCGGGCTGGCCAGCGCGCAGGCGATGCTGGCGGCGGGCGCGCGCGTGGTGATGGTCGACCGCGACGCGGCCGCGCTGGCGGCCCTGTGCGCGCGGCACGGCGACGCGATGATCCCGCTGGTCATCGACCTGCTCGATCCGAAGGCCTGTGCCACGCTGGTGCCGCAGGCGCTGGCCGAGGCCGGCCGCATCGACATCCTGCACGCGAACGCCGGCCTGTACATCGGCGGCGACCTGGTCGATGCGCAGACCGACGCCATCGACCGGATGCTGAACCTCAACGTCAACGTCGTGATGAAGAACGTGCGCGACGTGCTGCCCCACATGATCGAGCGTGGCAGCGGCGACATCATCGTCACGAGCTCGCTGGCCGCGCACTTCCCGACACCGTGGGAGCCGGTCTACGCGTCGTCCAAGTGGGCGATCAACTGCTTCGTCCAGACCGTGCGGCGCCAGGTCTTCAGGCACGGCATCCGGGTCGGCTCGATCTCGCCCGGCCCGGTGGTCACGGCGCTGATCGCCGACTGGCCGGCGGACAAGCTCGCAGAGGCCCGCGCGTCGGGCAGCCTGCTCGACGCGAGCGAGGTGGCCGAGGTCGTGACGTTCATGCTGACGCGCCCGCGCGGCATGACCATTCGCGACGTGGTCATGATGCCGACCAATTTCGACCTGTAGTCAGTCGAGGTAGGCCCAGGTATCGGCACCATCGAACCGCCGCAACCGCACCTCGCCGATCTCGTGCGGATCGAAGTTGCGGATGTTGACGCCAAACTGGGTGGCCTCGGGCGCGAGGGACTCCCAATGCGTCACGCAGCCGCAGCCGGTGCAGCGAAACGTCTCGATGGAGCGCGCGCCCCAGACGTAGCCGCTCGTATGCTGCGGATGGCCGATCATCCGCACGTCCTCGCGCGGATAGAACGCCCACAACGCGCCGTTGCGCCGGCAGATCGAGCAGTTGCAGTTGACCAGCGCCGCGGGGCGATCGGGAACTTCGATGCGGACATTTCCGCAGTGGCATGCGCCATTGAGCATGAGGGGCCTCCGGATGGAAAGCGATTCTCGCTCGACAGGACGCTGCATGCGCGCGGGCGGTTGAAAGCCGCGCAGGTGCTCCCATATGTGTGGACGGGCATCCCTGCCCGACAAGGAGCCTCGCATGCGGCGACTGTTCATCTTCTGGCGCCAGGGCGGACGCGATCTGAAGCTGCTGTGGCACGCACTGAAGCATCCCGATCGACCGGCGTGGCTGCTGCCCGCCGCCGTGCTGCTGGCATTCTTCGCGCTGGATCCGCTCAACCTCGCGATGCCGATGCTGGGCGCCGTCGACGACCTCGTGATCCTGCCGCTGGCGCTGCGCGCGCTGTTGAGCGCGCTGCCGCAACGTCTCAGAGCCCCGGCGCGCTGAACGCACGCCGGCGCGAAGCGCCATACTCCGCCCCGACGCACCAATCGGGAGACGGCGATGACACGTGAAGAGATCCGCTTCGACGACGGCGCGGCCTACGAGGACTTCATGGGCAAGTGGAGTCTTCTCGCAGGCGAGGCTTTCCTGGATTGGCTGGGCGCGTCGCGCGGATTGCGCTGGGCCGACATCGGTTGCGGCAACGGCGCGTTCACGGAGCTGCTGTTCCAGCGCTGCGCGGCCAGCGACGTGCAGGGCATCGATCCGTCCGAGCAGCAGATCGCCTTCGCGCGCAGCCGCCTGGCCGGCCACCCCGCGCGGTTCCAGCGTGGCGACGCGATGGCCCTGCCCTGGGCGGACGGCACGTTCGACGCCGCCGTCATGGCGCTCGTGATCTTCTTCGTTCCCGATCCGGCCAAGGGCGTGGCGGAGATGGCGCGCGTGGTGACTCCCGGCGGCGGCGTCTGCGCGTATGCCTGGGACATCCTCGGCGGCGGGTTTCCGTATGCGGCGCTGCAAGAGGAGATGGCCAGGCTCGGTCACCCGCCGCTGTGGCCGCCGAGCGTGGACGCGGCCCGCATGGCGGCGCTGCGCCAATCGTGGACGGACGCGGGACTCGTCGACGTGGAGACGCACGAGCTCAGCGTCCAACGCACGTTCACCGACTTCGACGCCTTCTGGACCGCCGCGCGCAAGGGCCCGCGCATCGCGCCAGGGCTGGCGGGGATGCCCTCCGGCGAGGGAGAGCTCCTGAAGGAGCGCTTGCGCGCGCGACTGAAGGCGGCGGCCGACGGCAGCATCAGCTATCGCGCCCGCGCCAACGCCGTGCGGGGCCGGCGACCCCGGTAGCGATCAGCGTCTCTCAGCGCGACTCGAACGCAGCGAATTCGATCGTCAGGCACGCGCCGCCCAGCTCGCCGTCCGTGATGCTGACGCTGGCGCCCTGCAACGTGGCGATGTCGTGCACGATGGCCAGACCCAGGCCGGTGCCTTCCCACGTGGCCTTGGAGCCACGCACGTAGCGCTCGAAGATCGCCTTGCGCTCCGAGGGCTTGATGCCGGGGCCGCTGTCGCACACGCGCAGGCGCGCGGGCGCATCGAGCACGGCCACCAGCACCTGGCCCTTGCGGCCGGCGGCCTTCATCGCGTTGTCGATCAGGTTGGCCAGCGCCTCCACCAACAGGTCCGATTGCGCGACCGCGGTCACCGGGGCGTCGGGCACCTGCAGTTCGAGGTCGATCTCGTGATCGAGCGCGACCTCGGCGAACAGGCCGCAGACGTCGCGCGCGATGTCGCGCAAGTCGACCGGCGCCCGATCGATGTCGCTGCGGCTTTCGGGGTCCAGCCGGCCCAGCAGCATCAGCTGCTGCACGAGCCGGCCGGTGTGCTGGGTGACCTGGGCCAGTTCGTCGAGCACCGCCCGCGTGCTCTCCAGGTCGGGGCTGTTGCGCGCGCGCGCCATGCCCAGGCGCAAGGCCGTGAGTGGCGTGCGCAGCTGATGGGCGGCCGCGGCGGCGAACATGCGCTCGCGCACGAGGATGCCCCGGATGCGCGACAGCAGGTCGTTGAGTGCGGTGGCGAACGGCGACAGTTCGTGCGGCAGGCCGTCTTCGGGAATCGGCGCCAACGACGCGTGCGCCTGGCGGTTCCACTGCTCGGCCAGGGCCTCCAGCGGACCCACGGTCCGCCGGATCGCGAAGAAGATCGCCGAGCACGTCACCACCAGCATCAGGGCCAGCGGGGCCAGCAGCCACACGACGACGCGATTGGAGCGCTGGCGCTTGAGCATCGTCTCGGCCACCAGCACCACCACGTGCTCGCAGCCGGCGCAGGGCGCGCCGACGGCGGCCACGCGCACCGGCGCACCTTCGTAGACGGCGTCGAAGGTGCGGCCGTCGGTGTAGGTCGCCGCGTTGCGGCCGCTGCTGGGGATGCCGGCATTGCCGATCAGCACGCGTCCGCGATCCTCGACGCTGAACCACGTGTGGTCGATCTCGTCGTAGGCGAGCATCGTGCGCGCGGCCTCGGGCAGATCGACCGCATTGGCAGCGCCGCCGCTGCCGCTGCGCACCTGGTCGGCGAGCGACACGGCAGCGTCCAGCAGCCAGCGGTCGAACACCGTCGCGGTCTCGGCACCGGTGCTGATCAAGCCCGCCGCACCGACGACGGCCACGATCAGCACCAGCGGAATCATCAAGCGCAGCGTCAGCTGCCGGTACAGGATCGGCCGTGCCGGCGTGCCGTCCGGCTTCATTCGGCGCCGTCCTTCGGGGGTACTGTCGGGGGCACGGAAATCGCCAGCTGGTAGCCGACGCCGCGCAGCGTGCGGATGCCCGTGCCCGACCCGTCGAGCTTCTTGCGCAGGCGCGAGACATAGAGCTCCGCGGCCGCGTCGTTGAGCTCCAGGTTGCGTTCGGACAGCGCGTCCACCAGCGCGCGCTTGGTCACCAGGCGCGGCGCGGCGCGCATCAGGATGAACAGCAGCTCGAACTCGCGCGGCGACAGGTCCATGCGCTTGCCATCGAGCAGCACCTCGGACGCCTCCTGGATCAGATCCAGCCGGCCGAAACGGATCGCGCGTGTGCGCGAGAGATTGGCGCGGCGCACCAGCACGTCGATACGGGCGTCGAGCTCCTCGGGCGCAAAGGGCTTGACGAGGTAGTCGTCCGCCCCCAGCCGCAGCCCCTTGACCCGGTCCGCGACGCGGTCGCGGGCCGTCATCACCAGGACGGCGCCCTGGGGATCACGCTGCCGATACGCGGCCAGCCAGTCCATGCCGTCGCCATCGGGCAGCCCGAGGTCCAGCAGCACGATGTCGAACGTGGCCTGCGCGAGCGCCTCGTCGGCCCGGGCCAGCGTCGCCGCGTGCTGCGCCAGGCGCTCGCCGTCGCGCCAGCGCAGCAACAGCTCGCGCGCGATGTGGATGTCGTCTTCGATCAGCAGCAGGCGCATGGGGATCCGATTGTCACCTGCCGGTCCGCCCGCAGCCCGACGCCCGCCGCCGGTTGCCAGCGCACGTCCACGACATTTTCCAGATACAAAGTGGAAACAAAACCCCACGCCGCGTGAGGTGATAGGGAACCGATAGCTGCGCTTCCCAGACTCGAACGCTCAGAGAGCGGACTGCCGCTCCGCAGACAACGGCTCCCATGCTCCTCACCTCCCTCGACGCCCCGGGCGTCAATCCGACCGCGGGTCCGCTGACCTGGCCCGATGCGCGCGCGATGTTCGAGAACGCGTTCGACCTGGGTCTCCAGCGCCGCGTCAAGTACCTGTTGCGCCTGGCGCTGACCTGGAACGTGCGCGGCCGCCTGCTACGCGAATTCCGCGGCCAGACGACGATCGAGGCCCTGTTCCGCGCCCAGCCGCGCGCCTTCTATCCGGTGATGAACCACCTGATCGACCGCCGCATGAACGCGCAGGCTCGCCTGCGCACCACGCTCACCAGCCTGCGCGTGGTGAGCGACTCCGTGGGCGGCGACGCCAACGTGCGCAGCCTGCTGACGCAGGGTGTGACGCTGCTCGAACTGACCGACGGCACCCGCGTGGTGTTGTCGCTGAACGACGTCAGCTTTCACGAAGGCCTGTGGCAGATCGGCCTCATCGGCGCCGACGGCGTGCGCCTGTACAGCATCGGCTTCGGCTTCACCGACGCGCAGACGCTGCTGATGGGCAACGTGCAGGGCCCGTCGTTGGGCGATGACGGCCTCGACCGCATCCGCGACGTGACCCACGCCGCGCACGGCATGCGTCCGCCGCACCTGCTGGTGCATACGCTGCGCGTGCTGGCCGCGCAATGGGGCGCCACGCGCCTGCAGGGCGTCGACCCCGAGAACCACGTCAAGGGCCGCTGGAACCTGCGCGATTCGCGCCTGCGCTTCGACTACCGCGCCTTCTGGGCCGAGCACGAGGCCACGCGCGACGAGGGCGGCAACTGGTCGCTGCCGATGGATACCGCGCTGCGCGCGCTGGAAGACGTGCCCACGAAGCGGCGAGCGATGTATCGCCGGCGCTACGCGATGCTCGAGGCACTGCACCTGGCCATAGCCACGCTGGCGGATTCGCACAACGCGCAAACGGCCGCGGGACAGCTCCATGCCCCGGCGCCAGAGGCGGTCATGGACGCCGCCAACGCATCGACGCTGGAATCGGAGCTGGTCGCCTAAGCGGCTCTTGCCGGCGCGATCGTGGGCATCGCTTCCGCGGTCGACATCGGCAATGCCACAGTGAACGTGGAGCCCTCGCCCAATGTGCTCTCCACGCTGATCGTGCCGCCGTGGGCCTCCACCAGTTGCTTGGTGATGTACAGGCCCAGGCCGAGGCCCGGCGTGCGCAGGCGCTCGCCCACGCGCACGAACTGCTCGAACACTCGCACGCGATCTTCGGACGCGATGCCCACGCCCTCGTCGCTGACGCGGATCGCGGCCGCTCCGGGCAACTGGCGCAGTTCCACCAGGATCGGCTTGCCGCCGCCGTAACGCAACGCGTTGGTCAGCAGGTTCACCACCACCTGTTCGAGGCGGAACTCGTCCCACTCGCCATGGAGATCGACGCAATCGGCCTTCAGCGTGATGGGCACGTCGTTGCGCTGGCCTTGCATTTCGGCCACGACACGCCGCAGCATCGCGGTGAGGTCGCACTTGCCGCGCCGGATCGACAGCTTGCCGTGCTGGATCTGGGACACGTCGAGCATGTCGTCGATCAGGCGCGTGAGGCTGCGTACCTGGCGCTGGTCGCGCTCGAACATCTTCGACAGGTTCTCCGTCGCGAAGAACGTGGTGTTGTCGGCCGCGATCTGGTGCTGGCGCACGCGCACCTCCATGGCCAGCACGCTCAGCGGCGTGCGCAGTTCGTGCACGACCATCGACATGAACTCGTCGCGCATCTGCAGCGCGCGCTTCAGGTCGACCTGCACCGTCTGCAGTTCGGAGACCAGCGCCTGCTGGCGGCGGCGCGATTCCTCCAGTGCGACCAGCTGGCGCCGCAGCTCGGTGCGCTGGCGATAGAGATCGACGAACACCTGCACCTTGCTCTTGACGGCATACGCGTCGAGCGGCTTGTAGAGGAAATCGACCGCGCCGTTCTCATAGCCCTTGAACGCGTAGTCGAGCTCCTTGCCCGCTGCGCTGACGAACACGATCGGCAGGTGCTTGGTGCGCGCCATGCCGCGGATCAGCTCGGCCAGCTCGAAGCCGTTCATGCCGGGCATCTGCACGTCGAGGATCGCCAGCGCGAACTCGTGTTCCAGCAGCAGCGCGAGCGCCTCCTCGCCGGAAGACGCCTGGTGGATGCTGTAGCCGTCGTCGCGGATCGATGCCTCCAGCGCGAGCAGGTTCTCGGGAAGATCGTCGACGATCAGGAGCTTGATGCCAGGGTCTATCGTCATTGGGGTTCTCCGAGCTTGCACAGCAAGGAGTGGATCTCTGCGAGTGGAAGAATCAGGTCGGGCGTCATTCGGCGAATCGCGGCCTCGGGCATCGTCGCCACTTCGGCGGTCGACGGATCCTGGACGATGGTGAGTCCTCCAGCAATCCGTATTCCCGCGAGGCCGGCCGCCCCATCGTAGTTCGCCCCGGTGAGCAACACGGCCGCCAAGGACTTCCCGTAGGCGTCGGCGGCCGAGGCGAACAGAACGTCGATGGACGGGCGTGCATAGCTGACCCGATCCTCGCAGCTGAACGAGAAACTGCGATCGGTCTCGATCGAGAGGTGGTAGCCCGATGGCGCGAAATAGAGAACGCCCGCCTCGAGGGGTTCCTTGTCGCGCGCCTCGCGCACCTGCAGCGACAGCCGATAGCCGAACAGCTCCGCCAGCCTGCTTTCGTGGGTCTCCGGCAGGTGCAGCACCGCGACGAGCGGGATCGGGTAGCTGGCCGGCAGTCCTTCCAGGACGGCGAACAAGGCTTCGAAACCGCCAGCGGAGGCGCCGATGACGACCGCCTCGATCCGGTGGTGGGTGGCCTCGGCCAACGCTTCGGATGAAGGCACGGTCACACCTTGCGGAAAAGCCGGTCGCGCCGGGAGACCGGCTCGAACTTGTCGGCAAAGCTGGAGAAGTCCAGGCTCTCCTTGCTGCCCAGGCCCAGGAAGCCGCGATGGCACAGCGACTCGTGGAACAGGCCGACCGCTCGATTCTGCAACGCCTTGTTGAAGTAGATCAGCACGTTGCGGCACGAGATGAAGTGCGTCTCGGAGAACACCGTGTCGGTGGCCAGGCTGTGGTCGGCGAACGTCACGTTGCGGATCAGGTCCGGGTCGAAGCGCACCGCGTTGTAGGCCGCGCTGTAGTAGTCGGAGAACGCGCGCTTGCCGCCGGAGGCCTGGTAGTTGGCCGTGTGCTGGCGCACGGCGGCGATCGGGAAGATGCCCTGCCGCGCCTTCTCCAGCACCACCGGGTTGATGTCCGTCGCGTAGATCAGCGTGCGTTCGAGCAGGCCCTCTTCCTGCAGCAGGATCGCGAGGGTGAACACTTCCTCGCCGGTGGCGCAGCCGGCCACCCAGACCTTCAGCGACGGATAGGTGCGCAGCAGCGGCACCACCTGCTGGCGCAACGCGAGCCAGTAGGTCGGGTCGCGGAACATCTCGGTGAACGGGATCGTGAGGATCTCCAGCAACTGCTGGAACGCGATCGGATCGTGCAGCACCTTCGATTGAAGCTGCGAGATCGTCTCGCAGCCGAATTGCAGCAACGCGTGCTGCACCCGCCGCTTGAGCGACGCCCCGGAGTAGTCGCGAAAGTCGTGGCTGTACTTCGCGTACACCGCCTCCATCAACAGGCGCATTTCGATATCGACGGAGGCGTGGGACATGAGGTCAGGAAATGAGAACGATGCAAGCTACAGGCAAAAGCGGGACCACGCGCATCAGAGCCGCTCGATGCTGGGCATCCAGACGCGCATCAGCGAGAACAGGCGATCCAGGTCGATCGGCTTGGCGAGGTAGTCGTTGGCGCCGGCGCGGCGGCATTGCTCCTGGTCGTCCTTCATCGCCTTGGCGGTGACGGCGATCACCGGCAGCTGCGCGAACTTCGGATTCGCGCGGATGCGGCGCGTGGCCTCCAGGCCGTCCATGCCGGGCATCATCACGTCCATCAGCACGAGGTCGATGTCGGGCACCTCGGCCAGCTTGGCCAGGGCCTCGAAGCCATTGCGGCCGATCTCCACCTGCAGGCCCTTCTGCTCCAGCGCGCTGGCCAGCGCGAAGATGTTGCGCACGTCGTCGTCCACCAGCAGCACCTTGCGGCCCTCGAACACCTTCTCGCGGTTGCGCGCGGTGCGCAGCATCGTCTGGCGCTCCGCGGACAGCTGCGATTCGACCGTGTGCAGGAACAGGGTCACCTCGTCGAGCAGGCGCTCCGGCGAGCGCGCGCCCTTGATGATGATGGAACGCGAGTACTTGTTGAGCCTGGTCTCTTCCTCGCGCGTGAGGTTGCGGCCCGTGTAGACGATCACCGGCGGGAACGAGCAGATGTCCTCGGTGGTCATGCGCTCCAGCAGGTCGCTGCCGTCCATGTCGGGCAGCTTCAGGTCGATGATCATGCAGTCGTAGACGGTGTCCTTCAGCAGCGCGAGCGCCTCGGCGCCCGTCTCCACCGCGGCGATCTCGATGTCGTCTTCCTTGATCAGGTGCACCACGCTGTCACGCTGGCGCGCGTCGTCCTCCACCACCAGCACGCGCTTGACCTTCTTCGCGCCCTTGTCCTCCAGGCGCTGGAAGATCTCCTTGAGTTCTTCACGCGTCGTCGGCTTCACGGCGAAACCGATCGCGCCCATGTGCAGGGCGATCTCCGAGAAGTCCTCGCCGGCGACGATGTGCACGGGAATGTGGCGCGTGCGCGGATCGTCCTTGAGGAACTGCAGCACGCTCAGGCCCGAGCCATCGGGCAACCGCACGTCCAGCAGGATCGCGTTGGGCAGGAAGGTGGTGGCGAGCTCCAGCGCCTCGCCGGCCGTCTGCGCCACCAGGCAGCGGTAGCGCATCTCGTGGGCCAGGTTGTAGAGGACGCCGGCGAAGGTCTCGTCGTCTTCCACCACCAGCAGCACGCGGCCCTTCTCGGGAGCCGAGTCGTTGCGGTCGTCGACGAAATTCGCGCTCGCGGCCGGTTGCGCCGCGATGCTTGCAGGCGCGGCAGGCACGCTCGCGGGCGCGCTCGGCGTGCGTGTGCTCGCGGGCACGAAGGACGTCTGGCGGCGCGGCGCGTCGGCATTCAGGTTCGGGTTGGCGGCCGGCGCGGCGTCCTCGTCCACCGCGGCCTCGGGCACGTCCGTCCATTTGGCCGGCAACGTCAGCGTGAAGGTGCTGCCCTGGCCGGCGGCGCTCTCCACCGAGATGGTGCCGCCCAGCAGACGCGCGAGCTCGCGCGATATCGACAGGCCCAGGCCGGTGCCGCCGTAGCGCCGGTTGATCGTGCCGTCGGCCTGGCGGAAGGCCTCGAAGATGATGTCCTGCTGGCCGTCCGGGATGCCGATGCCGG
>Ga0302314_10006374_pt1 | contig 21378 bp, 17 predicted proteins | sample III_Palsa_N2_3_FD_200533 | JGI IMG/M metagenome (GOLD analysis project Ga0302314, IMG submission 200533) | Peat permafrost microbial communities from Stordalen Mire near Abisko, Sweden - III_Palsa_N2_3 | ecosystem: Environmental > Terrestrial > Soil > Palsa > Peat permafrost | place: Sweden...
TGACGGTCCGGCTGGACGGGCGGGAGACGGCGCTGGCGCTGCCGCGCGGGACCACCGTGCTGGAGGGCGCGCAGCTGGTCCGTCCGGACCTGCCGTTCGCCTGCAAGGGCGGCGTCTGCGGCACCTGTCGGGCGCTGCTGGTCGACGGCGAGGTCCGGATGCGCCGCAACTACGCGCTGGAGAAGGCCGAGCTGGCCGCGGGCTACGTGCTGACCTGCCAGGCCGAGGTGCTGTCGGAGCAGGCCGCCGTCGACTTCGACAGTTGACGGCGGCCGGGTGAGCGGAGCGGTCAGCCGCTCTTGCGACGGAAGTCGCGCTGCCCGCCCGACTTGCCGTGGGCGCCGTGGATCTTGGACTGATCCCCGGCACCCCCGACGGCACCGGCGTCGGCCTGGGGGCCGCGCTTGCGGGCCAGCGCCTCACGGAACTTGCGCTTCACATCGTCCTCGGGGCTCTGGTGCTCCGGGGCCTCGGGTGCCGCCGCGTTCTCGGTAGCGGCGTCGGCTGCGTCATCGGCCATGGGGACCTCCTGTGTCGGACGATTTCAGGCACAGTCTGACACGGGTGGGCACCCCCCGTTTGATCAGTCCTGCTCGGTGCCCCCGCACTGGTCCCTGAGGTCGGCGGCGGAGTCCAGCCGCTCGGTCAGCCGCAGCAGCATCGTGTGCAGCGAGCGCAGCTCGGCCGGATCCAGTCCGGTGGCCGCCGCGATCCGCCGGGGCACCTCGCCGGCCCGCTCGCGCAGGGCCGCTCCGGCGGACGTCGGGCGGACGATCACCGAGCGCTCGTCCTCGGTGCTGCGGGCGCGCCGCACCAGTCCGGCCGCCTCCAGCCGCTTGAGCAGGGGCGACAGCGTGCCGGAGTCCAGTCGCAGCAGCTCGCCGATGCGTTTCACCGGTAGCTCGCCGTGCTCCCAGAGGGTGAGCATGGCCAGGTACTGCGGGTAGGTGAGCTCCAGGTCGCGCAGGGCCTCGCGGTAGACGCCGCCGAAGGTGCGGGAGGCGCTGTGCAGCGCGAAGCAGACCTGGTGCTCCAGTTTCAGCAGGTCGTCGGAGTCGGCGGTGATCGTCATACGTTAAGGATACTATTTAGTTGCGCACAATTCAGTTGTGTACTGCTAGTGTGGGTGTCACCCGAACCGAAGGAAGGGCATCACCATGGACGCGATCTACACCGCCGCCGCCACTGCCAACGGACGCGAGGGCCGCGCGGTCAGCTCGGACGGCCAGCTGGACCTGACCCTGGCGATGCCCCCGGCGCTGGGCGGCGACGGCAAGGGCACCAACCCCGAGCAGCTCTTCGCCGCCGGGTACGCGGCCTGCTTCGCCAGCGCGCTCGGCCTGGTCGGCCGGCAGGCGAAGGTGGACACCAGCCAGGCGTCGGTCACCGCCGAGGTCAGCATCGGCAGCAACGGCGAGGGCGGCTTCGGCCTCGCCGTGGTGCTGCGGGTCGAGCTCCCGGAGTCGTTGCAGGGTGACACCGGACGCGGGCTGGTCGAGCAGGCGCACCAGGTCTGCCCGTACTCCAACGCCACCCGGGGCAACATCCCGGTCGAGCTGGTCGTAGAGTAGTTCGTCGAGTAGTCGGCCCGCACTGCGGAGCGGCCCCGCCGGGAGGAACCTCCGGGCGGGGCCGCTTTCAATTGACGGGACGTCAGCTTCCGCTAGTGACCGGGATGTTGCTGATGCCGGAGCCCGCGTTGGTGACCGTGTTGGAGCTGTAGACCACATTCGGGCTGCCGGCGCAGACGGTCTGGTCGGTGATGTCGAAGCCGTAGCCCGACGCGCCGTCCAGGTTGAAGTCATTGTCGGCGAAGGTGTTGCCGCAGCCGTAGCCGGTGTACAACTGCTCGACCAGGATGCCCTGTTCGTAGGCGTCCACGCCGGTGTTGCCGTCCACCGTGTAGTCGTTGCCCTTGACGTCGACCCAGGCTACCGCCGAGTTCGCGTCCGCCTCGCCGGTGGCGTTGAACGAGTTGCCCTCGACCGTGCCGCCGGTGGTGCCCTCCTTGATGTCGATGTTCTCGGCGGTGATGCCGGGGCCGAGAATGTTGTCGCTGATCACGTTGTCGTTCGAGGCGTCCGGCTGACCACCGCTGTACTCGCCCCAGTTGCTGTTGGCAGAGCCGACGTAGATGCCCTCGCCGTATCCGGCCTCGTACTGTCCGGTGTCGTACACGTGGTTGTTCTCGACCAGGTCGTCGCTGCTGAACGAGCGCAGGTGGATGCCCTCGTCGCCGATGTCGTACACGGTCAGGCCGTTGATGGTGTCGTGGTCGCCGCCGTCGAGGACCACGCCCTTCTGGAAGTCGGTGACGCTGAAGCCCGACAGCGTCCAGTAGCTCGCCTCCAGGTGGATGCCGTAGGCGCTGGCAACCCCGGTGCCGGTGACCACGGCGCCGGCCGGGCCCTCCAGGGTGATCGGCGCGGCGGCGGTGCCGCTGACAGTGGCGGTGTACTCGCCGCTGTAGCTCCCGGCGGCGAGCTGGATGGTCTCACCGGGGACGACGGCGTCCAGGGCCTGGTGCAGTTGGCTGGAATTCGCCACCTGGACGGTCGTCCCACTGCCGCTGCCGCCGGTGGGCGTGGCAGTCGGCGTGGGTGTCGGGGTGGGCGTGACAGTCGGCGTGGGTGTCGGGGTGGGCGTGACAGTCGGCGTCGGGGTGGGTGTCGGGGTGGGCGTGGGCGTGGGGGAGCCGCCGGGCGGGCCGGTGAGGGTGAGGTCGTCCGCGTCGTAGGTGCCCTGGCCGTACCAGCCGTGGGTGTGGACGGTGATGCTGCTCGCCGTCGCCCCGGTGGTGAAGGTGCTGGTCAGCTGCTGCCAACTGGGCGCGGAGGCGGTCCAGCTGTCGGTGGCGGTGGTCCCGGTGCCGGTCACGCCGAGATAGACGTAGTCCCCCCGGACGAAGCCGGACAGCGTGTACGAGGTGTTCGGCAGCACGCTGACCGTCTGCTCGCACTGGGCGTCGTCGCTGCTGGTCGCTGCCCCGGCCAGGGCGTAACTGCCGGAGTGGACAGGGCTGGTGACCACGCTCGCGGTACCCGGATCGCAACTCCAGCCGGACAGGCTGCCGGTCTCGAAGCCCGGGTTGGCGAGCAGGTTCGCGGTGGCGGCGTAGGCCCCGCCGGGCAGGGTGAGCAGCGCCGAGGCGCCGCCGGTGGCGAGCAGCAGGGCCGTGGCCCAGGCCGTCCCGCGCAGATTGGTCCTAGCCATGTGATCCTCCCGGAGCCCGGCCCGAATGGGGGTGGCCGGACCCTGATCTGTGGGGGTGGAGGCGGCGGGTCGTCGGTGACCGCGCCGAGCACGGCCGCGACCGCGACCCGCAGCGCTGGGCTGCGGGTCGCGGTCGTGGCTCCGCGCTGATCAAGATTTGGACTAGACCATTGGTGGTGTCAAGGGCCGGTGGGACCTTTGTGAGCGGACCGTCAAGTTGGCCGGAATCCGCCGCTCGCCCTGAGGGTCTGGACGAAGCGGTTTGGCTACGTGGTCAGCCACCCGGCCGACCGGTCAGCTGGTCGGATGCAGCCAGCAGGCCACCTCGCGGTCCACGCCCGGATTCCGGGTCGGGTCCGGCAGGTCCACCGGCCGCCCGAGCGGCGGGAGTTGCTCCCGGCAGACGTCCATCGCCTTGGGGCAGCGCGGGTGGAAGGCGCAGCCGGTGGGCATCGAACGCAGGTCCGGCGGCGAACCGGGGATGCCGGTCAGCTCGCGGCGCTCGCCGCGCAGCGGCGGGAACGCGTGCAACAGGCCGTCGCTGTACGGGTGTTGCGGGTCGCGGTAGAGCTGAGAGGCCGGGGCCTGCTCCACGATCCGGCCGCCGTACATGATCGCGATCCGGTCCGAGAACTCCACCAGCAGCGACAGGTCGTGCGTGATGAACAGCACCGAGAAGCCCAGCCGCTCGCGCAGGCTGACCAGCTGACGCAGGATCTGACGCTGCATCACCACGTCCAGCGCGGTGGTCGGTTCGTCCATGATGACCAGCTGCGGCTCCAGTGCCAGGGCCATCCCGATCATCACCCGCTGCCGCATGCCGCCGGACAGCTGGTGCGGGTAGCTGTCCATCCGGTCCGGCGAGATGCCGACCAGGGTCAGCATCTCCCGGGCCCGGGCCAGCCGTTGTGCCTTGGACAGCGACGGGTCGTGCGCCGCCAGCACGTCCATCAGCTGGGTGGACACCTTGTAGACGGGGTTCAGCGAGTTCATCGCGCCCTGGAAGACGATCGACGTCTCCGCCCAGCGGAACTGCCGCAGTCCGGCGTCCGACAGCCTCAGCACGTCCACTCGCGCGCCGTCGCGCGGGTGGTAGAACACCTCGCCACCGCTGACCACGCCCGGCGGCGGCAGCAGCCGGGTCAGCCCGTAGGCCAGCGTCGACTTGCCGCTGCCGCTCTCCCCGGCCAGGCCGAGCACCTCGCCCCGGTGCAGGGTCAGGTTGACGTCCCGCACCGCCCGGACGGCGTCGTCGCCCAGGCCGTAGTCCACACAGAGATTCCTGATCTCCAGTACCGGCTCGTGGTTGCTGCTCACAGGCCCTCGTCCTCACTGTTCTCGGTACGGATCACCACGGGGGTGAACCCGACCCGCATCCGCACCGGGCGGCCGTCGGCGCCCTTCAGCCCGCGCGTGCTCCCGACGTCGTTGCGCAGCCGCGGGTTGACGAACTCGTCGATGCCGAAGTTGATCAGCGCCAACGAGGTGCCCAGCAACGCGATCGCCAGACCGGCCGGGACGAACCACCACCACGCGCCCTGGGCCAGGGCCTGCTCGCTCTGCGCCCAGTAGAGGATGGTCCCCCAGTTCCAGGCGGAGATCCCGGGGACGCCGATGAACGCCAGGGTGATCTCGGTCATGATCGCGTAGACCACGGTCCCGATGAACCCGGAGACGATGACCGCGCTCAGGTTCGGCAGCAGCTCGAAGAAGATGATCCGCCAGGTCGACTCGCCGGTGGCCCGGGAGGCCTCGATGAAGTCCCGGCGGCGCAGCGACAGGGTCTGGGCCCGCAGCACCCGGGCACCCCAGGCCCAGGAGGTGAAGCCGATCACCAGCGCCACCAGGGTGTCGCCGGTGTCGGCGGCCGGCAGGCTGGAGGTGATGATGATGATCAGCAGCAGTGCCGGGATCACCAGGAACACGTTGGAGACCGCGGACAGCGACTCCGCCGCGACTCCGCCGAGGTAGCCGGAGCTCACCCCGATGATGATCGCCAGCGTGGTGGCCACCACGCCGGCCAGCAGGCCGACGTACATGACGCTGCTGGTGCCCACCAGCACCTGGCTGAGGATGTCCTGGCCGAGGTGGGTGGTGCCGAACCAGTGCTTCGCGGACGGGCCCTGGAGCACCGCGTCGGTGAGCTTGGACGGGTTGTACGGGGCGATCGTCGACCCGAAGATCGCGATCAGGACGAAGAAGCCGAGCAGCCCGAGGCCGGTCGCCACCTTGCCGTTGCTGAGGAACCGGAAACGCTGCCGCTTGGGGGCGACCGACACCTGTAGGGGTGCCGTCGGGCCCTGGGGGACGAGCGCGTCCGCGCCCTGTGCCGCTGTGGCCATCGTTCAGCCCTCCTTGCGGGTGCGCGGGTCGAGGATCAGGTAGGCGACGTCGGCCAGCAGGTTCGCCAGCAGCACCGCCAGGGTGATCACCAGGAAGATGCCCTGCATCAGCGGGTAGTCGGTCCCGCCGACCGCCTGGAGCATCTCGTAGCCGACGCCGGGGTAGGAGAAGACGATCTCGACCAGGATGGTCGAGCCGATGATCTGACCCAGTGCCAGCGACAGGCCGGAGACGTTGGGCAGCAGGGCGTTGCGCGCCGCGTAGCCGAACATCACCCGGCGCTCGGACAGGCCCTTGGCGTGGGCGACGGTGATGTAGTCCTCGGAGCCCACGGTCACCATCATGTTGCGCATGCTGAGGATCCAGCCGCTCATCGAGGTGATCACCAGCATCAGCATCGGCAGCCAGCTGTGCTCGATCGCGTTGCCGAGGAAGGTGAGGTTCCAGCCCGGCACGATGCCGGGGTCGTAGCCCTGCGAGACCGGGATGTTCAGGCCGATCGCGAGCACGATCGCGACCGCCAGGATGCCCAGCCAGAACGCCGGGATGGAGGAGATGAAGGTGGTCACCGGCAGCAGGAAGTCCAGCCGGGAACCGCGCCGCCAACCGGCCAGCACGCCCAGCAGGGTGCCGACGGTGAAGCTGATGATGGTCGCGCAGCCGGCCAGGGCCACCGTCCAGGGCAGGCTCTGCTCCAGGATGGTGGTCACCGACGTCGGGAAGTTGGAGAAGGAGACCCCGAGGTCGCCGTGGGCCAACTGGGCCCAGTAGTCGCCGTACTGGTTGATCAGGCTCTCGTGCTTGTTCAGTCCGAACAGGACGTAGAGGGACTTCACCGCCTGGGTGCTGATCTGCCCCTGGCTGCGGGAGATCAGCGCCGAGACCGGGTCGCCGGGTATCAACCGTGGGATGAAGAAGTTGAGAGTGATCGCCGCCCAGGCGGTGAACACGTAGAAGGCGAGCCGTTGCAGGAAGTACTTCACCGGGCCGCTCCTTCCGGTGTCGTCGCGAACAGCCAGCAGGCGGCCCAGTGCTCGCCGTCCTTCGCCAGTTGTCCGCTTTCCTCTTGCTGGAGTTCTACTTGCTGGAGTTCTGGTTGGTCGGGGTGGGGCACCGCGAAGCGCGGCGGCAGGTCGGTCTTGCAGATCTCCATCGCGTGCGGGCAGCGCGGGTGGAACCGGCAGCCGGCCGGCGGGTCGATCAGGCTCGGCGGCTCGCCGGTGTCGGTGCCCGCGACGTCCAGGCTGTGCTCGGAGCCGAGGATCCGGTCCGGGTCGGGCGCGGAGGCGATCAGCAGCTGGGTGTACGGGTGCGCCGGGTGCTGGGTGACGGTCTCGCTGTCGCCGCCCTCGACCATCCGGCCGGCGTACATCACCAGCGTGTCGTCGGCGAAGTAGCGGGCGGAGGCGATGTCGTGGGTGATGTAGAGGATGGCCAGCCGCAGCCGCTCCTTGAGGTCCCGGAGCAGGTTGAGCACGCCGAGCCGGATCGAGACGTCCAGCATGGAGACCGGCTCGTCGGCGAGCAGCGCCTCCGGGTCGGCCGCCAGCGCGCGGGCGATGGCGACACGCTGCCGCTGACCGCCGGACAGCTCGTGCGGGAACTTGTCCAGGTAGCGCTCGGCCGGGGTGAGCTGGACCCGTCCGAGCAGCTCCACCAGTGCCGCCTGCAACTGCTCGGCGCCCTTGCCGCCGTGTCCGTGGATCCGCAGGGCCCGGGTCAGGTGGTAGCGCACGGTGTGCACCGGGTTGAGCGAGGCGAACGGGTCCTGGAAGATCATCTGCACCCGGCGGTTGTACGCGCGGAAACGCCGGCCGTGGCGTACGGTGACCGACTCGCCGTGCAGCCGGATGTCGCCGCCGGTCCGCGGGTACAGCTGGGCGAGCAGCCGGGCCACGGTGGACTTGCCCGATCCCGACTCGCCCACCAGCGCGGTGACCCGCCCCCGGCGCAGGGTCAGGGCCACGTCGTCGACCGCGTGGATGACACGTGGCGCTCGGGTCATGGCCTGGCGTCCGGTGCGGCGGACCGCGAAGTGCTTGGTGAGGCCGTCGGCCTCAAGGACGACTTCGGTGTTCGGCGGCGCCGGTGGCGACGACGTTTCGTGCAACGTCATTCCCGGGAATCCCATCGTGTGGCAGTGGCTGTTCTGGTGCGCCGGGTCCCCGGGCCCGTGGGGAGCGGGCCCGGGGACCCGGCGCTGGGTGAGCTACTTGGCGGGCGTCAGGTGCAGGACGACGTCCAGCGCGCCTTCGGTGGTGGGCTGGATGCCGGCGTACGGGTTGGAGCTGGTGGGCCAGCCCACGTAGTCCCGGGTGGAGTACTCGGCGCCGACGTTCCCGGCCGAGGTCGGGATCATGGGCACCTCGTTGACCATGATCGACTCCAGCGTGTTCAGCGCCGCCGAGCGGGCCGCGTCGGTGGACGCGTTGGCGTAGGCGCTGAGCGCGGCGGTGGCCGCCGGGTCCTTGAACCGGCCGTAGTTGCCTACCGCCTTGGCGTTGCCGACGGGCAGCAGGTCGGCGCCGTCCATGATGTTCTCGTAGTAGTCGTACGGGGTGGCGCCGCCGTTGGTCCAGTGCATCGACGCCTGGAAGTTGCCGGCCGCGAAGGCGGTCTGCCAGGCGTTGGTGTCGGCCTTGTTGATGCTGGCGGTGATGCCGATCGAGGCGAAGTTGGCCTGGATGATCGACAGGTCGGTCTGGTAGTCGGAGTACCCGGCCGGGTCGGTCAGGGTGATGGTGACCGGCTTGCCGCTGGGGTCCTTCAGGGTGGTGCCGGAGTAGGTGAACCCGGCCGCGGTCAGCGCCGCCTTGGCTCCGGCCACGTTCACCGAGGCGCTCTGGCCCTGGTACTGCGGGGAGATGAAGCTGTTGCCGGCCGGGGTCGGCAGGCCGGTGACGCTGGTGACCTCGGGCTTGAAGTAGCCCGACTCGCCCTGGGTGAAGATGTCACCGCGGTCGATCACCATGGACATCGCCTTGCGCAGCGCCACGTTGTTGAAGGGGGCGATCGTGGTGTTGATCCACAGACCGTCCGCGCTCAGCGTCGGCGGGAACCAGATCTTGTAGTGGGCCGGGTCCTTGGCCTCGAACACCGACTGCACGTTCGGGATGAAGACGTAGCTCCACTGGGTCTGGCCACTGGTCAGCGCGGTGGTCTGGGCGTCGTTCGCGGTGTACGAGGTGTAGAGGATCTTCGGCACCTTGGGCAGCGCCTGCCAGTAACCGCTCTTGCGCACGGTCAGGGTGGTGGTCTGCGGGGTGAACGAGGCCAGCGTGTACGGGCCGGTGCCGACCGGGTTCTGGTCGGTGTTGGTGGTCGGGTTGCTCATGGTCGACCAGATGTGCTTCGGGATGACCAGGGTGCTCAGCACGTCGTCCTGGTGCACGAACTGCGAGCTGCCGAAGTTGACCGTGACGTTGTTGCCGCTGGTGGTCACGCTGCTGATGTCCAGCGCGAAGGTGTTCAGCGCGGGGTACTGCTTCATGATCGAGAAGGAGTAGGCGACGTCCGCGGCGGTCATCGGGGTGCCGTCGGAGAAGTTCACCCCGGTGCGGGTGGTCAGCGTGATCGAGTGGTAGTTGTTCGCCCAGGTCCAGGCGGTGGCCAGCCAGGGCTTGGCCGCCTGCGCGGGCTCGGCCGCGTTCACCATGGCCACCGGCTCGTAGATCATGTAGCGGTAGCCGAGCTGATTCGCCGCGGAGCTGCTGAGGAACGGGTTGCTGTTGTTCGTCATCGGCCCGTCGGGCATGCCGACGGTGAGCGCGGAGGCGGAGGAGCCGCCGCCGCTCTTGTTGCTGCTGCTGTTGCTGCTGCTACTGCAGCCCGCGAGTCCGGCTATCGCCAGGCTGCACGCGAACACAGAGGCGATGGTGCGGTTCACATGCATGGTTCCCCACTTCAGGAAAGGTCTCACATGAGGGTCGGACGGAGGGTGGAGCGGTGGGTCGGGCGTTGCTGCCCGATGTGGTGCGAGGGTGCGTCGGGGCCGGTGGGGCGCGGGTAGGCGCTTCGGTCCCGGCGTTCGAGCCCGGGGGCGGTGCGAGTGCTGCGTGGTGCGGGTGCTGCGTGGTGCGGGCAGTGCGTGGTGCGGTGGTGCCGAGTGGTGCGGCACCGCGTTCAGAACTGGTGGTTCGGGGGACCGGGGCGGGTGGACTCCCGGACGATCAGGCTGGTCGGTAGGACGGTCGGGCTGCTCGGCAGCGGTTCTCCCCGGAAGTGCGCGAGGAGTAGTCGCGCCGCTGCGGCACCCATCCCCCGGAGGGGCTGGTGCACCGTGGTGAGCGCGGGGTCCGACTGCCAGGCGAGCGGGACGTCGTCGAAGCCGACCACGGCCACGTTCCCGGGGACGCTGAGCCCCTGGGCCCGGAGTTCGGCCAGGGCGCCCGCCGCGGACAGGTCGTTGTGAGCGAAGACCGAGTCGAACGGCGCGGTGGAGCCGGAGTCCGATCCGCCGTCACCGGAGCCGGTCGGGTGGGACCGGTCGGGTCGGGTTCCGTCGAGTGCGGACCGGATCGCGTGCCGGCCCCCCTCGTAGGTGAAGTCACCGTGGACGACCTGTTGGGTCGCCGTCGGCGCTCCCGACTCCGCCCAGGCTTCGGTGAATCCGGCCAGGCGTTCCTGGACGCAGCCGAAGCTGGTGGGACCGGTGATCACCAGCGGTCGCCGCCTGCCGAGTTCCAACAGGTGGCGGGCCGCCGAAGCGCCTCCGGCCCGGTCGGTGGTGGCGACCGAGGGGAAGAGCGGCTGGTGGCCCCGGTCGTCGATGAGGACGACCGGCAGCCCTGCGGCGTGCAGTTCGGTGATGTAGTCGAGGGTCCCCTCGGGCTCTATCACCAGCAGGCCGTCGAACGACTTCGCCGAGACCTGCTGGGCGAACCGGCGCAGTGACTCCTCCCCGCGGTTGCAGGTGAAGAGCAGCAGGCCGAATCCCTCCGACTCGACGACGTCCACCACGCCCTGGAGGACCTCGCCGATCCACGGCCAGGTCATCGAGGGGACGAGCATCCCGACGACCTGAGTGCGACCCCGAGCGAGTCCGACCGCACCTGCGCTCGGCACGTAGCCGAGCTCCTCGATGACCTGGCGGACCCGGGCGGCGGTGGCCGCGTTCAGTTCGCCCTTGCCGTTGAGGACCCGCGAGACGGTCGTCTTGCTCACCCCGGCATGGGCGGCCACATCGGCGATGGTGATCGGCACGTCCGCCTCCGTCGTTGGAATTGGTGTCGGTGGTGAGTTGAGGTGAAGCGTTTTTTCGTTGGCGGTGCGCTTGGAGTGCTGTGCCGGCAGCAGTCGTGGGACGTGTTGTCAAGGACCCGACGATGCCGACGCTTTGGGGAACCGGTTCCGTAACCGGTTCCGTCGCGGAGTCAATCAGGGTAATCTCGGTCACGTCAATCACGTTCCGGCAACAAAGAATTAACTCAAGGCTGGGAACCTAGAGAGCGCTCTCTGTTGGATGGGAGCCTGGACCCGGCGGTTCTTGATGTCAATACTCGAAGACATGGATGTTGCAGGGATGTGACCTGGCTTCATGTCTCGCATGCAAACGAGTTACGGCCAGCTTTACTTGACGGCTGTGGAGACTTCCCGCAACACTCGGAGCATCCGTGAGAGCGCTCTCTCGCCTCTGGATTGTCACTACCTCGGATCCCGCGTGCCGTAGGCCGCGTCGACTGGAGCTCCCCATGACCACTCGCACCGCCCCCTCGGCCGCACCGCAGCAGGCGGTCGGCCGCCCGGCCGCCGACTTCCTGTGGGGGGTCGCCACCTCCGCCTACCAGATCGAGGGCGCCGCCTTCGAGGACGGCCGCACCGCCTCCATCTGGGACACCTTCAGCCGCGTCCCCGGCGCCGTCTTCGGCGGTCACAACGGCGACACGGCCTGCGACCACTACCACCGGACGCCCGAGGACGTGGCACTGATCGCCGGCCTCGGCGTCGACTCCTACCGGTTCTCGCTCTCCTGGCCCCGGATCCAGCCCGGCGGCCGGGGCCCGGCCAACCAGCGCGGCCTGGACTTCTACGACCGCCTGGTGGACCAGCTCCTCGAACACCGGATCCTGCCCTGGGTCACCCTCTACCACTGGGACCTGCCGCAGGAGTTGGAGGACGCCGGCGGCTGGCCCGCCCGCGACACCGCGTACCGCTTCGCGGACTACGCGGAGCTGGCCATGGACGCCCTCGGCGACCGGGTCCGCTGGTGGACCACGCTGAACGAGCCCTGGTGCTCGGCCGTGCTCGGCTACGAGACCGGGCGGCACGCCCCCGGCCGCCAGGACCGGGGCGACTCGCTGGCCGCCGTGCACCACCTGCTGCTCGGGCACGGCCTGGCCGCCCAGCGGCTGCGCGCCGCCGCGCCGGCCGACCTGGCCGAGCCGGTGCAGGTCGGCATCACCCTGAACACCACCCACGCCATCCCGGCCGAGGACACCGAGACCGACCGGGCCGCAGCCCACCGCGCGGACGGCATCGGCACCCGCCTGTACACCGACCCGCTGGTCCTCGGCCGCTACCCGGCCGACGTGCTGGAGGCGCTGGCCGCCGACGGCCTGGGCCTGCCGGTGCAGGACGGCGACCTGGAGGCCATCGCCCAGCCGCTGGACTTCCTCGGCGTCAACTACTACACCAGCCACTACGTCTCCGGCACCGAGGCGGACGGCGGCCTGGCGCCGACCGAGCGGCCGGTCACCCGGTCCGTCCCGCAGGGGCTGCCGGTCACCGCGATGGACTGGGAGATCGTCCCGCACGGCCTGACCGACCACCTGGTCCGGCTGGACCGCGACTACCCGGGCATCCCGCTGTACGTCACCGAGAACGGCGCCGCCTTCGACGACCTGGCCACGCCGGACGGCGACGTCCGCGACGGGGACCGGACCGCCTACCTGGCCGAGCACATCGCGGCGGTGGCCGAGGCCCGGGCGGCGGGGGCCGACGTGCGGGGCTACTTCGCCTGGTCGCTGATGGACAACTTCGAGTGGGGCTACGGCTACGACAAGCGCTTCGGCATCGTGCACGTGGACTACGAGACGCAGCGGCGCACGGTGAAGCAGAGCGGGCGCTGGTTCCGCGAGCACATCCGGAGCACCCGTGAGCAGGCCGGCGGCGCCGGCGGCACCGGCCCGGACGCCGGCTGACCGCGCGGCCCACCGCCTGGATCACCCCGTACCGCCGCGAATCCGGCATCACTCCCTCCCGAGAGGAATCCCCGTGCGCTTCGAGCTCCGAGACGGCGTGCTCCACACCGACGGCGCCCCCGGCCTGCTCGCCACCGCCGACTACCCCTACTACCGCGACCGCCCGACGGTGTGGCGGGACCGGCTGGAGACGCTGCGTGACGCCACCGGCATCCGCGTCGTCAGCAGCTACATCCCGTGGCGGCACCACCAGCCCGACCCGGACGCGCCGCCGGACTTCACCGGCGCGACCCGCCCGGACCGGGACGTCGTGGGCTACCTGCGGATCTGCGCGGAGCTCGGGCTGAGCGTGATTGCCAAGCCCGGCCCGTTCATCCACGCCGAGACCAACTACGGCGGCCTGCCGGACTGGATCTGCCCGCTGCGCAACCCGGAGGTCGAGCCGCAGCTGGACGCGGACGGCGAGACCGTCCGCTGGATCGGCTCGGTGCCGGGACCGGACGGCGAGATCGAGCGCTGGCCGCTGCCCGCGCCGCTCGGCGCGCACTTCGCCGCCCGGACCGCCGAGTGGCTGCGGGCGGTGAACAAGGAGGTGCTGGAGTCCAACACCACCCCGGACGGCCCGGTGGTCCTGGTCCAGATCGCCAACGAGGGCCTGTTCACCGACGGCTCGCTGCCGCTGTGGGCCTACGACTACAGCGCCCCCGGCCTGGACTTCTTCCGTAGCGGCCTGCGTCGGCACTACGGCAGCCTGGACGCCTACAACAGCCTGCACGGCACCACCCACACCGACTGGGCGCAGATCGAGCCCCCGCGCGAACGGCACTCCGGCGGTCCGCTGGACGTCCGGCGGCAGCTCGGCTACGCGGACTGGGGCCGCAACCAGTCCGACGCGCTGGCCGAGGCGTACCACACCTGGTCCGAGGCGCTGGCGCCGGAGGTCCCGGTGGTGGTCAACCTGAACCCGCCGGCCGAGCATCCGTACTCGCTGGACTCCTGGCTGGCCCGGGTCCGCCCGGAGCGCTGGAACGGCATCGCCTACGGTTTCACCAACTGGATGGGCGTGGTCTCCACCGACCACGACTCGCACGCCCGTTACGTGGTCGGCGCCAAGCGGGCCCCCGGCCCCAACCTTGAGGAGAACTGGGGCTTCTCCGAGCTCTACGACCGCGCCTACGCGGCCGGGGCGACCAGCTTCCACCAGAGCCTGCTGGCGCTGGCGGCGGGGGCGACCGGCATCAACGTCTACACCGGGGTGGCCACCTCCGGCTGGGGCGACGACCTGGACGCCAAGCACACCCCGCCCTACCCGGACTGCCCGCCGGTCGGCGCCGACGGCGTCGCCATCGGCAAGGCCGGGACGGTGCGGATGCTCGCGGACTTCTTCGACGCGCACGGCGCGGAGTTCCTGGCCGCGACCCCGGCCACCGGGGCCAGCTGGGGTCTGTACGCGCCGTACGCCGCCATCGCGGCCTGGACCGGCGACGCCGCCGAGGGCCGCGCCTCGGCTCCGGACTCCGCCGACGCGCTGCCCGGCTGCGGTCGGCCGCTGCGCGAGTTCCACGAGCGGATGCGGTCGCAGGGACAGGACTACCGGATCGTGGACCTGGAGAGCGCCACCGCGGAGCGGCTCGCCGACCATCCGCACCTGGTGCTGCACGGCGGCGCGTTCATGCACGCCCAGGTCCAGCGGCTGCTGGCCGACCACCTGCGGGCCGGTCACCGGGTCGACCTGCTGGGCCCGGTGCCGCAGCTGGACGAGCAGTTGACCCGGTGCACGGTGCTGGCCGAGGCGCTGGCCGCGCAGCCCGTGGCCGACGCCCCGGAGCCGCCGATGGCGGAGGTCCGGAGCGGCAGCGCGGACGCCTACTGGCGCGCCCTCGCTCCGCGCACCGGCTATCTGACGGTGCTGGTGCAGAGCGACAACGACGGTCCGGTCGAGGTCGCGATCGGGGCCGGCCCGGACAGCCGCGGCATCCAGGTCGTGATCGACAGCGCGCGCGGCGGCGCGGCCGTGCTGCGCATCGTCGACGGCGTACTCGACGACTTCCTGCTGACCGGCGGGAACTCCTTCCTCGGCTCCTCGGTCACCCCGTCGGTGTCCGTGGACGGCGGAGCGGTCAGCGGCACCCACGGGCAGGACCTGGCCCGGATCGGCGGGGAGCTGCGCACGCTGGTGCCCTGACCGGCATGCCCGTACCCCTTTGGACAAGTTGACGCCCGATCAGACTCCTGACTTCTGATCGGGCGTCAACTGTCTTTCTGGGTTCAACTCTTGTTGTTCCAGCGTCAACTGACCTGACTCGCAGTCCAGTTCAGTCCGGCGGGCAGAGCAGCCGGGCGAGCTTGGCGGCGTCCAGGATCCGTTGCAGTGGTAGCCGGATCTGGACGAGGTTCAGCAGCACGTGCTGGTCCGCCGCGCGCAACGCGGCCGCCATGAGTGCGCTGAGGCCGCCCGCGTCACAGAACTCCACAAGTGCGACGTCCACCTCCACGTGCTGGACCTGCGGGTCGCGCAGGACCCAGCTGACCGCGTCTTCCAATTCGACCGCTGTGACCTGGTCGAGTTCACCGGCGAGCAGGATCTGTGCGGTGCTCTGTCCGTCGAGGACGAGAACCGCCAGGCGTGCGTTACCGCTCACAAGGCCCCCAAACCCAATTGTGCGGGGCATCAAGCTAGTTGAGCTTTGTCGCGGCGAACACAACTCCTCCATGTCTGCGAGCAAATCGTGTTCGCACCGTTATCGTACGCTGGGACCAGAATCCGCTGATTGGACCGACCTACGGCCCGCGGCCGACGCCCCGTGACACACCTCACGGGGTGGGCGCGTGCGGTCCGCCGGTCCCGCAGGGCATGATCGTCCGGAACCCGAGGAACCCGAGGAACCCGAGGAACCCCGAGGAACCCCGAGGAGCACCGAGCAGGAGGTCGAGCATGGCGGAGCAGAAGGCCCGTGAGCGTGCCGCGGCGATGGTCGAGTGGCAGGCCAGGGGCTGTGCCGCCTCTCCGCTGTACCAGGCGCTGCTGTCCCGCGCCGCCGACGACATCCGGGCCGGCGGGCCGTGCGCCGACGCGATCGCCGGGTACGAGGACGCCCCCGGCCCCGACGGGATCGCGCTGCGCCTGGTCGGCGGCGTGCACGCGCTGGTGCTCACCGGCCGCGCGCCCGAACTGGCCGGCTACTACCCCAGCGCGGGCGGCCGGTACCACGAGGGGTTGGCGGACGCCTGCTGGGCCGCCTTCCGGGCGGTGGTGGCGGCCGAACTGCCGTGGGTCCGCGACTGGATGACCCGTCCGCCGCAGACCAACGAGGTCGGCCGCTCGGTGCTGCTGCTGGCCGGGCTGCTGTGCGCGACCGGGGCCGATCCGCTGCCGGTCCGGCTGTTCGAGCTGGGCTCCAGCGCCGGGTTGAACCTGCGTCCGGACCTGTTCCGGTACACCGCGGACGGCGGCTACGCCTGGGGCCCGGCGGACTCACCGGTCCAGCTGGCCGACAGCTGGACCGGCGGCGCGCCGTCCTGGCTGGTCGAGGCGGCCGCCGCGCGGCCCGAGCTGGCCGTGGTGGAGCGGCGTGGCTGCGACCTGTCGCCGATCGACGCGACGTCCGAGGCCGGCGCGCTGGCCCTGCGGGCCTATGTCTGGCCGGACCAGGTGGACCGGCAGGCCCGGCTGGCCGGCGCGCTGCGGCTGGCCGCCGAGCTGCCGGCGGTGGTCGAACCGGTCGGCGCGGCGGACTTCCTGGCCGGGGTCGAACTGCGGCCGGGCACGCTCACCGTGGTCTGGCACTCGGTGATGCGGCAGTACGTCCCGAGGGCGGAGTGGGCCCTGGCGCAGGCGGAGATCGACCGGCTCGCCGCCGCGAGCACACCGGAGGCGCGGTTCGCCCACATCTCCTTCGAGCCGGAACGGGTCGGCGAGCGCTTCCACTTCCAGCTGATCGTCACCGGCGGGGGGCCCGGCGGTGAGCGGCGGGTGCTCGCCGAGTCCCACGGCCACGGCCTCCCGGCCCGGGCCTGCTAGCCGCTGGTCCTGCTAGCCGCTGGTCCTGTCGGCCGCCGGCCCTGTCAGCCGCTGGGGCCGGTGGCGGTTCGGTCCGACAGCTGTCCGGCGGCGGCGACCTGCTTGGCCCAGCGCATGTCGGGCTTGCCGGTCGGCATGCGCCGGACCTCGGCGACCAGGTGCAGCCGACGCGGCAGCTTGTAGCCCGCGATCCGCTCCCGGCAGTGGTCCTGGAGTTGATGGAGTGTCAACTCGGGCTGCCCGGGCCGCAGCTGGACCACCGCGACCACGGTCTCGCCCCAGCGCTCGTCGGCCGCGCCGACCACCACCGTGTCGTACACGCCGGGGTGCGCCTTGATCGCCGACTCCACCTCCTCCGGAAAGATCTTCTCCCCGCCGGAGTTGATGCAGGACGAGCCCCGGCCGAGCAGGGTGATCCGGCCGTCCGGCTCCCGCCGGGCCCAGTCGCCGGGGACCGCGTAGCGCCGCCCGTCCGGACCGGTGCGGAAAACCTCGGCGCTCTTCACCGGATCGCCCAGATAGCACAGCGGCACGTTGCCGCGCCGGGCCAGCCGACCGACGACGCCCGGCGGCGTGGGGTTCAGGTCTTCGTCCACCACCTCGGAGTCGCCGATCGCGCTGGTGGTCACCGCGCCGCCGTCGCCGATCGCCGCGCCGCCCTGGCTGATGCCGCCCGCACCGCCTTCGGAGGAGCCGATCGCGTCGCTCAGGTACATGGTCGGGAAACGCTCCAGGAAACGCCGCTTGACCGGCCCGGAGAACAGCGCGGCGCTGCTGACCAGGCCCAGGAAAGCGGACAGGTCGTAGTCCGCGCCCGGCTGGTCCAGCGACTCCACCAGCGGGCGGCCCATGGCGTCCCCGGTGATCATGACGACGTTGACCTGCTCGTCGGCGACCAGCCGCCAGACCCGCTCGGCGTCGAACCGGTCCAGCAACACCGCCCGGTTGCCCTTGAACAGCTGTTGCATCAGGCCCCACTGGGTGGCGCCGTGCATCAGCGGGGCGATCGGGAAAAAGGTGACCGGATTGTCGTAGCCGGTGGTGGCGATCTCCTCGGGGGTGGCCATCCGGTGGCCGTTGGTCACGTCGATGCCGCCGCCGAGGGCGAAGAACACGTCCTCCTGCCGCCAGACCACACCCTTGGGCAGCCCGGTGGTCCCGCCGGTGAACAACAGGTAGTGGTCGTCGGGGGAGCGCGGCGCGAAGTCCCGGACCGGGCTCCCGGCGGCCACCGCCCGCTCGTACGGCACGCTGCCGAGCCCCGGCCGCCGCGGCCCGGGGAGCGGCGTCGGCGCGGTGCCGTCGTCGATCACGATCAGCTGCCGCAGGCCGGGCAGCGACGGCAGCGTCTCGGCCACCGGCTGCTCCCAGCGGCGCTGGTAGATCAGCGCGACCGGCTCGGCCATTCCCAGCAGATAGGCCAGTTCGTCGGTCACATAGCGGTAGTTGACGTTGACGCAGACCGCGCGGATCTTGCAGATGGCGAGCAGCGACTCCACCCACTCCGCGCAGTTCAGCGCGTACACCCCGACCCGGTCGCCCGGGCGCACCCCGCTGTCGGCCAGGTGGTGGGCCAGCTGGTTGGCCCGCCGGTCCAGCTCGGCGAAGGTCCGCCGGTGCACCGCCGGGTCGTCGGCGCGGGCGCAGCTGATCGCCTCCCGGGCCGGGAACAGGTCAACCGCGCGCTCGAACAGATCGGCCAGGTTGAATTCCATGGGCGGAGAGTAGGAGCGGGGACCGGAGAACTCCATAGCCGGGGAGGGTTCGGAAACTGCGTCAGGGGCGACCCTTGTAAACCCGTCCGCAAGAATGCAACCTGTTCTAGATCTGACGGTCACTCAGCGGATGGGACGACGGATGGGCGGCACCGAACACCTCACCATCGAGCGGTACGGGGCGACGCTGGTGCTCACCCTGAACCGGCCCGAGGCCAAGAACGCGTTCTCGATTCCGATGCTGGTCGGTCTGCACGACGCCTGGATCGAGGCCGACGCCGACGACAGCGTCCGCTCGGTGGTGCTCACCGGCGCGGGCGGTGCCTTCTGTGCCGGAATGGACCTCAAGGCGCTGGCCGCCGGCGGGTTCGGCGACCAGGACGCCCACTACCGGGCCCGGCTGGCGGCCGACCCCGACCTGCACTGGAACGCGATGCTGCGGCACCACCGGCCGCGCAAGCCGGTGCTGGCCGCGGTCGAGGGCGTCTGCGTGGCCGGAGGCACCGAGGTCCTCCAGGCCACCGACATCCGGGTGGCCGCCGAGTCGGCCAGCTTCGGCCTGTTCGAGGTACGCCGGGGCCTGTTCCCGGTCGGCGGCTCCACCGTCCGGCTGCCCCGGCAGATCCCACGCACCCACGCCCTGGAGATGCTGCTCACCGGCCGCCGCTACAGCGCCGCCGAGGCCCGCGACATTGGGCTGGTCGGCAGCGTGGTCCCGGACGGGACGGCGCTCGGCCGGGCACTGGAGCTGGCCGAGGCCGTCAACGCCGCCGCGCCGCTGGCGGTCGAGGCGGTGAAGCGCTCGGTGTACGAGTGCGCCGAGCTCAGCGAGCAGCAGGGACTGGCCCGGGAGTTGGAGATCGGACTGCCGGTCTTCGCCACCGAGGACGCCAAGGAGGGCCCGCGCGCCTTCGCCGAGCACCGGCCGCCCGTCTACCGCCGCCACTAGCCGCCGCCATCCGCCCGTGCCGTACCCCGCCCTCCGTACCACGCCTTCGAGACGAGGCCCCATGACCGAGGTGCTCAGTGCCCCGCTGATCGTCGAGTTCCCGTTCACCCGTTCCACCGGCCCGGTCATCGGGGCCTTCCTCACCGGTCTGCGCGAACGCGTCGTCCTCGGCGCGCGCGGCAGTGACGGCCGGGTGCTCTGCCCACCGGCCGAGTACGATCCGGTCACCGCGGCCGAGCTGCACGACCTGGTGCGGCTGCCGGACACCGGCGTGGTCACCGCCTGGGCCTGGAACCCGGAGCCGCGCCCCCAGCAGCCACTGACCACCCCCTTCGCCTGGGTCCTGGTCCGACTGGACGGCGCGGACACCGCGCTGCTGCACGTCCTGGACGCGCCGCCGCCCGACTCCGGACACCCGCAGGCCACCCGCACCGGCCTGCGGGTCCGGGTCCGCTGGGCCGAGCGGCGCGACGGAGCGATCACCGACATCGCCTGCTTCGTCCCCGAGGAAACTCCGGACGAGGCCCCCGCCGCCGAGCCGGTCCCGGTCGGGGCCGAACCGGTCACCCGGGTGACCCTGCCCGCCCGGCTGGAGTACCGCTACACCCCCGGCGCGGCGCAGTCGCGTTTCCTCACCGGGCTCGCCGAGCAGCGGCTGCTCGCGGAACGCTGCCCCGAGTGCACCCGCGTGTACATTCCGCCCCGGGGCGTCTGCCCCACCTGCGGCCGGGCCACCACCGACCAACTCGAACTCCCGCACACCGGCACCGTCACCACCTTCTGCATCGTCAACATCGCCGCCAAGGGCCTCGACGTCGAGGTCCCCTACTGCTACGCCTACGTCCTGCTGGACGGGGCGCACGTCGGCCTGCACGCCCGGATCGGCGGCCTGCCGCACGACAGGGTGCACGTCGGACTGCGGGTCCGGGCGGTATGGCGGGACACCGGCGGCCGCCCCACCGCCGGCCTCGCCGCCATCAGCCACTTCGAACCCACCGGCGACCCCGATGCCGCCCCCGCGAGCTACCGGAGCTGGATGTGACCACCCAACAGACCTCACCGGCCTCCGGCGGTCGCGAGATCGCCGTCGTCGCCTTCGCCCAGACCGTCCACCAGCGCAGCACCGACCAGCTCTCCGAGGTCGAGCTGGTGCTCCCGGTGCTCCAGGACGTACTCAAGCAGACGGCACTGACAACCGACCGAATCGGCTTCACCTGCTCCGGCAGCAGCGACTACCTGGCCGGGCGCGCCTTCTCCTTCACCATGGCACTGGACGGGGTCGGGGCCTGGCCGCCGATCTCCGAGTCCCACGTCGAGATGGACGGGGCCTGGGCGCTGTACGAGGCCTGGGTGAAGCTGCGCACCGGGCAGGCCGACACCGCCCTGGTCTACTCGTACGGCAAGTGCTCCCCGGGCAGCGTCCGCGATGTGCTGACCCGCCAGCTCGACCCGTACACGCTGGCTCCGCTGTGGCCGGACTCGGTCGCGCTGGCCGCGCTCCAGACGCAGTGCCTGATCGACGCCGGACTCACCGACGAGCGCGCACTGGCCGGGATCGCGGTCCGCAGCCGCCGCGCGGCCGAGGCCAACCCGCACGCCCAACTGCGCGGCAGCGCCGACGTCGAGGCGCTGCTGCGGCTGCCGTACCAGGTGCGACCGCTGCGTCGGCACGACTGCCCGCCGATCAGCGACGGCGCCGCCGCGGTGGTGCTCGCCACCGGTGACACGGCCCGCGCGCTGCACCCGCACCCCGCCTGGATCACCGGCATCGACCACCGGATCGAGGCGCACCAGCCGGGCACCCGCGACCTGACCGAGTCGCCGTCCACCCGGCTGGCCGCGATCCGGGCCGGAGCCTTCGACGCGCCGCCGGACGCCGCCGAACTGCACGCGCCGTTCACCGCCCAGGAGGTGGTGCTGCGCCGGGCGCTGGACCTCGGCGACGGGATCGCGGTCAACCCGTCCGGCGGCGCACTGGCCGCCAACCCGGTGATGGCG
>Ga0302314_10006375_pt1 | contig 21377 bp, 19 predicted proteins | sample III_Palsa_N2_3_FD_200533 | JGI IMG/M metagenome (GOLD analysis project Ga0302314, IMG submission 200533) | Peat permafrost microbial communities from Stordalen Mire near Abisko, Sweden - III_Palsa_N2_3 | ecosystem: Environmental > Terrestrial > Soil > Palsa > Peat permafrost | place: Sweden...
CGCGCCGGAATGCAATTCCGGGGGCCGGACGAAGTGAAGGGCGCGCGCAAACGGCGGCGCTACGTCGGTAAGGACGATGCGAACCATCTGCCGAGTGCGAGCGTTTGCGGCGCTGCCCATGAGGTTTTCCTGTCGCGCCGGATTGGCGCGGATCAGATATGGCGCGCCGGGGGCGGCGCGGATCGATGGCGCGGCGAATCACCTCGGGGTGAAAACGCGCGCGGCCCTTGCGCGGCTCGTCGCCCGATGACAGGGCGTCTATTGCGCGCGCTATGTTTGCAACAATCGGACGGGAAAGGAAAGCGCCAGCCTTACCGTCCCCGCCTGACTCATGCTTAACGGTTTGGCTACGACGAGGGTTGGATAATCCGCCCGCGAATTGAATTCCAATTGTCGGGGCGGAGAATGCGCGTGCGGCCGATCCGTAAGGTCGGAAGAAGATGGCTCGGCCTGGCGTCCGTGCTGGGCGCCGTCGCGTGCGCCGCGCTCGCTCCCGCGGCCCTCACTCAACCTGCTCCCACGCGCCAGGGTGTGCTCGACGTCCGATTCGGCGGCGACACCCATGACACCCGCGTGGTGGTCGAGATGGACCGGGCCGCAAAGGGTCATTCCGAAACTGGTGACGGCCCTGGCCGGACCCTGATTGTCGATCTCGCCAAGATCGAGGCCAGTCCGGATCTTCAGGGCCATGGCCAGGGCCTTGTCACCGGCTGGGCGTTCGAGCGCGGCGGCGATGGCGCCAAACTGACCTTGCAGTTGGCCAAGAACGCTCATGTGGTGCGCCGCTTCCTGCTGTCGCCCGCCGACGGCGTGAACGTCTACCGCTATGTCATCGACATCAGCGCCGACGACGCGCTCAAGCCGGGTACAAGCGCGCCGGCGGCTCCTACGCCCGCTGCAAGCCAGACGCATGCGGCGCAACTGATCGCCGCCGCCGTCGTCACCCCGCTGCACCTGAAGAAGGTGATCGTCATCGACGCGGGCCACGGCGGCAAGGACCCCGGCGCCAAGGGCGCCGACAGCCGCGAGAAGGACATCAACCTCGCCGCCGCCAAGGCGCTCAAGGCCAAGCTGGAGCGCACCGGCCGCTATCGCGTGGTGATGACGCGGGATTCCGACACCTTCGTGCCGCTGGAAACCCGGGTGGAGATCGCCCGCAAGGCCGACGCCGACCTGTTCATTTCCCTGCATTCGGATTCCGGCGCCGACCCCAGTGTCCGCGGCGCCACCGTCTATACCCTGTCCGACAAGGGGTCCGACCGCGTGGTGCGCGGGGTGATGGGCCAGAACGACTGGTTCATCAACGTCGACCTGCCGGGCCGCGACCGGGCCGTGAACCAGATCCTGCTGGACCTGACCCAGCGCGCCACCCGCAACCGCTCGGCCGCCTTCGCCGAAACCCTGCTCAACAAGATCAGCGACCGGGTCGACCTGCAGCGCCGCAACCACCGCGACGCCGGCTTTGTGGTCCTGTTGGCGCCCGACGTGCCGGCGGTGCTGCTAGAAATGGGCTTCATCACCAATGCCGACGACGAAGCAGAACTCAACGACTCAGCCAAGCGCGACCGGCTGATGAGCGGCGTCGCCGAATCCATCGACGACTACTTCGGCCAGCAGACGAGGTTGGCCGCGCGGTAGGGGCTGAGCGAGGCCATCCAGGACAAGCTGGCCCAGATCGCCCAAACCTTCCGGATGAGGCGCAATCAGCGCGGCGCTGCGGGAGCCTGATCGGGCAGGCCGTGTGGCAAGGCGAAGCTATAGATGACCTGATGGTTGGTTCCGGCCTTGCTGACCATCACGGCCTTGTCGGTGACGCCGACCACCTCGAAGCCTCGCGCCTTCAGATACTGCTCATCGATATGGAAGCGGCCGCTAGTGGCCGTGGGTTGGGCGCCGCCTGGCGGTGACATTGGATGAATGCAGACAGCGCTCGGCACTGTCTCGCACCAAGGCCGCCGGCGCACCTGGACGGGAGCGGTCTGGTGGGCCCGGACGGGGGGGATCATCGCCGCCTCCAGAGCCGGCATCCCTCCCGACACGTCGCCGACGAACCCGTCTCTCGGCGCCGCGCGTGAGAAATCCATTCTCAGGACGCGAGTAAGGATTTGCGGGACGGATAACCCGAGATCGGAGGGCCAGGTCGCGACGGCGGGCCTGATCCCGTCAGGCTCATCCGAATGATAGGTCAGATGCAGGGGGAGGGCGACCTTCACCGCCGCCACATGGGTCTGCCGCGCGAGCTGGCGACAGGCGTCGCGGCACTGCCATATGGTCAGCCGAAGCATGCCCGCTCTAAAGCCCTGGCCGGAATCGAGCGGCCCAAATGCGGTGAAGCCCTTGTCTTGAAAATGCTGCGTTTCGGTGGCGATGAGCACATCGTAACGGGGATTGTCGACCTTCTGACTGATCATGACCCAGCCGGGCCGCAGCGGTTCGCATCGGTTGTCGGTCGTCATGAAAGCACGGCAGTTCTGGGCTTGAATGGCCGTTACGAGCGACGCCGTCCGAATCGGGCCCGGCGAGGGCGTGAAGACTTCGGCGGGCCACGAGACTTGCCCCACCAGGACATGGTCGGCAGCGCCGCTATCCAGGATGGCGCGCGATACGACATCGGACCCCTCGCCGCTGATGGCGATGGTCGTCGGCGCGGGCGCCGGATCGGCCGGCACGAAGTCTCCGGTCAGTTGCGCGCGCGCATAGGCGTCGACGCCGGCGTTCTCCGTCAGCGGAAAGCCGATCGGGATGATCAGCGACACGGCCAGGGCGATGAGCGCCGGAACGACCCGCCCAGTCTTCCGCCAAGCCACATAAGGGAGGCCGAACACGGGCAAATAAAGCCAGATGAGCGGCGCGGCCATGAACAGCAGACCGGGAAGAACGAAAAAGAGCAGGCCTAGGGATACGAACCCATCGTTCGTTCCCGCCGCCGCAAAGACCGTAAGCACGAGATAAAGCGGCACGAGCCTGGCCAGCCTTAGATCGCCGCCAGCGGGCGCCGCTGCGTGCAGGTAGCGCTCGAACCAGGCCGGCTCGCTCACATGATGCGGGACTGGTTGTGGTGAAGCTGCCGCAGGCGGGAAGGGCGCACCACGGCCGCCCGACTTGCGTCGCCCAAAGTCCGTCAAGGAATTTCCTCACCAACGCTTAGAGCAACCTAGTCCGCTCGACCCTAATGCTCGGTCAACGCTTGGTTTCAATGACGCCAACCAAATAGTCCGCTTTGCTTGCATCGCTCGTCTCGCCCAGACTTAAGCGCCGCGCGAGACGAGGGCTAACTAGTAAACTGCCACCGTAGTCCTCAAGCTGGGTGGGGTCGGCTCGCGTACATCTTCGGACCCGTCAACCTATCGCTCAAGCAGCCCCTTGCCCTCGAGGATGCGGCCGCGAAACTTCTCTATGCGCGCTATCCGCGTCGCCGACTGTTTGGCCTGGTTCAGGTTGAACAGATAGCTTTTCTGACGTCCTGGCGTCAGGGCTTGAAAGGCTTCGGCCAGCTCGCAATCGGCGTCCAGCGCCTCGGTCAGCTCGTCGGGAACGTCGATCTCCCGCTGAACCTTCGGGGGTTTCGATCCGGCCTCGGCGTGGTCCATCAGCTGCCGAAGATAGGCCTGTATGACGGGCTCCATCTCGGCCACCTGATCCACGGCGGTAAAGCGGATCATGCCCGGCGTCTGACTGTTGGGGCCTTGCGGCTCCAACACCCCTTCGCTGTCCTTGAGCAGGCCGGCGTTCAAGAAGGTCAGGCGGAAGTCGGTGCGAAACGCGCCGAACAGCGCGATATTGCGTCCGGCGTGCATATAGACCGGGTGGGCCCACTTCACCGTCTCGGCCAGACCCATGCCCAGGCAAATCCGGCGCAGGTTGGTCAGACCGTCGATCCAGGGCCGCGTCGAACAATCCGGCGTCGCGAACCGGTCGCACCGGCCGCAGCCCTTGGTGAAGAAGTCGTCGGGATCGGAAATCATCGCCATTCTGAGGGCCAAAATCCTGCCTTTGTCACCATCCGGATCACACAATCTGGCAGCGTATCTTCTCGATCAGAGGACCATCGATGTGGATGTCGAACTTTCGCGAGGTCGACCAATCGTAGCCCATGCAGGCCGGCCGACGGCGCTTCTCGTCCGGCTCGCTCATATAGCGGGGCATGATGTGCGTATGGAGCGCCGGCTCGGTATTGCCCCAGGTCTCATAGTTGATGCGGAAGGCGTCGGTGACCGCGAGCAGCGCGTCGCCAACCTGGGCCACGTCGCGAGCGTAGGTCGCTCGGCCGACCTCATCGAGGCTGTTCAGGCTGTCCACAACCGGGTCCGCCAGCAGCAGGCAGTAGCCCGGAAGCGGCTGGACGTCGCCGATGACCAGCCAACCTGAAGGCATCTTGCGGATCACATAGGGATTGGACCCTTCGCGCGCCTGACGCACACGCTCTGCGATGAGGTTGGTCATATGTAGGCCCGCGCAAGAGATGAGCGCAGCTGACAACCTGGAACGCCGGAAATCCACCCCGAACCGAGAGTCGTGAGCTCTGCTAAGCGGAAATCTGAGCGAAGGTCCGCCCCCAAGCTTAGGGCCAGTGGCTGAAGGCGATCTTGCGCAGGCCTTAGCAGATCCGAGGGTGGCGCGGCTTTTCTATTCAGCAGACAGGGCTGGGGATTTCCTGTGTCCGAACACGGGCTTGTCGGACACTGTTTCGGAAGCGGGCGGCTGGGGTTCGGGCGCGCTCGCCGGAGGTTGGCCGGCTGCCGTCGGCCCATCGACGCTTGCCAAAACAGGATCCAGCGAGGGGTCTATCGAGGTTGCGTTGGCGCGCAGAAACGTAACCAGGGCGCGTTCGTTCGCATCGAGCGCGCCGCCTCGACCCAATCTCCCAAGGAGCCAGTGGGCTTCGTCCGGCGTGATCCGTTCGGTGATGGCTTCGCGGGACAGCTCGCTCGCCACGGCGTCGGCCTCCCGCTTGTCGGCGGCCGGGTCGGTGAAATCGGCGTCGAGGACTTCTCGCTTCATCTGGATCAGATCGTGGAAGCCCGCCTTCAGGTCGCCCAGGAAACCGGCGCGATCCTTCAAAAGGGGTTCTATTCGCCGTAGGGGATGGACCCGCGTGTCTCGCAGCCAAGCGTCCTCACGCGCGGCCTCGTCCGCATCCGCCTTCCAGGGCAGCTCGAAGAGAACGGCGTTGGCGACCGCGCGGACGAAGAGGTCAGTCCACTCGGGCGCGACGGTGGCGCCTTCGAGAGCGTCATTGATGTCGAAAAGGGCTTCCGCTTCATGACGGCTGACGGCGATCGAACCTTCTCCGCCGTTGGCGTACAGGACCCGCCGCAAACGTTCGACGTCCAAGCCGGTCAGCGCCTTTTGCCGCTGGAGCTTCCACAGGACCAAATGCTTGACCAGATTCAGGACGAAATCCGACAGCCGGGCCGGCGTCTGTTCCGCCAGCTCGACGACATGAATGAGCATTTCGATCTCATCGGCGCGGATTCGACCGTACCGCCGCACCGAGGCGATCAGCCAGTCCGCTGTCGGTGACGAGACGTAGCCCACGGGCTTTTGCTGACGGACGACGAAGTCGGCCATGGCTTCAATGAAAAGCGCGGACCATTCCGGCGAAACCGCGCCCGCGTCGGCGTTCAGCTTGAACAGCGCATCCGCCTCGGCTTCGGTGAGGGCGATGTCCGGAGCGTAGATAACCTTCCGAACCATGATGGCGTCTGCGCCCGTCAGTTCGGCCTTCCCGTCAAGGGTCGCGATCACTTCCGCCAAGGTCATTGCAGCCGCCTCCGTCTGCGAAAGCCTGCCCGAGATTGTTTGCTGAACGGATAACCAGCGATTGTCTCCGGCTAAGTCGGCAAGTGATTGCCTTCGGTCGTGAGGTCGCCGCCGCCCGCCATTGACCGCCCTGCGGAGATATCGGGTAGGGCGCTTGACCCGCCCTAGCCCTTCTTCTCCAGCGCGCCCTCGATATGGCCGCCGAAGCCGAACCGCATGGCGGACAGCAGCTTTTCGCCGAAGGTGTTCTTCTCCCGCGAGCGGAAGCGGGCGAACAGGGATGCGGCCAGAACGTCGGCGGGGACGGCTTCCTCGATAGCGGCGTTCAAGGTCCAGCGGCCTTCGCCGCTGTCGTCGACCTCGCCGCTGAAGGTGGAGAGTTGGCCGTCGCCGGCCAGGGCCTGGGCGGTCAGGTCGAGCAGCCAGGAGGAGACCACGCTGCCGCGCCGCCAGACCTCCGAGATGTCGGTCAGGTTCAGGTCGAACCGTTCGTCCTCCGGCAGGGCCGCCGAATTCTTGTTCTTCAGGATGTCGAAGCCCTCGGCATAGGCCTGCATCAGCCCATACTCGATGCCGTTGTGGATCATCTTGACGAAGTGGCCAGAGCCGACCGGCCCGGCGTGGATATAGCCATGCTCGGCGCGGGCGTTGGCCTTGGTCAGCTTGGGCGTGCGGGGAATGTCGCCCAGGCCGGGCGCCAGGGTCTTCAGCAGGGGCTCGATATGGCCGAAGGTCTTGGCCTCGGCGCCAATCATCATGCAGTAGCCGCGTTCCAGCCCCCAGACGCCTCCGGAGACGCCGACGTCGGCGTAGGCGATGGACCTTTCCTTCAAGCCCTTGGCCCGGCGGATGTCGTCCTTGTAGAAGCTGTTGCCGCCATCGATGATGATGTCGCCAGCCTTCAGGTGGGCGGCGAGCTCGGTGATGGTGTCTTCGGTGGGTTTGCCCGCCGGCAGCATGACCCAGACCACCCGGGGGGCGTCCAGCTTGGCGATCAGGTCGGCCAGGTCCTTGGCGCCGGTGGCGCCGGCCTCCGCGAGCGCGGCTACGGCCTTGGCGTCTCTGTCGTAGACCACGCATTTGTGATCGTCGCGCATGAGGCGTTTGACGATGTTGCCGCCCATCCGGCCAAGGCCGATCATGCCAAGCTGCATCGTGATATCCTCAAATTGTCTGCGCGCCGTCGCGCCTCGGCGGGCTCTGATCGGTCTGGTAGACGCGTTCGACGCCGAAGGTCCAGCCATCGGCGCAAGCAAGCGCAACGGCCCAAGGCTTGACCGGTTCCCGCGCCGGTTCGCTTGCCAGTTCACCGGCAGGATGTAAGCGCGAGACACTGTTGCAGGCTGGCGCTTTGCTAGGCGCGCGACACGCGCTAGACCGTTGTTTGAGCGGGTGAGGGCGTCCCGCGGAGGTCCATGAGTTGAAACCCCCCGAGCGTTGGATCGCGATTACCGGCGTGGCCGTGCTGAGCCTGATCGCCGTCGCGGGGTTCGCGCTCGCCATCTATTCCGCCTGGCTGTTTCATGACATGCCCGACGCGTCGGAGCTGGTGGACTACCACCCGCCCACCGCGACGCGGGTCTATGCGTGGGACGGCACCCTGATCGGTGAGTTCAGCCGCGAACGGCGGATCTTCGTACCCTACGACCAGATGCCCGAGCAGCTGACCCACGCCTTCCTGGCGGCGGAGGACCACGACTTCTTCAACCACGGCGGCCTCGACCCGCTGGGGCTGGCGCGGGCCATGGGCAAGGACGTCATGAACGCCGCCCGGGGACACCGCCTGGAGGGCGGCTCGACCATCACCCAACAAGTCGCCAAGAACGTCCTGCTCAGCAACGAAGCCACCATGGGCCGCAAGCTCAAGGAGGCGATCCTCGCCAACCGGCTCGAGAAGACGCTGACCAAACAGCATATCCTCGAGCTCTATCTGAACGAAATCTGGCTCGGTTATCGGTCCTACGGCGTGGGCGCGGCGGCCTATAACTATTTCGGCAAGCCGCTCGCCGATCTCGACCTCGCCGAATGCGCCTATCTCGCCGCCCTGCCCAAGGGGCCGGACAACTATCAGCCGGTGAAGGACAAGGCGGCGGCGATCGGTCGGCGCAACTGGATCCTGGGCCAGATGGTCACCTATCACTGGGCGACCAAGGCCGCCGCCGAGCAGGCGATGAAGGAGGACCTCAAGGTCCAGCTTTCGCCGACCCGGGCCAAATACCGCGATGCCGACTATTTCGTCGAAGAGGTGCGCGAGCGGGCGCTGATCACCCTGGGGCCGCGCCTTTCCGAAGGCGGCTACTATATGCGCACCACCCTGGATCCGCGGCTGCAGACCGCCGCGCGGGTGGCGTTGATGCACGGGCTGGAGAACTACGACCATCGCCACGGCTGGCGCGGCGCCTGGGGCCACGGCGACCCGACCGCGGACTGGCAGAAGGCCGCCCTGGCCCAATCGCCGCCGGCGGAACGCCGTGGCTGGCGAGCGGCCATGGTGGTGTCTGCGGGCGGCGATGTGCACGTGAAGCTGGCTGACGGCTCGGGCTCGGGCCTGCTCGAAGGCGCCGACGCCGCCTGGGCCAAGGCCAGCGGCAAGGGGCTGCACGAGGGCGATCTGATCTTCGTCGAGCCGTCCACGGCGGGCCGGTACAATCTTCGTCAGGTGCCGCTCGTCAACGGCGCCCTGGTGGCCATCGAACCGCGCTCCGGGCGCACCCTGGCCATGGTCGGCGGCTACAGCTTCTCGCTGTCCAAGTTCAACCGCGCCACCCAGGCGATGCGTCAGCCGGGCTCGTCCTTCAAGCCGTTCGTCTACACGACGGCTTTGGAGAATGGATATACCCCGGCCAGCGAGGTCCTGGATGGACCCATCTCGCTGCCGGGCGCCAAGGAAGGCGAGGTGTGGTCGCCGGAAAATTTCCATAAAGGCTATCTCGGCATGCTGCCGCTGCGGCGCGGCCTGGAGCTGTCGCTCAACACCATGACCGTTCGCCTTGCCCAGCAGGTCGGCATGAAGAAGATCGTCGACAACGCCAAGCTGTTCGGGGTGGTCGACAATATGCAGCCGGTTCTGGCCATGGCCCTGGGCGCCGGCGAGACCACGCCTTTCCGCCTGACAGCGGCCTACGCGGCCTTCATCAACGGCGGACGACGGATCAATCCCCACCTGATCGAGGTGGTCGAGGACCGCGATGGCAAGCCGATCCTGGATTCCGATCGCCGCCAATGCCCGAACTGCGGCGGCGGTTACGACAACGCCGAGTCGCCGCGCCTGCAGGCGCCAGGCGATACGGTGGTCGATCCGATCACCGCCTACCAGATCACCTCCATGCTGCAGGGCGTGGTGCAGCGGGGCACGGCCGTGCAGGCCTCCAGCCTGGGACGCCCAATCGGCGGCAAGACCGGCACGACCAACGATTTCCGCAGCGCCTGGTTTGTGGGCTTTACGCCTGACATCGTCGTCGGCGTCTTTGTCGGCTTCGACGATAACCGCTCGCTGGGCGACAACGAGACCGGCGCGGTGGACGCGGTGCCGATCTTCGTCGACTTCATGCAGACGGCGCTAAAGGACACGCCGGTGCATGACTTCAAGCCGCCGGCGGACGCCAAGTTCGCCATGGTCCATGGCATCCGCGAAGCCTTCAAGCCCGGCACCGAACCCAAACAGGCGCCCGCCGCGCCCGCCGATGGCGCGACGCCCATTGGCGGTCTTGCTCCCGGTGCGCCTCCAGGCCCGGCCAAGCCTGGCGTCCCCGCCGGTGCGCCGCCTCCGCCAAAGAAGGCGCCCGCGGATTTGAACGGTCTCTACTAGTCCCGCGCGCCATTGAACTTGCTCACGGCGCGGGCTATCTGCCGGCCCCCGGATTTGGAGATAAATCATGCGTGCGGATGTCGAGGCTGCTGCAGCCGACATCGAGCAGTCCATAGGACTGCTCAGGAGGCGTCTTTGACTGGGAACCAGCCCTCAGACAGTTAGACGAGCTGGACGCCAAGGCGGAAGACCCCACGCTTTGGGATCGCCCCACCGAGGCTCAGGCGCTCATGCGCGAGCGCAATCGCCTTGCCGCCCATGTCGAGGCGGTGAGGGGGCTTGAGCGCGATCTGGCCGACGCCGTCGACTTCGCCGAGATGGCGGACGCCGAGGGTGATGAGCCGTCGCTGGAAGACGCCCGCGCCCAGCTAAAAGGCCTGAAACAGCGCGCGGCCCGGGCCGAGCTCGAAGCCCTGCTCGCAGGCGAGGCGGACGCCAACGACGCCTATGTGGAAATCAATTCGGGCGCCGGCGGGACCGAGTCCTGCGACTGGGCCGGCATGCTGCTGCGCATGTACACTCGCTGGGCCAACGCCCACGGCATGGCCGTCGACCTGATCGAAGAGACCGATGGCGACCAGGCGGGGATCAAGTCCGCCACCCTGCAGATCAAGGGGCCGAACGCCTATGGCTGGCTGAAGACCGAGGCCGGGGTGCACCGTCTGGTGCGGATTTCACCGTTCGACTCCAGCGCCCGCCGTCACACCAGCTTCGCCTCGGTCTGGGTCTATCCGGTGGTCGACGACACCATCGAGATCGAGATCAATCCGTCGGACGTGCGCACCGACACCTACCGAGCCTCTGGCGCCGGCGGCCAGCACATCAACAAGACCGACTCCGCGGTGCGGCTGACCCACATCCCCACCGGCGTGGCTGTCGCCTGCCAGGCCGGCCGTTCGCAGCACCAGAACCGCGAGGAAGCCTGGAAGATGCTTCGCGCGCGCCTGTACGAGATCGAGCTGCAGAAGCGTGAAGCCGAGGCCCAGGCCCTGCAAGACCAGAAGACCGATATCGGCTGGGGCCACCAGATCAGATCCTATGTCCTGCAGCCGTATCAGATGGTGAAGGACCTGCGGACCGATATGGAAACCTCGGACTCCCAGGGCGTGCTCGACGGCGACCTCGACGCCTTCATGGGCGCTTCGCTGGCTCAACGTGTCGGCGTTACGCGAGACGCGTCGGCGGAGTAGGGGCTCTGCCCAGTTTCCACCGTTCCCTCGCCCTTGTGGCGAGGGCCCATTGGACTCGGTAGAAGGTTAGATCCGGCAACGCCGTTCGCGCCCGTAATGCTTTGCTGTCGCGCTCAATGGGCCCTCGCCACAAGGGCGAGGGAACGGCGTCAAACTGGGAAACAACGGCGACCAGCCAAACGACGTTGGCTCAAAGCGATCAGTGCGCCGCGAGACCCGGCGCTGAACCGTTGACGGGCGTCACGGCGCTCGCCGCCTGTTGGGCCAGAGTCGGCGCGGACTGGGCCGGTGCGGCCGCGGCGGGCACCAGGCTCGGCGCGGCGGCGACCGGGGTCACGGCCGGGGCGGGCGCGGCGGCTGGAGCCGGCTGGCGTTGGAACTTCAGGCTGCGGCCCTGGAAGAAGGCGCCGGTTTCCATGGTGAGCTGTTCGTGGGTGATGTCGCCATCCACGTAGCAGGTGCCCATCAGCTTGACCTGTTTGGCGACGATGGCGCCGACGATCCGGCCGCGGGTTTCCACCGCTTCAGCCTGGACCGAGCCCTCGATGTGTCCGGTTTCACCGACACTCAGACGCGGCACGCGCACGTCGCCGCGGATCACGCCGTCCACATGCAGTTCGCCGTCGCCAATGATATTGCCTTCGATGGTGATGTCGTCGGCGATCAGCGATGCGGTCTTCGGCGCCTTGCGTGGCGCCGGGGCGGGGGCGGCGAGGGTGGTGTTCATGGCGGCGGGCGCCGGGGTGTTCACCACGGAAGGTTCGGCGCTCATCACCGGGCCGCTCGTCGGCTTAACCTGCTTGTTGAACGTAATCGCCTGCCTCCAGGAAACGCTTAGGATTTTGTGGGCGGCCGTCCACCCAGACTTCATAGTGGAGATGCGGGCCCGTGGAGCGCCCGGTCGAACCCATGGCGGCGATCCGTTGGCCCAGCATCACGTGCTCGCCTACGCTGACATATATCGCGGCAAGGTGTGCATATCGTGTCTTTATGCCCCGGCCGTGATCAATTTCTATTGTATTCCCGTAGCCCGTTCTGACGCCCGTAAATGAAATCACGCCAGGACCCGTCGATTTGACCGGCGTCATCATCGGGCCTGCAAAATCCTGGCCAGCATGAAACGCGGGGTGGCCGTTGAACGGATCGGCCCGGACTCCAAAGCCGCTGGTTTCGTGCGTGCCGACGGTGGGGCGGGCCAGCGGCAGCTCTTCTGTGATGCGGCTAAGGCTCTTTGAGTCCGACAGGTCGGTCGCGGCATGCTGGATACGCTGGGCGAAGCCCTCGTCTACGTCCAGGACCGCGGCCAGGGCGCGCGGGTCCTTGGCGTCGATCAGCGGGCCGCCGAGGCTTTCGGTGCTGACCTGGCCCAGGTTTGAGGGGCCCAAGCCAGCAAGGCGAAGGGCCAGCCGAAGCCGGTCGCCGCGGGATTTGGCGTAGTTCTCGGCCTGATCGATCAGCCGGTCCTGGTCGTCGCGCACCGCCTTGACGCCGTCCAGCGGCGAACGGCCCGAAAAGGCCTTTAGGGGTTCGGGGGCCAGCACGCTTACAAGGCCTGGTTCGCCCTTAACCTCGGTCAGCAACATCGCCAGGGCTGCGTGGCGCTTTTCGGTAGAGAGCGCCAAGTCGGCGACCGAGGAGCTGGTGTCGTTCAGCCGGGCGACGGCGCTGTTCAGGCGGGCCTGACGATCCGAGATCAGGCGTTCGTAATAGGCGCGGGTGCGGATCGATTGTTGCTCAGCTGGTCCCGCGGACAAGAGGCCGATCAGCATGGAGGCCGTGCCGATACCCGTCCAAAGCGCGAGAAGAGCGAGGGCGCCACTCAACATAAGCTGGCGACCCGTGGTCATAACCAGCCCGTGCACCGCGCCATTTGACCTAAGATAGATGTGGCGTTCCGGAAACACCGCTTCCGCAAAACGCCGCCAGCGAACCCATCTGGCAGACATCATTAACGCTCACCCCCGCGAACAGCCGTTGGGGATATGCAGCGATCTCAATGAAATACACAACCGCGTTCGCTCAAGACGTGTGCTGAAAACGCAACTGTAGTTAACTTTCTGTCAAGCTTACGCCGAGTCGTAGACTCTCGCGATGGCTGAAAAATTCGACCGTTTCCACGGTCTCGGCCGGCGCGTCAGCCCTGTTTCGCCACCAGAAGTGGAGATCCGCGTCCCGGTCTGGCGCCAAAGTCCTGCGACGTCACGTCGCGACCGCTAGAGCGCCTGCGCCTGGGCGAGCACTTCGGCGACATGGCCGGTCACCTTGACCTTCCGCCAGAGCTTTCGGATGCGCCCCTCGCCGTCGATCAGGAAGGTCGATCGGTCGATGCCCATATACTTGCGGCCATACATGCTCTTCTCGACCCAGGAGCCATAAGCCTCCACCACCTTGCCGTCGACATCCGAGGCCAGGGTGAACTCAAGGCCGTACTTGGCCTTGAACTTGTCGTGGCTCTTCACCGAGTCCTTGGAGACGCCGATCACCGCCGTTCCCGCCTTCGCGAAGTCCGCCGCCAGTTCGGAAAAGCCGTTGGCCTCGTTGGTGCAGCCGGTGGTGTCGTCCTTCGGGTAGAAGTAGAGCACCAGCTTGCGGCCCTTATAGTCGGACAGCTTGGCTTGACCCCCGCCATCGGTGGGCAGGTCGAAATCGGGTGCGAGATCGCCAACGGCGAGGGTCATGTCGGTTCCTTGAGGGTCTCACGAGTTCCAAATTTATCCGTCATCGCCGGGCTTGTCCCGGCGACCCATCGATCCGCATCAAGACGCGGTCGAGGTTCGCGCTTGGATCGGGCATGGGTGGCCGGGACGAGTCCGGCCATGACGGTAGTTGTAATCAGTCGGGTTTGACGAGAACGATCTTTCCGCGCTTGCCAAGTTGAACCTTGAACACGCCGAGTTCGGGATCGACCTCATCCCATCGAACGATAGCGGCGGGGTCGGAGACCGGCTTGTCGTTGATCCGGATCTCGCCCGCCTGAATTTTCTTCCTGACCTCGCCTTTCGAGGAGAACAACTCAGATGCAAACGCGATCTCGGTGGTCGATCGACCGATTGGCCATTCGCCGGTTTTAGCGATCGGCCGAGTGGGCAAGTCTGACGAAAGCCCGCCCTTGTCGTAGGCGACATTGGACGCCGCCGCCGCCGCCTCGGCCGCTTCAGGCCCGTGGAGCAGGGTGGTGGCTTCGTTTGCCAGCACCTTCTTGGCCTCGTTGATCTCGGCGCCTTCCAAAGCAGCCAGCTTGGCGATCTCGTCCAGCGGCAGTTCGGTGAACAGCCTGAGAAATTTGACGACGTCGGCGTCCTCGGTGTTACGCCACATCTGCCAGTAGTCATACGGGCTCAGGCGGTCGGCATTCAGCCACACGGCGCCGCCGACCGTCTTGCCCATCTTCTCGCCCGAGGCGGTGGCCAAAAGCGGCGTGGTCAGGCCGAACGCCTGCTTCTGGTCCATGCGGCGGGTCAGCTCGACACCGTTGATGATGTTGCCCCACTGGTCCGAGCCGCCCATCTGCAGGGTGCAGCCGTGGCGCCGGTTCAGCTCCAGAAAGTCGGTCGCCTGCATCAGCATGTAGTTGAACTCGAGGAAGCTCATCGGCTGTTCGCGCGCCAGCCGCAGCTTCACGGAGTCGAACGCCAGCATGCGGTTGATGGTGAAGTGGACGCCGTAGTCGCGCAGGAACTCGACGTAGCCCAGCTTCTCCAGCCAATCGGCGTTGTTGGCCATGATCGCGCCATTCGGTCCTTCGAAGCTGAGGAACTTGGCGAAGGTGGTCTTGATACTGGCGAGATTGGCGTTGATCACGGCGTCGGTTAGCAGCGGCCGCTGGCTATCCTTGTCGGTCGGATCGCCGACCTTGGTCGTGCCGCCGCCCATCAAGGTGATGGGCCGGTGGCCGGTCTTCTGCAGCCAGCGCAGCATCATGATCGAGATCAGGTGGCCGATGTGCAGGCTGTCGGCCGTGCAGTCGTAGCCGACATAGGCCGTCACCACGCCCTTGGACGCGGCCTCATCCAGCGCTTCCAGGTCGGTGCACTGATGCACATAGCCGCGCTCGATCAGCACCTTGAGCAGATCGGACTTGGGCTTGAAGGTCGACGGGGCGGTGTCGGACATTGGTCGGCTCCTGGACTTAAGAGTTCGGCCGGAGACCGTTTCCTTTTAGGAAGCCCGCCGCCGACCGAATGGCGGCTGGGCAATAGATGACCGGCCGCTCGCTAGAAGGGCGAGCGGTAATAACGCGAGCAGAGGCGGGCGCGGCTGGTCATGGGCGGTTTGCTAACCGCGCCCGTCTTGCCCGTCAAGGCGCGGGTCCTTACCGTCGCCCGGAGTTTAAGGGGTAAGGCATGCGCGTCCTGGGGTTCATGAGCGGCACATCGCTGGACGCGGTCGACATGGCGGTGCTGGAGACCGACGGCGAAACCATCCAGGCGTTCGGGCCGGCCGCCGAGCGCAAGCTGTCCAGCGAGACCCGCGAGGTGGTGCAGGCGGCGGTCCGCCAGGCGCTGGCCTTGCCGCGTGGCGCGCCGGACCCGCCGGTATTCGCCGAGGCGGCCCGCGCCATCGCCGAGGAGCATCTGGCCGCCGCGCGCGGCTTCATGGCCGCCAACAATCTGACCAGCGCAGACTTCGATCTGGCCGGCTTCCATGGCCAGACGGTCTTTCACGAACGGCCGAGCGGCGGACATATCGGCCGCACGATCCAGCTGGGCGACGCTGCCCTCTTGGCGAAAGGGTTGGGCTTTCCGGTGGTTTACGACCTGCGCAAGGCCGATGTGGCGGCCGGCGGGGAGGGCGCGCCGCTCGCGCCCATCTATCACGCGGCCCTGGTGCGCCATTCCGGCCTTGAGGCGCCGGCGGCGGCGCTTAACCTGGGCGGCGTCGCCAACATCACCCTGATCGGCAAGGGGCCTGACGACCTGAAGGCCTTCGACACCGGACCCGCCAACGGGATGATCGACCTGCTGGTGCAGGAACGCGGCGCCGGACGCTTCGACGACGGCGGCCGGCTGGCGCTGGCCGGGACGGTGGACATGACCGCGCTGGAGAGCCTGCTCGACCACCCCTATTTCGCCGCCCCGCCGCCGAAATCCCTCGACCGTTACGACTTCTCCCTCGATCCGGTGCGGTCGCTGAGCCTGGAGGATGCGGTGGCGACCCTCACCGCCTTCACCGTGGAGACCGTGCGTCTGGCCACCGATTGGATCGAACCCGCCAACGCCCTGATCGTCTGCGGCGGCGGCCGGCACAATCCAGCGCTGATGGCCGGGCTCCGCGCCAAGCTGCCGATGCGGGTACTGTCGGCGGAAGACGCCGGCTGGCGCGGCGATTCCATCGAGGCCGAGGCCTGGGCCTATCTGGCGGCGCGCTCGGTGAAAGGCCTGCCGATCTCATTTCCCGACACGACGGGCGTGCCAGCGCCAATGTCTGGCGGTAAGACCGCTCCGGCCGCCTGAGGCGCCGCTAATATTCGCGAGGACATGATGACCGACCAATGGGCCAACGGCCGCACCGCCCTGATCACGGGCGCCACCTCGGGCTTCGGCGAAGCCTTCGCCCGCCGCGTCCTGGCCGCCGGCGGCCGGGTGATCGCCACGGGACGCCGCGAAGACCGGCTCAAGGCGTTCGCCGATGAGGTGAAGACCGACAAGCTTCTGACCCGCGCCCTCGATCTGCGCGACGGCGAGGGGATCAAGACCCTGGTCGCCGACCTGCCGCCGACCTTCGCGTCAGTCGATATCCTGTTCAACAATGCGGGTTTGGCCCTGGGCCTGAACAAGGCGCAGGAGGCGGACATCGCCGACTGGGACGCCATGATCGAAACCAACGTCCTGGCGCTGACCCGCATGACCCGCGCCGTGCTGCCGGGCATGGTGGCGCGAAACAAGGGCGACGTGCTGAACATGGCCTCGGTGGCGGCCAGCTATCCCTATCCGGGCGGCAATGTGTACGGCGCCAGCAAGGCCTTCGTCCGCCAGTTCTCGCTGAACCTGCGCTCGGACCTGCTCGGGACGAAAGTGCGCGTCACCTCGATCGAGCCGGGCATGTGCGAGACCGAATTCTCCCTGGTCCGCTTCAAGGGCGACGCCGGGGCGGCCGCCAAGGTCTATCAGGGCATGACGCCCCTCAGCGCCGACGACATCGCACTGACCCTGGAATCAGTGATCCGCCTGCCGGCGCACATCAACGTCAACTCGCTCGAGGTCATGCCGGTGCAGCAGGCGTTTGGCGGGTTCGCGGTGTCGCGGGACTAAGAATCCGTCTCCCGCAAGGGGAGAAGGAAAGGGTCAGGCCGGCTCCGCCGCCAGCCGCTTGTCCAGATACCCGCCGACATGCTTGTCCACATCGGCCAGGTTATGGGCCCAGAAGTGGTCGGCGCCCTCGACGATGTCATAGTCGATGACGATGCCCTTCTGCGTCCGCAGCTTGGTCACCACCCGCTCGACCTCGGAGGGCGGCACTACGCCGTCGGCCGAGCCGTGAAGGAACAGGCCCGAGGCCGGGCAGGGCGCCAGGAAGCTGAAGTCGTACATATTCGTCGGCGGCGAAACCGAAATGAATCCGTCGGTTTCCGGCCGGCGCATCAAGAGCTGCATGCCGATGTAGGCGCCGAAGTCGAAGCCGGCGACCCAGGTCTGGGTCGCGGTCGGGTTGACGCCCTGGAGCCAATCCAGTGCGGTGGCCGCGTCGGCCAGCTCGCCGATGCCGGCGTCGAATTCGCCCTGGCTGCGGCCCACGCCACGGAAATTGAACCGCAGCACCGAAAAGCCGCGCTGCATGAACATCAAAAACAGCTGCGCCGAGACGGGGTGGTTCATCGTGCCGCCGGCGCGCGGGTGCGGATGCAGGATCAAGGCGATCGGCGCATTGTCCTTCTTTCCCGGCGAATAGCGGCCCTCAATACGGCCGGCCGCGCCGGTCAGAACCACTTCAGGCATGAAACCTCCTAGGGACGCCGCGGGAATACTTGACCACAGCGCTTGGTCTTCTTAAGTCCGTCCTCGGGCGAGCAGGCCGTCGGAAGGCGGCGGTGTGTAGCACAAGCTTTATCGGATGCGCGGGAATTCTGAAGGGCTTGGACGGACTTAAAAGGATGGTGCGATGCAGTTGAGCACGAAGGGACGCTACGCCGTGATGGCGATGACCGACCTGGCCAGCCAGGGCGATGGTCATCCCGTGACCCTGGCGGAGATCGCCGAGCGTCAGCAACTTTCGGTGGCCTACCTTGAGCAGCTGTTCGCGCGCCTGCGTCGGCGCGGCCTGGTGCAGAGCGTGCGCGGCCCGGGCGGCGGCTATCTGCTGACCAAGACCGCCGCTGAAACCAGCATCGCCGACGTCGTCACCGCCGTCGACGAGCCCCTGCGCGCCACCCGCTGCGCCGGCCACGGTTCGACGCTCGGCTGCATGAAGGGCGGCGTGAAATGCGCCACCCACAATCTGTGGGAAGCCACCGGCCAGCTGATCCACGACTATTTCGCCAGCATCTCCCTCGCCGACGTCGCGGGCGGGCGGCTGCCATCTCTACCGGCGAGGGCCGCGTGATGGCGCGCTCAGTTAGAGAACCCTTCCCCCTCTATGGGGGAAGGGTAGGGTTGGGGGTGTTCACGCCGGCGAGGACGACTGAAACTCTTATGGGCGCCGGCGCCCAACCGCTCCACTCGCCCCAATATAGCGGACACACCCCCACCCAACCCTCCCCCATCGCGGGGGAGGGCTTTTGGTGCGCCCGTCCATGACCTCGGTCTACCTCGACAACAACGCCACCGCGCCGATCCGTCCCGAGGCGGCGGAGGCGGCGGCCTGCGCCCTGGCGATCGGTGGCAATCCGTCGTCGATCCACGCCGCCGGACGCCTTGCGCGAGCGGCGGTGGAGAAGGCGCGCGAGCAGGTGGCCGCGCTGGTCGCCGTCAAGCCGGGCTCGCTGACCTTCACCAGCGGCGGCGCCGAGGCTAACAACCTGGCCATCGAAAGCGCCATCATCGCCGGCGCCAAACGGCCCCTGATCGGCCTGACCGAACACGCCAGCGTCCTGGCCAGCGCCATGGCTTCGGGTCTGATGGTCGAGGGCTGGCCGGTGACGGCGGATGGCCGCGCCGATCTGGACTGGCTCAGCGATCGGCTTTCAAAGTGGAGCGCCAAGGACGGCGCGCCCTTTGCGGCCATCTCCCTGGTGAACAATGAGACCGGCGTGATCCAGCCCGTCGCCGAGTCGGCGGAGCTGGTCCACGCCGCCGGCGGCTGGCTGCATGTGGATGCGGTGCAGGCGACGGGAAAGATTCCGGTCGACTTCGCCGCCACGGGCGCCGATACGCTGGCTCTGTCCGGCCACAAGCTGGGCGGCCCGCAAGGCGTCGGCGCCTTGGCGGCCGGTCCGCGCGCGACCCTGTCCCGGCGCATTCATGGCGGCGGACAGGAACGCGGCCGGCGCGCGGGCACCGAAAACCTCTCCGGCATCGCCGGCTTTGGCGCTGCGGCTGAAGCGGCTTTGCGCGATCTGCCTGGCGCCGGCGCCCAAGCCGCCTGGCGCGACGCAGCCCAGGCACGGATCCTAGACGCCGCCGAGGTCGAGGTGTTTGGCGCCTCGGCGCCCCGTGTCGCCGGCACACTCTGCTTCGGCTGCGAAGGCTTCGACGCTGAACGCCAGGTCATGGCGCTGGACCTCGATGGCGTCATGGTCAGCGCCGGCGCGGCCTGTTCCTCCGGCAAGATGGCGCCCAGCGCCGTGCTGATCGCCATGGGGTTCGAGCCCCTGGCCAACCAGTCGATCCGCGCCAGCGGCGGCTGGGCCACCACCGAAGACGACTGGGACCGGTTCGCCGACGCCTGGCTCGCCGCCTACACCCGTCATCAGGCGCGTCGTCGCGCCTCGGCCGCGTAAGGAGCCTTTATCCATGGCCGACCAACAGACCATCGACCAGGTCGAGGCGCTTGAAGCCTACAAGCACGGCTTCGTCACCGACATCGACCAGGAGTTCGCGCCCAAGGGCCTGAACGCCGACACTGTCCGCTACATCTCCGCCCAGAAGAATGAGCCGGAGTGGATGCTGGCCTGGCGGCTGGAGGCGTTCGAACGCTGGCTGACCCTGGATGAGCCCGACTGGGCCAAGGTCAGCTTCCCCAAGATCGACTACCAGGACAGCTACTACTACGCCGCGCCCAAGACCAAGGCCGGGCCGATGTCGCTGGACGAGGTCGATCCGGAGCTGCTCGCCACCTACGCAAAGCTGGGCATCCCGCTGAAGGAGCAGGAGGTTCTGGCCGGGGTTCAGGGCGCGCCGAAATATGCCGTGGACGCGGTGTTCGACTCCGTCTCGGTGGTCACCACCTTCAAGAAGGAGCTGGCCGCGGTCGGCGTCATCTTCTGCTCCATGTCCGAGGCCATCCGCGAACATCCGGAGCTGGTGCGCCAGTATCTGGGCTCGGTGGTGCCGGTGTCGGACAATTATTTCGCCTGCTTGAACAGCGCGGTCTTCTCCGACGGCAGCTTCGTCTATGTGCCGCCGGGCGTGCGCTGCCCGATGGAGCTGTCGACCTATTTCCGCATCAATGCGGCGGAGTCTGGACAGTTCGAACGCACCCTGATCATCGTCGACAAGGGCGCCTATGTCTCCTACCTCGAAGGCTGCACCGCGCCGATGCGGGACGAGAACCAGCTGCACGCCGCCGTGGTCGAGCTGGTGGCGCTGGATGACGCCGAGATCAAATATTCCACCGTCCAGAACTGGTATCCGGGCGACGCCAACGGCAAGGGCGGCATCTACAACTTCGTCACCAAGCGGGCCGACTGTCGGGGCGCGCGGTCGAAGGTGTCGTGGACGCAAGTAGAGACCGGCTCGGCCATCACCTGGAAATATCCCTCCTGCGTCCTGCGCGGCGACGGCTCAAGCGGCGAATTCTATTCCATCGCGGTGACCAACAACCGCCAGCAGGCCGACACCGGCACCAAGATGATCCACCTGGGCCGCGACACCAAATCGCGGATCATCTCCAAGGGCATCAGCGCCGGCTCATCGTCCAACACCTATCGCGGCCTGGTCTCGGCCCATCCCAAGGCGACCGGCGCCCGCAACTTCACCCAGTGCGACAGCCTGCTGATCGGCAAGAGCTGCGCCGCCCACACCGTCCCCTACATCGAAGCCCGCAACGCCAGCGCCAAGTTCGAGCACGAGGCGACCACCACCCGCCTGTCCGAAGACCAGCTCTTTTACGCCATGCAGCGCGGCCTTAGCCAAGAAGAAGCCGTCGCCCTGCTGGTCAACGGCTTCGTCCGCGAGGTGCTCCAGGAACTGCCAATGGAGTTCGCGGTAGAGGCCCAAAAGCTGGTGGCCATCTCGCTCGAGGGGAGCGTGGGATGAGCCATTCTTCTCCCTTCCCCCTTGAGGGGGGAAGGGCCGGGGATGGGGGTGCTACACCCCGCCGGCCCAGCAGAAATGCCGCTGAAGAGCATGTCGGTCCCGCCGCCGCCTCCAACTCGACTGAAGATTGCCGAGAAGCCTGCGGCCAACCCGTCGACCAAAACTCCGCCGATGGGCTGTCACCCCCATCCCCGACCCTTCCCCCCTCGAGGGGGAAGGGAGATGAGGCTTCGCGTGCTTAAAATCCAAAACCTCCACGTCCGC